>JAABUU010005188.1_pt1 | contig 14793 bp, 14 predicted proteins | sample 5559301 | NCBI WGS metagenome assembly JAABUU01 (sample SAMN10711884, study PRJNA513360) | rock metagenome | isolation source: Antarctica rocks | place: Antarctica: Victoria Land, Richard Nunatak white | reverse complement strand
CAAAGCATTGCTCGGCACCCTCATCGCCGGCCTGGTTGCGTGATAGACCCGTCACCACCCCGGAACCCAATAAGAGCCACGTCCTAATGTCGGTCACGGCGCAAGCGCCGGGGATCTGTGGTGGCGTTGCCGTCCTACACCGGCGCTGATCTATCAATTTAGCTTCGCCCTTGGTATCGCCAAGGTCCCGGCGGTCTTCGCCTTCTGACGTGGCTTGAGCGCCTTGGCTTCCTCGGTCGCCCGTGCCTGCTGCCGCTCATGCTCAAGCAGGGTGGCAAGGTAGGTGCTTTGGCGATGCCGACCACCGGGCTTGTCCAGCGGGCCGAACAGCACGTTCGGTGCTGGCTTGCCGGGGTAGATTTCCCAGTCGTAGCCAGGCAGGCCCAGGAGGTAGGAGCACCAGCCTCCCTCCAAGCTGAGCGCGATCTCCGGCTCATAGCCGTCGCGCTTGATCCAGTAGGCGCCGTCAACATGGACGCCGTCCCACCGCGGGTCAGCGCCGTCCTCCTCGAAGATCTCCTGGCCGATGCGGGCAAGCCGCTCCCTGTGTCCCGCCAGCTCTGCTGCCGTGGGAAGGGCGAGGGGTTCGCTGATGACGGTCACGTCGCCCTCGTTGATCACCCAGTCCTTGACCCACCCGCCGTCATGGTAGGCCACCACGTCGATGGACCCGAACTCATGGATTTCGCACCAGTAGTAACCGTTCTTCCGCACCCGACCGACTCCTGACATCCCGTTCCGCGCCAGGCCCAGGATGCTGGGTCTGGTGTTGCCGCAGTATGTCTGTCCCAGTTGCGAACGCGACCGTGAAGTTCGCCCCCTGCGCGACTTCTGTCCGACCGGCGCAGGCCCCCGACCGCGGCTTGATCCATCGCCGTGGTGAGCATGGCGCCGACCCGTGAACAAAGGTCGGAGCCGAGGTGAATGCGATCAGCATGAGCCGCGGTCAGGAAGGAGGACGGACTAGGAGGGTGCTGCCGCAGCCGTCTGGCCGGTGCAAGGGGTGGGTCTTCGCCGCCGCTTCGCTGGGCGGCTGCGATCCCGCGGCAAGCGCCGCGCCCTTGCGCCGTCCAGCCGGCTGCGGCGCGCAATGGGGGTCTTCGAGGATGGAGACAGAAACAGGAGACCCCCGATGAGAGTGCTGATGACGATCCCTGCCACGCCGAGCTTCCCGTTCGACCGGACCGTGGCCGAGAGCGAGGGCTGGGGCCTGGCGGAAGCCGGCTTCCACACGAACGGCACGCCGATCATGGAGCTGCAGGCGATCGGGGACAACCACCCCGACCTCGCCGATGACCAGGCTGCCTGGGCGCACGTCGTGGCCCGCGCCCGGCAAGGCTCCGACCTGCACCGCGCCGCCCTTGCAGCTGTGGACGACGTGGAGCGGACGCTGATCGAGGCGACCTGCGGCGCCTGGTAGCGCCGCCCCCCTCCCCTTCCCTGGCCCGCACGAGAGAAGCCGCCATAGCCGCCAGCATCGCCTGATGCATGGAGAAACTCGCGCGCGCGACCTGGAAATTGTTCCGACCGAGCAGAACGAGCAACTGCGTTCGCAAGCTCGGCGGGCAAACCAGGGGAAGGAACAACGACCAGAAGGAGGCCGCGATGGCGATAGCGCTTGTCCTACGCACGCCGCAAGGGTGCGTCGCTCCGCTCCCGGGCGCTGCGCACCCGCCCTTGCCTCGTGCTCGGCAGGCGCTTCGCCGAGGGGGTCTGGGAGAGGAGACCGGATGGGGAGAGGCCCCGTCCAGCTCCGCCCGGCAGACCCTGGAAGGGAGTGCGGTGCGATGAGCAGGTATGATCCGGAGATCGAGCAGCTGAAGGCGGGGGTGAACTGCGCTGCGCTGCTGGAGAAGCTGGGCGGCTACAAGCTCGACGAGCGGGAGAGCAGCCGCAAGAGCCTGAAGTATCGCCGTGGCGCGGGCGAGATCATCATCGTCAACCACGACGGCAAGGGCTGGTGGGACGCGGGCGGCAGCGCCAAGGGCGACGTGTTCAACCTGGCCCAGCACCTCGACCCGTCGCTGAACTTCGGCCAGGTCCGGGGCGTGCTGCGCGGGATGCTGGGCGTGACACCGACCTACGCGCCGGCCGAGCGGGCGGAGAAGGAGAAGCCGAGCCAGCCGCCGGGCCAGCGATGGAGCGCACGGCCCCGGCTCGGCAGGGGGTCCCGCACCTGGGCCTACCTGACCGAGGAGCGCCGCCTGCCGCCGGAAGTGCTGGCCATCGCTGCCCAGGCGGACGTGCTGCGGGAGGGACCTTATGGGAGCGCCTGGTTCGCCCACCGCGACGAGAAGGGCGTGCTGTCCGGCATCGAGATGCGCGGGCCGAACTACCGGGGCTTCTCCGAGGATGGTGACAAGACCTTGTTCCGGCTGCAGCCCGGCCAAGAGCCGCCGACCCGGCTTGCGGTGGTGGAGGCGCCGATCGACGCCATGAGCCTGGCCGTTCTGGAGGGCCTGCGGCGGGACACGCTCTACGTGGCGACCGCCGGCGGCATGGGGCCGGGCACTGTGGCCTGCCTGGAGCGAGAACTTGCCGCGCTCAGCAGGCGGCCGGGCGGGGTGCTGGTCACTGCGACCGACGCCGACGTGCAGGGCGAGAAGTATGCCGTCCGGTTGGCGACCATGGCCGAGGCGGCGAGGGTGCCGGTGCAACGGGCCTTGCCGCCGGTCGAGCAGAACGACTGGAACAACGTGCTGAAGGCGCGCGGTCAGGAGGCGGCACGTCCGACCCACCCCCGCTTCTCGTCCGCCCTGGCTGATGTCGCACGCGCCATGGATCGGCCGGAACCCGCCACCCGCCTGCCCTGGGAGCCAACGCCGGTCCGCATGGCCGAGCGTGTCAAGGCTTTCGAGGAAAGGGACGCGCTGGGCGCTGCCCGTGCCATCGCGGCACGGAACAACGGGGGCGCCGGGCCGCAGCCGGATCAGCGCCGGCCGTCGTCGCCATCACCAGGGCCGGGGCCGCAGCCATGAGCATCCGCCCCGACCGCGCCTGGGTGCTGCTGAAGTCCGGCAAGCGCCTCGACCTTCTTGATCCGCACCCGATGGCATGGGACGACGCCGACCTGGCGACAGGGCTGTCCCGCACCTACCGCTGGTGCGGCCACTCGAAATGGGACCTGCCCCTCTCGGTCGCCCAGCACTCGATCACCGTCTTGCTGCTGAGCATTGCTGCGGCGCCGCGGCCCCTCAACGCCGGCGAACGCCTGCGGGAGTTGATGCACGATGCCGAGGAAGGATTGCTCGGCTACGACGCCCTGAGCGTCCTGAAGCCGCATCTCGGCGACGGATACCGGTGCGTGACGGAGCGCCTGACCCAGGCCGTGGCCCACCGCTACCGGTTGCCCGACTGGACTGCCGAGACGCATGCAGCCCACAAACGCGCGGACCACCTCGCCGCGGCGAGCGAGGCGGCGCACGTCGTCGGCTGGTCGCCGGCCGACATCCGCCACAGCCTCCGGATCAGGACGGAGCCGCTGGAGGTGGACCCGGTCCCTGCCCCGGCCGGCATGCTGCCCTGGGAGCCTTGGCCACCGAAGCTGGCGGCAGCGGTGTTCCTCGATACCCTGCGCAACCTCCGCAACCAGGCGGCCGATGAGCCGGCCCCATGCCGCGCCGGAGTGGCGCCCTACCCGCAGCCAGAGATGGCCGGGCAGACCTTCGTGTCGGTGGAGGGCGGGATGCTGTCGGTCGAGGGGGAGATCGTCGGCGGCGTCCGGGAGGAGGACGGCCCCTGGGACCTGGACGGAGTGTTCACCGTCCGGACCGATGACGGCGATCTCCTCAGAATTAATGGCTGGGCATGTGTGACGGAGGTTCAGTGATGGATACGCAGATGCCGCAAGGCGACACGGACGAAGGCGGCATTTCGACTTTACCAGCAATCCCGCAAAGCGCCATTCTGGCCGGGCTGACCCCGGCCCAGGCTGAGGCCGCAGTCCACGACGGGGCGATCCTGGTGCTGGCCGGCGCCGGCACGGGCAAGACCCGCACCCTGACCTCGGCCGTGGCCTGGCGCATCGCCCAGCACGGGATCGCACCCAACCGCATCCTGGCCGTCACCTTCACCAACAAAGCGGCAGGCGAGATGACTGGACGCATCCGCGCCATGCTGGCCGGGCAGCCGATCCCGGACTGGATCGGCACCTTCCACGGCCTGGCCGCGCGCCAGCTCCGCATCGAGCCTGAGGTGGCCGGCTTGCGCGGCGGCTTCGAGATCCTTGATGCCGACGACAGCAGGCGCATGATCCGGCGCACCGCCGCGGCCATGCACGCCTCCGGGCACGAGGACGCCGGCGACGCCGGACGGGACCAGCAATCACTCAAGGTCCTGTGCAACCGCATCGGCAAGTTCAAAGACAACCTGATCTCGCCGGAGGACGCGCCGCGCAGCATCGAAGCGATGATCTCCCAGGCGAACGCGGCAGGGATATTGGTCGATGCGCCTGGGTTACGATTGACGGGCCAGATCTACTTCGAGTACCAGCGCCGCCTGCGCGACGCCAACGCGGCCGACTTCGGCGACCTGCTGATGTGGCCGACCCTGGTCATGCAGCACGACGAGGCTTACCGGGTCAGGTGGGCCGGCCGGTGGGACTGCCTGCTGGCCGACGAGTATCAGGACGTGAACAGGGCGCAATACCGCTGGCTGCGGCTGCTCGGAGCCGATCATGGCCGCGTTTTCGTGGTCGGAGATGACGATCAGGCGGTTTTTGGCTGGCGCGGATCTGATTTAGCGTTCATCCGCAGCTTCGGTCGCGACTTCCCGCACGCCGTCCAAGTCCGGCTGGAAGAGAACTTCCGCTCGACCGGGCACATTCTGGCGGCGGCGAACGCCGTGATCGCCCTTGACACCAAGCGCCTCGGCAAGACCCTGCGCGCGACCAAGGTGCTGGGCGACCGGGTGGAGGTGGTCGGCTTCCGCGACGCCGAGGCCGAGGCGCACGGCGTGGTGGCCGAGATCCAGCGCCGCTCCAGCGAAGGCCTGGCCTGGGAGGACATGGCCATCCTTTACCGCTCCAACGCCCTGTCGCGCAGCTTCGAGGAGGCGCTAATGCGCGCGCGAGTGCCCTACGTGCTCGTGGGCGACGTTGGTTTTTATCAACGCGCGACGATCAAAGATGCCCTGGCCCTGCTGCGCCTCGCCGTCAGCCCCGACGACCGGCAGTCCGACGAGGCGTTCCGCCGGGTGTGCAACACCCCAGCCCGCGGCCTCGGCCCCAAGGCGCAGGCGACGATCGAGGCCGAGGCGGGCTGGCGCGGGGTCTCCCTGCTGCGCGCCGTCGAGACGGCGCCGCTCACGCCCAAGGTGCGCTCGGGCGCCCTGGCGTTCGCCGACGCCATCCGCGCCGCCGGCGGCACCGCGCCCACCCTGGCCGACCAGATCTCGCTGCTGCTCGACCGGAGCGGCTACCGGGCGATGCTGCGTGAGAGCCAGGCCGAAGACATCGAGGGCCGGCTGGAGAACCTGCAGGAGCTTCTGACCCTCGCAGGGTCGTTCCACGGCCCGCGTGACCTGCTCGACCACGCATCGCTCGCCAGCGCAGCACCAGGCGAGGGCAGCGGCGGCCGGGTGCAGCTGATGACGCTGCACAAGAGCAAGGGGCTGGAGTTCGTGCATGCGCTCCTGCCGGCGTGGGACACCGGGACGTTCCCATCGGCCTACAGCGGCTCGGACTTCGACGAGGAGCGCCGCCTGGCCTACGTGGCGCTGACCCGTGGGATGCGGCGCGTCACCGTCACGCACTGCGCCTTCCGGCGCGGCCTCGTGCAGCCGTCCGGGTTCATCTCCGATATCCCCGAGGAGCACCGGGTGACGGGCTGGCTGCGCGAGCAGCGGCAGGCCGGCTTCGTCCGCCAGGGTCCGCAGCGCTTCCTCGATGACGTGGATGCCATGGAGCTGCTCAGGCGGTTCTAGGCAAAAAGCACGAAAGCCGGAAAGCCGGTGCGGTCCACGAAGGACGGTCAGGATCAGGAAGGGACAAGGACGCAATGGAAGGGCAGCAGCATGTCAAAGCCGGGGCCGCCGAGATGCCGGATGCACCAATGGCCGATCAGCACCAGATGGCCGGAGCGGTCAGCTCCGATCTGATTGGGTCCGTTTAGGTGCTCGGCACTGCGCACCTTGGGAAGCGGTTGAGCGGGCAGTTCAAACGCGACTTCGGCCTTCTGAACAAGAACAAGGCTTGTCCTGCCGATCTGCTCGCGGCCGTCCTGCGCCATGTCGGCTACGTGCCTGATGAACGGGAGCGTGCGGATGCGCTGCACTGCCTGGAGCGGATGCGCGGCTTCGGCGGTTCCGTGGACATCCTCCTCTCGTGCTTCAAGGAACTGCCGTCTCTGCAGCGGTTTGCCGAAGCCGTAGACCGGGATTTCCGGATCATCGACAAGTACACCGAAGCCTGGAGGTTGATCTACGGACTGTATGCCCCTTCCCGCGAGGTCGGGGGCCGCGGGCTTCATGCGACGGGGGTCACGCAGACGTCCACGCCGCTGCTTTTGGAAAGACTGGGGTCCGAGAGGGCCGGCCGGGCGAACACGGGGATAGGGGAGTTCCTGCAGCATGTCCGCGAGGAGGGGCGCGAGTGCTACGTGCTGGAGCTGGAGTGTTGCTTCGGCGACCTGGACGGCGCCGCGACGGTCAAGGACCTTTGGCTTGTCGCTGCCCTCCGCTCGGGCGGCGCCACGCTGAAAATGCCTTACATCGTGCTGCACCCGCAGGGCCGGGCATGGCCGTCGTGCGCCCACCTCGACGAGATCGCCGCCGGCAAGCTGGCGTTCCACGACTGGCGCGCGTCGGCCATGAAAGGAAGCCTGCCGCGGAAGACCTACACCGCGGAGAAGCTGGACGAGGCCATCTGGATGAGGAACGTGCTTCGGGAGCTGCAGACACCAGCCATCATCCCGCGGCTCCGAACAGTAGCTGAAGCCGTTCTGGACGCACTACAAGACTAGCCAGAAAAGACGCAAGCGGGAATGCGTCCTGTGCCAGGTTGGTGCGTGGGCAAGCCAAGCGCCTGCATCCCTTGGACATCCCGACCGGCAAGAGGGTATGGTAACTTGCATAATCGGAGCCGCGCGTGACCAACCTGGCCTTGCCTGCCCAGCATCTTGTTGGCGTCTCGGGCGCCAGAGCCACCTCGATCGTCGAGACCATCCTCGGCTTCGCCCGGCTGCACGAGGTTGCCTACCAGCCTACGCTGGATGGCGCCTTCGCAGCCGATGTGTCGCGCCTGTCCGACGCAGAGGTCGTGCCCGATGCAGTGGAGGACCTGCTGCAGGCCCTCACCAGGGCAGGTGTCATCACCCATGAACTGCGCCTCGTCCTGCACGCCATCTACTTGCGCGAGGGGGAGCGGTAGGATGCCGGACGAACCAAAGGTGGACCGCCGGACGCCGGGGATGCGCTACATCGGCGCGGAGAACATGGAGCGGGCGGCCGACGCTGCCCTGGAGCAGCGCCGGGCCAAGGGCGAGATCATGACCTACGAGCTGGATGGCTGGATCGTCCGGGAGTACCCGGGACGACGCATCATGCAGCTCGCGCGCGTGGGGCAGTACCGGTCCGAGGACTTCCCCGTCGTTCCATGACGACGTTCATCGTCTATGCCGGCCCGAACGGTTCGGGGAAGAGCAGCCTGCGCGATGTGATCGACAGCCCGGTCGAGGTCGTGATCGACCCCGACCGCATCGCGCGCCAGATCAACGCAGCCGATCCCCGGTCCGTCGATCCCGAAGCCGGCCGCGCCGCGGTGCGGCTGTTCGGCGACACCATCGCAGCACGCCAGTCGCTGTCCATGGAGACGACGCTGAGCGGGCATAGCGCGCTACGCCGGATGGAGCGGGCGAAGGCCGCGGGCTACGAGGTGACGCTGATCTACGTCGCCCTGAACGACCCGCAGCTGAACGTCGATCGCGTGACCGAGCGCGCCCGCCAAGGCGGGCACTTCATCGAGCCTGGGACAGTGCGGCGCCGCATTGGCAGCAGCCTCGACAACCTGCCGCGGGCACTGGCAATCGCGGACCAGTCGATCGTGCTCGACAACTCCGGTCTGGCGCACCGCCGGGTGCTGGAGGTGGCGGACGGCCGGCTGACCTTCCAGGCAGAGCAGATGCCGCGGTGGCTGCAGGACCGGCTGCCGGCAATCGAGACGGAGTTGCGCCGGGGCGTTGCCGACAGGCCAGAGATCAAGGCAACGCCCCGGGTTGGCCTGACGGTCATGCTTCCGAACGTGCAACGCCCCCCTGATCCCGCCAGGAAGCTGCCGTGGGAGCCGGAGCCGGTCCGCATGGCAGAGCGTGTCCGCGCGTTCGAGGACCAGGCCGCAAAAGCCAGGGAAGCGGCTGCCAAGCCGCCGGAGCCGGCGGTGGAGCCAGAGGAGGATGCCCCGAAGCCACGCCCAGGCCCGCGGCCCTAGCTGTAGGCGCTTGCAATCATCGGCGCTCATACTCGCAAACAGCGCTGATTCCTGCTCGGATTCACTGACAATGGGGCAGACGCCGTGCTCACATTATCTGCCACTGTGCTTGCCATCATCGGGCCGTGCTCGCCAACGGAGGATCGTGCTCACATTGGCTGCCAATGACAGAACTGAGGTCAGGGTGACGCCAGTGCCCGCCGGGAAGTCGCATATCTGGGTGAGTTTGGCCTCAGTAGCACGGTGAATGCAGTGGCGCAGCCGACCTGCATCCCGCGTCTTTGTTCTCGAAAGCCGTCGGATGCCCAGCGTTTCGGAACAGGTGTTGGCGGCGGTGTAAATCCGCGCATAAACGGCGATGACGGAGCTCGAAAGCTGCCAAAAGTGCATCCAGCCACCGACCTCGGGTTCGATTGTGGCTGGCTGGTAGGCCCCCGTAAATGCTGGCCTTCGGCCACCTCCAAGAGACGGCTTCGGCATTGACAGGGACCTACCAGCCAGCGAGCGTGCTACCAGCGGTTCGACGGCAAGTTCCGTGCCAGTTTTTGGGCCAGCGCCAGATTTACGCGGATTTAGACCGCCATCCACAACAGGGCAGCCGAGAACAGTTCTGAGAAGCAAAGGTGCCTTAATGCGCGGCTACTCGTTCTCACGTTACCCTGCTGCTGGTTGAGGACGACGAGCTTGTGCGCCTGACCGTGGCCATGACGCTGGAAGACCTCGGGTTCACAGTGCTTGAGGCAACGACGGGCGAAGCGGCGTTGCAGCAGCTCAAGGCCGGCCTGGACACGGACATACTGGTCACGGACATCGACCTTGGCCCGGGGATCAGCGGGTTGCAGCTTGCCGACCAAGTGCGGGCGTTGCGGCCCGGGCTTCCCGTCGTGTTCATTACGGGCAGGGTGACGACGTTGCGAGGACGAGCCCACCAGGAACGGGAAGCCTACCTTCCCAAGCCGTTCGAGGGCGAGACGCTCGCGCGCGTCGTGCATAGCCTGTTGCCGGACTGATTGCGCCGTTCTTACATATTTCAGTTGACCAGGGTCGCTTCCAGCATGGCTCGCGCCTTTGTTGCAAGGGCGTCCAGTGAGAACGGCTTGCCGATCACCGCCATGTCTGGGGCGAGTTGGCCGTCGAGGAGGGTCCCAGCATATCCGGTGATGAACAGCACGGGCAGGCCCGGCTGGCGTTCGCGCGCGGCATCGGCGACCTGCCGCCCGTTCAGCCCGCCCGGCAGGCCCACGTCGGACACGAGCAGGTCCACGCGCGGGACCTCGCGCAACAGGCGCAGCGCCGCGCGGCCGTCCCCGGCTTCCAGCACCCGGTAGCCCAAGTCGCGCAAGTGTTCCGCGACTGCGGTCCGCACGTCCGCCTCGTCCTCGACCAGCAGCACCACCTCGCCCGCGGCGGCTTGCGGCGCCTCTGTGGCAGCACCTGGGCTATCCTGCCCCGTTCCGTTTGCAGCCCCATGCCGGGGCAGGTACAAGCGCACGGCCGTGCCCCGCCCCGGTGCGCTGTCCAGGCGCACGATCCCGCCCGACTGCCGAACGAAGCCGTACACCTGCGACAAGCCCAGCCCTGGTCCCTGCCCAATCGGCTTGGTGGTGAAGAACGGCTCGAAGGCCCGCGCGCGCGTCGCCTTATCCATCCCTGTGCCGGTGTCGGCCACGCTGACCTCAACGTAGTCCCCTGGCCCGGCTTCGTCCTGCCCAACCACGTCCATAGCCGTCAGGCGCAGGTCCGCCGTGCGGATCGTGAGCCGCCCTCCCTCCGGCATCGCGTCGCGCGCGTTGATGACGACATTCAGAAGCGCGTTCTCCAACTGGCTCGGGTCGCACAGCACGTTCCAGATGCCGTCGTTCAGGTGCAGCTCAACCGCAATGGCCGGCCCCACCGTGCGCCGGACCAGCTCCGCCATGCCCCCGATTAGCTCGTCTGGTTCAATTAGCTTGGGCTGCAGCGTTTGCCGCCGCGCAAAGGCCAGCAGCCGGTGGGTGAGCGCCGCCGCACGGCCCAACGTCTTGCGTGCGCCTTCGGCGTAGCGATCCGCGTCCGCCGTGCGGCCCTGCGCCACCCGGCGCTGCAGCATGTCGAGGCTGCCGCCGATGGCTTGCAGCATGTTGTTGAAGTCGTGCGCGATGCCGCCGGTGAGCTGGCCCACCGTCTCCATCTTCTGCGACTGGCGCAGCGCCTCTTCGATCTGCGCGCGCTCCTCTGCCGCCGCGTGCAGCGCGTCCGCGACCTGGATCAGCTCCGCCGTGCGCTCGGCGACGCGGGCTTCCAGTGTCTCGTTTGCATGGCGCAGCGCCGCCTCGGCCCGCGTGCGCTCGGTCACGTCGCTGCCCGCGACAAAGATGCCGGACACGCGCCCAGTCTCGTCGGTAATGGGCTGGTATACGAAGTCCAAGAAGTGCTGCTCGGGCGCGCCGTTAGGGTCGGCCTGCACGATGAACTCCGCGCCGCAGCCGACAAACGGCTCACCTGTGGCGTAAACGCGATCGAGCAGCGCGATGAAGCCCTGGCCCTCGGCTTCGGGCAGTGCGTCCCGCACCGGTTTGCCCAGGACGTCACGGTGACCGACGAGCTGCATATAGGCCGCATTGGCCAGCTCGATGCGGTGCTCCGGCCCGCGTAGCATGCACATGAAGCCCGGCGCTTGCTGGAAAAGAGCGCGGAGCCGCTCGCCCTCGGCCCGGAGCGAAAGGTTAACCTCCTGCACGACCCGGGCACGGTCGAGGATGCTGCTCTGCATGGGCGCCAACTGAACCCGGCGCTCCTCGCCGGCATACCGGGCGGCGTCGCGCAGGCGTTGCAGCTCGGTGACGTCGATCGGATGCTGCAATACCAGCGACACCTCGCCGTTCCCGTCCAGCACCGGCGTATATGTGATGCTCCAGTAGCGCTCCTTGAAGCCGCCGCCCTCGGCCTCTGGCCGTGGGATGTCGAAGCGCAGCACCGCCACAGCGTCGGGCTGGCCGGTTCGCAGCACGCGCTCGAAAGAGGCGAGGGATTGGCGCAAGGTTTTAGGGTCGGTGGGGAAGGCGTCCCAGGCCCAGCGCCCGAGGATGTCTTCCAGCTTCCGCTTCGTGGCGGCGAGATAGGCCTGGTTCGCGCCCACGATGGTGAGGGAGCGATGGAGCACGAGGTAGGGGTTCGGCGAGGCGTCGAACAGCCCGGTATAGTCCAGGCGAGGTCGGTCCATTCCGTGCGCTGGCTCTGCTCTGGCGGTCATCGGAGGACCTTGGAAAGTTACGTGTGCGCTTGGGACGGCGAGGCAGTCGGCGATAGGACGTGCTCCTTGCGCCCGAGCGGCAGCTTCACCGCGTCGGGCCGGAGTTGGCCCTTGGTCTCCCACTGCCCCAAGGTGGCCTGCATCGGGCGGAGCTTAGCCGTGATCATTTTGAGCGGCCGCCCACTGCTGCGGCTCCTGGTGCGCGCGGCAGCAAGTTGCTGTTGCCCGATGTCGGCACACCAACAGGTGGATCATCCATGTCTCAGCTCCGCCTGCGCCGCCCTGATTGCTCGCAGGCCAACGCGCCGGGGCACCTCCTGCGTCTCGGAGCCTTGCGCGTCCAGGGCCGCGGCAAACAGCAAGCGCAATCCCGCCCGCACAACTTCGCTGGCGCTTCCATACCCTCCCGAGGTGACGTTCGCGGCCACAAGGCGGGCCAGCTCAGGTGTCAGGGAAACGGTGAGCGCATGGCGGGACGGCATAGAATGTGATATAGTCTCGCCTGAATGGGCGTGAAACTTCATATCCAGGAACAAGGCGTTAGGAATTGTTGTCTTTTCTTGCCTGTTTGTAAATCAGCGGTGGGTCTCGATGCTGAGCAACGCCACAACATGCTGGGTTTTCAAATTTTCCCTGGACCCGGTATCTGCGCTGATCGACAGTGCCCTGCCAGTAGCCTGGACGGCTGTGTTCTGTTAACTCAATCCTAACAGATTTATATAAAATGCCATGCGAGATGGCATCGTAGCCACTTTGCTTACTCGTGAACGGATGGTATCACCGTATGTGACGCATCGTATAGGAAAGGTTGAGATTTGCGCCTTATAGCTTCGATAGGCGCCATCGTCGCGATGGCAGCCGCCATGACCGGCGAGGCTTATGGAGATGGCATGGCGCAGCTCAAGCCAGGCTGGCGGGAAGATTACCGCCGGCCGGAAACGATTCCCTATCCCGACGACAATCCGTGGACGTCCGCAAAGGCGCAACTCGGCGCAACGCTGTTTTTCGATCCTGTGTTGTCAGGCAGCCACACGACCGCTTGCGTAAGCTGCCATCAGCCCAGCCTGGCATGGGGAGACGGCCTGGCCAAGTCCGTCGGGGACCACAGCCAAACGATGAACCTCCGCTCCCCAACGCTGCTCAACATAGCATGGCTGCAACGCCTCGGCTGGGATGGCAAGTTCCCCGACGTAGAGTCCGTCTCGTTCCGCGCCATTTCCGGCATGGCCAACATGGACCTGCCCGTGCAGGAAGCGCTCGACCGCCTGCAGGCCAACCCGGCCTATGTCCGCCGGTTCCAGGCCGTTTTCGGGCCAGGCAGCATCACCCAACAGCGGGTAGAGCAGGCGCTCGCAACCTACCAGCGCGGCATCGTGTCCGCCCCGGCCCCGTTCGACCACTGGGTGGAAGGCGACGAGACCGCGGTCAGCACCGCCGCAAAGCGCGGCTTTGCGCTGTTCGAGGGCAAGGCCGGCTGCTCCGGCTGCCACCAGGGTTGGACTTTCACGGACGGTTCGTTCCAAGACATCGGCTCCGCCACTGGGACGGACATCGGCCGGGGCGAACTGTTTCCCACCTCCATCATGCTGCACTACGCTTTCAAGGTTCCAACGCTGCGCGACGTTGCGCTGCGTGCCCCATACATGCACGACGGCTCCGTGCCGACGCTTGAGGCAGTGATTGATCTTTACGACCGGGGCGGCATCGTGCGCCCCAGCCGGTCACCGAAGATACGCCCGCTCGGCCTAACCGCTGCTGAAAAAGCTGACCTGATCAGCTTCCTGCAAACGCTGACCGAGGACCCGCAGCAGGTCGCCCGGCCGCTGCCACCGCATTAACCGTTATCAGTCGTGCAATAGGTGGTGCGCGGCGGGCAGGGCGATTCCGAGCAAAATAAAACCTGCGATCAATAGCACCCCCCCGGTGCGCTCAAACTTTGCCGCATTTGCCGCATTTGCCGAGTGAGTCGTAGCCCCCCATGACGCGCTTGCGCCGCAACAAAGCAACGTGACAATTAGAACAAGATACATGACAATGCCTTCCGTGAGTTAACGATCAGCGAGCGAACGCTGCGCCGACCGTCGGCTTGCACACCTCGGCTTTCGCCCGGCTTTCCTAACATCTCAATAGGACGTGCAACTATGCGGTTTCGCTCGGTCAAATCTACAATCCTCTTTGCAATTCTTCCAGCCCTTGCAGCGTTCGCGCCCACCCCGGCGCATGCACACGTGAAGTGGTTTTGCGCCTTTGATGTGGCGGGTTCTCCGGTCGGACTGGAAAATGTCCTCTGCCAGGACTTCGAGTCCCTGTTTGCACTCTCTATCGCCTTGCTGTTGGTTGGCTGTATCATTGAGGGCACACCATTCGGCAGGGCGCTGCTCCGCTCGCTCGACAGCGTAACAGTATTATTGCGTAGACGCACTGAGATAGTAGTGCGTGCCGTCGCTGGCGGGTTCTTCCTGTCACTCGGCCTCGGAATGCACGTATTTCTGACGCCAGAACTGGCCACCGATCTTCCCTTCGTGCCCTGGATGCAGCTCGCGATGGCTGCCGCCATGCTGTCTCGCCGTACCCTGCCGCTGGCGTCGCTCGGCATCGTCGCGTTGTTCGGGATGGCTACGGCGAAGTTCGGCACCTTCCACCTGATGGATTACCCTGTGTTCCTCGGACTGGCAGCCTACTTGGCCTGCGTCGGCCTGGACCGCTTCCCCTTCGGCGTGCGCCCGCTCGACATCCTGCGCTGGGCGGCTGCAGTGACCCTCATGTGGGCCTCGGTCGAGAAGTGGGCCTACCCGCAGTGGACCTTTCCTGTGTTCGTCAGCCACCCGAACATGAGCTTCGGCTTCGACATTGCTTTCTATATGCGGGCGGCCGGGGTTGTGGAGTTCGCGCTAGCCTTCGCCCTGGTGTGCACGCCGCTCGTGCGCCGCATCTCGGCGGCAATCCTTGCAGGGGTGTTCATCGCGGCGATCGGCGAGTTCGGCCCCATAGACGCCATCGGCCATTCCTGCATCATCGCCGTCATGCTGGCAATCCTGGCCGACAACGCCCGCGCCCCTGTCCGCCGGCGGACAGTGCTGGTGCTGCCCGTAAGCTATTCGGCAGCATTGGGCGGGTTCCTCCTAACCTACTACGGCCT
>JAABUU010005187.1_pt1 | contig 14793 bp, 20 predicted proteins | sample 5559301 | NCBI WGS metagenome assembly JAABUU01 (sample SAMN10711884, study PRJNA513360) | rock metagenome | isolation source: Antarctica rocks | place: Antarctica: Victoria Land, Richard Nunatak white | reverse complement strand
GTGAAATTGACATCAAGAAGTACGTGAAGATTGAGAAGATTCCAGGAGGTGCCATTGAGGACTGCAGGTGGAATACCCTCAATGGACACTCCTGCCTTTGGCCTGATCACTGTGCAGCCGCTTTCAGCCCTGTCAATCTAAGGCAGCAGATGTTGGTTTGGACTTTTCAGCACAGCTTGTCCTCGAGAAGTTGCGGTTGCAATGATCTGCTCTCATTTGTTGCAGAGTGTTGAGTGGAGTTATGTTCCAGAAGGATGTGGTGGCGCCAGGGCGCATGCGCCGCAAGATTCACAACCCCCGTATCCTGCTGTTGGACTGCCCGCTTGAGTACAAAAAGGGAGAGAACCAGACCAATGTGGAGATTGAGAAGGAGGAGGACTGGTAAGCTGACATTTGAAAGATGCCAATGCGTGTCCCCTTCCCAAAGCATGCACAGAGTCATACGTTTGATGCGTGGCCTGCCAGGTACATCTTTGCTGTTCGTGTTCATCCATGTTGCATGTGGCGTATTTCTGGTCATCACGTTGCTGGACATGTGCCTCACTGCAGTGTTGCAAAACAGACAAGTTTCTTTTCACACATTCATGGCTTCACAACGACAGCAAGATACAAGTCACCAGCCATAGGCAGCCATAGGCAGCAACCCCATGGTAATTGGCTGCGTTGGCTTTAGGGCTACCTTGCTGAAGATGGAGGAGGAATACATCAAGGACGTTTGCGCAGAGATCATCAAGCACAAACCGGATGTGGTCATCACTGAGAAGGGACTCAGTGATCTTGCCATGCACTTCCTGACAAAGGCAGGCATCAGTGCAATCAGGCGGCTCAGGAAAACAGACAACAACAGAATATCCAGGGCCTGTGGAGCCACCATTGTACACAGAGCAGAGGGTACTCTGCCTGACATAATGCTCTAGTGAAAGTGCTGCTTGCTACTGTCTTGCAAAATGGTTTGAGTCAACCTCATTTCACTGCCTCAGCTCATGGAAGTCTTGCCTTACAAGACATGCCCAACAGTGCAAGTTATTTCCTCTTGTACCCCACAGCAGCATCAGCATGTGCCACATAGCTTCGTTGACATGAAGCCGCGGTGCTTCTGCTGCTGCAGAGATCAGGGCGTCTGACATTGGAACACGGGCTGGTCTTTTTGAGGTGCAGAAGATTGGAGACGAGTTCTTCACCTTTGTGGTGGACTGTGATAAGCCAAAGGCATGCAGCATTGTCCTCAGAGGTGCATCTAAGGTATGTGCAACTTGCACTGTGCAGCAACTAGCCACACAGCTATGTTCTCATTATACCTTAGTCTGCCTGCTGCATCACAGCAGCCACTTGATTTTGCAATGCGAAATTGTTTTCATGCAGAGAGGATTGCCCTAGCCAGAACAGTCGCTTTTGACTCAGCACTCCTTGAATGGCAACACCTGTTGCCAGCATGCCCTGCACGTCTGCAGGATGTTTTGAATGAGGTTGAGAGGAATCTGCATGATGCAATGGGGGTTGCCAGGAATGTTGCCTTGGATCCCAGGCTAGTGCCTGGAGGAGGAGCTGTGGAGATGGCAATTGCACGAGGACTGAATGACAAGGCCTCCACTGTATATCTGCTCTCTCCTCTGCTTATAACAGAAATCTCTCATGGACTTGTTACACTCCCAACAATGTCCGGCATGCATCACAACACTGCTGATGTTCATTTCTGGATCCTATTACATCAATGGCTTTGACGCGGCATCTTGTCAAGTCACAGGTGTTACTGGTTGCAAGTGCTCATTATTCATTACATCCTATCATTGCACACATATTCCAGCATTGTTTGCTAGGTACTTACTTAGTGTCATTTCTGCAAGCCAACATGCACGAACATTGGAAACCTAAGGAGTGTGCGCAGACAGAACGGGTGCCATAGACAACATTTTGCTTAGGCCAGGAACCTGCTGCCTGCTACCCAACGTATAAGCATTGTCATGATCAGCTTTTTGAATGTTGTGGCTTGTGATCAGGACCTGCTCTGTTGGAGCCTTGACACCATAGCTCTGCTTATGGTGGGGCAGCTTGGCTTGGCACGCATTTGTCAAAATTTTCAGGCACCTTCTGCATGCATATAGTTGAACCTGGCAAACATGAAACCTTGGATCAAAGCAGCGGATACAAAGTGTCGTTCACTGAACAGGTGGAAGGCGTGGAGCAGGGTCCTTACAGAGCAGTGGGGACGGCCCTGGAGGTCATCCCCCGTACCCTGGCCCAGAATTGCGGTGCCAATGTCATCAGAACGCTGACCAAGCTCAGAGCAAAGCATGCAGACAGCTCAGACTGCACTTTTGGGCTGAATGGAAACACTGGGGAGATTGTTGACATGAAGGAGCTGGGTGTATGGGAGCCATACGCTGTCAAGGTGAGTGCATCCAAGCACGCCAGCTATGTGTGCAGGCGTGCATAGCATGCTGAGATCAGCTTGTACTGGCTGAGTGTAGCACTTGAGCCACTGCTTGAGAACATGGGTAACAAACAAGCAGGGCATTGTATTGTTTGCTGTAGGGTGAGCCCTGCAGTGTGTGGCTGTTTATGCACAGTAAAGCTGCTGTCAAAGTTGATGATGTGGTTGTTCAGGTGCAAACCATCAAGACCTCAGTTGAGAGTGCAATCATGCTGCTGCGGATAGACGATATTGTGAGTGGCATATCCAAGAAGAAGGGAGCTCCCAGCGGACCTACAGGCACTCAGACAGAAGACCATGACAATGTGAGTATTGCTATGCATACAAGCCCAGGTGGATTTGCTTCTGATTGATGACTGTGTCATGTGCCTGTGTTTGTCCTGGTGACAACTGATTGCTGCCAACAAGCGTGCCTGTTCTTCAGGTGGAGTCTGAGCAGATGCTGCAAGACTAGAATAAGCATTTGCCTGCTTTTGAGGCAGATGCTTGGCAACAGCGCAGCATGTGAGGGCCTTCAGCACAATAGAGCGAAGCTTTGGCAGCGGGTTCATGCACAGCCCTGAACTGAGCAATAAGCAATGCATGGCTGCAAGCAGGCACCATAAACGAATCCTCTCAGCACTGAAAAGTTCGTAACCCGCTACGTGTAAATTCACAACCTTAGTCGGAGTTCTTGACACATTTGGAACCTCTGCCTGACCAGCTGCTGAGGCTGTCAAACTGATAGGCATAATGCACTTTCAATGTGTGCAATTTGTCCTCTGGCTGCCTGAACAGTTGCAATTGCTCATGCATGCGGCCAACCTGCAAAGAAGTTAAGACCAAGCTCCCGAGTGTCAATGAGGCAAATGTTGTGTTCTTCGACATCGATGATATCAGGCGAGACAAGCACAAACCTTTGATGAGTCTGCTAGACGGCATGTTCGCACAACGCTTCAACGCTGTGTCCGGCAAAGTCGATTGGGTTCACGTTCCCGAAGGTAAACAAGTTTGTGTGATGCTTAGCTGCACGTACATGAGCCACTGACACGACCAGCGTGCCTATGGCACCCCCATAATTGCTTCCAAAACCGATGCCATGGCTTGCTGACATGACTGGGCCATTTTGCAGAGAAAGCCTCTCAGACACCTGGACTATCAGACTCTCTATACTTGGATATGCTAACTGATACGAAACGAAATCACGCCTATGCTGCCTGTCTCAAAGAGGTGGTCAGACCAGGTGAAGCCCTGGTCACCTGCACAGCATTCACTGCAGTCAGTGAAAACGGCAAAGCCTCATGTCAAGTATAATTGCAGGGCAAGACGTGCTGGATATTGGCACAGGCACAGGTCTGCTGGCAATGTTGGCAGCACAACGTGCGAACAAGCCTTGTCCAGGCAAGTCAAATGATGCTAATGCTATATATAGACACGTATGTGTATATGTATATACAAACAAATCGAGAGGATAGGCAATAAATTTCATGTGCAACAGACGCTGCACACTGTGTCAGACAAGCTGTTGCTATGACCAGGTGGGGGTCATGTGACTGCCTGTGAGGTGTATCCACCCATGGTCAACCTAGCCAGGCAACTGGTGTCTCACAACAGGCTGACAGGCAGTATTGATGTTTATCAGAAATGTTCTGATGAGCTTACAGTCCTTCAAGGCAGCAGCAAACAGTCAGACAGCTCTGCTCTTTCAGCACAAGCATCAACATCTATTAGGCATCAACAAGCACCTGAGCAACAGTGTGAGCAACCTCAGCAAGACTGCACATCCGCACCTGCCATGCGTAAAAAGCATTCCAGATTGCATACACCAAAGGCCAAGACTCCTGACCGTCCTGACATGCCACGCAAGCCTGATGTCATTGTGACTGAAATCTTTGACTCAGAGCTTCTGGGTGAGGGTGTTTTGCCAACCATGCGGCATGCTGTCAAGCAGCTTCTGCAGGTATGTCATCAATCTATACATTTTCATCTTGCATCTCATATTAGTGTTGCAATAATGCTCATCCTGTTGCTAACATGCTAACACACAACCACATCTGGCACTGTGCATGGGCAATCAAGGATAACTTGTACAATAAGTTTGTATGGCTATGCAAAAATGTATGTTCTTGTGACAAAAAAGGGACACAAACGGTTGCAGTCAAGACAACCCAATCTGCTATGCATGACCACATACCTGTCATGAGTCACACCATCAGTGATGGTAAGTCGGCTTTCAAGGTATGCATCAGACCAAAAACACTCTCCAGTGCTGACCATGTCTGACTCTTGCCTTTGCTCCAGCCAGGTGGTGTTGTCATCCCAGCCACAGCTGGTGTGTATGGTCAGCTAGTGCAGAGCCCCATGCTTGCTTCACAGTGTTGCCACTTGCAGCAACCCATACTCACAGAGCCATTCAAAGCACAGAACAGAGAAGCTGAGCATGTGGCAGAAGCTGCTGATGAATCTGCTTTGCAAGCAGCTTTAGAGTCTGCCAGTCAGCAGCGGAATGCTGCATCAGCAATGGATGGGCTGCAGATGCATGCTATGCATGTCGGACCTCTGTATCCTGACCATCTGGAGTTGCTCTCAGAGCCGTTTGAGGTGTTCAGATTTGATTTTGGGCAGCCTCCAGAAGGGAGCCAATCACAGAAGTTGCAGGTGACTTTACATTGCCCTGCTTGTCTGAATGCCATGCTGAATGTTTGTGCTTTGCCTTTGCAAAGCAAACAACACCTGGCTGTCAGCCAAGAACACAGGCAGAACTGGAGATATCAACATAATGCACAGCTGCAGTGTTGTTCAGTGTTCAAAGGCAACATGGCATAATCACGCAGCTGTCAACCTCCCACCCTATGCTTGTGTTCTGTGCTTTCATCGATGACGTTACATAACAAAGTCTGCCTCAGCAGGCCACTGAGCATCTCACAGTGCAGCTTTGCATCACAGGTGCAAGCAACTGCAGCTGGCACAGCCCACGCCATCATAATGTGGTGGAAGCTGAATCTAGACCAGTCTGGTCACATCACCCTAGACACTGCTCCCCCTTGGATTAACACTTCTGCCGAGGCCGCTTCCTTGCCAGCGTCTGTGCCAAAATCTGACACCAACGTCATCGGCATGGAGCAGGCGGAACTGGGCTGTGGCCAAAGCGGCACACAGACAGTGGATGGGCAGCCTGAACAGCAGTGGCGAGACCATTGGAAGCAATGCTGGACCCCAGTGCAACCTCACTTGATGTTAGGTAAGATGCTTCCTGCATGTTGCTGATCTGCTGTGAACAGCTTTCCTGGATGAGGACAAGGGAATCCTCTATAGTGTCATGTTGATGCCAGGCTTAGAATTGCAGATGTGCATGACAAGATACAAGCCAGAGTACGTCACGCGGTCATGCTCTTGTGTCGGACTATCACGGCGTCTGTGACTGCTCAACCCACAGGACATCAAGCAAGACTTGATTGGGCCTAGGCAACTGTCATGCTTGAGCCTTTGGCAATGCAGCACACCATGCCAATAGCAGTAACGCTGGTAGCAACTGAGCTTTGCTGTTTGTTGCATGCAGAAGCAGGCGGCATGGTGCAGATCAGCGCCCGTCATGATGACACCAGCATCAGCATGAATGCCTCTGCCGTCAGCTTACAAGGTGACACACATATTGCACAGACAGACGGCGGCCATGACAGCGGCGCCGGCATTGCTACTCAATGCTCACATGCTGAGCTGTCAAGCGCTGCTCAGCACAGCAATGTGACTGACACATACGCACCACACCAGGATCTGCCACAACCACTGCAAGAAAGTGAACCCAAACCAACTCATGTGCCTGAAAAGTCAACACAAGTCACTGCAGTTCCAGATACCTGTGCACTGCATCACACACTGGACAGACCAGCCGTTTCTCAATCCCGTGGTGATCAGTGGCATCTGGAAGAGCCAGGGGCAAGCCCCAACAGGCTATGGATGCTGGCAGATGCTGACAGGGCAGTACAGTATGAGAGGGCTGTGCGGCATGTGGTGGCAGGTGCAGGACCAGGGGCAGTTTGCATTGCTTCTGGGGCTGGTGCACGTTTGGCCTTGGTGGCTGCTGCATGTGGCAATGTGCAACAGGTAATCTGCCTTCAGGTGGGTCTTCAAGCTGTATGGTCACATCATTACATTGACCTGCTGCTGCTGCTGATGCCGCCATTGCCTGCAGATAGCTGTTGTTGCCAGACTCAGTGTCAAGAATTTTGTGTTCTGGTGATGGTCTGCTTTGCAACCTCGCTATGTTGCTTTTCCTAGACACTGCAGCATTCAACAAAAGAGCCTATCAACCAGGTCTAGACCAGAGTTTTCTGATTGGTGAAGCATTGTGCAGGAGAGCGCAGCTCAGCAGCGTGACACTCTACAAGCAGCCAAGGCAGCTGGCCTGTTGCACAAGGTCACAGTGGCGGATGCGCAACAGGTGCTTGATAGTGGCAATCCTGCACGCCTTCTGTCAGAGTTGACAGCAGCACCAGTTACTCCAGCAAACGTGTTTCTGTCTGAGCCATACTACTCCTTGTTGGAGTCTCTTCCACCCTGGTCACAACTCAGGTACACCAGTACCAGTGTCTGTATGCATGCCCTCCAAGTTGAGCATTATTCGATTCCTACTGATGCCACTTGTGATTTACATTCACAGCGTTGATGAAGCACCATACTGCGCCCACTGAAGGCATATTGGATGTCTAGCTCGTATACCATGCAGGCATCTCTGCCACAGCTGTGTTATGCTTTCAGACTGCACATCTGTGGCTTGCCTAACTTTCTGTTGCACAACAGGTGTTGGCATGACAGAGATGTGCTGCTGGCAGCTGGGTTGCTCAAGCCCTCCCACAAGATGATCCCTTGCGCAGGTGCTGTGTTTCCTTGCATACATAGTTGCACAACTGCTGAGCTTACGCTGCATGGCCTGCAGATCTGCATGCGAGGAATAATGGGACGACTAGCTGCTTAGCTGCTTGCAAGCCACTTCTGGCTGATTATGCCAGGAATGATGTCATGTTAGCATGCCTGCTTCCAGCAAGGCTTTGTCACAGCTTGCCTCGACCCATTCTCACCTGATACACTTGTCATTCTCATGAGATGATGCAAGGTGAGCTCATGACCTACATGCAGCATGATACCACGTAGCCCAGTGACAGTCTCACAGCATGAGGAGTACATTGTCAGTGGGGGTGCAGGGAGGGTGTGTGGAGTGGGGGTGGCTGTGCCTAACCTATGGCGGACCAGGGCGCCTGTAGGGGTTCAGCATGGGGTGGACCTCACCCCTTGCAATGCTGCTCTAGGTGTGGTCCTTCTGACGCTGTCCCAGTTGCTCTTGCCTGAATAAATGTGATGCAACTACCCTACTGGTCTAGCCCCCATGTGACACAGGCATGCGCCAGGATGGTCCTGGGTGACTAGTCCTGTGAACAGCAGGCACACAGCGCAGTTCCTGCTAAGCCCGTAGATTTGGTCTGTTGCAATGTCAGTAAGATGCCAGACATTCCAGAAACTGTCAGCTGCAGTGACTTTTGGACCTCTGTCAAATTGCTGTCACTTCAGCTTGCTCGCACTTGAAGGCTGTGTGGGCACAGCTGACATGAGCAGGAATGTAGAGGCTCCACATAGAATCAATTGCAGCAGCTGTAGTCATGCGTTGTGCATGTAGAAGGACTGGTCATGGCAGGATTTGGCTTCTGCTAAGGGTCTTTTGCAGCAAGTCTTGTGTGGTTGTAAAGGGGCAATAGAGGCAGACATGGGACCAGGGCAAGCCCTGGCTCTGAGCCAGACGGCCCCTGTGATGACAAGGTCTGTTTGGCAGTGTGGCAGTGGCTATCAGGAGTTGACAGAGCATGTTGAGATGCTCAAGTTTGACTTTTCACAGCCTCTGGCAAGCTCACAAGGCAATGCTACTGTCAGGTGTGGTGCACTTGTTTTCAAATGCCTGCTGCAGATGCAACAACAAGCTATCGTGTGTCTGGTATTCATCATATCTTAGTTCTCTGCTGCTGCAGAGTGAGACAGGAAGGTGTCATGCATGCTCTAGTTTCATGGATGGAGTACCAACTGTTTCCAGTTGCCGACCAATGGATGGTGAGTGTCAACCGTGACTCTGTGAACTGCCACCAGTGTGCCTGTCTGCAATGAGTATGTGCATTTGAAGTGCCTCAGGTGGCAAGAAACACGAATGACCTTGTGTCTTGTATACATGGAGCACCAATCTCCAATTTGTTTGTATGCTCCTTTGCAAATCATGATTGCAGAGCACATTGTTGGACATGCTACGTGTGCTTGCAGTCTTCTACACCCCATCTCAGTGGCAAGCCCAGCTACAGCGTGCAAGCTGTGCAGCTTCTGCAGGCTCCTGTGCAGATGAAACAGCCCAGCACCATAGATAAGGGAGAGCATCAGCCTGTTTCTAAGATGCTTTGCAGAGCTGTATTTGATCTTAGTGCTGGCAACATTTCGTTTGGCTTATCATCAGCCTAAAAAACAGTTCTGCACATTGCTTGACCAAAGAAGCCACGCATGGCATGATAGTTGCACACAGATACTCCTGGACTGTTCAACTTGGGATTGCGCACACTGGCCTATCACTGATTGTGATATGGTATGTGTGCATGCATGCGCACATTGCAGTCCGCTTTTCCGCAGGATCAAGCAGCCTCTGCAGAACGTATGTGATGCAATTCAAACAACCTGTTGGCATGGCTGCATCTGTGAGAACCGTTCCACTGTGCGTGTTCTTATCGCTACAGTAGCGGGCTGCATTACGTCACGTGGGATGCAGCAAGTCGGACATCACAAGCCAGCAGCGTCGCATTACATAGATAGAGGACGTTCAAGCACTCAACACCTGACCTAGACTCGTGGGTGCTGCTTGCTGTCGTGTGCGCAAACGGCATGCTTCGAGTGCTCAGAAGGCCAGATCAGTTGTCACTGCTCGGTCGATCTCTGCTATCCACTTCCGCTGGACTGAACGCACATCCTCGATGCCAGGAAAAGCAAGACGTGCCTGAAGGTCACAAGAACTCCGACTTGCGCAGCGTAACGTGCCATATTGGTCTCAACCGAAGACGGGACTTGTCTCTGCGAGAAGACCTATGTTTGTTCCAACCTGGTGGCAAGGCGACTGTCAAGGACATCTTCAAGGTAGCAACGCTCTGCAGCACAGACTGCGGCATGCAAGTTGGCCTTTTTCTCGACAGCAATACCTCTGCAGGGACACCTGGTGGGTGTTTTTGGTGTGCCTGATATGGGTCCAACTTGCTCGGATAAGCACGTACCAAACTACTTGCAGAATGTAGGTTTCCAATGCTGCCAAGTCGGCTGCCATGTCAAAGCTGCTCTCAATCAACATGTCCTTTACATCCACAGCTTATTGCACTGCGTCGACAGCATGTTGCAAAGGCGCCTTCACCACTGTGCAGGTAGATAAGCTGGAAGAGGCAGGTGTCAAGAAGGTGGTATGCCTGGCTGTTGCTGAGCCTGAGGAGGTTTCTGAATGGGCAGACAAGGTTGGATTGACAGGCACCAAGATTGAGGTATGGGCAGATACCAAAGGAGCGTGGACTCGCATGCTAGGTCTAGATGAGAATCAGTATGACGCGCCTGGCCCAAGATCACAGAGGTACAATGTGTCTGGACTGCAGTACACACGAACACTAGCAGGATGCACGCAGGGCTACTCTCAAGCACCCTTTGACTGGAGAGTCTTGCCTGCTCAATTTGGTAGAGTGCATAATGCCTCTATATGGTGCATCTGAAGCCTACTGGCATTGACTAGACTCTGAGGAGGACTTTGTGATAGCTTGTAACAGCCAGCACAGCACAGCAAATTTGATGATGTGTTGTGCTGGCTGTATCAAGGTCCTTTGGTGGTTAAGGCGTGATGCGTTGTATCTGGAACACCGCAAGCAACACTGGAAAAGCCTATATGTCTTGCAGAGTCTGGTGGTGTACATTGACATTGGCAGCCAAGGTGTACTATCTTGGCAGCAGTTCAGTTGCTGATGCCTTTGAACATCACACTTCATCACCGTGAAAGCTGGAGGCTTCTTAACACACTCATCATGTGCATTGAATGTGCTGCTGCTGATGCTGCAGATACTCAGCGCTTATAGACAATGGTGTCCTGCTCAAGCTGGTATGACCCTCCCAGTCTCTGAAGCCTTGGCATTTCAAGCATGTGGCATTTTTTGACCTTCATGGCTCTCTGTCTTGCCTGCAATAACAGGCTGCTTGTGCGCCATGCTGCCTGTCGCAGAATCTTGTATGCATGTCGTCAAACGTGAGACATGCAGGGTGGCATCGAGGCGTTCAAAATTGTATTTGTGACAATCGGTAGCAATAAACATGTACTGTCCTGCAGTTGGTTGAAGAAGATCCTGGACAGGTGCAAGAGTCTTCTGCAGAGGAACTATTAGGTTGCATCCAAAGGCTGCAGTCTCTCAAGAAACAGCACAAAGAAGTGCCCACAAGCAAGATATGACATTATCCGTGCAACCCCAGCAGTCCATCCCTCTGTGTGCGCCAACTTTCAGATTTATTGCCTGCTTGCAAGTGCGTTCAGTGTTTTGCAGTTTATAATGCTGAGCGTAAGCTGGAGACTTTGCTATCAGTATTTCACTGGTAAATTTTGCATGAGCCTTGCTCATGCCCCATTTAGTTTGCAGTTCTGGGCAGATGTATGGTAGCTACCTCTAGGCTAGCATATGGCGTGCTTTCAATTTCATTGGCAGCAAGTATTGCAGCCTTGCATGAGTACTCATTGCAGCAGAACTGATTTGTGTGAGTTTTGTGCAGTCTACATTGGAATATGCAAATCGCCTGTACTGGCAGTTACGCTGTCATATCTCTTGCTGTGCAGCAACTGACATCAGGCCATGGCCATACAAACCATATTGCCTCTGCGACCAGTGTCTGACAAGATTCAACCGACACATTTCGGTGCGCATCGTCACGATCAATTATTTACATTCAAAACTGACATTTATTCGAATATCTTGGCGGGCAAGCTGGCTTACGTAACTTCGTCAGTTCACAGGCGTTGCATCAACAGCTTTGCCTCTTGTTCTTCGAAAGCTTGCAACGCGTACTTCTTCGCGGAGTAAACAGAACAAAGCATTCTTCTTCGCCACAGCGCGGAAAGCAAACGAGTCACAGCTGTTGGTCAGCTAGACAGACCTGAGCAGGTAGTTTTTAGCTTAGCTGTCACTCGGTGCTTGGTGAGACATGGGCAGCCTTCTCGGCCCCAGACACGGAGTTTGCCTTGCGTGTCATATTGTTGACTTGTTTGACTTCGTCCTGTAGGTGACTCAAGGCTGGGCTATCTTGCTAGTCATGCTGACAGACAAACGGCCTGGCGAAGATCTTGAAGCACAGACTTCCAAGCACGCAAAGTACTCCCACGAGCAGCCCAAACCCGGTGCCTCATCTGCCTCTGGCAACTCTGTTGCCACACAGTCAGCTGGCAGTCAACGACAGGGGCCTCCTGCAGAAGAGGTTGCTGTTGACTCCGTACCTCAGGCACAGCCTCAGCCAGAGCCACAGCCAGAGCCAAAGATTGAGGATGCTCATGAATACATCCAAGAACCCCAGGCAGCCTCTCACCCACAGCAGCACATGAGCCATGAGCTCCCGCCCCTCCTGTTCCAGCCTGAACTCCCAAGCAACGTTGCACCAGATGCCATGGGACCAGGCATCAACGTGGCGCAGCTCGGCTTTCCTTCTCATCAGCTCCCTTCAGCTGCAGACATGCATAACCAAGCTGCTGTCCCAGAGCCGGCTGTGCCTCTGCAGCAGGCAGCAACTCTGAACATGGAGGGGCCGGTGCATCCACAGGCAGAGGGGCTGATGTATGACATCACACAGCCAGGAGCAAGCCTCATCATGCCTTCCATTGTAGCAGCAGCACTCTCCCAGCAACCAGGCCCTAGCAGCGAGTTCCCCATTGTCTCCCAGTCAGGCACTCCCATGCAGGACGCTCTGTCAGATCCCGGCGAGAGGCCTTTCAGGTGCTCTGAGCCTGGCTGTGGCTTTGCCAGCAAGCGCAAATCCAACCTGACAGTGCACAGCCGCATCCACACCCGCCCCAGACCACCCCGCAGATGCCGTCACCCGGGGTGTGAGTTTGTTGCCTGTGAAGGCTGCAACCTCAAGGAGCACCAGCGCCTCCATGCTGGTGAGAAGCCCTACAGGTGCACTCAGGAGGGCTGCACAGCCAGCTTTGCCAGGGTGGACCATCTCACAGTCCACATGCGCACCCACACAGGCGAGAAGCCTTACCTGTGCACACAGCCAGGCTGCAACTTTGCCGCTGCTCAGCAGAGCAACCTGCACAGGCACATGCAGTCCCACTCTGCTGAGAAGCCCTACAAGTGCTCAGAGCCAGGCTGCAATGCTGCCTTCTCACAATCAAGCAATCTGGTGCGGCACCAGCGTGCACACAGGGGTGAGAAGCGCTTCCAGTGCTCCCACCCAGGCTGCAACTTCTGCGCAGCACAGCTGGCCAATGTCAAGAGGCACATGCAGGCGCACACCGGTGAACGTCCCTACCACTGTGACTGGCCCAACTGCGCCTCGGCATTCTCTCAGCTCGCCAACCTGGTCAGGCACAAGCGTATTCACACGGCAGAGAAGCCATTCAAGTGCGACCAGGAGGGGTGCCTGTACTCAGCAGCGCAGCGCAGCAACTTGCAGAGGCACATGCAAGCTGCACATGGTCAGGGGTCACCCTTAGAGCCTATTCAGACTGGTCCTGTCGAGCAAGGGCACGCACCAGTCATGGAGCATGGCCAGGGAGAGGAGCATGCACCACTCATGCACCATGGACAGGAACAAGAGCATGCACCTCCCATGCATCATATGCAGCAGGGTCATGCACCACCTTTGCACCCCGGCCAGGAGCAGGAACATGCACTGCCTATGCATCATGAGCAGCAAGAGACAGCTGCACTGCAGCAGCAAGAGCAAGCTGCATCCATTGAGCAGCAGAGACAGGCTGTGTCTGATGGGCAGGCCATGCATCATGGTCTTGCTGCTCCTCAGGCTGTTCAGCATGCACAAGTTGAGGCTGTTCACCGGTCAGCAATGCCCGCCAATCCTCAACTGGTCATGAACAGTGCTGAATGACAGTTCTATCCTGTTTCTTGGTTGCCTTTGATTGTTTGATGATTGTCATTAGCATCATGGTCAATTTATCCTTTTATTTTGAAGAGCTCTTACATTTTTTTCTCTCGTCTTTGTCATGTTGAGACAGCACCTTTGAGCAACTTGCAGACATGAGTGATGGCAGAGTCCTGTGCATATGCTGTTTGTTTGTTCTACCTGGTAAAGGTTTGTTATGTGCTTTACAGTGAACAATCGCAGCAACAGCATCAAGCTTGAACAAGCACAGTGATCAAATTACACTGCTTTCTTTATGATGGCAAAAGCTACATGATAATGCCATACTTCAGCTACGACTAATTCAAATAATCAGGGCGCAGAAGGAATCAGCAGTAATTGGTGGTACCGAGCATATGCAAATATCCCACACATGATCCCCGTTGACAGTACCAAAGACAGCACAACGCAAATAACAAAGGACTCCTGCAGGCAACAGTAGACTTGCATCGGTTTGTTATTCATTTGCAAATTGTGCCATTATTGCCTATACATGTAGCTGCATGCATAGTTCATACAGGCCATGAGCAGAATGCTTGCTGTCGTCTTTGTACTCACAAATGCCAGCAACCTTGTGGGTTGCATACAGTAAGCAAACAAAACAGAAGCTGCCTGACATACCGAAGGTGCATTACTTCCAGCTAGCCACAGGTTCATGCCACACAAGGATGCCACGCCACCAACAAAGGCTATGTTGATTGAGATGACTGTGAGCATTAGGTCAAACGACACAAGCTCATTCCGGCGCTGTGCCAGATGCATCTTGGCCAAGCTCTCTGTGGCCTCAGTACGCTCCTTCAGTGTTACCAATCTGCTCAACGCATAGTCAGCCTGCAGCAGGCACACATGTGACAAGTTGGCTGGCTTTTGGGGACTCTTGCTTGGCAGAAGGTGTTTGGCAAATCACGTGTGAGCATTGTGAGTTGAAGCAACAGCTGCCAAGACTTCCAGTCTTGACACGCATGACCATGATATGGATGGATGATCGACCATGCCAATACATGAAATGCAGAAAATGGCGTTATGCATGGCACAACACACATGTGCATGCGCAACTGCCCAAAACAGAAACTGACAGCTGTCGTGTCAGATTTTGCTTCTGCTATACGCTGACAGTATGTCTGGTTACACTGATGATGCCAAAGGTTCACCTGCATAAAGTAGGTCTCTAACAGACTTTCACAGGCCTCTATATGGTGGCTGCGCACCAGGCT
>JAABUU010005186.1_pt1 | contig 14794 bp, 21 predicted proteins | sample 5559301 | NCBI WGS metagenome assembly JAABUU01 (sample SAMN10711884, study PRJNA513360) | rock metagenome | isolation source: Antarctica rocks | place: Antarctica: Victoria Land, Richard Nunatak white | reverse complement strand
TCGCTTCGGCGAAGGGTCCTACGCTGGGAAGTGGAGCGGCAGGGGTCTGGTGGCCCATCCGGTCTTCAAAACCGGCAGGGCGTCGTAGCCCGGCGCTTGGAAGGTTCGATTCCTTCGCCGCTTCGTGCCTGCAAAAAGATTACTTCTCAGTCGATGGTATGGCCGCAGTTAGGCGGCCAGATCCGAAAAGTGTCCCGAATATGTCCCGTCGGATAGAGTGTTGACATGCTGGGGCCCACACGTCGCACCTCACAGCCACCGAGCGGACATGTCTTCCGCGTCGAGCGCCGACGTGGACCGGTCTGGTATGCCAAGTACCGACTTCCGGACGGACGCCAGGTGCAGAAGAAGATCGGCCCCGCGTGGACCGGTCGCGGCCGACCCGCGGTCGGCTATGTGACCAAGACCGCCGCGCAGGCGTGGCTGGACGACGTGCTGGTCCAGGCTCGTCGCGGTGAGCTTCCCGGGATGGTGGTCACGGGAGCTACGCTGGCCGACGCGACAGTGGAATGGCTGCGTTACGTCGAGCAGGACCGGGCGTGCAAGGCCTCGACCGTGAGCGACTATCGCCAGACGTCCGGTCGAATCATGCGCGACCTCGGTGACCTGCGCCTGGAGGACGTCACGCCGGAGGTGCTCGAGCGGTGGAAGACCACGCTGACCGTGTCCAACCGCACCGTTGCCAAGTATCTGGTCATCCTTCACGGCATCTTCCGGCGGGCCATGAGGGTCTGGGGCCTGCCGCGCAACCCGCTGGCCGACGTGGAACGTCCCCGTTACCGGGTATCCGATGACATCCATGCCTTCTCGCCCGAGGAGATCCACTCGCTCGTAGAAGCGGCGGGCTCGGAGCTCGACAGGTGTCTGCTTCTCACCGCGGCGTTTACGGGCCTGCGCTTGGGGGAGTTGCGCGCCCTTCAGTGGCGCGACGTTGATTTCGATAGCGAGGTGGTCCGAGTGCGCCGCAGCCACACGCAGGCCGGCGGGCTGGGGACTCCCAAGAGCGGCAAGGTCCGGTCGGTGCCGTTGGTGGCCGATGTGGCCGAGGCAATGACGGCCTTGGCGCGTCGTGAGCGTTTCACCGCCGGGGAGGACTTGGTGTTCGCCGGAGAGCTCGGAGGCTTCTTGGATACCGGTGCGCTGCGAGCCCGTTACAAGGCGACGCTGAAGCGGGCTGGACTGCGCGACCTGCGCTTTCATGACCTGCTCCACACCTTCGGTACGCTCGCCGTGCGCCGAGCCGAGGTTCCGGCCGTACAGGCGTGGATGGGGCACTCCGACATTCAGACGACGATGCGCTACGTCCACCACCGTGATCGGGGCGGGGAGGCCAAGCTTCTGGCGGAGGCATTTGCGCCTCGTGATCCGCGATCGAGCAGGGATGCAGGAAAAAGCGCTCGGTGAGCCGACGCTCAGGTCACAGCCTGGAAGCTGGCGGTAGCGCGTCCAGAGGACTGAGGGCCAACTCATCGCCGCGCGCTAGGGCTCGAAGGTGATGAGTGCCGGCGATCCTCCCGAGCCGTGGCCACCTACGCTCGGCGAGCCCATGCCGGGCGCCCACGGGGCGGTGGGAATCCAGGAGAAACTCGTTGCTTACTGCCTGAACACCGATCACCGGGTCGGGGGGCCCAAGGCCCAGGGGTTCCTTCGGCTCCTGGGGATCGGTCTCGCTGACGTGGAGTACCTCGCCGACGCTTTGCGTACGGGGATATTGCGAGAGCCGGTCCGCGATGTACGCGACAATCCACCGTTCGGCGTCCTTCGCGAGGTCCGTATCCACGTCGGCGGCCTGCGCGAGTGGCGCACTCGGGTGGTTGCCGTGACGACGTCGTGGGAGCTGCGTCACGTCGATGATCGTCCCCGTTTGGTCACCGCTTATGTGGACGGGTAGCCTGCATGTGATGGCAACCGTCAAACACGTGATCGCTGAGCACGATGTCGTCCTGCTGCGAGCCTGTCAGTGGGTGGCCGGCGGGAACCGAGGGTGCCGTGATCAGCGTCTATGACGACACGCTGCTCGTTGAGATCACCGGCTCAGCTGGTGAGACCAGGGACACGATTCAAGTCCCCGCCAGCCGGCTCGAGGTCAAGCTCAGCTAACGCGGGGTGTGCTCGGCCTGGGGAGAATCGAGGCCCCCGCCGATCCTTGATGCGCGCCGGCCTGACCCGCGTTGACGCACCTCTCGAAAAGGCGTGGGCATGCCGCGGCCGCAGGTATTCGAGTATGCGGGTGCCCTCACTTTCTTCCGAGCTGCGACCCGCGATTGGCGCTTCCAGTCAGGCCCCCGCTTATCTCGATGGTATTGGAGCCTGTCGCTCAATTGTGAGTGGTCCGCTCCCGTGAGGACAAGGTCGGCGCAGCCGACTTGAGTGCTCAGCGGAGCCGGAGGCTACCGCCGTGCTGGCGCCGTGCACGCGACATCGTGTGGGATCGGGTCGCTGTTTGCGTCCATGTCGCTGTCGTGGCCTTGGAGCCAGTCGGCGTCTGGTCGCGTGGCGCACGGCGGTACTGATGTGCAGAACGCGAGCACAGACATCACCACACCGCTTGTCAGTCGCGGCCGCGGCCTCGTTCCCGGGCCCGCTGTGCCTCAAGCTCCTTGCGCTCGCGCAAGATCCGACCAACCAACGACTCCCGGCGCACCCCCGGCGCCGACAGCGCGGGACCGTCCTCGAGGTCCGGCGGCTGGCCACCATGCCGCCACCGCTCCGCCAGGCTGCTCCCCTCCTGCGGTGTCTCGACCTTGGTGACTGACGCCAGCGCCGGCCCTTCGGCCCGGCTAATCCACGGCTTCCGCGGCGCCTCGGCCCGGGTGATCGATGCCTGCTGGGCGCGGGAGACCGCGATGCGCTCTGAGAGGCGTTGGATGGCACCGTCGTCCATGCCATCCTCGCCGAGGTCCTCCCGGGAGATGTAGAGGTCGGTGCGTTCCCGGGCGCGGGTGAGAGCGACGTAGGCGCTTTCCCGGTCGGTCTGCCAACCACCCGTGAGCACCAGCGCCCGGTCGATCGTGGCGCCCTGGGCCTTGTAAACGTGCTGGGCGTAGGCCAGGCGCAGGTCGGAGAAGCGCCGGGTGTCGATCCGGACCTCCCTCGGCTGGGGCTCGTCGGTGCGCAGAGCCACCTTCCGTCCCCGTGCGCGGGCGACTTGGGCGCGGGTGCCGTTCTCCACGCGCTCGCGACCTGGCTCATAGAGGGCCCCAGTGAGGAGCACCTCATCGCCGGCGTGCAGGCCGTAGGGGCGCCCAGGAAGGTCAACCCAGTCCTCGTCGAGCTCCCCGGCGCTCAGGCGCCGGTCCTGGGCCATGGCGTTGAGGCGGTCAAGCTCTGAGTTAGAGGCGTCGCAGATCATCACGCAGCCTCTCTTCCACACCTCTGCCCGGGTCCGGTCCCAGTCGTCGATCATCCGCTGCCCCGCCTCCTCACGGGTGTCAGATACGTGCAGACGATCCCGAGCCTGGTAAGCGGCCAGTGCGGGCGCTGCGTCGCCGGCCCGGACCTTCGTCCAGGCGTCACGCTCCCACTCCTGGCGCGCCCGGTGAACCTCGGTCAACTCCGCCGAAGGGACCTTCGAGCGCACCGCGTCAAACAGGCCACCCGCCCCGATTGCCGACAGCTGGGCCTGATCGCCGACCAACACCAGCTTGGACCGAGTCTCAGAAATGGCCCGGGTGAGGTCGGCCAGGCGGCGGGTGTCGGCCATGCCGGCCTCGTCCATCACTACCACCGTACGCTCGTCCAGACCCAATCTGCCGGATTGGACACGTCCGAGGAGGGCGTCGGTGGTCATCGTCTCTGACATTCCGGTGTCAGCGGCAAGGCGCTTAGCGGTGGCTCCGGCGACCGCGGTCCCGATCACCCGGTGACCAGCGGCCTCCATGGCATAGACACAGCGGGAGACAGCCTTTGGCGCCACGACTTCGGCTTGATGACCGCGACTCCGCACGGCCGTCTCCTGTCTGACTCCTTTGCCTCTCTGAGATCCCAGCATCTGATCGGTGCGACGTTTCGCTTGACCTGGGCATCCAGGTCTAGCGGGCGTATCCGTACGAGACCGGGCGGGTGGCATTGGGCCGGTTGCGAGACCCCGCGGACGGCATAAGGGACGAATGGAGACGATCGCGGCGTCGCGGTTGCGCTCGCCCGCTGCGCGCTACCCAACGACGAAAGCAGTCGTCGGGCGGCACGGTGGCCGACGCCTGCCTGTGGGCGGATGCGAGAGCGAGTCGGCAACCCACGAAAACTTTCGCAGCTCGTCCGTAGCGAGCATCGTGCAGGCGCCATTCGAGAAGCCTGCATGTTGAGGAAAGAGGCACACTCCGGTCTTTGAAGGGGAGGCCGCGATGGGGCGTAGCCCGGGGTCCTCTGCCACGTCACGCCGTTGCTACGGGAACCCCACCGGTGCGCATTGGACAGCGACGGCGGCGAGGCGGGCGTCAGCCCGTCCTTCATCGAGATGGCCAACAGGAGCCATGACCCTACGTTCATGATCACCGCGGACGGCTCCTGCCCTTGGCCTTGTCGCCCGAGGCCTCCCAGTGCCCCTACGGGGCCCCGGCCGCCGGCGTCTGGTGATTACCACAGCTGCAGGAGATAGGCCTTCATCTCTGCTGAGGTCTCATTAACCGTCGGACAGCACGTAGCTCCGCCGGGGGGCGCTAACTCCGATCTCGATATGCGGGCCGCTCGAACGGCCCACATCGCCGCAGCCGACATGAGTGATCGGCTGGCCCTCGACCGCGACGACGGTCAGCGCTCGGGCGCGTTGGGGCGGCGGAGCGCTCCGGGGCGGTGCACGGCGCTCTTGCGTGCTCCCTGCGTGGCGCGGTGAAGCCCATGCAGCATGTCGCGGATGCGCTGCTGTTGGCCGGCGTTGACCGGCAGCGTGGGCACACGGCGCATGAGGTCGCTTACGCCGATCACGTGCGCCTGCATCGCCGCCTGGATGAACGCGAGGTCGTGCTCGCGGCTGGCGACCGCTTTAGCGAGGATCAAGTCGTGGCGCTCCAGGAACAGCACCATCGGGCTGCGGCGGAAGTCGGAGCGCGGTTGGATCTGAACCGGCACGAGCCGCTCTTCCCAGCCGGCGGGGGCCCTAGCAGTCTCCGGTCCGACACCATGTGCGTAGTAGCCGAAGGTGGTGTGAAACATGCTGCCGTCGCCGAGCATGGCGTCGATCTCGTCCGCGCGCGCGGGCGCGTCGGCCGGGTAGACGTCGACCTCGATCGAGACGAGCATCGCAGGCGGCGGGTCGTGGATGCTGTGAATCGCCTGGCTTCCAATCACCACGAACCGGTCGGTCTCCAGGATCTCCGCGGACGCGGCGATCACATGCTCAAGCTGCTCACGGCGCACCCGCGACCTCCGTGCTCACGCGAGCGCGTCCAGGATCCGTCGTCGCTCGGCCTCACTGAGCAGCCCCGCAAGCGGCGAGCTCTGGCGTAAGTCACGTCCATGTTCATCGTCGGCGGTGATCGCCTGGCGGACCTCGCCGAGCGGCCGCGCAAGCAGCCGCTCCCACGCATCGACGTAGTCGGGGTGGATCGTGCCTTCGCGCTGCCAACGCGCGAGCATGTGCTGTGCCTCGATGATCTCCGCGCGGCTGAGCGTCGGCGCGATCACACGGTGGTAGGCCAGCCCGCGCAGCTCAGCACCACGATGCCCATGCCCGCCCCGCGCGACGTCGGCGATTAGGCGTTCGGGATCCAGACGCTCCGCCCGCTCGCGTGCCCCGGCCAGGACCCGCTCGAGCACGTGCGAATGACCTGCCGCGCGCTGCTTGGCGACCGCGGCGCGCAGCGCAAGCAACAACGTGACCGGTACCTCTCCTCGCCCCTGCGGCGTAAGCACGGTCGCGATCTCACCCCGGTTGATCCAGCGCAGCAGCGAGCTATGGCTGACACCGAGCAACCGCGCAGCCAAACGGACCGACACCGTCAGGCCCAGCTCGCGCTCAAGCCAACACCGCACCTGTGCGATGTCTGGGTCTGCGGGGCTCGCGTGCTGTGCGCGTCGAAGCCGTTCCACGTTCTCAAAGATCGCGCGACGCTGATCAAGCACACTCACGCCCACAACTATACCCAATAACAGACCACAAATACCCCTATTTTGGTCGCTATAGGGGGGCGAGCCGCCTCGCGAGCATCGTGGCCATGAGCGACGTCCACGCCGCCGGTACGTCCTAGTGAGCGCTCCCGTGGTGAGCGCTAGGGCAGGGTGAGCTCGCCGAGGACGGTCGAGAAGACCAGGGACACAGCTATCGCGCCGAGGACGTAGCGGGCCCACTCTCGCCACGTCGATGGGCGGTAGCGCAGCACGTAGATCGCGGCGAGAACGCCGAAGAGCACCATCCCGGCCAACGAGAGCGCCAACGGCTCGCTCAACAGAGGTGCACCCCGCCGGTCAACGGGCGCGGCAGCGGGATGTGTGCCGGGAACTCCGGCACTTCATAGACCTGCCACCCGGTCACTTCGCGAACGAGATTCGGGTGAAGCTCGAGAACCGGGCCCCCGCCGAGGGTGTAGGTGACTATTCCCACGGCCTGAAAAGGGCAGTTGTAGACCACGCGCACCGCGGTGACCCTCGGTTGCACGCCGCGATCGGCCTGGGTAGTGGGGGTGCTGGCCAGCTCGGGCTCGACGAGCTGAGCGTAGGCCGGGACGGTGTCGGGAAGCGCCGAGCAGGACGCTTGGTGGTAGACGCAGGCAAGCCACGCGCGCGTGAACTGGCTGGCTACGAGAGCCGGTGGGCGAAGATGCCCCCCAGGCGCGGGACCGTGGAGCTGGTCATAGCTGCGCGGCTCGCCGGTGTCCCGTGGCGAGGGCGCTCGACGCTCGCTACTCACGCGCACGCTACGTGCCTCGTTGCGCCGGATGGCCCACGCGACGATGACCGCGCTGCCCACGATAAATACGCTCATGCCGAGCGCGGCAAGGATCTTTGAGCGTAGCGCGAACGGGGCCATCAGGGGCGCCCGTCGTCTTGTGTGGCGGCCTCGCCGAGCGATGAAATCACTAGCCTGAGGCGCTGATCATGAGAGCCACCATCGCTCAACACGCTCGAAGCCTCCGGAATCCTGCTTGCTGCGATATTCTTGATTCCCGTAGCCTACGATCAAGTCGGGCACGGACGGGTCTCCGTCGACATCGGCGCGGCGTACGCATTTGCGGCTGCCATGACCTACTTGGTGCTCAGTCGCACACTGCTGTCGGGAAACGGGGACAAACAGAGTCCGCCTCGCCGTGTCCCCTAGAGTGGTCGGCTTCATGAGCAAGTGGTGCCCGTGACGGGCTTGCCTTCGGTCAGGCCCGCGGGTGCTCCTGTGGAATGTAGGAGGTCGGACATCTGTTGGCCGCAGTAGGTGCGGTTGCTGCCCGGGTCCCCCGAGGACTGTTGGCCCAGGCTGGAAGCTACCGTGCTGTAGGAGGGGCCCGGCGCCCAGCCGATCTCGATGCAGTTGCCCCCGCCGGTCATGTTGGCGATCGGCGTTCCCGCCGGGACGATCTTGGAGGGGTTAGCCGCGATCGTTGGCACCACGTCTTCAGTGACGTACACGTAGCGGTTCTTGTCTGGTCCGTCGACGAGCTGATAGACCACGCCGCCGTTGGGACCACCCTGGCAGGTCCAACCGCCGCCGATGCCGGTACCCGCAAGGACGATTCGCGCGGCCCCAAGCGTCGTGATCGGGCCGGTCCCGTCGTAGTCGACGCCCATGTCGACAAGCTGCGCGACCAAGCCCTTGATCAGCCGAAACGGGTTGACATAGGTACCCGCGGCAACGGCGCCAGTCGTGCACTGGGCCACTGTCTGGGCGCCGCTGGCCGGCGATGCGCCCGGGCTGGCGCCCGCTGCCTTGATCTGGATGTCCTGCCTGCCGCCGAAGCCGAGCGCGGCCGCGACCGCCGGATGAAGATCGACCGTCGCATGCGGCGCGTTGCCGGCACCGTCACCGATATCAGACTTCAGGATGCGAAACCCTGGGCCCTTAGAACCAGCGATCCGCACCAGCAACGCGAAGCCACCCGGAAGACCGCTACCCCCGGTCGGTAGGCCCAGCACCCGCGCGACGCCGCCCCCGCGGTAGTTCGGGTAGCCCGGCGTCGCCTCAAGCTCCGCGAAGGAGAACCCGTTGTTGTGGAAGCAGATCAACTCCGGCGTCACGCTCAACGGGCGGGCACTGGCACGCAACGGTGCCGTCACCCTGATTGACGACACGATCAACGTCCCGACCTCGGGTTTGGCGAACAGGGAGAGCCCGAACGTTCAGGCGTTTGCGGCGTCGCAGTACGCCTCCGCAGTTCGGGGTGAGTACCCGGGCGGCGAGGTCAGTTCTCGATTTGCAGGACCAGCTCGCCCCGGTCGCTGACAGCGTTCAGCAGACGCTCGGACCGGTCTATGCCGGCATCTGGTTCGACAACAGCGCCGGCGGGATCATGAAGGTTGAGGTCACGAATCTGAAGAGCCCGCAGGTGCTAGCGAGCGAGCAAGCCGTCGCTGAGCAGGGATTCGCGAGCGACGTCGACTTTCAGGCCGTCGCGTCGAGCTGGTCGCAGCTGGCAGCCGGCCAGGCCTCGCTCGATCAGCAGTTCCAGGATCTCGAGGCCGCTAAAAAGCTCTCGACGCAGCTCGACGCCTCAACCAATTCGGTCGATGTCGAAGCCTCCACCAGCTTGAGCCCACAGCAGCTCGCCGCCGTGCAGGCCGCCGCCGGCGCCTCCCCCGTGTCCGCGGTCGTTACGCAGGTCCCCGCGAGCACGCTGCAATTCACCGACGCCGCGAACAGCTGCGCCCAAACCCCAGGGCTTGCTGGAATACCGAGCGCCACGGGTAAGGGCCCGTTCCTGTTCTGCGACAGCCCGCTCCGCGGTGGCCCCGCGATTGTCGCGCCAGCTCTACACGACCCAAACAGCGCCCAGTTGTGCACGATGGGTTTCTTCGCGCACAAAGGATCAAGCAGGTTCGTTCTCACCTCGGGTCACTGCCTGAAAGCAGCCGGCCCGACCTGGAGCACCGAGTTTCCCGACCAGGACTTCATGGGACACGCTGCGTACACGCCGATAAAGCTCGGCAACAACTACAGCTTCGACGTTCGGCGCGGGCGGCGACTTCGGCGCCATCACCCTCTTGAACACGTCCTATTTGGTAGACAACAACGTGTTCGTCGATGTCTACAACGAGAACGGCGTGATGAAGACGACCCGCAACGAAACCTACGCGATCGGCGCGCAGTCGACCAGCCGGAAGGGCCAAACGGTCTGCGCCACCGGGGGGCGCCATCTCGATCGTCGGGGGTACAGCTTCACGACGTGCGGCCGAGTGATGGGCACCGGCAAGAGCATCGGGCTGGAAAGGGGAGAGACGGCCACCAACATGTGTGGCGTCGTTCAGGGCGACAGCGGCGGTCCGGTCTACAAGAACCACCGTGCCTACGGTCTGATCGCGTCAACCGTCCTCGGACGGTGCCTGGCGGTCTATCAGGACATCGGGCCAGCGCTCAGCGCGATGAAGATGCGGCTGGGCGTGGCGGGCTGACCGACATGCGCCGTCCGACTCTGAAGCAGGGCATATGGCTCGCGCTCGTGCTGTCTGCGTGCGCGGTCGTCGCGGTGACGGTCGCCGCGGCACACGACCGGGCCCGCCGGGCCGCGCACACGCCGGCCTACGCAGCGCCGTGGCGGATCCCGGGATTGGGGCGCGTGAAGTTGGTCAACGACCCGACGGATGGAAGCGGAAGAAGACTCGTGAAGAAGGTCCTCGCGCCGCGGGCGATCCAAGGCGTGAGCCGCGACGGGAGAACCGTCAGCGTCGTCTACGACGCAGGCGGCTGCTTCCTCGACGACGGGAAGGTCGAGGCCCACGAAACCGCTCACAGCGTCGAGATCGTCGTCGTCGAGAGCAGATACGGCCGCTTTCTCAAGCCGGGTCGTCCGCCCTTCTGTTCCGCGATCTTTATCATCGGGCAGGCGACTATTCGGCTGGCCTCCCCGGTCGACGGCCGCTCGATCACCGGCGGCCCTCACTACTGATTCGACGTACCTGTCCCGTCAGGGAGTGGGTCCGGTAGTCCTGTTCAGCGGTTACTACCGGACCCCGACGCCCGATCACCGGCGGCCGGCTCGAGGAGCCCATCAGTGAGCGCACGCCCTGAGCCGTCCTCATGGCGCGCCCAACAAGCGGAAGGTAGCCCGGATTGCGACCGGCCCCCCACGCCCGACCCTTGCGCAGCCGCGACTAATCTTAAGCGTTGCCAAACGCGTGGATGCTGTCGTCACCCCCACCGGGCGGGACATCGCAGCACGGCTGCGCACCGTACCCATGAGCGAATCGCCCGTCGATCGCTTCCTCGAGCACCAGGCGGCCTAACGATGCCACTTCCTGCGGCTGCGTCCGCCCGAGAGCGTAAAATGCCACGTATGGCCAACGTCCCAACCACCCGATCACTCACCCGCACCAAACGCGAGCATGCTGCTGCTGACGCGCAGGCGTCAGTCCGCGCCGAGGGCCTTGACCCCTCCGGTGCCGAGTCGATCGTCAGCGCTTGGACGCGCGGGGAGATCGACGCGGGAGAGATGGTCGCGCAGACGCTCGAGCTGATCGCTCACCGCCACGGAGAGCCTGACCGCTCACCGGCCGGCGCTTAGCCCGCGTAGCCAGACGGCTCTCCAGGCCCGTGGCCGACGATCCTTACGTCTACCCGGGAACCGAAACGCTGCGCAACCGCTACGGCGTCCGCGACCCCGACCAACTCGCGCGCCTGGAAGCACAAGCCACATACGCCCGCCTCGCTGAGCTCGCCGAACAGCCACTCCCGGCACCTATGACCTAGCGCACCTCCAAGCCTTTCACCGTCGCATCTTCGGCGACGTCTACGACTGGGCCGGAGAGATCCGCACCGTGGCGATCGCCAAGACCGACATGTTCGCGCTCCCGGCCTACGTCGAGCCGTATCTGCGCGAGGTCCTAGCCAAGCTGCCAGGCGAACAGCATCTCCGCGGCCTGGGCGCCGAGCCGTTCGTGGACCGCCTGACCTACTACCTGGCCGAGACCAACGCCGCCCACCCATTCCGGGATGGCAACGGCCGTACCCAACGCGCGTTTATCGGACAGCTCGCCGCCGACGCCGGCTATCGTGTCGACTGGACCAGGATGGATCCCGCCCAGAACATCGCGGCGTCCCAGGCCGCGCATCGCGGCGACGAAAAGCCGCTGCGCGCGATGCTCAGCAAACTGGTCATCAGCCACGAGCTTGACCAGATCAAGAACCTCTGCTCCAAAGCCTCACCACACTCCACCACACGCGCCGTCGAGCGTGGATCACCCGGCCAAGCCACCAGCCGCCCGCCGCAGCCGCGCGGGCGCCCCCCGGACGGCCCCACACGTTGACGCAGCACGGCCTTCCGGTAGTAACGGCATCAAGCTCGCGTAGCAAGTACCGGAAGTCGCAGACGCACGGTCAAAGCGGCACGGCTTTCCGGGACCAACCTCCGGGACGCTCCGCGCCCTATAGAGCCGGTCAGCGCCTCAACGATCCGGAGGGCGTCCCGGTTCCAAGAATGTGGAACAGGGCCTATGCAACCGCGATATAAGCGAAGCGCACACCAGCTCATGCTTTCCGCGCAAAGGTGCGGGGGGGGCGCCGCCCGACTCAGAGCTAGCTGCTCGCGTTACCTGCCGATGACCTTCCCGAGGATCCAGGACCTGCGGACCGGTCCCCAGAATCTGCTGTCATCCGACGCCCCCCGATTGTCGCCCATCATGAAGTAGTCCCCCGGTGCAACCGTGATCGGTGTGCGGAAATTGCAGAAGCCCCCCTCGCCGCATCGTTTGATGTATGAACCCTTCTCGCGCGCGCCGTTGCGGATCACGTGGCCGCCGACGATCGAGATCCGGTCCCCAGGCAAGCCGACGACTCGCTTGATGAACTTCTCCCGCGACTCTTGAGGCGTGGGCACGGCGCATGGCTTGCGAGACCCTTCTCCCTCCCCGGCCACGCCGCACCTAGAAGCGCCGGGCTCGGCCCCGCGTGGAGGATGGAACACCGTGATGTCGCCAGTTCTCGGCTGCACCGCGTGGTAGGCATCAAGGTTGACAGTGACCTCTGAGCCGACCTTGAGCGTGGGGAGCATCGAGGCGGAAGGCACCCGAAATCTGACGAGGACCAGTGGAGCACTTCTGGAGCTCGCGGCTGCGGCTAGAGGACTGGCGGACCCTCCGCAACCGATCATCACCAGCGCCACCACCGAAACGCTAGCGATGATCTTTGCGCTTCTCAGGCACATGCCGTTCTCCTCTTCGTTCCCCATAGCGCGAATCCTAGCCTTCGGATACCGGATACCACGCTGGTCACGGCTGTCAAATCTCAGCGGCACAGTCGCAGGCATCAGTCGGTGGCATCAGGACGGCTCTGGCGTAGCGTACGTTCCTGTGCAGTTGCTACCGGAAGGCCAGCACCTGTTGGGCGTTGCCCGAGCTCGCCGAGGGCCCGGGCGGCAATGGTGGTCGGGAGAGCCCGACCACACCGGCGAGCACCCCGGTCGCGGCGCCAAATCCGACACCCGAGCGCTGGTCGTGGCCGGCGGTAGGCGGATGAGGCTGCAGACGCCCTAACCGAGCAGCGTCAACCTCGACCCGCGACTCAAAAGTCGCCCGTTTGCAGGGAAAACATACATAATCAACGTTATCGAGCATCGCAAAACCCGAGGCGATGAGCGTCTGCTACTAGCTGATTTCGCGCACGTGACACCGCGCGATGCGGCTGATACGAGCCCCTCCTCAACTGTCTCCGCGTGAGGTGGAGCTATATTGGGCAAGCCTAAACGCCAGCGGGTCCTCCTGATGGGGCCTCCGAGCCCCAGGTGAGCCCGCGAGAGGCGCCGGTTAGCGCGTGCACAACCCGGGTAACGGCGCACGGAGTTTCGACTGCTGAGGAGAACACCTATGAAGCCGTTGACCGCCATCGCAGCTATTGCGCTGTCTTCCATGCTCGCGGTTTCGGGCGTCGCGGCAGCCTCTGGCGGCTCGCCCCGGGATTCCGCTGTTGGCGCGGGGACGGTGGGCGACAAGTCGAGCCCGACCGGCGAGCAGCACGTCGCCTTCGCGGCGTTCGGCGGTCCGACCACCGTCAATCCGCTGATGGGGATCATCGGCGGCGATCCGGTGACGGGGCACTTTCGAGCTGGTGGAGACTTCGGCAGCTCGCTGAGCGCGTTCCAGCAGGAGGGGCCAGTGACCTGCCTTGTGGTGGACGGCAACCGGGCGCGGCTCGTCTACCCCAACAGGCAGGCCAAGCCGGAGACCAACGAGGCTTTCGACACGCTCATCTTCCTCGAGGACAACGGAAAGGCGCAAAACGGCAAGTCGCGCGACCGAATCGGGTTCTCGCTCGTCCCGGACTCGCCGGCCGAGCAGGATGCCGGATGTGTCGCGCCGGTGCAATCGCCGGCAATGATGCCGCTCACCCAGGGCGACTTCAGGATTCACGACGCCCCGTAGGCTCCAGGCGCCGATCGTGGCGGCGAGGGTCCCGGGAAGCAGCGGCCTCCGTCGACGAACCCGGCCCGCTTGGCGCACGTGCAGTCTCGGTTGGTCCTAGTGCGGCTCATCGCGCCGCGGTCGGCCGCCGGCGCTTGCGCTCGGCGACGACCGAACCGCAGCTCGTCCCAGTCAATGCCTTTGAAGTTGTGCTTGGGGGCAGAACCTCAGACCGGCACATCGAGCAGGGCTCGGCGATCCAAAAATAGTCGTCGGCCAGCGTCTCGTCGTGCCTCGCGCGGTGTCCGGGTCGGTTGCTTGCGCCGGTCGAAGGAGGACCGCGCCTGGGAGAGGTCCCGGTCCCAGGCGGCCGCCGGCTTGGAGCCGCGCGCAGGCTCGGCGGCGTGCGTACGCGGCGATACGGTAGGCAATCATGCCCTGCTTGACGTCCTCGGCGGACGTCGCCATATCGTGACGCTCCTCTGCGGCGCGGCGCCAGAGGCTGCTAGTAGCCCCCTGCGCCACCAGACGACGAACCCGATCAGCTCGCGCCTTTCTTTTCGACCTTGGCGCCGGCGGGCGAGAGGACGTACCAATCGGCCCCGAACTGCTTGAGACCCTCGCCCTTGGTGCTGCCCGGCTGCTGGGCGTCGGGCGCGTAGTAGTAGAGGGGGTGGCCGTGGTAGACGGCTTGGATCTGGCCGTCCGTGCGCTGGGTGGTCGAGAGCTGGGAGGCCGAGGCGCCAGTCCCCGCCTTGGGCTTGCCGGGCGTCGTAAAGGGCGGCCAAACGCCAGCGCACGCCTGATAACACGTCGACGTAGGCCCGCTCTGGTCGCGATGGCGATCGGCGGAGCAGCGCTGCTGTGGCACCCCCGCCGGCAGGCTCGGCGGCCAAACGACATCAAGCCGCGCGCGCCGCGATGAGAATCCTTTGCCCGCCCAACGTGTCCAACTAGGCGATGAGCGCGACGCCCGCCGCCGCCGACCGTCCGGCCGAGATCACCGTGTACACGCTGCCGGGGTGCCCCCACTGCGTCCGGGCCAGAGCGCTGCTCAAGCGGCGCGGACTCGCATTCCGGGAGGTCGACGGGACCGAGACGCCGGACTTCCGAGCGCGACTGGCGGATCTGACCGGCGGCTTCACCATCCCCCAGATCGTGATCGACGGGACGCCGATCGGCGGCGCTGACCGACTCGCGCGCCTCGATCGGGCCGGCGTGCTGACGGCGATCGCCGATCGCGAGGCATTTCCGATCGCCCGCGAACAGCGGCGCACCTCCCCCCGGCTGCTGGCGCGTTGGGCCGGCGCCCGGAGCCGGGGAC
>JAABUU010005184.1_pt1 | contig 14797 bp, 9 predicted proteins | sample 5559301 | NCBI WGS metagenome assembly JAABUU01 (sample SAMN10711884, study PRJNA513360) | rock metagenome | isolation source: Antarctica rocks | place: Antarctica: Victoria Land, Richard Nunatak white | reverse complement strand
GGCCCGACTACCTCAAGGCTTTCGTCGAGAACCTGGTCAACTGGGACCACGTGGACGCGCTGTATCAGGCGGCCGCGAAGTAGCGTCTGTTGGAATCCACCTTCCCCGACCGGGAAGGTGGACAGGCTGAAGGCCGAGGCGGACGGGGTCTCCGGACGGGCACGCCACTGCCGCGCGACGAGCCCGGTGCCCGTCCCCGTGACCTCACGGTCGCCGCTCCGCAGTGTGCCGGCTTCTCATGGCAGGAAATAAGAGCGTGCGGGGACGACGGGGCGATGAAGGCGCGCCGATGCCGGATGGTGCCGAGAAAGGCGCCGATCCGGTCGGCCCCGGTCAAGCCTCCGCCTGTCTGATGCACGGCGAGGCTTGCGGACGCAGCGGTCGGCCGATCACAGGACGGCGAAGCTCGCCCAAGGCTGCGCCTGGGTCCGCGATCGGCTAAAGGCTGACCCCGCGTCGTCTCTTCGGCGATGCGGATGACGGGCCTGGATGTACAGACACCTTCTCTCGGTTGGCGGGATCACGCTGGTGTCGCGCGGCACCGGTTTTCTGCGCGATATGGTGCTGGGCACGCTGCTCGGCGCAGGTGCGGTGGCCGACGCCTTCTTCGTCGCGTTCCGCCTGCCGAACCAGTTCCGGGCGATTTTCGGCGAGGGCGCTTTCAACTCGGCCTATGTGCCGTCCTATTCCCGCGTCCTGGAGCGTCAAGGCGACGACGCGGCAGACGGTTTTGCCAGCCAGATCTTCACGATCCTGCTCGTCTCTCAGGTCGCGGTGCTGGTGCTGGCGGAGCTGTTCACGCCGGGCCTCGTCGCTCTGCTGGCGCCCGGCTTCGATGCGGATCCCGTCAAGCTCGCCCATACCGTTCTGATGACCCGGATCACCTTCCCTTACCTGCTCTGCGTGGTCCTGGTGACGCTGCAGTCGGGGACCCTCAATGCCCACCGCCGATTCGCGGCCGCCGCCTTCGCGCCCGTGCTGCTCAACGTGGTCATGATGCTGTTCCTGGCCATGGGCTGGCTGTTCCCGGATGCGGGTGTCGCGGCCAGCGTCGGCGTCGCCGTTTCAGGCTTGGCGCAACTCGCCATGATGTTCGCGGCGGCCCGCCGGGCGGGCCTGATGGAACGGATCGTGCGGCCGCGGCTCGGTCCCGACGTGCGCCGGTTCTTCCGGGCGCTCGGGCCGGCCGTGATCGGCTCTGCCGGCCCGCAGATCGCCATCTTCGCCGATACGATCATCGGCTCGATGCTGCCGACGGGCGGCCCCTCGTCGCTCTACTATGCCGAGCGCATCTACCAGTTCCCCATCGGAGTGATCGGGGTGGCGGCCGGAACCGTGCTGCTGCCCGAGATGAGCCGGTTCTTCGCGGGGGGCGATGCCGCGGGCGCGCTGCGCGCCCAGAACCGCACCATGGCGCTGACCCTGGCGCTCGCGGCGCCTTTTTTCCTCGCCTTCGTGCTGATCCCCGACGAAATCATGCGGGGGGTGTTCCTGCGCGGCAAGTTCACGGCCGAGGCGGCCTCGGCCTCCGGCGCCGTGCTCAGCGCCTATGGCTTCGGCCTGCTGCCGATCCTGCTAATCAGTTCGGCCCGCTCGGGTTTCCAGGCGCGCGGCAACACGACGGTGCCCATGCTGGCGTCCCTTCTGGCAGTCGCGTTCAATCTCTCCCTGAAGCTCGTCCTCTACCGGCCGCTCGGCGCCGTGGGGCTCGCCAGCGCCACGGCCATCGGAGCCTGGATCAACCTTCTGACGCTCTGCGGAGTCGGCTGGCTGCAGAACGCGGTGCGGCCCGACGATACGCTGGTCCGGGTGGCGATCGCGGTCGACGGGGCAGCTCTGCTGCTCGGGGTCTATGTGTTCATGGCCGACCCTCGCATCGCGGCCATCACGGCGGGTTGGCGCTTCGCGGATGCCCTGCACCTCGCCGTTACGGGTGCCGGCGGTGCGGTCGTCTACGCCGCCGCGCTTGCTTTGGCGCTGCGCATCTGCGGAGTGCGCCTGCCGTTGCGGCGTCGCGGGCGGCCGTAGCGGCAGGGTGGCGCCTGTAGCGCGGGCTTCCAGCCCGCATATCCACGCCGGGCGTGCGGTCTCCGGTAAGATGCGGGCCGGGAGGCCCGCGCTACCGCCGCTACTTCGCAAGCGCGTCGAGCACGCGCGCCCAACTCCGGGCGCCCTTGTGGAACGAGGTCAGCTCGTATTTCTCGTTGGGGGAATGGACGCGATCGTCGTCGAGCGCGAAGCCGATCATCAACGCGTCCATCTTTAGGTCCTGCTTGAACACGCCGACGATCGGGATCGAACCGCCCGACCCCGCCATGACGGGCTCCTTGCCCCATTCGGCGTGGAGCGCCCGGCGAGAGCGCGTCAGGGCTTCCGAACTGAAGGGCAGTTGCAGGGCCGGGCTCGCGCCATGCGGCAGGAAATCGACCGAGCAGTCGGCCGGCAGTCGCGCTTTCACGAAGGCCCGGAAAGCCTCGACGATTTTGGTCGGGTTCTGGCGCCCGACGAGGCGGAACGAGACCTTGGCACTGGCCTGGGCCGGCAGCACCGTCTTCGAGCCCGTTCCGGCATAACCGCCCGTGATGCCGTTGACGTCGCAGGTCGGGCGCGACCAGATCTTCTCGAGCACGCTGCGGCCGCGCTCACCGACCGGCAGCGACAGGCCGATGTCGCTCATGAACTCCTTCTCGTCGAACGGCAGCGCTTGCCATTGCTCGGCCACGTCGGCCGGCAGTTCATCGACGCCGTCGTAGAAGCCAGGCAGCGTCACGCGGCCGTCCTTGTCGTGCAGGTCGGCCACGATGCGCGACACGACATGGATCGGGTTCACGGCGGCACCGCCGTAGCCGCCCGAATGCAGGTCGCGGTCCGCACCCCTGACCACGATTTCCTCCAGCACGAGGCCGCGCAGCATGGTGGTGATCGAGGGCGTCTCGTTGTCCCACATGCCGGTATCGCAGACGAGGGCGACATCGGCCCTGAGTTCGTCCTTGTTGGCCGCGATGAAGGCCGGCAGCGAGGGCGAGCCGGTTTCTTCCTCACCCTCGAACAGCACGGTGACGTCGCAGGGCAAGCCCCCCGTTTCGGTGAAGGCCCGGCAGGCTTCGACGAAAGTCATCAGCTGGCCCTTGTCGTCCGAAGCGCCGCGCGCGACGATCCGGGATGCGCCGTGGACTTCCTGCAGTTCTGGCTTGAACGGGTCGGTGACCCACAGCGATAGCGGGTCCACCGGCTGCACGTCGTAATGGCCGTAGAACAGAACGTGGGGGGCATCGCGACGCGCCGCCTTGGCATGGCCCACCACCATCGGGCGTCCTTCCGTCGGCCGGACCGAAGCCTGGAAGCCGATCTCCGTCAACTGCGCGGCCAGCCACTCGGCGGCGCGCCCGCAATGCGCCGCATAGGCCGCGTCGGTCGATATCGACGGCACCGCCAGGATCTCGAACAAGCGGTCCAACGCGGCCGGCTGATTGTCGTCAATGCGGCTGAGGACGGCGTCGATCGAGGCCATGGGCGTGTCTCGCAAGAGAGGAGGCAGGACGGGTGGCCGCCCGCGGAAAAGCGTCTGCGCCCAGGACTATCAGCCTGGCCCGCCATCGAACAGGCGCAAAAAGGCCGGCTTCCCTCGGAGCCCGACCGAGCCGACCTTGAAGGTCGACGATCAGAAGATGCGGCTGAAGATGAGATAGAGCGTGCCCGACAACAGGATCGCACAGGGCAGCGTCAGCACCCAGGCCAGGACGATGTTGCGGATGGTCTCCGCCTGCACGCCCGAGCCGTTGGCCGCCATGGTGCCGGCGACGCCGGACGACAGCACGTGGGTGGTGGACACCGGCAGGCCGTACTGGTCGGCCGCCAGGATGGTGGCCATGGCGACGAGTTCGGCCGAGGCGCCCTGCCCGTAATTGAGATGCGTCTTGCCGATCTTCTCGCCCACCGTGACGACGATGCGCTTCCAGCCGATCATGGTGCCGAGGCCCAGCGCCAGCGCCACCACGATCTTGACCCAGGTCGGGATGAACTTGGTCGAGGTGTCCAGGCTCGACTTGTATTTGGCCAGCACCTTTCCGTCCTCGGGGCTGAGTTGGCTGCCCTGAACCTTGGGCAGCGTGCGCAGGGCTTCCGAGGTCAGGTACATGTCGTTGCGGGTGTTGCCCACCTTGTCGGCCGGAACGGCGGCGAGCGAGCCGTAGCCGCGCACCTGGTCGGCGATGTCGCGCATCAGCGCCGCCAGAGCCGGGTAGACGCCGTCCTCGAGCCTCTTGTCCCGAACGAAACCGATCACGGCCGGCCGCGGGTCGCCGGTGATGGCGTAGCCGGCCGCCCTGGAGTCGATGATTTTCGATGCTGCCGCGGATGTCTGCGCGAACTGCGGGAGGAAGCTGTCCGGCACGGCGCGGTTCAGCGCGTAGGTGGTGGGCACCGTGCCGATCAGGATCAGCATGATGAGGCCCATCCCCTTCTGGCCGTCGTTCGAGCCATGCGCGAAGGACACGCCCGTGCAGGTGAAGATCAGCAGGGCCCGCACCCACAGGGGCGGCGCCTGGCCGGGCTTTGGCTCCTGGTAGAGTTCCGGCTTCCTGACCAGGAACTTCATCACCAGAAGGAGCAGGCCCGAGAACACGAAACCGACGATCGGCGAGATCAGAAGGGCCTCGCCGATGGTCACGGCCTGACCCCAATCGACGCCCGACGTGCCATTGCGGCCGTTGAGCAGCGCGTTGGCGACGCCGACGCCGATGATGGAGCCGATCAAGGTGTGCGAACTCGACGCCGGCAGACCGAGCCACCACGTGCCGACATTCCAGATGATAGCCGCGATCAGCAGCGCGAACACCATGGCGAAGCCGGCATTCGAGCTGACCTGGAGAATGAGTTCGACGGGCAGCAACGACACGATGCCGAACGCCACCGCGCCGGTCGAGGTCAGCACGCCGAGGAAGTTCCAGCACCCCGACCACACCACCGCGTAGTTGGGGATCAGCGCATGGGTGTAGATGACGGTCGCGACGGCGTTGGCGGTGTCGTGGAAGCCGTTCACGAACTCGAAAGCCAGCGCGATGAACAGCGCCACGGCGAGCAGCAGGTAGACCAGAAGCGAGTGGGTCTGAGCCCCGCTGACATCCACGTCGCGCCACACGCTGAACGCCGCGAAGGCGAGACCCAGCGCACCGACCGCGAGCACGCCCCAGCGCGTCGCCTTGTCGGTCGGATGGTCGACACTCGGCCGGTCGCGGGCCGGCGTGGCGTCGGGGAGGACGGATGTGCTGGACATGGTCGGGCTCCGCTCGTCACTCCGACGGGTAGCTTCCGCGCACAACAGAATTGTGAAATCCCGGATCGCATCATGACGACGCGCCAAGATTCAGCGCGGCGGCGAGACCGGGACTCACGGTGCCGAGATGAGCGACCGTGTGGGCGGCGGCGCGGCAGCCGAGCGCGACGGCCTCGACAAGGCTCGCTCCTGCCACCAAGCCGTAGAGCGTTGCGGCGACGAGCGAATCGCCGGCCCCGGTCACGTCGACGGTGCGGACCGGGACGGCCTTGAGCCTGACGGTGCCCTCCCGGCTCGCCGCAACGGCGCCATCGGCCCCGAGCGTCAGCACGACGGCGTCGCATCCGGCGTCGCAGAGCGCCACGGCGTCCACTTCGGGCGAGGACGAGATCGGGCCCGTTCGGGCCAGCACGGCTTCGGCCTCGGCCCGGTTCAGCACGAGAAGATCGATCCCATCGAGGCGCTGCGGCAGGCGAGCGGATTTCTCGACCGAGACCGCATCGACGGCGAGGCGGTAGCTGGCGCCGGAAAAGGACCGCTGCGCCAGGGCGGCCAGCGATGCAGCCGGAAGATTGCAGTCGGCGAAGACCCATTCGGCGGCCGCGATCAGCGGCGCGTGGGTCGCCAGCACGGCCGGCGTCAGCGTGTCGAGGATGGCCATGTCGGCCAGACCGAAAGTCAGGTCGCCCTCGGGCGTCAGGATCGCGGCGTATTCCGCGGTCGAAGCCCCGGGGACCTCGGCAACCCCCCGCGTGTCGGCACCGCTGGAAGCAAGAGCCGCCGCCAGCGCACGGCCGCTCGGGTCGCCGCCAACCGCGGTGATGAGTCCGACCGTCGCGCCGAGGCGGGCCAGGTTCTCGGCGACATTGCGGGCGACGCCGCCGTAACCGCGACGGCCCTCGGCCGGGTTCGACGTGTCGAAGCGCGGCGGCCCGGCCAAGCGGTAGGTGCGGTCCACGGTGGCGCCGCCGATGCACAGCACCCGGCCGCGCTGCACGGCAGGCTGCTTACCGGTCAGCGCTGCAGGCCGCCCAGAACCCCGCGCATGATCTCGCGCGCCACTTGGGTTCCGACCGAACGGGACGCCGACTGAACGGCGGAGCGCACCACGAGTTGGCCGTTGGTCATGCGGCCGCGGGTCGATCCGCCCCCGTTCCACCAGTCCTCGACGAGGCCGCCGACGCCGCCCAGCAACCCCCCCGGCGGCTCCACCCCCTGCCCTGCCGCCGGCGATGGCGGGGCCGACGCAGGCGGTGATGCCGCAACCTGTGGGGGCGCGGCGCGAGCGGCCGGCCCTGCGGACGACGCGGATTGGCCCCAGGGTCCATGCGGCTGGGTCTGTGGTGTCGGTGGGGCGCCGCGCGACCAGGGATCGTCGCGCGGGGCCGGTATGGGTTCGGCCTGTGCGGAGGATGCGACCGCCGGAATCCGCGATCGGCCTGCACGCTTGGCCAGGATCTCGAACGCCGATTCGCGATCGAGGGGGGTATCGTACTTGCCGTAGATCGGCCCGGCTTCGATCAGCCGCTGCCGCTCCTCGGGCGTGACCGGGCCGACCCGGGAGTCGGGTGGCGCGATCCAGCATCGCTCGACGATCTCGGGCGTACCGTCCGGCGCCAACATCGACACCAAAGCCTCACCGACCCCGAGTTCCTTGATGGCGGCCGCTGCATCGAACGCCGGGTTTTGACGGAAAGTGTCGGCGGCCGCCTTGACGGCCTTGCCGTCGCGCGGCGTGAAAGCCCGGAGGGCGTGCTGGACGCGGTTTCCGAGCTGGCCCAGCACGCTGTCGGGGACGTCGAGCGGGTTCTGGGTCACGAAATAGACCCCGATGCCCTTGGAGCGGATCAGCCGCACGACCTGCTCCACGGCCTGCACCAGCGCCCGCGGCGCTTGGTCGAACAGGAGGTGGGCCTCGTCGAAGAAGAACACGAGTCTCGGCTTCTCCGGGTCCCCGACCTCGGGCATCCGTTCGAACAGCTCGGACAAAAACCACAACAGGAAGGTGGCGTAGAGCCGGGGCGAGCGCATCAGCTTGTCGGCCGCCAGCACGTTGACGATGCCGCGGCCGTCCGGCGCCCGTTCGAGGAGGTCGCCGATCTCGAGCGCCGGTTCGCCGAAGAACGAAGCGCCACCCTGGTTCTCGAGCACGAGCAGCTGGCGCTGGATGATGCCGATCGTGGCGCTGGCCACGTTCCCGTAGGTCGTGGTCAGTTCTGCCGCATGGTCGGCCACATAGCCCAGGAGCGCCCTGAGATCCTTCAGGTCGAGCAGCAGAAGGCCCTGCTCGTCGGCCACCCGGAACACGATGTTGAGCACGCCGGTTTGAGTATCGTTGAGTTCCATGAGCCGTGCCATGAGCAGCGGCCCCATCTCGGCCACGGTCGCGCGGATCGGCGAACCCTGCTGGCCGAGCAGGTCCCAGAACACCACGGGGAAGCTCTCTGGCCCATAAGGCACCTCGAGGCTCCGCGCCCGATCGACCAGGGCCTGGCGCCCGTCGCCCGGCATCGCCAACCCGGCGAGGTCGCCTTTGACGTCGGCCAGGAAGACCGGCACGCCGGCGCGGCTGAAGCCTTCCACCAGTCGCTGCAGCGTCACGGTCTTTCCCGTGCCGGTCGCTCCGGTGATGAGGCCGTGGCGGTTGCCGAGCGCGAGCGTCAGGTAATCGTACCGTCCCTGCTGCCCGGGAACGGCCGCGGTTCGACCGACCAGGATCTTGCCGGGCTGCTGGGACGGATCTGACATGGCGCCGGGCCTCCGAGGAGCGAGCTTTGTACAGGGCGGACCGGGGCTCTGTCACGTGGCGGGCCAGCCGGCATCGCGACCCGCCGTTCCGTGTTCGTCATCAGGCGGTGGCCTGCATCGATCAGGCGCGGCGTGCCGCAGCCATGTCCAGACATTCACCAACGCCGAAAGCGCTGCATCGTAGCGGCCGAGCGTGGATCCGCTGAACAGTTGCGTCTCCTCGCGAGGAGGCCTGCGAGGGAGCGCAAGGATATGTGCTTGGAAGCACCATTCCAGCGAACGGTTCCTGGCCGCGCCGGAGTCGGGTCCAAGCTGACCCTTCCCCGATCGCCGGCCCCACGGGTCACGTGACGTTGAGCTGCCGCCCGCGGTTCCACAGCGCGAAGGCCGCGCCGGACAACAGCACTTCGAGGTGCCGCAGATCCTGCCAGTTGCCGTTGACCGACAGGCGGGGCAGCGCGGTCGGGTGGTCCGCGTGCGCGGGATGGATCAGGCCGGGGCGGGTCGTGACCGCGCTGGCGTAGCCGAAGGCCGCCGCGGCCCGGAACTCCCGCGGGCTTGCCGATCCCGGGTCGCCGACCGGGTAGGCGAGATGGACGACCGGACGACCGAGCCGCTCTTCGAGGATGCGGCGGCCGGTGCCGAGCTCGGTCCTCATCTCGGCCTCACCCAGCCGGGCGAGGCGCGGATGCGTGAGGGTATGGGCGCCGAGCGTCACGAGCGGGTGGCGCGCCAGACCCTCGATCTCGCTCCATCCCATGCACAGGCGTTCGACCAGCGCTCGCCCGTCGATCCCCTGTCGATCCGCCAGATCGCCGACGACGGCCAGAAGGCGATCCTCCGGCCCGGCCCGGAGGCGCCAGTAGACGGCCGCGAAGGCTGCCGTCTTCTCTGCTGGCGTGCCGGCCGGAAGCGACAGAGCGTCGCCGTCGATGCGCGTGTCGATCCGATCGGCACGCCGCACGGCTTCCTCGAGCTCCACCCACCAGAGCCGCGCGGATCGCTCGGCGAAACCGGTCGTGATATAGAGCGTGAACGGCGCTCCATGCTTCTCCAGCACCGGCAGGGCGTGGATGAGATTGTCGCGGTAGCCGTCGTCGAACGTCAGCACCGCGAAGGGTGCGGGGCTCCGTGCCGCCCCGTCTCGCAATTCCGCCAGGGCAGCGTCGAGGCTGATGATCCGGTAGCCCAGTTGGCGCAGGCGCTGCAGCGCCGCGTCGAGGAACTCCGGCGTGATCTCCAGCATGCGGTTCGGCGCGAAGGCGCGGGCCTCGAAGGGGCGCACGTGATGGAGCATCAGCACGGCGCCGAGCCCCCGCAAGCGTGGCGCCATCCAGCGATGGAGGCCTGTCGCGCCGAGCAGGCGGAACCCTGCTCCGATCAATGCCTCGCGCATCGCCCCGCCCTGCCTGAACCGCTCATTTACCCCGCTGCCGGTTTAGCAGGGAGGGGTTGACGCAGTCTTGCTATGCTGCGCACTGCGTTCCCGCTGCGGCAACGCCGGGGGGAGAGGCGTCCGTTGATGTCTGATGTCGCGATGCGCTATGGGCGAGCCCTCGACGGTGCTGCAGGAATTCGGATGCCGAGCCAACCTTCGTTGCCGCTGGTCGTTTCGGTGGAGATTCACGCGGACCCGCGGACAATCCTGGCGGACTGGCGCGAACTCGCCGACGCGGCGCCGGCCACACCCTATCAGACGCCGGACTGGCTGCTGCCCTGGATCGATACCATCGGCACGGCGGCCGGGATCGAGCCCATGATCGTCGTGGCGCGAGGCGAAGACGGCCGAGTCATGGCGCTGCTGCCGTTCGGCCTGCTGCGCCAGGGCCGGCTCACCACGGCGCTGTTCCTCGGCGCCAAGGACAGCAATTTCAACATGGGCCTGTTCAGGGCCGGCCCCGTCTGGAGCCGAGCCGCGATCCGCGACCTCTTGGGCCGCGCGGCCGTTGCGAGCGGGTGCAGGGTCGACCTGTTCGCGCTCCGAAATCAGCCACACGGCTGGGAGGGCGCCGTCAATCCGCTGCTGGCGCTGCCCGGCCAACCGAGCCCGAGCTTTGCCTACAAGGCCCGGCTTTCACCCGATCCGGACGCATTCTTCAAGGCGCAGCTGTCGCGCGAGAGCCGCAAGAAGCTACGCCAGAAGATGAACCGCTTGCACGCTTTCGGACCCGTCGAGGTGCTCGAAGCCCGGACGCCCGCCGAGATCGTCGAGGTGCTGGATGCCTTCGTCGAGCAGAGGACGATGCGTTGCGCCGCCTACGGTTTGCCGGTCGACGAGCTTCCTCTGCTGCGCCGCTTCCTCGACCAGGCGACCGCACCGACCGGACCGGGCGGAGAGACTGCCGGACCCGTGGAGTTCCACGGGCTGCGGTGCGGGACCCGCATCGTCGCCACCCTGGGCGGCGTACGACGGGGCGGCAGGTTCTCCGGCATGCTGACGTCTTTCACGGGCGATGCCGATCTCAAACGCACGAGCCCGGGCGAACTTCTCCTGGCCGAGGTGATGCGGCACCATTGCGAGGAGGGCACCGCCACCTTCGACCTCGGTGTGGGCGAAGCACGATACAAGGAGACCTACTGCCCCGACGTCGAGCCCTTGTTCGACAGCCTCGTGCCGCTGACACCGAGAGGCCATATCCATGCCAGGGCCGAAGCCTTGAGGCTCCAGGCCAAGAGGTGGATCAAGCAATCGACCTGGGCCTGGCCCGCCGTGCAGCGCCTTCGCAAGCTGCGGGCCACCCTGTCAAGCGGCCGCTCGGACGAGCCTGCGGGGCGCGAGGACTGATGCCGGCACCACGTGGATGGTCGGCGTCTCGCGCCCAGGCCCTGTGACGGCCGGAGTCGCGGCCGAGGCCAGCACCCCATGGCGCGCCAGAGCAGCCCGGGCCGCGTCGATGTCGGCCGCCATGCGATCCCCCGCAAAGGTCAGCACCACGACGTCGGCCTCGGCCGCCAGCCTGAGCGAGACGGCATCGGTCGGCGCGGGTCCGTGCATCACGACGTAATCGTAGGTCTCGCTCAGGGCCCCGAGCACGAGGCCGAGCGAGCCGAGCGAATCCGGATCGAGCGTGAGCCCGCCGACCGGTACGACATGCAGGCGCGACTGGCCGTCGCGATGGATGATTTCCGCGAAGCTCGCCTTGCCGGCCAAGAGTTCCGTCAGGCCGAGCGGGCCGGCGTCGCCCCGGTCGAAGTCGTCGGCAGCGAGATTGCGCGCCTCCACGGCCGGGCTGCGGCGATGGAAGTCGACGAGGATGGTCCGGCCTTCGCCTGACAGACGACGCGCCAGCCCGAGCGCCGCCAAGGGATCCTCGCCGCGAGTCGCCGGCGGCAAGACGAGCGCCCGCGCCGCATGGTTCGGGACTCGGCGCTCGCGAAGCTCGTCGAGAACCGCGAGCAGGCTCGCTTCTCCCTCGGCCACCATGGCGGCCTGCTCGACCACGGGGGTCGCGACCGGATCGGCGACGATGTCGAGCCCCGGACGCAGCCCGATCTGAGACGGCAAGGGTGCGGCCGCATCCGGGCCGGCTTCGCCGACGTTCCCGGTCGCGAAAGCCCGTCCCGACAGCAGCTCGCGGGCCACCACGAGGCCAAGCGACAGCGCGAGCCCGGCTATCGTCAGGATCATGATGGTCGGCAGCTTCTTGGGGAAGGACGGGAGCTGCGGCGGCGAGGCCCGTGAAATGAGGCGAGCGTCGGCCGGCGTCGAGACCGCGGTCTCACGCGCCACCGCTTCCTGGTATTTCGACGTGTTGAACTCGAGTTGATCCTTGAGCAGTCGAGCCTGCGTCTCGAGCGTGTTGAGGCGGACCTGATCGACGCCTGCCGTACCGGCGGTCTTCTTCTGAGCATCCAAGGCCGCGAGGAGATTGTCGACGCGACCGGCCGAGATGTGAACGTCGTTCTCGAGCGTCCGCGCCAGCTTCTCGCCCGCCGCACGGAGCTGGGCATCCACGTCGACCAGTTGCGCGTTCAGTTCCTGCATGTGCGGGTGACCGGGCAGCAGCGTGCGGGCCTGGAGCGCGATTTCGGCCTTCAGGGTGCTGCGCTGCTCCGATATGCGGCGGACGAATTCGTTGTTGGCGACATCGGGGATCTCGCCGACGCGGTTCTGCCGGATCATCTCCTTGATCAGCTTGGCTTTGGCCTGCGCGTCGGCTTGCGCCGTGCGGGCCTGGGCCAGTTGGGTATTCATGTCGCCGAGTTGCTGAGCCGAGATGGTGGTATTGTTGGTCCCCATCAGCAGGCCTGATTGCGTGCGGTAGCTGTCGGCCTTGGACTCCGCATCGGCCACGCGTCCTCTGAGATCGGTCACAAGCGACGCGAGTGAAGCGGCCGCGGAACTGGCGCTTTCACGCTTGGCCGTCGACTGCGCCTCGATGAAAAGCTCGGCGATCGTGTTGGCGGCCCGCGCCGCCAGATCAGGGTTCGAGGCCGTGAACTCGATCGCGATAACGCGCGATTTCGTCACGTTGTACACGGTCAGCTTCTCGTAATAGGCGGCGAGGATCCGCTCCTCGGGAGAAACCGAGGTCGGATCGCGCTCGAGACCCAGCATGATGAGCACACGCGACAGGGCGTTCAGGCCCCGGGCCAGCGGGTCGAATTCCGGGTCCCCCTTGAGATCGAGCCTGCGGATCGCCTGGCGGGCGATATCACGGGACGAGATCAACTGGATCTGGCTCTGCACCATCTCGTCGTCGGGGAGAGCCGTGGCGAGCTGGTCGGATTTGTCGGGGCGTGTGAAGTAGTTCTCGCCATTCTCGACCAGCACCTTGGCCTCGGCCGTATAGCGCGGCTGGACCAGCGACACGAACAGGATGGCGCCGAGGCAGCACAACAGGGCCGGGACCAGGATCCACCACTTGCGAGCACCCAGCGTCCGGCCGAGGGCGCCAAGGTCGAGTTCGCGCCCCGCGGTGGTGCGTCTTGCCCGCTCGTACTCGATCTCGCTTCGTGTCGACATCACCGACCTCGATCCCTCGCGGGTCCCCACGCGATCTCCTCACGTCCGTCGGCCCCGTCGAGGAACGTCGCCGCACAACGGGTTGGGACTCATGAACCCGGCCCGCGAAGTAAATCGCGTTAAGGTTCACGATTGTTTAAATCCGGGGCGAAAAGGTTAAGTACCTCGAACATTACCGGCCAGCGACACCACGATCGCGGCAGATTCTTGGCTGGGCGTCGATCCCGGAGCGATCCGCATGGCCGCATCGAGCCGCGCGAAGGCCGCCAGCTGCGCGGCGCGCGCGGGCGTGTCACCGAACAGGGGCACGACGGCATCGGCCAGCGCCTCGGGCGTGCAAGCGCCTTGCAGGAACTCCGGGATGGCGTTGTGGCCCAGGATCAGGTTCGGTAGAACGATCGACGGCACCTTGACGACGAAGCGCAGCCAGGTTTCGAACGGCGACACCTTGTAGGCCACCGCCATGGGAACGCCCGACAGGGCGAGTTCGAGCGTCACCGTGCCGGAGGCCGCGAGCGCCACACGGGCGGTGCGGAACGCCTTCAGCTTCGCCGCCTCGCCGGTGACGATCCGTGGCGCGATCCCCCAGGACGCGGCGCGCTCCCGGATCTCGGACGCGAGGTCGTCGACAGCCGGCAGCACGACGTCGAGCCCACCGACTGCTTTCGACACCCGCAGCACGGCCTCGCCGAAAGGCGCCATGAGGCGATGGATTTCCGAGCGTCGCGAACCCGGCAGCACCAACAGCGTCGGCCTCGCGCGCGCCGCGGCTTCTTCGGGGTTCGGCCGCAGGCCGTCGAGGCGCTCGATCAGCGGGTGGCCCACATAGGTACAGGGCGGTCCGCCGAGGCGGCGGTGCGCCTCGGGTTCGAACGGCAGCAACGCCAGCAGATGATCCACGTAGCGCCGCATCGCAGGCGCTCGCCTGGGCCGCCACGCCCAGACCGTGGGGCTCACGTAATCCACGATGGGGATCGTTGGATCGAGCGACCGGACGCGCCGCGCGACGCGGTGGGTGAAATCGGGGCTGTCGATGATCACGAGCACGCCGGGTCGGGCCGCGACCGCAGCTTCCGCGGCCTCCCGAATTCGTCTCACGAGCAGCGGCAGGCGGGCCATCACCGGCACGATCCCCATCACGGCGATATCGGCCAGCGGAAACAGCGGCCTCAAGCCCTCCTGGATCATCTGGCGCCCGCCGATGCCCTCGATGTCGAGATCGCCGACCCGGTCGCGCAACGCCCGGATGAGGCCCGCCCCGAGATGGTCGCCGGAATGTTCGCCCGCCACCATGAAGACCCGCAAGGAGCGACGGTCTGACGATACCGGTCCCGCGCCGGCCCGGTTCACTCGTCTCCCGCGCTCTCGCGCGGTATGTCGCGCCCGTCTCGCGGCGTGCAGATGGCCCGCTCGCCACCCTCGCGCAGGAACGACAGGATCTCGTCGGCCTGAGCGTGCCCGGCGAATTCCGCCGCCATTGCCTCCGTGCGCTCCCTCAGCGTGCCCGGGACGACGAACAGCAGCTTGTAGGCGCGACGCAGATCCTGGATCTGTTCGCGCGAGAAGCCGCGGCGCTTCAGGCCGACCACGTTGAGCCCCGCCAGATGGGCGCGATTGCCGAGCGCGATACCATAGGGAATGACGTCGTGTTCGACACCGGCGAGCCCGCCGATAAAGCTGTGCCGGCCAAGGCGTACGAACTGATGCACGGCGGCGCCGCCGCCCAGGATGGCGTGATCGCCGACGCTGCAGTGGCCGGCCAGCATCACGTTGTTCGAGAAGATTACCTCGCTGCCGACGCGGCAATC
>JAABUU010005183.1_pt1 | contig 14797 bp, 16 predicted proteins | sample 5559301 | NCBI WGS metagenome assembly JAABUU01 (sample SAMN10711884, study PRJNA513360) | rock metagenome | isolation source: Antarctica rocks | place: Antarctica: Victoria Land, Richard Nunatak white | reverse complement strand
GGGTGGCGTTGTGGGGTCCCTCGTCGATATAGTGGACGCGCAGCCCGTCGACCTCGACGTAGCGGGGGGCGAACGGGTAGTCAGGCAAAGCGACGAAGCGCTCGTCGGGCGTGCGTAGAATCTCCATCGTCCTCTCCTGCCCTTCTGCTCACCAATTCGTACTCTCTTTATGATACCCGCGCCTGTAGCCGGCGCATGCCGGAAAGCCAGCGGTCGTAGTCGCTGCCCTTGCGCTGAAAGAACGTGAGCACGTCGGGGTGGGGTAGGATGAGGAAGCGCTCGTCGCCGAGCCCCTGTACGACGGCGTCAGCGACCTGCTCCGGCTCCAGGATGGCCCCGGCTTCCCTGACGACCACGGCCCCCTCGTGCCCGGCCGACAGGCCGGCGTTGAGCAGCTTTGTGTTCACGCCCATCGGGCACAGCACGCTCACCCCTACGCCGCGATCGCCGTAGGTGACGGCGAGCCACTCGGCGAAGGCGACCGCGGCGTGCTTGGTGACCGCGTAGGGCGCCGAGCCGATCTGGGTGAGCAGGCCGGCGGCCGAGGCGGTGGCGAGGAAGTAGCCCTCGCCGCGCGCGAGCCAGCCGGGCAGCAGGCGCCGGGCCGCGTAGATGTGCGCGCGCACGTTCACGGCGAAGGCCAGGTCCCACACGGCGTCGGGCGTCGACAGGGGATCGGTCCCGACGGCGACGCCGGCGTTGGCGCAGAATAGATCGACCGGGCCGAACCGGTCCTCGGCGCGCGCGACCAGGTCCGCCACCTCCGCCTCGACGGCCACGTCGCAGGTCACGGCAAGAGCGCTCCCGGCCCGTTGCGCGTCGATGCGCGCCGCCACCTCTGCCGCGCCGCCCGCGTCGAGGTCGGCGAGCACCACGGCCTTGGCGCCCGCGGCGGCGAATCTAAGCGCCATGGCGCGGCCGATGCCGTTCGCCGCGCCCGTGACGACCACAACTTTCCCGAATAGTTCCATTGACGCCTCCCTCTACCCTCTAACCCCATGAGAAGTTCTATGCGCCCTACAGCGCTTCCTGCATGGCGCGTAGTCCGCTGTCGATGGTGGGCATAGCCCGCGTGGATGCGCGTACATGTAAGTGCGGCGTCAGGGTGACACGCCGCCCATCGCGACGGCCGGCCCCCGATGTCTCACGACACTGCGCGACGATAAGCTCGACGGCCTGGCGTCCCATCTCAACGGTTTGTGGTTCGGCTTCGGTCAAGGGAGGCGCCATGTATGGACCCAGGGTATCATCGACGCCGACGACCGACACGTCGTCGGGCACACGCAGGCCGCGCTCATAGAGCACCTGCAGCACGCCAGCGGCCAGGAGGTCGCTGGCCACGACGAGCGCGGTCGGGCGCGGCGGCGCATCCAGCACCGCGGCGCACGCGGCGCGGGCGGGCTCGACCCCGTAGGGAACGAGGCGAATGTGCGCGGGCGGAACTGCCAACTCGGCCTCCTTGACGGCGTCGCGGAAGCCGCGCAGGCGCCGCCGCTCGACGGTCTCGCTCCCTTGCAACGCGAAATCGCCACCGATAAAAGCCAGCCGGCCGTGCCCCTCGGCGATCAGGAGGCGCGTCAGATCGCGCACGCCGCCCCGATGGTCGACCACCACCGCGTGGGCGCCGCGCACCGGCAGTGGGCGCTCGACCATGACCGTGGCGACGCCGGCCGCGACGGCCAGCTCAACGTTCGCCGCCGACAGCGGCGTCGTGAAGATGATGCCGTCGACGCGTTTCTCGAGCAGGAGCTGGACGGCCTTCTCCTCCGCATCGGCGTGGCTGTCAGTGTAGGACAGCAACGTCGCGTAGCCCAATTCCTGTGCGCGCTGGTCGGCTCCGCGGGCGACCAGGGCGTAGAACGCGTTGTCGTGCAACCCGCACAGGATGTGGCCGATGAGCAGGGAATCCCGCCCCTTGAGCGTGCGCGCGACCGGGTCGGGGCGATAATCCATAGTTCGCGCGAGATCCTCGATCATGGCCCGCGTCTCCGCCCGCACATAGCGCGTCCCATTAAGCGCGTGTGAGACGGTCGTGATGGAGCAGCCAGCCGCGCAGGCAATGTCCTTTATCGTCGTACGCGCCATTGTCGCTATGCGCTCCCTACCCGTTGAGCAAACGGGTTTACGCTTGATGCTTCGTCCACAACCGTACACGACACCCCCAGCCCTTGTCAACGGCGCAGAGGCAACCGCACAATCGCGAGGGGTCTTGACAAAGCGCAATGTTTGCTGTATCGTCACTATTAAGCCTATGCCAAACGTTTGGCATAGTAGCGCCGCGAGAGGAGGAGGGCAGGGTAGGGGCATAGACTGGTCAGGCGAACGGGTATCGTTGAGGATACCGGCGCCACGCGAACAGCATGCTAATGGCATGAGAGGATGACGCAATAATGGAGCGACGACATTTCCTCAAGGTAGCGGCGCAAGCCGCCGCGGTGACGGCCGCACTCCCGGCGGTTATGGAGGCGCCGCGCGTGATCGCCGAGGCGGCGGCGCCACAAGCGGCGACAACAGTTACCTACTGGCAGTTCAATACAGACACCCCGTCCATCAACGCCTGGAAGAAAACGATCGCGGGCTTCGAGGCGGCCAACCCTGGCGTCAAGGTCAACATGCAGATCGTGCCCTGGGCGGAACAGGCCCAGAAGCTGACGACGGCCATCGCCACCGGCACGGCGCCGGACATCTCGATGATGGGCAACGATGTCGTGGCCCAATATGCCGCGACCGGCGCCCTGGCCCCGCTCGACTCCTATTTCGCCGCATGGTCCAAGGAGGTCGGGCACGACATTACCACGGATATCCTGCCCGGTGACCACCTCTACTACAAGATCAAGGGCCATTGGTATGGCAGCCCCGTCGCGGAAGAGACGCGCATCGTCTACTACCGCAAGTCGCTGCTGCAAAAGGCCGGGATTAACCCCTCCAAGGCCTTCGCTACCTTCGCGTCGATGCGCCAGGCCGCCCTCGCGCTGAACAAGCCGGCCCAGAAGGTCTACGGCTGGGGCGTCCCGATGGGCGTTTCCTACTTCACCTTGCAGACGTTCATGAACGTCTACCTGGGGTATGGCGCGCGCTACCTGAACTCAGCAGGCATGTGCGGATTTGATTCGCCGGAGTTCCGCAATGCGCTGGCGTTCTACACGAACCTGTACACCAAGGATAAGGTGACGCCGCCCGATTCGCCGGTCTACGACAACTCCAAACTGGAGCCGTTGTGGGCGGCAGGTAAGCTGGCCATGATGATCGACGGCCCCTGGGTCCTCAACATCTATAAGGACAAGGAACATCTATAAGGACAAGGCGCTGACCGCCGATACGGGCCTCGCTTTCGTCCCGGCTGGCCCGAAGGGGCGGTTCGGCTTCCTGGGCGGGTGGCCGCTGGTTATGTGGACGCAAGGTAAGAACAAAGACGCCGCCTTTAAGTTCGTGCGCTATGCGACCGACCCGGCGAAGGCCATGAACACGCTGTGCCAGGGGCTCGGCAACCTGCCGGGCCGGAAGAGCCTCGCCGACCAGGCGCCCTGGAATCAGACGCCGACCAACACGTTTATGAAGGCGCTGACCATGGCGTATCCTTACCAGTATCCCGCTCAGGAGATCCCGCAGATGGGCGCGCTCGAGCCCGATGCCGTCCAGACAGCCGTCCAGGCCGTCGCGACGGGCAAGTCGTCCGTCAACCAGGCAACCATGGACATGGTCAATCGCATCAACCAGGTGTTGAAGGGGCAGTAGCCTGTCGCGGGGGAGGGCCGCGCGTGGCCCTCCTCCGTCATTCCCGCCATGTCGCCATGTCGCCGTGTCGCCTTATGATAGAGTTGAGCGGACGTCCCCGAGGAGAATAGCATGTCACTGTCCCAGCGCATATACCGTCCACGGTCGTCCGAGGTGGCGATGACGTCTGTCGCCGTGGATCACGCGGAGGTACCGCCGTTGCAGGTGGTGTTCGTCTATCCATGAGCGCGACCGTTCTGCCTGATCGCGCCCGCGCGGCGGGTCGCCCCCGCGCCTGGCGCAAGCAGGCCCTGCCGTATCTGCTCATGCTGCCGTGCGTCGTGCTGATCGGCGGGTTCCTGGTCTACCCGCTGATTGACCAAATCTATCTTAGCCTGACGCACTGGAAGCTGCTGTATTCGCCGACCCCCACCTTTGTTGGGCCCAGTACCTATCAGCGGCTGCTGGGCGACCCCGAGTTTTGGGCCAGCCTGTGGCGGACGTGCATCTGGACAGCCGGCACTATCGCCGTCGAGTTCGTCGTGGGGTTCCCGCTGGCGCTCGCGCTCAACCACCGCACCCGGCTGACCGGGCTGGCGACCGGCCTGATCTTGCTGCCCTGGATCACGCCGACCATCGTCGTGTCGTACGCCTGGCAGTGGATCCTGGATTCCCAGTCAGGCATTCTCCAGGCCGCGTTGCACGCGCTACACCTGTCGGGCGACACCACACCGCTGGCCGTGTACGGCGCGGCCTTGCCGACGGTCACTATTGTGAGCGGCTGGAAAGGGGTACCGTTCATGGCGATCTTGCTGCTCGCGGCGCTCAAGGGCATCCCGTCCGAGCTCTATGAGGCGGCGCAGATGGACGGAGCGGGCTTCCTGCGGCAGCACCTCGATATCACGTTGCCGGGCGTGCGCAAGACCGCCCTCGTCGCTGGGCTGCTGCTGGGCATCGGCGCTTTCTACAGCTTCGACTTCGCCTGGCAGATGACCAAAGGAGGACCCGGTGATGCCACCGAGCTGGCGGCCATCTATCTCTTCAGGCAGTTCCAATACCTGCTCGACTGGGGCTACGCCGCCGTTATCGGCATGACCCTATTCGCTATCCTGGCGGTCGTGATCGCCATCTATTTTCGGGTCGCGCAACCGACAAAGGAGTGAGGACCGATGGCGCCACGCAAAGCCCTGGTGGATATAGCATGGTACATTGGCATGGGCGCTTTTCTGCTGGTTTTCCTGGGTCCCATCATCTGGGTGTACCTCGCATCGCTTACGCCCGGTGGCGAGTTGGCCGCGTCGCCGACGGCCATCTTTGACGCGCGCCACTACACCCTCGACGCCTTCGGGAGGATATGGGCGAGCACTGGATTCTCGACGGCGTTCTTCAACAGCCTCAAGGTGAGCGCCAGTGTAGCGGTCTGCGTGGTCCTGCTGTGCGCCCCGGCGGCGTACGCGCTCTCCCGCTATGGCTTCCGCGGGCGTGGCGGTATGGCGATTATCCTATTGGTGGCCCAGTTGCTGCCGGGTATCGTGGTCGTGATCCCAACCGTCCTGCTGCTGCGCGCCCTTCACTTGACTGACTCACTCCTGGGGCTGTGGTTTGTCTACGTGGTCATCAACATCCCGCTGGGCGTGTGGCTGCTACGCGGGTTCCTGGACGCCATCCCGCGCGAGCTGGACGAGTCCGTGTTGGTCGACGGGGGGCGCACCCTCGACGTGTTGCGCCACATTATCTTCCCCCTGGCGCGACCGGGGCTGATGACGATCGGCGCCTTCGCCTTCACGGCGGCGTGGGGCGAGTACCTCCTGGCGCTCTCGCTGATCACCTCGGACGACAAGTGGACGTTACCCCTTGCCCTACAGGGCGCCATCTCCCAGAACACCGTCGACCTCGGGGCGCTGACCGCGGGCGGCGTCGTGATCTCGCTGCCCGTGGCCGTGTTGTTCATGGTCCTGCAGCGCACCCTCGTCGCCGGCCTCACGGCGGGAAGTGTCAAAGGCTAAGAAACTCGAATTGTAGAAAATAGAGACGTGAGGGAAGACGTGCACACGAGCAGGACCCTTCGGGCGTTGGTAGACACCATTATCCCGGCCGATGAGTACCCGTCGGGCTGGCAGGCCGGTGTCGGCGCTGTCATTCACACCATCCTCGCCACGGACTTGAAAGACCGCGCGCCGCTAGTCGAGGCCGGGCTTGACCTGTTGCACCGGGAGGCCCTTGCCCGCCACGACAGCGTCGCCTTCGCGGACCTCCCGCCCGCGGCACGGGACAGACTTATCGCGGACCTGCTGGAAGGTAAGACCGTCCTCGACTGGGGCGTCGTCCCGGCGCATGAGTTCGTAACGCTGATGATCGGGCTCGCGGCCCAGGGGTTCTACGGCGACCCACACAACGGGGGCAATCGGGATGCCGTGTCGTGGGCGATGATCGGTTACCGCGTCCTACCCGAGGGGGTCGCCTGGCCCACGATCGACGCCACGCCTCCGCGCACGACGGCCTGGGAGAGCATCGACGACGCGTACGAGGTCGTCGTCGTCGGGGCTGGGGCGAGCGGCGGCGTCGCGGCCTGCGTCCTCGCCGAGGCGGGCCATCGCGTCCTGCTCGTCGAGCGCGGAGACTGGCTGACCTCGACCGATTTGCGCCCCGACCACCTGCGCAACCAGCGGCTCCCCCTCGGCTACGACACGCCCGCCGGTCCGCCCGCCGCCGGCAATCCCCGCGTCCTCGCGACGGTGGAGGGGGAACGCGTCCTGGCCCCCACCGACCCGCTCTGGAGCAACAACGCCATGACCCTCGGCGGCGGGACACGCGTCTACGGCGCCATGGCCTTCCGGTTCTGCCCCGACGATTTTCGCATGGCGACGACGTACGGCGTGCCGGAGGGCAGTTCGCTGGCCGACTGGCCGATCTCCTACGACGACCTCGCACCGTACTATGACCGCGCTGAGTGGGAAATCGGCGTGTCGGGCGACCCCGCCGGCGACCCCGCTGGCCCCCGCACGCGCGGCTACCCCATGCCGCCCATCCGGAACAACGCGGCGCTCTCCCGCGCGACGCTCTCCCGCGGGGCGACAGCCCTCGGCCTGACGACCGGGCCGGCCCCCCTGCTCATCAACTCAGAGGCGCGGGGAGGCCGCGGCGCGTGCCTCAGCTGTGGCGCCTGCGTCGGTTTCGGCTGCCCCGGCGAGTTCAAGAACGGCACGCATAACACGGTGATCCCCCGCGCCATCACCACCGGCCGCTGCGACGTCCTCACGGGGGCGCGGGTCGAGCGGCTCCTGACCGACGCCGCTGGCCGGGTGACGGGCGTGGCGCTCGCGACCGCCGCGGGCGGCTCCATCCGGCGGCGCGTGGTGGCGGCGGCGCAGGTAGTGCTGGGCGCCGGCGCGATCGAGACGGCGCGGCTCCTGCTTAACAGCGCGTCGGCGCGTGAACCTCAGGGGATCGGCAATAACCACGACCAGGTCGGGCGTCACCTACAGGGCCACGTCTACGCCGGCGCCTACGGCATCTTCGACGAGATTGTCCAGGACTGCCGTGGGCCTGGCCCCAGCATCGTCACCCACGATTATCGCCACCACAACGATGGCCTCGTCGGCGGCGGCATCCTCGCCAACGACTTCGTGCTCACCCCCCTGGGCGCCTGGGCCGCGCTCACCCGCTTGGGCGCGATCCCGCCCTGGGGCGCCGCCGGCAAGCAGGCCATGCGTGACCTCTACGCCCGCCTGACCCTCGTCATGGGACCGATCCAGGAGACGCCCAGCCCCGACGCATGTGTTACGGTCGACCCCGAAGTGCGCGACGCGTTCGGGCTCCCGGTCGCGCGCCTCAGCGGCGGTCTGCGCCCCGAGAGCCGCGCGGCCGCCCAGTTCCTCTCCGACAAGGCGGTCGCGTGGCTGCGCGCCAGCGGCGCGACCACCGTGCTGCCATTCGTTGGAGGCGCGGACGAGGGACCGAGCGGCGGGCAGCACCAGGCCGGGACCTGCCGCATGGGCACGGACCCCGCGTCCTCGGTCACCGACGCGTGGGGACGCGTCTGGGGCCACGACAACCTGCGCATCGTCGACGGCTCGCTCCATGTGACGAACGGTGGGGTGAACCCCGTCCTCACCATTCTCGCCAACGCCTACCGCGTTAGCAGCCACCTCGTGGCCGCGCTCGGCGCCCCCGGCCTCGGGGCAGCGGTGGATTCCGCCTATAGAAAATAGAAAAGGGGCAGAGTAACGATGGCCGCTATCAAACAGTCTGTGTCCGCGTGGTGTTTCGAGCGCGCCATGTCCCCCCAGGACCTGGCGCGGACATTGGCGGAGATCGGCTATGCCGGTGTGGACCTCGTGGACCAGGAGCACTGGCGCCTGTTCAAAGAACACGGGCTGGCGATCGCGGCCGTCAACGGCCATCGTTCGATTGAGGAGGGCCTCAACCGGCGGGAAAACCACGACCGTATCGAGCAGGAGATTACCGCCAACCTCGACCTTGCCGTGCGCTGGGGCATCGCCAACCTGATCGTCTTCAGCGGTAACCGGCGCGGGCTTGACGACGCCACGGGCGCGGAGATCACCGCGGAGGGCCTGCGCCGTGTGGCCGGGGCGGCCGAAGACGCCGGGGTGACTTTGGTGTTGGAACTGCTCAATAGCAAGGTCGACCACACGGACTACCAGGCCGATCACACGGCCTGGGGTGTGCGTGTGTGCGCTATGGTGGGCTCGCCGCGCGTCAAGCTGCTCTACGACATCTACCACATGCAGATCATGGAAGGCGACATCATCCGCACCATCCGCGACAACGCCGCCTACATCGGCCACTACCACACGGCGGGCAACCCAGGCCGCCACGAGATTGGCGTCATGCAGGAGCTGTCCTATCCCGCCATCATGCGCGCCATCCGCGACACGGGCTACGACGGCTATGTGGGGCAGGAATTTATCCCCGCGGGCGATCCAGCCGCCGCGCTCAAGGAAGCTTTCGAGATATGCGACGTGGGTCACAAGGAGATATTAGGGTAACAAGGCATGAATGATGGCTTGGAGACGAATGCGGCCCGTAGGAGCGTGTCACGCAGCGCCGCCGGAATAATAACATTGGCGTCAAGAACGACTTTACGTAGGAGCAAAATTGTCCGCCTAGTCGTACAGACCGTATTCTTGACTCAAACGTACTAGTACCGCTAGCTGGAAGTTTCTCCGCATGTTCGGCACGCTACAACGTGCGTGATGACTCCTCGAAACGCTTACTGAACGTGCGGAACCATTTCCAGCGAAGGGTACTAGTTCCTTGAGTCCTTCCCTTTGTAGCGCTCTGAGGCGCGCCTTGTGGACCATCACATCCCGAAGAGAAATGCAGCGCCGCGCGCCTTCCCCCGTGGAGGGAATGACGCCTTCGTCAAGCCTCTCGACCACATACTGTGGGGATGCATTGAGGAGATGGGATGCCTCATCAATGGTCACCCCCATGTGTAGTGGACGTGACATCAGCGTAAGAGCCTCATCTTGCGCTAGCGCGGCGGTCAGTTGGAGCAACGCCTCATAAAGCGGTTGTGGAATGTCTACGCGCTCGCCGTTCGGCGCGACAAACCGCATCGTACGCGACCCATCGGCGGCAAGGAACCGGCCGATTCGGGTGATGGCCTCAACGTCGGCCTCATCGGTTGCCGCGACCATGTATTGGCGTACCGTTTCCGTTTCCATATGCGGCTCCAGCGCTGTTTCTCTACAAACTCGTACCCTCACTGTATCACGAAAGATCGACACCCAAGACCGGCAGTGGACCGCGCGGAGATCCACACCCTCTGCGTCCTGCTGGAAGCAGGTCTTGCTGTCAGGGACAGGACGGCCACGTCGTGTAAGGTCCTATTGGGGATGACCCGAAAGCGCCTCTTGCCGCTTGCCGTCAGGCTCGCCTATCATAGTCGCGTCCGCATATTATCTACGAGTGCATTAGTGGACGTGACGCCCCCACATCGCGGCGTGACGCACACAGGAAAGGATGTCTCCCATGGCGCTAGCAACACCAACGATGCCCGCCGTGCCGGTCGGTCCAGCGCGCCGACTTGCAACGATAGCCCTTGATGCCATCGTGGGCGTTGTGGCGCTCCCCGCTCTGTGGCTGATGGAAGTGCTGGCGTTGCAAGTCCTACGCCTCGATTCCATGGCTGTGTGGGCGTCTCGCGCTCTTGCTCTCGCGCCATGCCTGCTCTGGCTAACGATCTTGCTGGCGCTGGCGCGCCGCGGACGGACCCCGGTCTCTGTCATCATGCGCCAGCGCTGGGTCGACTCCGCGGGGAAGGCGGTATCCTGGCGGCCGCTCGGCAGCCTCTCCTTCTGGATCGCGGCGGCGCCTGTCCTGTACACGTTGATCATGTTCGGGGAGTATCTCTACACGGGAGGGATGGCCCCATTCATGGGATGGACCGATCCTATCTCGGACTCCATGTTGTATATCGGGACCACCTGCTTCGCGATCGTCGCCATCGCCCTGCCACCCTACCTGCGTTTCCGCCGTCAACCGGCCTATGTCAGCCGCGCGGCAGCTTGCTAGAAAGGCTCTCGATGACCATCGCTACGACCGAGACGACCGGCGCCCTATCCACCATCGATACCTTGATCGGCCCCACCCTCGTCGTAGGCGCGCTGGCGTTCATGGCCCTCTCGCGCAAGCATCCCGGCCGGCTCATCTCGCGAGTACGGGCATAGCCCAACTGACAAAGAAGCCGCTCCCGCTGTATCATGAGCAATAACAGATCATGGTAACAGTGAGTTGATAGGAGGGCGGTCTATGCCAGGGGAACTGACGCCAGAGAATACGGTTTTCGTGAGCCTCTCGTTCGAGGGGCCCGACCAGTACGCGCAGGCCGGCGGCCTGGGCGTGCGCGTGGCCGAACTGGACGCGGCCCTGGCCGCGCAGGGCTTCGAAACGCACCTGGTCTTCGTGGGCGACCCCACCCTGCCAGGCCGCGAGGAGCGTGAGGGCGGCAAGCTGACCCTGCACCGCTGGGGCCAGTGGATCAGCCAATATTACCCCAACGGTGTCTACCAGGGCGAGGAAGCCAAGCTGGGCGACTGGAACGAGAGTGTCCCCTCATTCGTGGCCCGTACGCTGCTGGCGCCCGCGCTACAAGCGGGCAAGACCGCCGTCGTCATCGCCGAGGAGTGGCAAACTACCGCGTCGCTGTGCCGCCTCTCCGACGAGCTGCACGCCCTGGGCCTGCGCGACCGCGCCATACTCTCCTGGAACGCCAACAACCTCTACGGCTTCTGGCGCATCGACTGGGACCGGCTCAGCTTCGTGTCGACCATCACCACGGTCAGCAAGTACATGAAGCACCGCATGTGGGACTACGGGCAGAACCCGCTGGTGATCCCCAACGGCATCCCCGCGCGCTTCCTGGAGGCGCCCGACGCGGCCGATGTCGCCGCCTGCCGCGACGCCCTGGCCGCGTCCAGCGGCGGCGCCGACGGTGAGGCGCCCATGACCCTGTTCAAGATCGGCCGCTTCGACCCCGACAAGCGCTGGATCATGGCCGTCGAGTCGCTGGCCGTCCTGAAAAGTCAGGGCGTACCGGCGCGCCTGCTGATGCGCGGCGGCATCGAGCCGCACGGCGCCGAGGTCATCGGGCGCGCCCACATGTTAGGGCTCTCCGTCGCTGACGTCAAGGCGCGTAGCCGCTCCATGGAGGACTGCGTCGCGGCCCTGCGCGAGGCGCCGCCGGCCGACATCCTCAACCTGTCGTTCTTCCTGCCCGAAGCCTTCGTGCGCGCGCTCTACCGCGCCTCCGACGCCGTGCTCGCCAACAGCGCCCACGAGCCCTTCGGCCTCGTCGGACTCGAAGTGATGGGCGCGGGCGGAACGGCTGTGACCGGCAGCACCGGCGAGGACTACGCCGTGCACTTTGAGAACGCCGTGGTGGTCGACACCGATGACCCCGGCGAGATCGCCGGCTACCTAACCTACCTGCGCGACCACCCCGACCAGGTGGAGCGCCTACGCACGGGCGCGGCGGCGACGGCGCGGCAGTACACCTGGGACGAGGTGCTGCACAACCTGCTGGGCAAGGCCGCCTACATGGGCCGGAAGCAAGGTGTGCGATGATCGACGACGCCATCGCGCGCTACCACGGCCTGCTCCAGTCCGACCCCGCGCTGGCCGCCGCGTCGCAAGAGGCGCTCGACGCGGGCCTGCATGAGGAGAACCTGTTCTTCGGCGACCGTCCGCTGTGCAGTGTGCTGCGCCCGCACATGATCACCACCGGGCAATACGCGCGGGTACGCGAGGCCTGCCGGCTCGTCATCGGCGCGACCATCAAGGTCGGCGCGCGCCTGCTGGCGGACGAGCGCCTGCTGGAGCCGCTGCGCCTGAGCCCGCGCGAACAGGAACTCGCGCGCATCGACCACGGCTACGACGCCGTCAGCGCGATCTCGCGCCTGGACGCTTTCCTGGCCGGCGACAGCCTGAGCTTTATCGAGTACAACGCCGAGACCCCGGCCGGCGGCGCCTACACCGACGTGCTGACGTCCGTCTTCCTGCGCCTGCCCGTGGTGCGGCGCTTCCTCGACGCGGGCGGCTACACGCTGCAAACCTTCGACACGCGCGCCGGACTGACCGACCTGCTGCTGCGCTGCTACCAATCGTGGGCTGCGGGCGCCGGGCGCGCGGAGAACAGGCCAAGCATTGGCATCGTCGACTGGGCAGGCTTGCCGACCGCCTACGAGCATGAGCTCTACCGCCGCCACTTCGAAGGGCGCGGGCTTCCAGCGGTCATCGTCGACCCGCGCGAACTGGAGTACGCGGGCGGCGCGCTACGCCACGGCGACACTGTGATCGACCTCGTCTACAAGCGCGTGCTGGTACACGAACTGCTGGCGCGCGAGGCCGAGGCTCCGGCGCTGCTACAGGCGTACGAGGACGGCGCGGTGTGTATGGTCAACAGCCCGCGCGACAAGCTGTTCCACAAGAAGGCCATCTTCGCGCTGCTAACCGACGCGACCTACCAGGGCGACTTCACGCCGGAGGAACGCGAGGCCGTGCGCCGCCATGTGCCATGGACGCGGCGCGTGGCCGACGCGCGCGCCACCTTCGAGGACAAAGAGGTCGACCTGCTGGAGCTGCTGCGGACGCAGCGGGAGCGCTTCGTGCTCAAGCCCAACGACGACTACGGCGGCAAAGGCGTCGTCGTCGGCTGGGAGGGCAGCGCGGGCGACTGGGACCGCGCCCTCGACGAGGCGCTGCGGGGCGACTACGTGGCGCAGGAGCGCGTGGCGGTGGCGCGCGCCCAATTCCCCGCCGTCGTCGACGGGCGGCTGGAGTTCCGCGAGCTCTCCGTGGACATGGACCCGTTCATCGTCGACGGCGCGGCCGACGGCTTCCTCACGCGCGTCGCCGGCACGACGCTGCTCAACGTCACCGCCGGCGGCGGCTCGACCGTCCCCACGTTCGTCCTGCACGAGTAAATAGGCGCATGTCCAAGATACAATGCCGTTCGATTAAAACGTAGCGTAACGTTTGAAACGGCGCGCCTTGGTGCGTGGCTACGCCTCCGTCACCTGCGTCCACAACGTGCTGCCGCCCGCCTCGTTACGGCATCGCGTCGCCCCAGCCAAAGCTATCGAACCAATGACCCTCGCGGTAGTTGTCGAACGCGCGGCGCACGTAGGGGATGACGTTGGCGGGGAGCGCATCTAGGTCGAACCAGGCCAACTCATCGCACTTGCCTGGCTCGCGGTTCGTGACCTCGCCCGTCCAGCGCCGCGCGGCCAGGAAGAAGTCGATACGCTCCTCGGCCGACCGGCGGTGCATGACACCGACCACCGTTAAGTCCTCTGGTGCGATCGCGATGCCCGCCTCCTCGCGCGCCTCCCGAATCATGGCCGCCTTAATCTCCTCGCCCCCGTCCACATGCCCGGCGACGACGCTGTACCGGCCGTCCTCATAGCCGGTGTTGTAACGCCGGAGGAGGAGCACCAGGCCGTCGCGGAGCAAGAACAGGTGGACGGCGACGACCATCGTGAACCAGTCGCGCGGCACGGCTTACTCCTTCCCTTTGTATGGGGTATCATCTTGTATGGGGTATCATCGTCGGCCCGCACAAGCCGCAAGGCGTCTACCGTCTAGCTCCCCGCAGCGCGCCCCGGATGAGCGCGGCCTGCTCCGTCCGCCCGCGCGCTTCGCTCACCGTGAGCTGCAAATCCAGGGGTGGGACGTGAAGCCGGTGGCCGCGCCAGCTCACCGTTTCCCGCCGACTCGCCGCGGTCGGGCCGAAGTCGCTCGGCGCTGGCTGATCGGCGCACTCGTCGACGCCCCCGACCCACTCTACGAGCGCCCCAGGAAATGCCCGCCCGAACCAGTCGCAGACCCAGCCCTCGACCGGGACCACTGGCTCGATCAGGTCATCAAGCAGCGCCTCGCCGAGGCAACGCGCCCCTGCGTCGTCCACCGCGAGGTCCACGTCCCTCGGCGTGGCGGCCAGCCCCCGCACGGCCAAGGCCGCGCTGCCGACTAGCCACCAGTCGATTGGCCGCCCTTCCACACGCCGGATGACGGACTCCAAGGCGTGCTCTCAGGGGACGGAGCGCGCCCCAGCGCGCTGCGCGAAGAGGTCGTCGGCGCGCCGCGCGAAGGTCTCATAGATGCGGTCAAGATGGGGGCTATCGGAGGGGAAGCCACGGGCGACGCCGTCCTCCACGGGCGCGAAGTTTAGGCGGCGCGCGGCATCGCGATAGGCGGCATCGCGATCGGTGACCACGAAAAGGGTGTGATCGCCGTCTGATCGGCGTAGCGTGCGCATGGACGTCATCTCCTCATACTCTCAATCGAAGACCTCGGTAATCCCCATACTGCCACCCGCGACCGACAACAGGCTGTCAGGCATTGCGCCTTCGTAGTCGAAGAAACTGAAGCTGGTGACATTTGTCATCCGACGAGCATATGCGGGATGCACCCGGCGCGTTCTAGGCGGCAGCGCGCTCCCGCGGCCGCAGCCGCAGGCTCCGGCTTCGCCATACCGCACTTTCTGTCAGGAAGCCTTTAGTTGCGATACGCATGTCAGGCCGCCAGTGTCCGCGTGTAGCGCGCGGCCCAGGCCCGC
>JAABUU010005182.1_pt1 | contig 14801 bp, 20 predicted proteins | sample 5559301 | NCBI WGS metagenome assembly JAABUU01 (sample SAMN10711884, study PRJNA513360) | rock metagenome | isolation source: Antarctica rocks | place: Antarctica: Victoria Land, Richard Nunatak white | reverse complement strand
TGGATGGATGGATGTATGAATGAATGAATGAATGAATGGATGGATGGATGGATGGATGGATGAATGAATGAATGAATGGATGGATGGATGGATGGATGAATGAATGAATGAATGAATGAATGAATGAATGAATGGATGGATGAATGAATGAATGAATGAATGAGTTTGAACACAGGACGACAAGGCGCTGGACAAGGCATGGAAGAAGGAGTCAATGGAGGCTGGTGAGGGCCTAGGACACGCCCTCTACCAGCTGTTCAAGAAGCGTCAAAGGTACAGTCTGAGTGTCACATGCAACCTGCTGATCTACCTGTGGGTCTGCATGTCTGGCTGCCCGTGTGTGTCTGTCTATGTGTCTATGTTCACATTGGCACAGGGGCTAGAGCTAGAGCAGTTACAAGTCACCAGGTCTGGCGCAGGAGAGTGCATTGACCGTGACTGTGTGAGTTGCCCTACAGGCAGTCACATGGCACGGATGCTCAGGCAGCATCAAGCACTGATCCATCTGACAGGAACCTGTTCCCATCAGTCAGTGAGCCGCTTGCTGATGATGAGTCAGCCCTGGCTGCTGCAAGCATGCTGGATGAGTCATCAGACCGTCCTGCCGAGCTGACTGACATCTGGTGGAGACGCCTCAATGAGGTGATTCTACCAGTTGGCTTGCACGAAACTGTTGTTGTAATCATTGTGTCTATTTTGTTTCATTTGGGGTTCTTCAACAACAAGAAAAACAGGCATATCAAAACCTCAAAAAGTCATTGGCCATGGCACTTCCCGCCGTTCTTCTCCCGCCTCTAACCACTGCTTGCATCATGCCAACAATAAGCTCATTCAACTGGAATGTGCTGGGTTATGCCACCAGCACGCTGACATGGGATTCTTCCCAATGTGGGGTGTCACTGCCACAAAAGCACCTTGTACAGGGATCTTTCCAGGACTGTATGTACCTGACCCTAGGGGAAGACATGTGTGGAATAACTGAGCGACCTTGACTGTGCAGCAAATGAGCATCCTAACACTCTAGCACTACACCTTTCACCTCAACCTCAGCTCCAGTCACCAACCTGAAGCTGTTTTGAGGAGAGGCACAGTTCATAAACCTTGTGTTGTTCCCAAAGTACAACCACTCCAATCTACCTTGCAGTCTGATGTAGACATTTATTTAAAGGCAAAGTCATCAAAACTTACATGTCATGCTCAGGTCCGGCAACAGAAGCTGGAGTTTGAATACCACATCAGGAAGCAGCAGGCAGCGGCGGCCACCACCTCAAGCTACCAGGAGTCCCTACAGGTAATCCCCTTGCATCTGCTCAGTCCCTGCATTCGTCTGCTGGCTGGTGCCTCGTCATCTTACACTTGCTCACTGCGTCCTTTAGCTGCTCAAGGCTGCGCAGCTTGATGCTGGAACTGGGGCTTGGACCTTGCTTGCTGCGTAACATCACACTTGTACCAGATCGGAGCCTGTGACCATCAATGGGTGACAGCTGTGTCGAGCATGAAGCAGACTTGTGTCAAGCAGGCTCAGCCCTGCGGTGACAGAGCATTGGACGCAGCACGTCTGCCGTAACAAGGCCAGGGCCAAAGGATGCATCATGTTGGCATGACAGCGTGCTGCGGTGATGCTGCAGGCTGATGTGATTGTGATGGAAGCAGCACAGAACAGTAAGCAGGCACAGCTGGCGCTGTTCCAAGAAGAGCAGAAGAGGATAGAGGAGGACGTTGACGTGCCCCTGAGGCTGAAGCAGGGGCAGGTCGAGATACAGCCCCAGGGCATTGTGGACAGCAGCATGGACGACGCTGTGCTGGTGGCCTTGCAGCTTGTGCAGGTAGGTTGTGGGGTAGATGGTTGGGGGTCAGGGTCCTTCTTGCAACCTACGTGACGAGGAGCACATGTGTGCATCACCCGGCGGTATTACTGAAGCAAAGCCATGAATCGTGAGGCAAAAGCCATCAGTGGGGGTCTGGTCTAGGGCCTCCGTGAGATTAGCTGTGGCCTTGGACATGGCCGTGGCCTAAAAGCATACACAACCACCCAAGTTGCCTTTGCTGTCCCTGATTGGCAGCAAATTTGCCCTTCAAGCCTGCTTGAGTAACAGCAAGGTTGCCTTTGCTATGGCACAAGCAGCCTGACCAGCACAAGCATAGGCATTGTGTCATTGTCAAGATGCTTTCAAGATGCTTCCCAGGCCATTGACGCAAGTCAGCCCTGATTGAGTGCCACCTGTTGCTTCATGTTCTTGTATGCTGGCACAGGGCCTGAATCAAGGAGTGACAGTTGAGGGGAAGAAGAAGGTGGATGTGCTGAGAGCCACCAAAGACTTCAAGAAGGGCATCTATGGCCTCCAGTGGGAACACACCCGAGGCAATATGGAGGTACTGTATTGTGCTGCACTGTAGCACACATTTTGTTCGGCTACATTTCCAAACACGTCATCTCCGTGATGACAACTTCATTTGCTTGAATTCATCATTTGAGATTATGAGGGTTGCAAATGTTTGTGCTGTTGACATTTATGTTACATCTATATTTCTGTTCTGAATTCCGCCTTGTGCCCAGCTGTGCATTCTTTCATTGTGATGCACTCATTGTAAGGCACATTTATTCATTATAATGCACATCCATTCTGACAGCGCCGCCATGGCACTCTATTGACCAGTGTACCTTGTCGTATGTCTTCTGTCTGTTTGTGCACCATCAGCCAGCTAATCGCAGGAAAGCACCTTAGGCTGTTTGTTGTCAAGATCCCTGAACTCTCTCGTGCAGTATGTTTTGCACTGCTGCAATCTCTGCCCATTCACCCACATCGGCGGTTGCACCCAGCTATGTACAAGACAAGGTGCTTTGAGCAGCCTGCACCTGAAGAGGTTTCTGGGCTGGCAGCAAAGCCAGCAGTGACTCATCAACCTTGGCAGCTATGTCATCCTGAGCTGCCTTCATGGTTCTGACCTCTGATTCAAGGGCTGATATCTGCTTGGCATGCTCCTCAAGCTGACATGTTGAGAGGTATGGCTATGCCACGCACAGGTGGCAAATCTGATGGAGATTCTGAGGGAGCTGCAACTGCTTCGGGTGACCAGGGAAGTGCAAGCTGTCATCTCCAAGGGGGGCCCAAATGGGGGTGCTGTGGGGGCCGGCACCCTGCACCCTGCCTCACAGGAGCTGCAGACCATTGAGAATGTCATGAAACACAATGACAGGTGAGGGGCTGAATCCATGTTGTTATGTAGACTTGACACACTTGTGTGAGGGGCCTTATCAATGTTGTTGTATAGACTTGACACACTTGTGGTCCAGCAGTTGGTCTAAACCACCAGTGTGGTAAGCTTATGCTTGAGCTTAGCATTTGACTTGCAAAGTACACAGGCCATGATGGGTCATCTTGTCAGTCACAACTTTGAAGCGCTCAACCGGGTGTGACAGTCAGGCACTTCCATTTACGTATGTGCATTAGAATCTGCGCTTTTGCTTCAGGCAAGCTGGTAGCCTTGCATGCATTCAGCAGAGGCCTCCATATGCCTCCAAAACATCATTTTGCTACCAAGGACAGATTGAAAGTTTGGCACCCTAAGACATCTGTTAGGATGTCAGTATCACATGAGACCAGTTTTCTGACAACACATGTTATGCACCATCATAATGTGCCAGCTGCCCTGTAGGCTAAACGTGAAGAATGTGAAGGAGCGTGAAGCAAAGCTGGCGCGGTTAGGACAGGCCATTGAGGAGAGGCATCAACAGAACACCAAGCTGCTCAAGGTGAGCTGCATTGTGGCTACCAAGCGACTGCATATGGTCCACAACGCCGTGTGACTGCAAATTGTCCACAATGCCATGATCCAGTGGCACCTATTGCTACTTACCAATTGAGCTCCAGAAAGGTATGACAGCCTTTGTTGATATTGAATGGACCAGGTGTTCGATCTCGTGCAGGAGGTGGAGCAAGTCAAGAGTAAGCTGGATGTCTCAGCACTGTCCAGCTCACCCACAAAGAAGTCTGAAAGTCCACATGCCAGGCGCATGCGCAATTTGGCCACACAGCGGCAGCTCAGAGACATTGCTGCCATGCAGCAGGAACGCATGGGTCAACTACAGGCAGAAATCGAGAATCTGCACAGGCGTTCATACCCTTCATTTGCTCAGCGAACAATTAATTACCCAGATGAAATAGACAGGATCCTGTAAACCTTGCCAACATACATTCATGTTGACCAACAGCAGCTGGAATGTCACGAATCTTTAGTGGGCTTGATCAATCAGACAGGATGTCATCGAGATTGTCCAGACCAGCCTATACCACTATAACAAAAAACAACTACTACCAAATTGCATCTTATAAAACACAGACATCTGTATTTGCCATTCATGATGATCATTGTGATCGATTTTGACAAGTCCACACTCTAGTATAGGCTTAATTAGATCATGAAAGACAAAATTGTGTGCAACTCACCAGGAGTTGAAGGCACAGCTAATGCACATCAAGCAGTTTGTTGGCTTTGAACATAATCTGTGTCAATGAGCAAGCAGCTGAAAAAATTATTGGCACAAGGAGAGTGCTCCATCTGGTCGGACAGATCCTGCCAAGCAGCAGGATAGCCAAATGTAGGGCAAACAATACAAGTCAGAAATGGTACAAGTTTACGCAAAGGACATCTGACAAAAGCTTTGACCTTCTGGCCCTCTCCACACTTGTCAAAATTGGCTGGAACTTGCCATCTCAGAATTGCAATCAAGTTCAGGTATTGATGTGCTGCCCTGAGGCCTTCTTGTCATTCTTTCTACAATGTGTTGCTGCATCACTGAGCACTGTGTTGTGCAATCTGTGCGCGCAGCTGCTGCAGCTTCTGCGCTGTCAAGTTGGCGGCAAACTCTGCTACAATACCATTGTCGCCCTTGAGAAAGTGGAAGTAAGGCAGCTTGGGCACTCCTATTTCTTCACACATTGCCTTCAGGCTGTCTATCCCAGCATTCACCTGCAAGGCCCCTTGAACTTTCCAGCTCTGGTGATAGCAGCAGACTTGTTTGGTTCAGCATCATCAAACTCTGTGCATCAACTGAAGCAAACTTACCGATAAGAAGGTCACATGACGGTAGCTGCGTGCAAGGTTCTGCAGCTTGGGGTGCAGAGACTTGCATGCATGACACCACGGGGCAAAGTAGTCTACCACCACCAAAGTACTTTCTCCCTTGGCAAGCCGTATCCTCTCTCTAAACTCCTCAGTTGAGGCAACAAGGTGCATGTTTGATGGATTCTGAATCTCCCACCTGCAGGACAATGCAGTAGTGACAAACAGTCCCGGATGACATTTAAATCTTGGCCAGTAGGCTCTTACCAGCCTTTGCCTGAAGATGATGCTTGTACATATTCCTGACGGGACTGCTTCCTGCAAGTCAAAACATAGATGTTGGAGTCAGAAGATGAAAGTATTTGCTGCTGTGACATCATACGCATTTCTCACCTGGCCTCAGCCTCTCTGCGTCGTCTGATAGCGTCTGGGTGGGAGCTGACTGCAGGAGCAGCCTCGGGAACAGTTAGACGACCAACTGTTGGTGCCCGGGAAGGAGATTGTGCCCTTTGTACTGCTGACACAAAGACAGGTCCTTGTTTTGTCTTATGTTGCACGCTTCTTGACTGATGAAGAGACGTGCCGCAGACCGCATGTTCGCGTGTAGGCTGCCCAAGCTGTTTGCATGCAGTTGCTGACTGAGGGGTGGTCAGACCGAGCATTGTCATTTTGGCTGACAGCGAGTGCTAGCGCAGCAACGAAGAGCAGCACCTGCTGTATTCCTTGCGTGAAAGCACAGCTCAGAGTCCGTAAAACGTTTTAAGGAGGGGATACGCGTTGTACGCGTTGTTGCTGAACCTAGAGCCAAACGAGTAAGCACTGCTCAAGTTGAGAAGTATGGTGGATGTTTACAGCGAAGGAATGCCCACCAGCAGCAAGCCTTGCAGCCTGCAGGGTCGGTCAGGAGCTTTTGGGTCATGCGCGAGCAGCTGCTTGTTGAAGCTTCACAACGCGATTACAGTTTGGCCAGCTGGCTTTTACGTACACTACACGCGTCACGTGAGTCTAGCTGTCAACCCACATCAAACGGCAAGCAAGGGCCTGCATTGCTCCTGCATTTTGTTGCGCATACTGCAGCTTCCGTACCTTGCAACTATATGTTCACTGGACGTGCAAGCGCCTCAACCTGGATTACCAGGCTATTTGCTGCAAGGTAAATGAGCTTGCAGATAATTTTGCTTTCGTGAACTCAGCTTAGCAACCTGCAGGTGTTATGGCGTTGAAGCTGCCAAGTTGATGCCGCAACATTCTTTCGACTTACATTCAGGCAAGCTTCATTCACAGGTATGTTCCGTCTCCAAGTATGAAGTTTGTGTTGCATGTCACGGAACTTACCAGCTTTTTGACTGCCTTCCTAGCTGACCAATTTCAACTTTGAAGGTTTTCCAGGTTGTTTGAACCACTGATGTGCGCCCTTTGCTACTGTGTCCAGCAAACAGTCAGCCAATATGTGGTCTCCTTGCTAGACTGTTGTTGGTCTGAGCTATAGCAATGTTACGCAGCTGTTGCAACATGCAAGATGGCTTGCATTGCCGGCAAATCTGCGTGTGAGTGTGCATCCCGTGCAGTGTGAGGGAAATGGTGTTATGAGTTTATATTGTGCCGCTGCCAGATCTGAGCTGCCTACAGATGCTGAATAGTCACTTGTGTGCCAAACCTCACATTTAAACACTGTGGCTGCATGTTCTCTTCATCTGGCATTTTTTTGGGTACATACCAGCGAGTCCAGGGTTGTGCAGGCCATGGCTGTGCAATGTATGCGTCCTGTGACATCTTCAACGTCGAGTGCTGATCCCTTGTTTGTTGTACATCTACAACATACATGTCCTTGATGGCCAGACAAGCCCCAATTTGTATGTGTTGCACCTCTGCAGGCATGGCATCAAGCAGCCTGTAAGGTGTAAGCATTTATAACATGTCACCTCGGAAGAGATGGGTGACAAAAGTGGTAGCAAAACCATACCTATGGCAGTTGCATCAAGAAGTGAGCGACCTTGGCCTGGCTCCAAAGCTAACAGGGACTTCGGAAAGATACGCAGGAGCTGTTCTTTCCCAATTTAGCCTAGGCATCAAGATGGAGTGCCTGCATCCAGCAGATGGTGCATCTTGAGCGCTTCACTGGCAACTGGGATGCTTTGCATGAAGTGGCCATGGATGCCCTCAAGTCATTGCAGAGCTGCTGTTGTGAAGCATTGCATGGTGACCTGAAGCCAGGAAACTTCCTTGCCAACTATGCGATAGGCAAATGCTCCACTGTAGGCTTGTTTTGCAATATCATATATGTAATTACACTGGCTCTTTCTAACCACAGTGCATCTTTGCGCTCCTGTCAAGGACTATGACTCTTAATTTGTTACATGCATTGGAGGTTGTCCATGATCCACATAACACATGCTCACACTGCACCCACACATGTAGCTTGCATAGAGTGCCAAGGACTCAACAAATCTTGCAGCTGAGTATGCTTGGTCACAGTCATATATAAGCTGCCATGCATGGGCAGTGTTTGTGTCACGCTCTTATATGCTCTGCTTGTAGATATGAAGACCTCATATAAAGATTGATAGCTGATTAAGTCTGTCTCCGTTGCTGATCACAGGGTGCCTGAGCCAGGCCTTGGGGTCAGTTTTTCATTGAGAGGCCTCAGGTCATGCTTCTGGATCTGGCATGGGGCGACCTAGAGGGGCAAATTCCTTACCACCTTTTACCACCTTTTATCAATGGCAAGGCAAAGCCCATTGTCAAAAATCCAGATGGCCAGAGAGTTCTCAGACGCCATGACACTCAACAGCTAAAGACCACTCTGAAATGTTGCCGTGAGAGGCGGTAAAGGCAGCCCAACACTGGTGCTAAGCATTGTGCATCTGTGCATGCATGTCAACGGCACCTGTGTTGTATTGTCCCTCCTGTAGCAAGCTACTTGGTTCACACAATTGTATGAGGCAAATGTCGCCATGGCACTAGATGTCAACTTGGTGGGCCATCCTGATCCAGACATCCTTTATGACCTGGTTGCTCTACACTTGGCTTACAGCTTGAGCTCCTTGAAGAGATATGCAAATTCATGGTGCTGCTGCCACCATTGCACTAAGTTAGCTGGCAGATGTGCCATAGTGATACATTAATCATGCACATTAGGCTTTGTTTGCATCACACGTGAGGGGAGCAAGCCTTAGCTGCACTACACCAGCAGCATATTCCAAGCCCAGAAAGGGTGCTCCCTGAAGGTAACGTTGACGTTCACCTCATGCAAATTGAGCATGCCGAATGCACCATGCTCAGTCAGCTCACACATGCATAAGGATCCTATTGCGGACTGGTACAGATACTCTTGTTAATCATAATAGTATTACAGCAAACCAACATGTTCAGGTAGCAAGGGCTCAACAGGTGCAGTTACAGAAGTTGTGAAATCAAGACATCAACTTCTGTGCTCAGTAACAGGAATATATTCAGTGTTCAGTGTTGCCAGTTCAAATTGAATATCCAAGTGTTCTTGCTGACAAGTAATACACATGCTGGCCTTCGAGTTGCAACTTTGATGAGATTGTGGGGTTGGGCTGTGACTTGCAAGTAGTAGGCGCTGCCAATGGCGCGCAAGCTAAAGAGACCGTGACATCTTGCTGGCAATCATGCAATTTTTGCAGCGCGGGTATGCATACCATTGTATTTGTTATATCAAACAAACAGGTCAGTTCAATTGATTTGCACTGTTGAAAACAGCTACATGATCATAAGCCAACTGTGTTTGGGAGGTAAGACAGGTTGTGGGCTCCAAGACTGACAATTTCAAAGCAGTGTTCAGGTGCTGTTTCAGGTGATTGCCGATGAAAGCACTGTTACTGCTCATTTTATGCTGAATGCAGCAGCTGCTCAAAGAGCTGCAGCACATCCAGCAGAGGACTCACACTGCCCAAGGTACTGTGTGGCCTCAGCTGACGCTGGTCTTGTTGGAGTTGCAGCCGTCTGTGCTGTTGATGTAGATGCCTGTGCTGCTGACCCTCAGAATGCCTCAAAAACTCATCAAAGTCTGCAGTCAGCCTTGCAGTGCAGTTCTGCACCTGGGAGATGAACTGCACCAGGTCAGGTGCTATTGTGCCCTGCATCGCTTAGCTGTCTGTTGGTGATCTGCAGCTCAAGATGTTGTATGTCCCAAATCAGAGGGCGGTCTTGAACAGACATGATACGGGCCATCAGCGATTGAACTTCGTTCTGTGCCTCCACGAGTGCCGCTGTGCTTGATGTGCTTGTTCGGTCCTCTGTGGCGTGTGGGTGCCTCACAGCATGGACACCAAACGAATCTGAGATACCAGATCTGGTTTCAGCCAGACTCCGACTCAGGTGTTCAGCCAGACGCGATGTGCTTGCGAACTGACTCACGGTCTCTGTATGGTGTCGACTGCGGTCCTGGTGAGCCTGTCTGCGCTCAACTCTTGCATTGTCATTGTTGGTGTCAAGGGTTTCCTGGACTGTTCTGCAAACTGGGCACCTGTGATCTACACCACGTTGTCGTGATACGTCGTGATGTCTTGCGGCACAAGTACGGCAAAAGTGATGACCTGCGTGCAGATCGGAAAAATTAAATGTCGTCCCGATTTTTCGTTCTGGAAGATGGATTATTGCGCTCAAACAGCGCCACTAGCAAAATCACCGCAGACGTAAACTCACCGCACTGCAGCGTCGACACTCCTCCGTTCGTGCCCGCCTCATCCAAGCAGATGCCGCAAGGGTTGTTTGGCTCTGCCATCTCAATCCGCGAAGGTTGTCTGGTGCAACAATCAGCCGAGGCTGCGTTTGAGTCAGGTTCCCAACAAGCTTTGTGGTGCGACAATCAGCCGAGGCTGCGTTTGAGTCAGGTTTCCAACAAGCTGTGGGCTCGAGCTCTTAAGCAGCCGCGGCAGCCAAGGAAATACTATATGCTTACCGCTGCTGTTTGTGATGTCGACCGGGCTATTGATTCCTTTATGCGAATTGTTTCTGCGGCAAGCTTTCCAGCGTCATGTCAGTCTTAAGTAGCTGAGATAAACGCTCAGTTTCATGGAACTTGGCTCTTGACTAGATTCCGCGTGACCGCTAACCACATTGTCCCCTATCTAGCGTTGGGGATGATCTATTTATCCTTGAGTGTCCAATTTTCCAGCCACTCAGAGACAAGTATCACACCCTTTTCAACTCCGCAACCTCTTCAATGCGATCCTGCTTTGCCCAGAAGGATCATATGGTTGTCTACAAGTTTGATTCGGACTGTTTAGACATGATACACACTTAGTACTGATGTTCTTGACCAGGTTATTAACAACTCTGGCACATCTGTACAACCTGGTTGGTTGGCTGAAGATATAAATCCTCCTCCTCCTCCTCCTCACAAGAAGGGACAGAGCAACAGAAAGCACTGAAGGCAATGTCGTTGAGAAGCGCTAACGACTATCGCAGATAGTCAATCAGACTGTCATGTCGACAACCTTTCACTGTCTTTGATGACAGCTTGGAACCCTTCTCTGATCAGTCTGACACAGCAGTCTTCTGTCTCGGTTGGAGGGAAAATCATTCATAGCACAGCTGGTCAGAACAACATGTCAGTGTGTAACTACAGCCCATGAACCCTAAAACGAAATGAGGGACACTGCCTGGTGGTCCAAACGTGCCTAACACAGCCTTTGCTTGACTGCATGCTGTATCTGACACAATATTTCTATGGTCCAGGCATTTTACCAAGCTCTGCAAACTAGTGTATCCTTGGGAACGTGTATCTGAGATCCTATCAAGGAAACGTGCCATAGGACCAGCTGATATCTGTACTTCACGCAGCCTGTTGGGCATACTTGAGTTGTGGTGCATTCGGTTACCCCTGATATGTCTGGGAGAAAGGCTTTCTCACCTGTTATCATGTTAACTTGAGACTTCTAATCCCAAGGTTCTTTAGCTATTTGGATGCGATTCTCTCCTGTTTTGTCACTGTCTTCAGCCTGATGTTTTTTGCTGTTGCTTGAATGTTCTCTGAGTGCAGCGTGATGTATACTCCTGCATCGTAAAACGAATTTGAGTTTGCATGGAGTCTGCATGGAGTCTGCATCACGGCAACATATGATCAGCTTGTACACTGCATACAGTGTCTGTAGAGCTGTTACTCATTTGCTCACGGAGTTGTCCAGTCTCAGCCAGCATGTGTATTCCAGTTCCAGTACTCATCTTAGATATGCATATGGCATCACGCATTGCAATTCTGATTGGTGAAATGAATACACTATTCAGTCTGTATCATTGTTCCGCAAGAACTGTTGGATCTAATGGAGGCCTTTAAAGCATGCACAGTATCAGCATGTGCATGGGGTTTGTCTGTTCTTTCTGCAAGTCATACAGGACTTTGAAAGCTGGGTCCACCTTGGAACCATGTGGGATCTCCTCTGTCAGGACCACTCCTAGGATCTGTCAACACCATTGTTCGCATCTCACAATTCTGGAAATCTACATCTAGCTCTGATGACTGTGTATGCGTCCCTGGTGGGGCACTATTGATGGGTGGTGACCTCACAGGAGCCTCAGCATGGCTGAAGGCAGACAAGGTGTGAAACAACCAGCCACAATGAGAGACCACAGCAATGCGAGACTCAGGCCTGCAGAAGCACAACATGAGCTTCAGTTTAAGTGACAAATTGTTCAGCTGAAGGCCTTGTGTGACCCCTGCATTACAAGCTCATAAGATCAGGCCACAACAGAGAGGTTGTGGCTGCAGTTTTGAGCTTCAATGTGCACCATCAAGCGTTGAGAGAAAGGGACATGACCATCTGCGGCAAAAATCCGGCAGCAGAAACGGGCGGGTTGCACTGCTGTACCGCATGCAGATGTACCTAGTCATGAGCCAATGCAAGAACTGGATTCCCCTGTCTGTGACATGCGCTTCAGGCTCGCCGAAAGTGATGCGCGCGCCACTCTCGTCGAAGCTGTTGAAGTGAGGCCACATTGTGTCTTGTTCACTTTGTATCAAAGAAAAGTCTACGCCAGGAAACTGTTGCTTTGTCTCCTGTAAGCTGCGTCTAGCATCACACTTCGACCAACCTGCAAGCAGAAAAACCACTCAGCCTTCTGGCCTTGTTGGGCCCTTGTGTTTGGCACATAAGCAGATCTCACACAGGGTGCCGAGTACAAACCCTGGTAGGCCAAAATTGGTGGTGCGGTTTGCGGTCTAAGACAAATTGGATTTGGGCGGAATAGTAGCCGCCTGAATTATGGCCAAAAAGCACATTTCTGATAGATATGTAAGAAAAGCATACACATTCGTTCATTCAGCATGCATCACCTGCGCATCCATGTGTAATTTTGATTAGCCAGGAGTTGCTTCTAGTTCAGACAGAAGATGAGACACCATATTTGGCACCTATTCCTCCACAAAACATGCAGTGTCAACATGATGTTGGATCAGCGTGTACAAAGCTGACAGCCTTGCAATGCCGCATGCACGTTGTCCTTACAGCCCAGGTACACTATGCCATTGTCCACATGACTTGCGAGAAAGCTTACTGACTCGCTCTCTGCAGCCTTCATGAGATATGACTGGAATGCCTGGCGGCAAAGCAACAGCAGGATGCCCTGCCTGCCATTGTTCTCGAGGCTCCAGTGATGTCATCATGACATTAGCAGCACCTTGGGGCAACCCCGCACCAAAAGCCCCTGTTGCTGTTTCTAGCGTTCTTACCATTGGACTGACTACTATCAACTGCATATAGCGTGAGAAGTGTCAGTTGCGCAGCATCTGGTCAGGACATTGCTCATTTGAAGCTCTGAAGAAAATTGAGATCAGCAAACAGCATACCTGGATACCCAACGCTGTTGGCAGACTTTGTATGTGATCATGCAGTCCATGTGCTTGTGACCAGCCAAATGGAGTCAGATGGGCATCTTCATTGCCGTCAAAGCCAATGTTGTGGAACCCTTCACCATGACGGATAAAGTGTACTGTCTGTGTAACACAAAAGAGCGTGTATAAAGACATCAAGCAAGTGTCAAGCGTAGCTTGCGCAAATCGCCAGTCAAGCAAAAGTATCTTACTTTGGCACAGCGCACAGGTACCAAGTTTAGCAAGGCTTCAGGAGCTCGAAAGGCATCTCCACCCACACCAGTTTCTGGCGGAGTGTTTCTGAACTCCTGTGCAGGTGCACTGCCTGATGCTGCGTCACATAAGGTGAGAACCGTCAACCGGCAAATGACCAAAGGTCAGGCCAACGTTTGGTTGTACGCCCACCCACCCATTGCGATAGATGAGAGGCCTACAAGCGCCGCGGCTTCTGTTTGTATCTCACGCCGAGTAACAGCCTGGATCCTTACGGGAGCCCGCAGCCCTTGACTATTCGGAGTACCCACAGCAAGAAATCTACACCCAGACACAGAGATCTGCGAAACAACAACAGAATGCACACTTGAACAAAGCATGCTCGTCGCAAGAAGCGCGTTGACCAAGCTTAAGCATCTGTCGTGAGCTTAGAATAGGTCAAACTGGAAGAAGAGCATCACAGTCAGCTTCTCTGCTTGAAGGTCTGTCAGGCAGTACTCACGGTTATAGCTGACAATTTGATTTCAAGCGAAGCGTCGTTTTTAGCATAGTTCACGTGTGCTTGAGTGCTTTCTCTGGTTCTGCTTCTGCCTAAACACAACCAACTTGGCAGATGTGTGTGCCAGGTCGGGCTTAGTGCGTTTGTATCGCGTGTCAACTTGTGTTGCAAAACCTAAGATCCATTCGATCTGAGTCTGATCGTGGTGAGTTGCTGCCATGGCCTCGATACGGCAGAGCAGTGTTCAGGGACTGATCACTGTCCAGACGGCTGCATATAACGACAACGGTACTCGCCTAGCGACGTGCTCGGCGGATGGCACGATACATATTTGCGACAGATGCGAGGATCAGGAGCATTGGCAGCTGACCTCACGCTTGCCAACAGAGAGCAGCTTGAAGATGGTCAAGGTGCCTAGTTGTGACTTGCACTGACTATCTATAGCTTTGGCACAGTACAAGCTGTGTATATAAATCAGTACAGCAGCTCATTCTGCAAAGCCCCATGCCACACTGCACCAGCAGGTCGCCTGGGCCCACAGCGAGCATGGTTCTGTGATTGCATGCGCTTCAGCAGACGGCTTGGTCTCTATATGGCAGCAAGCTTGGGTTGCTCAGCAAGGTTGCTGGCTGCACCGTGCTACTTTAAAAGAAAGCACAAAAGCAATCACTAGGTTGTCTTTTGCCCCTCGACAACTGGGACCTCAGCTTGCAGTTGCGTCTGAAGATGGCTTCGTCAGATTCTATGAGGCATCTTCACTGTTGAATGCTGACAGGTGGCAGCTCTGCAATGACTTTCAGGTGACCCAGCAGAGTTTGCAATTGCTGGCTGCCATGTTGGGCTCCAGATGATCATGTTACCCAAGCTTACATTTTGCACATGAGTCTGTTACAGGCGTCATCATCTGGCCCTTGCAATTGCATTAGTTGGCGACAACACACTCCAGGCCTCCCTCCTATGCTTGGTGTCGGCACAGCTCAGGAAGCCCGTGTGTGGTTTTACAGGTAAAATTGGCATAAATTGGCAAATTGGCCCTTGCAATTGGCATAGTTGTTGGCTCCCTGAAAATTGCTCAACCACAACAGAAAGAATGAGCGTCCTGTAAGCAGGCCAGAACCATTTGTGTCATCCTGTACATGTTGTCTGTGGCTACAGAGCTGTGAATGTCTCTGCTACAGAGACAGCTGCAAA
>JAABUU010005181.1_pt1 | contig 14801 bp, 15 predicted proteins | sample 5559301 | NCBI WGS metagenome assembly JAABUU01 (sample SAMN10711884, study PRJNA513360) | rock metagenome | isolation source: Antarctica rocks | place: Antarctica: Victoria Land, Richard Nunatak white | reverse complement strand
GTGAGCCGCGCCAGCTCGACGCCGCCGATCGGTCTACGGTGCTCCGCATCCTGGAGGCGGATCTCGCCTGGCTCAAAGACATTGACCGTCGTGTGCCGTGAGGTGGGAGTGATGGACATGGTTAACAGGCGAGGGAACGACGCGACAGACAGCGCGTTGCCGGCATCCATCACCCTGACCACAGATCACGTCACGGTCGATGCCATCGGCCCGCTCGTCGAGGCGCTACACGCCGTCGGCGTCGCGGTCGAACGGCACGCCTTTCTGTCCGTGCGCGGGGAGGAGCAGCACCCCTGGGGCGTGCTCCTGCTGGCCGCGTCCGGCCCACCCGTGCCGCTGACCCGGCTCGTCGTCCCCACGACGGCCCCGGCCGGTGTCGCCCTAGCCCTTGCCACTGCACTTGGGGTTGGGGAGCGCCCGGCGTTGGCCACGCTACAACTCAAAGCCGACGGCGTGTTCGTCTCCATCAGGAGCCAGGATATACTCGACATAACAACGGCGCTCGACGCGCTCCCGGCCCAACTCGCGCGCCTGGACACGCACCGTGAAGAACGCCGTCTCGTCTATAGTGAGGATGTCTGGCATATCGACCCGTGAAGGGGGCATGCTGTGGAACACGACATAACGACGGCACCGGCGGTCGTGGAACACGACACAACCGATGTGGTGGCGACCGCACACGACATAACCGATGTGGCAGCACCTGAACGCGACAGCACCGCCACGCCAGCAGCCGCGTCGGACGGGCACGCCCCGCGGCCCGTGTCGTATATGTTCGTGCCCCCGAACGTGTGGGCTTTGGCCCGCGCCGTCGCCGTCGTCCTCGATGAGACCATGCCTCCGCCCATCCGCACCATCACCCGCGTCGTGGACTGCCTCGGTCCCGACCGCGCCCGCGCCGTCCTCGGCCAGGCCCTCACCGTCGAGGCCCAGGGCGGCCTCACCCTCCCCGACGGCCACCGGCGCACCGCTGGCGGCGTCTTCTTCCACCTGGTGCGCACCAGCAACGACATCAGCCGGGAGGACAAATCTTACATCTTCCCGCCGCAGGGTGGACGCTCTAAGAGCGTGTCCACAAACCCACGGCCCTTCCACCTTACCTTCTGGTTGACCACGAGGTCCGTTGTTGCCAAAAAAGACGCGATCCTGCGTCCACCAGCGGTCGCCCGACGCGCCGCACTCGCCCGCGCGCAGTCTCCAAACGCCCGGGACGGCACGATGGCGGTGTGCGCGTCCTCCTGATGCCCAGGGAACCACCGATTGTGCCCCCGTTGGTTTGGAAACAATACCTTTTGAGCATGGAGGGTTTGTGGACACGCTCTAAGAGAGCCGTAGGAAGCGGCACGCCGCCGCCCGCTCCGACGGCCCTCGCGCCAGCGACCTGGACGGACGACATCTACCGCGCGCTCGCGCAACAACTCCAGCAGGATACCTCAGGGAGGGCAACCACCGTGAAGATCACCGTCATTGGCCGGCCTGGCACGGCCGTCGAACAGGGCCAAACCGTCGTCCTCGCGCTCGTGAGCGAGAAGGTGCCGGACTTGCCCAAGGGCTTGCCTATGCCACCCGTCGGCACCCGCTACACCGTCTTCATCGCCCGCAAGCCGTGGGCGAAAGTGGCCGAGGCGTTGGCCGCCGACCCCGCGGACGCGGCCATTATCGAGGGCTACGCCGCCCTCGACCCGCGTATCGAGGGCATCGCCGTCTACGCCACCAGCGCCACCACCAAGCGCCTACAAGCGGCCAAGCGCGTCACCACGGCGGCAACACCGTGAGAGCCATGGGCGCAAAGATCACATGCCGCGCATCCACAAAGATCACATGCCGCGCATCCACAATGCTGAACGCATTCGGCGAAAGGCCTTCATGCCGGAGTGCATAGCACGCACGACATGGCAGCGAATGAGATGGCTCCCGCCAATGTACCAACTACTTCCTGCGTACCGCCGTTTAATAACCTCTGGTGCTAGTTAAAATCGCCGTTTTGTTCGCGTCCTTGTTGCTTTTATCTAATATTTGATGCACATATATCTAACGAGAGGGCGGGGCACGCTATCGAATGGGTTCCAACGGCCGTGACTCGGCCCTATACGCACCATTTGACGCAATACGGAGGCACTGTGGCTACTTCCATGGCATCAAAGCTGTTGGAGAGGCTCTCCAACTAGCACCAAAGGTTAATAACCTGGCACGAGCACCGTCAGACGACATGCTGGCGGCGGCATTATTTTCGTACCCGTATTCCCGGCCGCCTCTCTCGTCCTGACCGTCTGACGCGCGGCGTCTGGGTGCTGGCACGCGCCGTGCACGAAATGCTCCGCCCGCTTGTTCCCGTCCCGTGCTGCACGTGGTAATGCCTATCGATCCGCGCCACGATCCCGAGGAGGACCTGGCACCGCACCTTCGGGTACATGACTAACGCCTGATACCGTGCGACGGTGCACGTGCGTGAGCCGTGCGGATGACGCTACGCGGCGGGAAAGGAGAGACCGCTGGGGCGCAGTAAATCTGGGACCTCTGGGCGCCTGAGGTGGCGCCATAGGGACTGGCTTTCGCCCGCGGCCGCCTCATGGGACGACGTGTTGCTGGTCCATGCGGCGGAGAGCGCCTGGACGTTGAGGTGCGCGACGACGACGGGCGACTGGTGGCGCGTGGGTCAGGGCTCGGTTGCACGGCGAACACGCCGATGGCCCGCGTGCAGAGTAGGTGACGAACCGATGGGCGATGGGCGCGTTTCGCGTTGACAACGGGATGGCGGAGGGTGGCGTGTCGCGCCATCTCTCGGAGGGGAGGGGAGGGGAGGGGATTATGCCGTATGTGCGGCCACGGCGGCGCCCACATGGCGCCGCGGCGCGCGGACCATCTCTCCCGCTCATCCGAGAACCCGCACCCCTGCAAGCCCTGACGCAACGACCCGCGTATGTGTGGTTCGTCGTCGCCACAGTCTGCGTCGGCGCCTTCATGGGCCAACTCGACGCCAGCATCGCCCAACTCGTCCTGCCCACGCTGGAAACGACCTTCCACGCGCGCCTGAGTCTGGTCGATTGGGTCGCCCTGGCGTACCTGCTCGCGCTGGGCGCCACCCTCCCCATCTTCGGGCGTCTCGCCGACATGGTCGGACGCAAACTCCTCTACACGGGTGGCTTCCTCGTCTTCGTCGCGGGGTCGGCCCTCTGCGGCTTTGCACCCACGCTCTCCGTGCTGATTGGGGCGCGCGTCTTCCAGGCGCTCGGCGCGGGGCTGCTGCAGGCCAACAGCGTCGCCATCATCGCGGCGGCGGCCGGTCCCACGCGGCGGGGTCGCGCCCTCGGCTTGCAGGGGGCCGCCCAGGCCATCGGGCTCTCCGCCGGCCCCGCCCTCGGCGGCCTGCTGATCCAGAGCCTGGGCTGGCGCTGGGTCTTCTGGATCAATGTGCCGGCTGGCTTGCTCGGCGCGCTGCTCGGCTGGTTCGTTTTGCCGCAAACGCAGGGGCTGCGCCGGGACCAACGCTTCGATGGGGCAGGCGCGCTGCTGCTCGCGCCCGCGCTCACGGCGCTCCTGCTCGCCGTCAACGAGGGACGACGCTGGGGCTGGACCTCGCCGCTGCTCCTGGGGTGCGCCGGGAGTGGGCTCGTCCTGCTCGTCGCATTCGTGTGGCGCGAGCGCCGGGCAGTAAATCCGCTGATCGATCTGCGGTTGTTCAGTGTGCCGGCCTTCACCGCCGGGAATCTGGCCGGCCTGCTCTCCTACGGCATCCTGTTCGCCCTGTTCTTCCTGCTGCCTTTCGATCTCGAGCGCGGCTATGGTCAGACGCCGCTGGAAGCCGGCCTACTCTTGACGGCTGTGCCCCTCGCCCTGGGCCTGGTCGCGCCGGTGAGCGGGCGGCTCTCGGAGACGATGGGGGCGCGGCCACTGACCGTGGTGGGCATGCTGCTCGTGGCCGGGGCGCTCACGGCACTGGCCCTGCTGCTCACTGGGCGTGATGCGACGCTCCCGTTGGTCATTGGCGCGCTCGTCGTCTTCGGGGTGGGGCAGGGCCTCTTCACGGCGCCGAACAACAGCGCGATCATGGGAGCGGCGCCGGCGGAGCGGCTGGGGGTCGCGGGGGGCGTGCTCAACGTCACACGCACCCTGGGCACGAGCCTGGGTGTGGCCGTCGCGACGGTCGTGTTCGCGGGTCGGCTGGCCGCGCTGGTCGGGCATGCGATCACGACGGCCCAGGCCCCGCGTGTGGCCGTCGTGACCGGGGTGCGCGACACCCTCGTCCTGTTCGCTGTGGTCGCTGTTGTGGCGGCTGGCATCTCCGTCGTGCGCGGGCACGTCCCGGCGCCCTCCGCTGCCGCGCCTGACCGTCGGCCTTGAGGCGGTCAGGCGCGGCAGCGGAGGGCGCGGGATGCAGGGGGACCGTGGCGACGTGGCGCCTATACCTCCATGCGACAACCGCCCCCTGTCATGACGGAGAGGCGTGGCGCACGGGGCGGCCTATGGCGTGTCCCTCATGGACCAGTGCGACAACACCGCGTCTCACGACCCACCGCTGCGCCCTCTGGTCTATCGTGCGCGCCTCGGGTGTGGATGTCGTCTACCGCGCTCAGGCCACGACCGAGTGGTTCACCATCAGGCACGCGCGCGTCGCCGACAGTGCGCCGCGAGACCGCGGCCGGGGCCGGCGGCTAGCCAGGAGCGCCGCACCGTTGCCGCCACGATCATGTTCAGGCCGGACGCGGCATGGTGGCCAGGCCACCACGTCCGGCCTCCACCGTCTCGCCTGGTGACGTGGTCCTTACACCCGTCCGCGCAACATGCCGTGCCAGTACATCGCTGGCAGCCCGTACGCCTTGAGCAGATACATGCTCTGGCGCTCTTTGGTCTGGTCGAGGGGGAACGTCTCCTTCGGCGTCAGGTTGTAGTCGAACTCGGCCAGCACCAGCTTGCCGTATCCCGTCACCAACGGGCACGAGGTGTAGCCGTCGTAGGTCGCCAGCAGGTGGACTCCCTCGTGCCGCATCAGCGTCAGCAGGTTGGCGGCCACGACGGGCGCCTGCTTACGGATCGCCGCCCCGGTCTTCGACGTCGGCAGCGCCGCCGCGTCGCCCAGCGCGAAGACGGTGGGGTAGTCGGGGTGCTGCAGCGTCCTCTTGTCGGCTTTGACGTAGCCCTTGGTCGGCCCCGCGGCCGTCTCGGCGAGCGGGCTGCTCTTGAGGAAGTCTGGCGCGCTCATAAAGGGCGTGACATGCATCATGTCGTAGTGCAGTACCACCTCGCTGTCGTCCTCCAACCCGTGGAACACGGCCTCGCGCGCCTGGGGGCGCACCTCGACCAGGTCGTGCCGGTAGCGCGTCTCGATGCCCTTGCGCGCGATGACCTTGTTGAGCGTCTCGGCGTACGCCTTGACCGCGAAGATGGTGGGCGTCCCCGAGATGAAGGTGACCGTGCTCTTGTCGCGCACGCCCCGCTTGCGGAAGGTGTCGTCGGCCAGGTACATGATCTTCTGCGGCGCCCCGCCGCACTTGATCCCCGTGCTTGGCTGTGTGAAGATGGCCTGTCCCCCCGTGAAGCCCTGGATGGTCCGCCAGGTACCCTCGCACTGTTCGTAGGCGTAGTTGCTGCACAGGCCGTTCGCGCCCAACGCCAGGTCGAGGCCCTTGATCTTCGTCCAGTCGATCTGGATGCCCGGCGCCACCACCAGGTAGTCGTAGCCGACCGTCCGGCCCCCGTCGGTCTGGACCGTCCGCGCCTCCGGGTCGATGGCGCAGGCCCGCTCCTTGATCCAGGTCGTGCCACGCGGGATGAAGCGCTTCTCGTCGCGCCGGGAGGCTTCCTTCTTGAAGACGCCCCCGCCGACCAGCGTCCACAGCGGCTGGTAATAGTGCGCCTCCGAGGGCTCGATGATCGCGATGTCGGGCGTGGGGAGGGCGCGCGTGAGCCGCGCCGCGACCGATATCCCGCCCGAGCCGCCGCCGATGATGACGACGTTATGGTGTTCCGTCCCGCCCCGTGATCGTATCTCCATCTGATCCTCCTCCACCGCGCCCTCCGACACGGTCCTGGTCCTTCTTGGGTCCGACGGCCGTTGTGGTCGTCGCGACACACCCGTCCTCGTCCTCTCCGCGCCCTCCGTGGCGTCTCCGTGTAAAGCTCAGGCCCCGGCGCCGACCGGCGTGGGGGCCTGAGCGGCGGTCGGCAAGCCCGCCCGCGCCCACCCGCTAAAGCCGCCGGGAACGTTGTACACCTGGTAACCCGCGCGCGCGAGCAGGCTGGCCGCCGCGACGCTGCGCAGGCCGCCCGCGCACATCACCGCGACGGGCTGTTCGCGCCGAATCTCGCCCAGGCGCGCGGCCAGGTCGCTCAACCAGATGTGTCGGGCCGCAGGCACATGGTCCACGTCCCACTCGCCGGGGTCACGCACGTCGACCAGTTGCAGCGGAGGGCTGCCTGCCTCCAGACGCCGCGCCAGGTCCGCTACGTCGAGTTCAGGCAGCGCCTCCACGGGCCGTCCCACGGCCGTCCATGCGTCCACGCCGCCCTCCAGATAGCCCACCGTGCGGAAACCAACCGCCGCCAGCGCGATCGTCGCGCGGCGGCGCTCCTCCGCCGTCTCGACCACGAGCACGAGCGGCGTCCCCGGCGCCGCGAGCATGCCGACCCGCGTGCCGAATTGGCCGATGGTCAGGGCCACGCCGAAGGCGCCGGGCAGGTGGCACGCGGCGAACGAGGCCGGCCCGCGCACGTCGAGCACGGCCGCCCCGGCGGCGACGGCCCGCTCCACCCCCGCCGGGTCGAGGGCTGGGAGCGCGTCCGGGTCGACGTCCACGTCGGGGGTCAGTCCCAGGTTGATGCGCTTGACGGTCTCGTAGTTGGCCGGCTTGGGTGGAAGCCCCACCGTCATGAACTCCGCGAACTCGGCCACTGTGCGCGGCGCCAGGGCCACGTTGTAGCGGCGCTCGAAGCCGATTGTCGAGCTGGCCTTGGAACTCATGGCTCGCCCGCACAGCGAGCCCGCGACGTGACCAGGGTAGACCTCCACCCCGTCGTCGAGATGCAGAAGGCGCTCGAAGAGCGAGTGGTGGAGTTGCGCGGCGAGGCGGTTGGCCTGCAGCGTCGCCGCCTGGTCGCGCAGGGTCAGGTCGGGGCGGCCGGCGTCGCCAATAAAGAGGGCGTCGCCGGTGAGCACGAACCACGGCTCCTCCGCGCGCGTGAGGTCCTCGACCACGACGCTGATGTGCGCGGCCGTGTGGCCGGGCGTCTCCACGATAAGCAGTTTGAGGTCGCCGAAGTCGAGCACGTCGCCGTCGCGCAACGGCTGGAAGGGGTAGGCCGCCTCCACGCCCGCGGGCAGACAGATTACGGCCCCGGTCGCGGCAGCGAGGCGGCGTCCCCCGGAGACGTGGTCGGCGTGGACATGGGTCTCGATGATGTGGGTGATGGTTAGGCCCTTCTGCCGGGCCGTCGCCAGGTAGGGGGCGCTGTCCCACTGCGGGTCAACCACGGCGCAGCCCGTGTCGCCGCCGACGATGTATGAGGCACAGCCCAGGTCGTCGTACATGATCTGCTGGAAGTACATGCGCACGCTCCTTATGTCGTTTCTCGCGCCCCGACTGCCCGGCCGGCCACCACATCCACGTCGCTCCCACTGACGGATGGCGCGCGTCTCCTGTTCGATAGCGTACCGCACGGCGGCCGGTGCGCCTATCCCCCCCCAGGGTGATTTTTGGCCCGCAGGCGTCAGCGTCAGAAACGGGGCGGCGGCTCGCCAAGGCTGATCAGGCCGAGCCGCCAGGCTGTCAGGACGGCGTGCAGGCGATCGCCGTCGTCGAGCTTGCGCAGCACCGCCTTGACGTGCGTGCGCACCGTTTCCGCGCTCACGAAGAGGCGGCGTGCGATCTCGTCGTAGTGGGGGGTGAGCACCATGACCTGCAGGACCTCCAACTCGCGGTCGGTCAGCGCCTCGCGCGGCGGCCGTGGGAGCGACGGCCGCCCATGGGTGAGCGTCGCGACCGCGCGCGACGCCACGAGCGGGTCGAGATAGAAGCCGCCGTCGAGCGCGACACGCGCCGCGTCCAGAAGACGTTGCGCCGCGGAGACCTTGAGCAGGTAGGCGTCGACCCCGGCGCGAATGAGCGGGACCAGTGTGGGGTCGTGGCGGATACCGGCGAGCAGGACCAGCGGCGCGTCCGGGTAGGCCGCGCGGAGCGCCCCGATCGCGCGCATGAGGGGGCTGGGCGACCGCCCATCCACCTTGTCGCCAGGCGTGAGCGGTCCATCGCTCGCGGGGGAGGCCGCAAGCGTGGCCATATCGACGACCAGCAGCCGGGGCTGGAGGCACGGGGCGTGCAGCGCGTCGCGGAGCGTGGGCGCCTCCCAAATAGGCGTCAGGCGCGCATCGGCCGCGAGCACATGGGCGAGGCCAGCGCGCGGGATCTGGTGCAGGTCGAGCAGCAGCGTCGCGACCGGCACGGGAGCGGCAGCGGTCGTGTCGCGCGACGGAGGGGAGGGCATCGGCTCACCGCGCGATCGGCAGGCCGATCGCGTTGCCCCACTCGGCCCAGGAGCCGTCGTAGTTGCGCACGGCTGGATACCCGAGCAACTGGCTCAACACGAACCAGGAATGGCTGCTGCGCTCACCGATGTTGCAGTAGGTGATGACCGGCCGGTCGGGCGCGACGCCGGCCGCGCCGTAGAGGGCGCGCAACTCGGCAGCCGACCGGAACGTGCCGTCGGGCCGCACGCAGCGCTCCCAGGGGATATTGACGGCGTCGGGAATATGGCCGCCCCGCAGCGCCTGTTCCTGGGGGAACGCGGGGTTGTGGAGTTGCTCACCCGAGAACTCGCGGGGCGTGCGCACGTCGACCAGGCGGATGCGGGCGCCGGCGTGATCGGCGTCACGGAGGGCGCGCTCCACATCGGCGCGCAGGGCGCGTACCTCCGACTGCGGCGCGACGGCGTGATAGGCCGTTGGGCGCGGGCGCGGCACGGCCAGGGAGAGCGGGCGCTCCTCAGCGAGCCAGAGTGCGCGGCCCCCATCCATCACGCGCACGTCGGGGTGGCCGTGGAGGTGTAGGAGCCAGAAGGCCCAGGCCGCGAACCAGTTGTGGTGATCGCCGTAGACGACAACGGTGTCGGTGGAGGCGATACCGAGGGCGCCCATCAGGCGCTCGAAGGCGTCGCGCGCGATGATGTCGCGGCGGATGGGGTCTTGCAGTTCGCGCCGCCAACTCATGGCCACGGCGCCGGGGACATGCCCCTGCCCGTAGAGCGTCGTGTCGATGTCAACTTCGACGACACGGACGGTGGAGGTGGCGAGGTGGTCCTCCATCCAGGCGGTCGAGACCAGGGCGTCGGGATGGGCATATTCTGTCGGGGTGCGCATGGTGCCGGTCTGCATGGTTGGGTGTCCTCCCCTTGCGACATGACAATAACATGGGACCGTGATCGGTGTCTCGTGACATGACGATGGAACGGGACAGTGGGCGGTGTCTCGGTCGGCGATCGTCGGCCCCGCGTAGTCAGGGTTGGTCATAGAGCGCGACGAGCGAGGGTTCTGCCATCGGTCGTTGTCGTGTCGGGCCCCCCCGCGTTAGCCCATGGGGACGATGAGGTGGTTGTGCGCCGTCACGCCGGGTTGCCCGATGACCGGCCCGTGCGCGCGGCCGTCGCTGTCCCACACAAGCACCACCGCCTCGGACAGCGTCAGGCACGGCGCGATGACACTCGTTTCAGTCCAGGTCCCGGACGGTCCCGTGATGAAGCTGCTGCCCCGCCCATCCGGCGCGCCCAGCGGCGTGAAGCGTCGCGGCCCTTGCACCCGTAGGTGGACCACGAACAGGCTGTACGCCGCGCGCGGAAGTAGGTCAGTGAAGCGGCTCACCAGCGTCGATGACCCGCCCCGACACGTCAGCGTCGCCGTGCCACGCGCCGCCTCCCAGCGGCCCAGCGTCACGCCCAGGGGCCGTCCCAGCGCGTCCAGAAGCGGGGTGGCCGCCGGATCCGAGGCGAGCACGGGCAGAACGCCCGCGACGTGCCGGATCATCTGCGGGCCGATCCCGCCCGCCGATCCCGGCGCGGCGACGAACATCTGCGGATCGATCACCCGCGGCTGGCGCGCCTCGCGCGAGAAGAAGACCGCGTGCAGTTGGTACGCGTGGTATGCGGAGGCTATGCCTGCGGCGCGTGCGGGCGGCGCCGCCACGGCAGGGGCTGTGAGCAGCGCAGCGGCGGCGCCGACGCCGATAAGACGACGGCGCATGCGTGGTCCGATACCGACCTGTGTCATGGATATCTCCTCCCTCGTCGATGATGTGTGTGGAGCGTGTCCGGTCGCCCACGGCCCGTCTGTTGTCCGTCGTCAGCGACGCGCTCTACGCTCGGTCGCCGTGCGTGGTCACGTCGCCCCGCTTGCCCCGCGATCGCCCCAGAGGGCGCGGGCCGCCGCGATCACCAGGGCCGCGGCCAGGAGCATGATCAGGACCTCCAGTGTTTTCGAGATCAGCCCCGCGCGATACGGCCAGGTTATGAGCACATCCGGCAGGTGGTCCCCCACGGCGCCCAGGAACCAGATCACGCCGACGACCAGACTGATAAGATAGCCCGACCGCCGACGGTGCGAGGCCAGCGCCAGGCCCACCATCTGCGCCGCGTAGCCGATCGCGAGGCCGAACGCGGCCGGGAGCAACCCCAGATGGAACCGCACGGCGATGCCATAGTGAAAATCCTCGATGCTGTGCGGGAGCGTCACCAGCACGCTCGCCACGGAGAGCGCGAGCAGCCAGCGCACCGTGGTCGGGAGGGGGCGAGGGTGCGCCTCGTTCCCTGGTCGCGGACGTGTCGTCGGAGCCCAGGCTCGTTGCGCCTGCGGGGTCACGGACTGGCTCATCATTCCCCCCTCTCATCACGCCGTGTCGCGCCTGTGGACGACGTGTCTAATGCGGCCCTTCCTCTCATCTTACCGCGTGCGCGGCGACGGGACCTCACCCCCCAGGGTGATTTCTCACGCGGGGCTTTCCCCTGACGAGACGACGCACTCGCCGGCGCGCACCGTCCATTGCAGATGTCGTCTTCAAAGCGAAGACAGGGGCAGCGCGCCCTATGACATGAGCGGCAGGGGGACACAGCGCAGCGCGCCACCATCGACCGGCGTGGCGCGCCAGGGAGTTGGCTACGTCATGCGCTGACCTGCCATCGCCCCACCCCCAGTCCCCGTTCACGATAGAAAATAGGCCAGCGGCTGGTGTTAACCATCGCGACCTTAGCCGGCCGCGCGTGCGAGGCGCTCCAGATCCGCCGTCCCGTGCACATAGCCCCGGACGATCAGGCGGATACGGCCGTGCGCGTCAAGGGCGAGGGTGGTCGGCAGCAGGTCGATCCCGTAGACCTGCGCCAGACGCCCCGGTCCGTCGTACAGCACGGGCGGGTGCGCCGGATGCGCCCGCAGGTAGGAGCGTACCAGCGCCGGCGTGCCGTACTCCTCCAGCGCCACGACACGCACGGAGGGGTGCGCGGCGGCGAAGGCCGCGATCAGGGGCAACTCGCGGCCGCAATACCGGCACCAGGTCGCCCACACGTTGAGGATCGTCGGGTGACCCCGCAGCGCCCTGATCGACAGGGCGTGGCCGTCGAGCGTCGCGATTGGGACATCCGGCGCCGGATGTCCCACGACGGGCGCGGGCGCGTTGATCGCCTCGCTCCCAACATAGTAGACGACGTGGTCGGCGGCCAGCGCCCGGTTGTACCAGGCCACGCCCAGGCGGCGGCCGAGCGCGAACGAGAGCGCCGTCACCTGCACCTCGGCCCGCGCCTCAACCGGACTGATCAACCTGCGGCGCTCCAATGAGGCCAGGCCGCCAACCGAGGCGTACTCCTGCTGTTGGAGGATGCGCGCCCGCGCCAGGTCGGCCGGCGCGGGGGCGATGCGCCGTCGCGCGCCCTCCCGCACGATGACGCGCTCGGCGACGAGTTGATCGATGGCGGCGTCGGTGGGCGGGACGGGAACGCGCATGGGGTCGTTCATCAGGGGCAGAGCATGCAGGAGGCGCAGGCGGCGCTGGTAGGTGGCCATCGTGATCGACGTTCCCGCCACGGTCGCGGCGGGGCCAGGCGGGGCCGCGCGCGCGGGCAGAGGGCCAGGTGGGGCCACGGCCACGACGGCGGTGAGCGCAAGGAGGGCGGCAAGGCGACGGATGATGGGCATGGATGAGTCCTTTCTACCGGTGTCCAATCTACCGGTGTCCAAGCGCGACGCGCCGGAGTGTCGCCGCGTCGACGGCGGATTCGAGGTGAGCGACGATGGTCCCGTCGGCCCCAACGATGACGGTCGTCGGCAAGGCGCGCACGCCGAACGTCGCCATAACGTCCGACGATGGGTCGAGCAGGATCGGGAAGGGCACGCCATAGCGGCGCGCGAAGCGGGTTACGGTCGACGGCGGCTCGGCGACGGCATCGATGCCAAGCACGACGAGACCACGCGGCCGTAGGACGCGGGCCGCCCCCACAACCGCCGGCAGTTCCTGCTGGCAGCCCTCGCACCAGGTGGCCAGGAAGACCAGCGCCACGGGATGGCCACGGAACGAGGCGAGGGAGACCAACCGCCCGTCGAGAGCGGGCAGACGGAGAGCCGGGGCACCTGCAGCGGCGCGCGGCGGGCCGCCCGCCGCCGGCCCAGGCGCCGACGCCGGCCGGACGACGAGCGCCGCCAGGGCACAGACGCCGAGCGTCAACGCTGCCCACGTCATCCACCGGCGTGCCATCGCGCGCGTCATTCTCGCGACACCCTCCTTGCCCGCGTTTACCCTGTGTATCCCCATCGTCACGGGGCATGATGTGCGCCAGGGGAGAGGGAGGCCGGCATGTCCGACGCGCCTGACAGGCCGCGCCCCCCTGTTAGCCCGGTCGCGACAGATCCGTGCGACTCGTCGCCTCCTGGGCGGGGTTGTGGCCTTTGAACACGACGAAGAGCAGCCAGAGCGCGGGGATGAGCAGGACGCCGCCGCCAACGGCGATGGCGATGAAGCCGATCAACGTGGTCTGCGACGCGGCGCTGTTCGCCACCGTGACGTCCGGCACGATGAGGTAGGGGTACTGCGCGACGCCCCAGGCCCATACGATCGCCGCCGCCTCGATGACGGCGAGCCTGCGCCCCCACCGCACCTGCCCGCGCGCCAGGGCGACAGCGCACCCGGTGCCCGCGAGGGCGACCAGAATGAGCAGCGGGAGCGCGCGGACCACCAGCCCGGTCGCGAGGACCGGCGCCCAGGCGCGCGCCAGGGGCAGGCCGGCTATGGCGGCGGCGGCCGTGACGCCCAATGCGACGAGCGCGCGCCGCTGGAAATGCCGGCGCAGCGCGGGCTCGCCCGCGTCGTCAGCCTCGACGGCCAGATAAACCGCCGCCTGCTGGGCCGGGAGCGCCAGGCCCAACAGCGCGCAGTCCAGCGCGAACGGCGTGAGCCAGGGGAGGGCCGGCGACAGCGACACAGCCCCGCGGGACGAAACGCGGATGGCCCCCGACGCGGTGACGGCCGCCGCGGCCCCGAGCAGGGCCGGCGTGACGACGCTGGCCACGCCGAAGAGGACGCCCCACGGCGTCGTCGGCCCGACCGCCATGGCATATCGATGAAACCGCCGCGCGGCCACCGCCACGCGATAAAGCGGCTCCATCGTGCGGATGGCATGACGCCGCATAGATGGCCTGACCGCCGCGTCGTCGTCGCGGTCCGTCATCCGCCGCCGTATGATGCGCGGCTTGGTCCGGTTGTCGTCAGCGGCGGCGAGGTCATCCCACGCCGATCCCGTTCGCACGTCTTTGCTCGCGCATGGAAGCGACGTGACGTTCACGCCACCTCTCCGGGCGACGGGCGACGCGCGGGACGCGACGGCGACGTCAATCGATACAGCGCCATGTGCGCGAGCGGCAGCGCCTCGATGGACCTGAACCCAGCCGCACGGGCGAGCCCGTCGATCTCATCGGGTGGCAAGCGATGCGCGAGCGGTGGCCCCGCCTCCTCGCGCCGGTACGGCCATTCCAGCACGACGACCCGGACGCGCGCGACCCGCCGCGCCTCGGCGAGCGCCCGCCGCGCGTCGTCCACCTCATGCAGGACGTGACCCAGGAAAACCAGGTTGAAGGCGCCGTCGTCGAAGGGCAAGGCATCCGCGGGCGCCTCCGTGAAGTGACCGCGCGGCACGTACCGGCGCGGCCGCGACCATCGCGGGACTCACGTCGATACCGCTCACCATGAGGTCCCGGCGGTCAAACTCCTCGGCGAAGAGGCCGCTCCCCGTGCCCACGTCCAGTACTGTCGCGATGCCCTCGCCGGCGAGGCAGAGGTCCACGACATGTCCCACCTCCAGCAGGCGCACGCGCTCGGGTGCGCGCAGCCGCTCCACCGAGCCGCCATACTGTCGCTCGCCCATAATCACCCTGTCCCTTATTGTTATCGTTGATTTTTTGCCAGCGCTACGCCGGGTCGGGTAACAGGTCTGTGGCGCCCGAACCGCAGGGGATGGCTCATATCCTCCTCCACCATTCACGAGCCCCCCATGATCGACATCCCCTATCGCCCGCGCCTCACGCACAGGGCGAGAACGCAGCGCCCGCGGAGATGGTCGCCTGTCACGAGCGTGCGGGTGTTGCATTCCTCATACCGCCGTTCCGCGATGCACCGTGACACCCCACCCGCTGGCGCTCCCGATCGGGGCATCGCCAGGCGCGCGTCGCCACTCCATCCGCGCACAAGCGTCACGGCGTGGGCCGCTCTGACCGGAGCAGAGGATCAGGCGCGCCGGCCCGTGTGTCCGTGGACCGCGCCGAGCTTGCGCCTGAGCAAGAC
>JAABUU010005177.1_pt1 | contig 14804 bp, 21 predicted proteins | sample 5559301 | NCBI WGS metagenome assembly JAABUU01 (sample SAMN10711884, study PRJNA513360) | rock metagenome | isolation source: Antarctica rocks | place: Antarctica: Victoria Land, Richard Nunatak white | reverse complement strand
TCCCGTCCGGCGGCGGGCCGGTGGGAGGGGTGTGCGTCGTCGCCGTGGGCGGCAACGTCTAGTGCTGGGGCTGTGTTGGCCGCTGCGGCCCTGACGGGCAGTGGCCGGTGTGGTTCCTGTCGGTGTGGGGTTGACGGCGTCTACGGTTGCGCTAGGGGGGTTTTGCTGGTTTGGGGGTGACGGGCCGGTTTGTGTGCTGCCGGTCATCGTGGGGCGGGGGCGGTGGTCCATCGCTGCGGGGACACCCTCGCTGGGCGTGCAGAAAACATGCGCGAACACGTTTTCGGAAGCACGTTGCGCGCATGTTTTCTGCGCCGACGAGCCGGACGCGCCGCCGAGCGCACGCCGAGCAGCGGCCGGGGCCACGGGGCGCGGTGACCGCGGCGGGTCCGGGAGCGGGCACCTCGGCCACCCGGTGTCGGGACCGAGCCTCACCGAGCCGAGCAGGCCGCGCAGACCGAGCAGCTCGTCGAGCGAGCGGACCCGCACCGAGCGAGTGTGGCCGAGCAGGCCGTCGAGCGCACCGAGCCGGGGCCGAGCCGAGCAGGCCGAGCCGCTCGCCGAGCGCGGACCGAGCGAGCCGCGGGGCCGAGCGTGCGGGTGGCCGAGCAGGCCGTCGAGTACGAACGGACCGAGCAGGCCGGGCGCCGGGCCGCAAGTAGGTAGATCGATCGTGCAATCCCCAGCGAGGGGTTAGGGGGTTACGGCAGGGGGGGTTGCGCAGGGGGTTGAGCATTCCGGCCGGGGGGATTATGTGGGGGTTGAGTAGAGGGGGTTGGGTGCATATGCCCTGGTCAGAGCCTATACGGCAATTGCCGTCGAACTCTGCTGCATCAACCGGCGGGATTCAGTACGGGGATAGATACGCTGTTACCGGCTCCGCTGCATCATCAGGGTCGTAATCCGTGTCATCTCGCTCAGAACCGGATGCTGCTGGGCGTATGACTCGTGCGGTGCGGGCGTCGCCTGTTGCTGAGAGTCGGCCTCCCGTTGCTGTTCCTGCCGCCTTCGAATGCCTTCCTGTTCGGCAACCTTGTCGACAGCAACGGCAGGCCGGTACCAAGGGTCGGGATCATCGTCTGACAAGGCATCTGTTCGGTTCACGATTCGAGCTGATAGTTCACCGAGCCATGCAACGAATCCAGCACTGTCACCTGGAGTCCTCATCATCTCCTCGGTGACCTGCTCGCGAACCGCGGGACCCGGCCTGCCCGGCGTGAGCTGTTGTTGGGGCTGATAGTGATGAACCTCGGCGAGCAACTTCTGCGCGCGGGTGATCACGGGGACACTGACGGCGAGCGCGGCCTTGAACGGCTGTGTCCCGGAAGCCTGCGCCTGCGCCAGTTCCAGCTCGATGCCGCCGAGGTTCAGCCGGGCCTCGGTGGCCCGGTGTTGGAGCTCGACGGGAACCAGGTCCAGGCGCAAGGCGTCTGCAATGCCTTGAATCAACCAGATGAGCTGGTTGAGGACCCCGGCCGAGATGAACGGGTCATCCAGGGGGTCCACGTAGCGAACCGCCGGCATTTTCGACGGCGCCTGCCGGTGCGCACCATCGCGGGGCTTTGGTTGCTGTTGCCGCGTGCTGGACTTCAGCCGCTGCAGGGCCTCTCTGAGGCGTATGGCTGCATCCGGTTCCGGGTCTTCCTTCGGTGGGGGTGAGTCTGGCGGGTACTGCGTGTCGGCCGCGCCGTCAATCTCGACGAGTTCACCCTCGATGATCGTCGCGGCCCATGGTGTGTCTGCAACACTCCGGCGAAGCGACGGCCTGACCGGTTCCACACGGCGGCTCTGGCCGTCGTGCGCGTCATCGCCTGCCCCCTGATCTAGCGGGCGAGCTGCCGGGACCTTGACTCGGGCGGTGCACTGCGCGACGGGGCACTTGATCTTCTGCCCGCCTCTGGCCCGCGATTGGTAACGATGCCCGCACACTGGGCATTCGAGGGTGATCGGTGGGAGCGTTCCCTTTTTCATCGGCGGCCTAACCTCTGTCGTTCCAGACAGATTCCCGTGGATACTTACGCTCAACCTCTCCCGCGAGCAGCTCATAGGTGGCATTGAAATCGATACGGTTCGCACGGATAAACGCGCCTTGCGCATCGCGGATCACGTAATCACCTGGCCATACCCTCATCACTCGCCCTTGGGTCACGATGCCGAAGGATGATTCACCATGTCCATCTCCGCGTTTTCGCCTCTGCACCTGACCACCCCCGGCAATGATCCAGTCACCACAGTCGATCGCTGAGAACTCCCATGACTGTCCGACGGGTCCGAACGCTTCAACCACGTCAGGCTCAAACTTGCGATACCGGGACGGGGGTGGCCCCAAGTACGTGGTGCTCATGGCATCCCCCGATCTGTTCCGCCAGCCGGTCCGGGTCCGGGACGTAAGGAGCGAGCCTCGGCGGTACTCGTGAGCCACCCCGCCTGGACGAGCCGAGGAACGATCCCGCGAGATGCGTTGCGGGGCCAACCCATGGCGGCGCCGAGTTCGAGCCACGTCGGTCCGTTGCCCGTGTCGCCGACGACGCGCGCGACAGCGGCCGCCGCCGACGCACCGTCTCGTTTGGCGCTCTCTGCCACTTCGGCGGCTTCCTGAGTCCGCCGTACCCGCCGCGCCGCTTTACTGGCCACGAGTCCGGCGACGGCGGCCGGGGTCGGCGTCATCCCACCCCGCACCAGTTGCAGCCACGCGGACCGCTTCTCGGCATCATCGTTGGGTATCGGATGCGGTGCGAGTTTCGCAATGGCCGCCGCAGTGACCTCGCGGCGTGCTCTGCGCAAGGCTTGCTCGGCTTCCTGTTCAGCGGTACTTGCGGACGGGTTCGAGAGATCCTGACCAGAGCTGGCCTTTGAGTCCTCTGCCGAGCCAGAGCCTGACGACTTCGACGTGTCGGACGCCGGGAAAGGTGCGCTCGCCATGGACGGCGGCGCGACCTTCGGGGATTCGCCATGGCCCGGACCCGCTGAGCGTTTCGGCGCCGCAGTGACCCCGAGGTAGGCCAGCGTTGCGGCGGTGGCAGTGCCGGGCTCGGCCGGGACCCGCAGTCGGTAACCACCCGGCACCGGGACGGCCCAGCAGTCGGGGAACGCGGCGAGGCCGCCACCGATCTGCACGAGGATCGGCAGACCCCGGCGCAGCGCGGTCCGCACCGCAGTGTCAGCGGCGCCACCGAACGTGCCCGCGGGCAGGGCGACGGCGAGGGCATCGGCATCGTCAACGCCGGGGGCCACGATCCAGCCGTGCCGGTGGGCGAGTGCCTCGGCCGCCTTGGCCTCCCCCACGATCGCCACCCGAGAGGGACCGTGCTGGCGGGCGGCGCGGGCGGTTACCGCCGAGGTGTACCGGGTCCGGGCGTCGTCGCCCATAACCGGCCTCGCCGAGGCGCCAGGCGCACGTTTCGTCGTCGGCGTGGTCACTGGTAATCCCATGGTGCGGGCGCGGGCCGCGGAAGAGCACTCTTGCGGGCCTGGTATGCGCCTATCCACGACGTGATGGCCATTCCCAGCACGATGCCGATGGTGGACGTGATCACCCCGGTGACGACGGTCCGCTCCATCAGTTCCTTACTCGCAACGCTCATTGCTTCACTCCTAACCTTCCGTCACTCGTCGTGTGTTGCCCACAGCCGTCCCGCGACTGGCGCGGTGTCTGAACGCGCTCCGTACCTTTGTACGGTCACGCTCGACGCGCCGGAATCGCCACACTTGGCGTCGTCTCCCTCACCATGCGCGTTACCTCTTTCGGAGTATGTATCCGGTTGCTATCAGGGGTCCGTCTGCGCAATGCGCAACGCGGTGACCGATCCCGCCTTGTGCCCCGTGGTAATGCTGGCGGTGCTTCCCACGTCGGCGCCCACGACTGATCTTGCAATGTGGACACTCGAACACCAGTCGATCTCCGACTTGCTTGCAATAGACGACGGGATACTCCCTACCGTTGCGCGTTTCCGTTTCCATTATTACCACTTCCTATCCGAGGCTCAGGGAGAATGCCTGAACCGTCTTCACGTAGGCGTAGGCCGTGGGGATCGGATACCCCCCGGCCTCGCCGAACAGGGCCTCGGAGAGCAGGTCATCGGCGGCGTCGTTGTCCCCGCGCAGCTCCGCCGCTGCCCACGCTCGGGCACCGGCCGAGTCCATCGCCACCAGGCCTTGAGTGTTGCGGGTGCTAGACCCCCGTCGTCTACCGCTGGCGGTGGAGATGGCACCGGCGAAGGTGTAAGACGCGCCGCCAGCTTGAATCCGGCGCAGCGCTTCCCGCCTGGTGGCCCGGCCGAGGCCCGCAAGGTCCGAGCGGCGTTTCTGCGAGCCGCGGCCTTCCTCCGCCGCCACGTAACGCTGCACCGAGCGTTCCGTGACCCCCATCGCTGCCGCTGTGCGCTTCGTGGAGCCACCGAACAGGGCGGACCGCGCCTCACCCACCGATGACGGCGCCCACGCCAGCAGGGCGCGATTCACCGCCTGGAACCTACTCACCACGCACCCCCAGCGCGGCCAGCAACGGGCGCAGACGGCCACCCTCGGCGGCCACCCGCACAGCGTCGTCCAGCTCGGCCGCCGTCTTCGCCCCGTACTCACCGAGGCCATCGCCCATCGGCAGACCGACAGACGCCGGGTCCGGCGAATTACTGGTGAAGAAGAACTGGTCCACGTCGGCCGCGAACGGGTGCACCCCGTGCTTATCGGCGTTGCGTAGCAGGTTGACCCGCGCCCTGGCCACCAGGGCGGAACGCCAGTCCGGGCGGTACAGCGACCCCGGGGTGTCCCGTTCCCCCGTCGCCCGCGACGCGAGGGCGCCGCCGAGGGTGGCCGAGTAGGTCTCTTTCAGCACCGACAGGGCCAGCGCGCACCCCAGCTCACCCGCGGCGGCACGTTCCATGAGGCGCGTCCGCCCGTCACGGCACCGCTTGTAGAACGGGGACAGTGGCTTGCCCTTCGACGGCCAGACCCATGCCTCGCTCACCGTGAACTCGGCGCCTTGCTCTGCGGCGTAGGCCAGGGTCGCCGTAGAGCGCCACATGCTGCCCGCCGGGTCACCGATCCCCACGTGCGGCAGACGATCATCACGACCCGGCGCCGGGCCGAACGCCGACACCTGCCACACACCAGGAACCTTTGGGTCGAACCCGACGTGATCGGTGACGTGCTCGGCGTCGCCGAGTCCCACGATCAGATCAGACGCCGCGCCCAGGTAGGCGCCGTGCTTGTCGAGCCCGTGTACGTAGCGGTGCCCGCGCTCGGTGTCCGTCAATGCCCGGCACCAGGACAAGGCGCGCTCGGTATCGCACACCTCCGCGGGGGGCAGCGTCTCCGGGGTCACCAGGGCTACCGCACCCTTGCGCTTGTGCAGCATCCCCAGCAGGGACAGTCCCGTAGCCGCCGGGGACACCCGGAACCGGATGCTCAGCGCGGACTCATACGCGGCCAACCCGGCTGCCAGCTTCCCACCCGTCTCGGCATCGGCCCAGGTGTTGTCTGCCCGGGCGGGCACCGCCAGCTCTACGGCATCCGGATCGCCGCGCCCGTGTACCTCCCACCCGGACTCGGCGACGCCGGTTACGTCGAGTCTGGACAGTGCCGATTCGTGCACCCACATGGCCTCTAGGTGCAGTCGGCGGGCCAGGGCTACACACTCGGCCGCGTTCGCCGGGTAGTCGTCCCCCAGGGGCTCTGGTGGCCCGGCCCGGCGGTCCGCAACGATGGTCAGCGCTTCGCCGTCGAGCACCCCGTACAGGTGCAGTCCGCGGCGCGGCTCCGCTTTCACCGAACCGCGGCGGTCGGGGGCAGTGCGAGTGCGTTCCGCCGTCGTGGGTGCTTGCTCGTGAGGATCGGGCCGAGCGGCCGTCGACGTGCCCGGCTCGGACTGCTCCGCGGCTTTCCAATCGGGGTGCGCGTGGCGGGGTGCGCCGCACCGAGAACGCATGAGGGTCGGCCGCGCGCAAAGGACGCACGGCTCTTCGGCTTCGGCTGTTATTCCGGGGCCGCACCATGGCCCGGCCGCCGAGCACACGGGGCACGGGGCCGGGTCGGTCGACGCTGCCTCGGCGGCCGGGCCGAGTGTGTCATCGTCCAGCCCTGTGCCGGGGTCGATGCCCGACTGCTCCGCGTCCGGGGTGTCCGAGGTGCTCGACGTGACCTCGGCGAGCATGGCGGGTTCAGCACCGCTCACGGCAGGTCCGTCGTCACCAGGTCCGGGATCAGGCTCACCGCGCGGACCATCGTCGGTGGGAGGATCCGGGATCACAGACAGCACGTATTCGGCATGCCGATCCCGTCCCCTTCCTACCCAGGTTTTCTGTACATCGATCCCGACTTTGCGCAGCGACCCGATCACCAGGGACACCCGCTTACCGAACGTGGCAGCCGTCTCCGGCCAGAACCGCGAACGGAACTTCCCTTGAGTCAGCTCCGTGTGCAGCCCCGTAGTGGTCCCCTGCCAGCCACCATGCTCACGGGTGAACTGACGAATAGCCGTGGCGACCTCATCCTCGGTGGCCACGTCAACGGCCTGCTCATCCAACAATTCCCGGTAGGCCGCCAGACGGTCGGAACCGCACGCCTGATCCAAAGCTGCGCACACCTTGCCGAATCCGGCGAGCCGCGGCAGCCGCACCGACCCTCTCTCCACAGCCTCATCCACTGCGGGCATCTCCGCGAGCACCGCGGCGGCCAGGTCGAGGAGCACCCCCAACACTCCGGGATGCGCAGCCGCAAAGGCTAGATCGATCTGCTCCTCATCCCGCCGATCCCCTTCGGGCAACGGCGACAGCCGGATCGGTAGAAGCCGCTGACCAAGGTCGGCCTTAGGGGTGCCGTAGTCGATTGAGGTCAGGATCGCGCAGAGCCGAACCTTGAGCAACGCCAGACCGGAGTCGGTGTAAAGCTCCCGGCGTACCGCACTGATACCGGTGCAGAACGCGCAGAGCGCGTCCGATTGCCAGTCCTCGATCCGTGAAATGTTGTCGAAAGCGAGGACGTAGGACTGCGACGCCACAATGTCGAGGTCCTTCTCATCGCGCGGCATCCGAGCAAGCGGGGCAGCGGACGGGTCAATCAGCCGCGCCGTGTTCCGTGCTGTCGTGGTCTTGCCCGCCCCGGCCTCTCCGCTCAAGTCCAAGATCGGGTGATCCATATGCGGGAACAGATAGGACAGCACGTCGGCGATGTAGAGCTCCCTCGAGGCGGGGGCCACGTTGACCGTCGACCACAACGCATCCAGCGAGCCGCCGCGCACCGGGGTCGGCAACGCAAGAGTCTGCAATGACCGGGCGAACAGGACGGGCGAGCGGTCCTCAATCATCCATCCACCCGGGGTGATGACCACGACCCGGCCGGTGTCGTCGCCGAGGTCGAGCACCAGGTCTTCACCGTGGCGGGCAACCCGCTGCGTCAGTTCGACGCGATCCGCCGACTCCGCCTGCGCAGTAAGTAGATGCAGCGCGTCACCGCGGGCGTTACTGCTGCACACGATCCCGGTTCGCTGGTGCAGCCCTACCGCCAGTTTGCCGACGAACGATCCGCCGCGCATCCACTGCGCTACCCGTGGGCCTCGACGGGGTACGACAAAAGGCCGGCCCTCGGTGGTGATTCCCAGCTCGAACATCTCGTGCGCCAGTGCGACTAGCTCTTGCGCCTGTGACTTCTCCCTCTTCGGTTTGCCCGCCTCGACGGTGCCAGGCTTGGACGGATCCCCCTTGCGCTGAGCCTTGCCACCGGAACGCGCAACCTCGGGCCGATCCACCCCGAGGGCATCAGCGACGGCATCGTTCATGTGCGCATCGAAAGTCTTTTTGGACATCACTCCACGGGGAAGCGCATCCCGCCAGCCTGCTAACACACTGGCCCGCGCCTCGGCGATGAGCGGAATCAGTAGCTTGAACTGGACACGTGCGGTGATCTGGTCGGTCCCGAACTTGGCGAAAAACGCGTCTGGATCGGCCGGAAGCGCGGGCGTCCGGGAGTCGACGGCTTCGCCGTGGTGCGGGAACGCCGCGCGAGTGTCTTCGCCTGATTCCGTACTCACCGGTCCGCCTCGCCGTCGGCGGCGTGGTCCCCGAACAAGTCGAGCTGGACGGGGCACGACTCGGACGGGTCCGGCGTGCGACGTACAGGCTCGCGGCGAATACCGCGCTGCACGGGCAGTGCCGTCGCACCCGCCCGGCGATCCGCGGCAAGTTTCGCCAGCGCCAGCGCGTTGCCAACAGGAGAGCCCGTGGGGTGCTGAGGTGTGGCGCAGCTCCACGGGTCGGCTCGCTCGGCGTCTGACGTGTCGACACGCGCACGTGTCGACGGTTGAGCTATGCTCATGAGTGTTGCTTTCGTTCGAGCGATAGGCGCCCCGGTCCGTCCAAAGATAGGGGCGCTTTTTCGCGTTCTGGGTACTGCTCAGGTCATGGTGACGACTTCGCGTGTGCCGGACTTGCTCGCTGCCGTCAAGTGACGGAACAGCGGCGGGCTTGAACAGGACAGGGACGACGACAGGGCGCACCGCGCCACAGGGGTAGGAACTTCGGGCGCCGATGAGTGCGAGATTGTGCCGCGCTGTGTCAGCTCGGCATGCAGGCAACGATCCAGCGGCAACGGCGCACAACAGGCCAGCGCTCCGACGATCTGTGGCAGGACATCACAGAAGCTCTCGGAGGTAAGCAGGTCTAGAACAGGATCTAGACCAGTTGATACTTCCTGGTCAGCGCCGGTGCTCTGCTCGACCATGAAGCATACGAAGCCCAGCGCCACGATGCTGAGCATCGCGGCGTAATCCCCCGTCGCGGCAGCCTCGGCGCACAACAGGTGGACGTTGACCGCCCGCGACACCTCGGCCTCTTGCTCAGCTGTCAGTTGACGCCAGTCGCAATCCGTCAACCACCGTCCGCTGTCCGCGGCATCGGTGCAGTCGTGTGCATTCACCACGTAGGCCCAGCAGTCGCCCGGCAGCACCGCGGCGTCGACAAGTCCGTCTACCTCGGCAGGCAGAGCGGTAGCCGTGGTCATCACGCCGCCGTGTCCGTGCCTGGCAGCGGGAACGTCGCGCCCGCTAAGACTGCTCGCAGTGCGGCAGAGAACACGATGCCAGCCGCAACCGCCAGCGCCGACGCCATGAGCACAGATACGGCCTCTTCACGAGTAATGAGTGCGGGTCGGCCCGAGGCGGTAGTTACCCGCCCGACCGGGTGAAGGTGCCCTCGTCGCACAGCGTTATGCAGGTCCATCGGGGGCACGTTGGCCAACCTTGCGACCGTTGGCAGCGGCACTACAACATCGGCGTCCCACAGTGTGCGCGGGTCAACGCTTGGTGCCGTCATGGCAGCGACACTAGACCGCGGGAAGGCTTCAAGTGCGGACTCCCTGTCGCGTCGGCGTGTCGCTCGCCGTCATCAGTTGCCACCTGTGAACGCGCCGGGAACACCAGGTAGCGGGACGAGCGACGCCGCGGACGGCAACAGTGACCCGGTGCTCGGCGCCGCCGGTTGCGGAACCACCGACGCCGCCGGGGCGCTCGGCGGGGGCAAGGTCGTGGAGGTTGCCGGGGTCGGGGTCTCAGTCGGTGACGCACCGGGGGAGGTGAGAACACCCATCCCGGCCAACACGAGCAGCGCAAGGCCAGCGATGACGAGCAGTAACGGGTGTCGGCGCCGCTCCCCCGCCGCTCGACGCTCAGCGCGCCGCTCGCCCCGGCGGTTCCCAAACTCGTACGCCGACACCAGGCCCAGCACCGACCGCGGTCTCATCGCGGACTCGCCCCAGCACCAGTAGTCGACGTGCCCGGCCGGGTGCGCTGAGTGGCTTCCTCCCCCGTCCACGGGTCAGTCGCGGGTGCTGCACCGTCCGTACGAGCCGCCTTGTGGATGCTCACCGTGGCGTAGGCCAATGACGCGCCCACGTCGTCAACGGTGAGCTTGACCGCTGAGCGCTTGTCCCCCGCCTCGGTCTCCCACTGTTCGGTGTTCAGACTCCCTGTGACGACGACGCGCGAACCTCGGGTCAGCGACTCGGCGCAGTGCTCACCGAGCTGGCGCCAACAGTCGCAGCGCATGAAAGTCGTTGAGCCGTCCTTCCACTCGTCGGTCGACTTGTCGTAGCGGCGCGGGGTGAACGCCACCGTGAAGTTGGCAACGGCGACACCGGCCGCGGTGAATCTCAGCTCGGGGTCGGCAGTGAGATTGCCGGTGATGGTAAGCGGGAGGTCGTTTCGGGGCATGGTCATTCAGTCCTTGGTCTAAGTACAAGGGGCACTCCCTCGCTACGTCGTAACTGTACAGCGGCGTCACGGCGCGACGCTAGACCGTCTCGCAGCTAGAACGGCGCGACGGGAAGACTGCTACGCTCGATATCATGAGTCAGCCGGTGCGAGTTCTCACGATCTCCAACCTCAAGGGGGGAAGTGGGAAGTCAACTACGACGGGTTTGCTCTTGCATGCGTTCGCCCACCTCGGGCACCGCGTCGTAGGTATTGACGCCGACCCGCAAGGCACCCTGCTCAGGTGGGCCGAGGCCGGAGAGTGGTCGATACCGGTGATCGGTCTGCCCACCTCGCGGATTCACCGGGACTTACCCGGCATCGTCTCCCCCAGCCGTTACGACCTCGCGGTGATCGACACCCCACCGCTCGAACAGCAGCGGGGCATCGTCTTATCCGCCATGCGGGCAGCAACGGACGTGGTGGTCACGCTGGCCCCAACCTCGGCTGAGTGGGACGTGCTGCCCAGCGTGTGGGACGCGCTCGATGAAATCGACGCGCTCCGTGCCGAACCGGCCAGCGTCTCGGTTCTGTGGAACCGCGTCCGGGCGGGCACCACCGCGGCGAAGGTCTACCGACAATTACTTGCCGACACTGGGCGCGCATGCCTCACGGCAGCTATCCCCCTGGCCGAGCGATATGCCCAGGCAGTCGGCGCCCCTGTCGAACTCAGACCGGGAGACGTAGCCATACAAGCGGCCGAACAGATCGCCCAATTAGGAAGGTGGACAGCATGAGCAAGGCAGAGGATGAACTCACGGCGCGCGCAACGCGGGCAGCGAAACGGGGGAGTGGCGAACCGGCAGCCGATGCCGCAGCAACTCCCGCCGCGGCGCCCTCAGCGCCCCGCTCCCGGCCTGCCCGTCTAACTCTCGACCTAGCACCCGTCCAGCACCGGGCGCTCACGGTGTGGTGCTCGGACACGGCCTACGAACTCGGCCTGACCAAAGTGCCGGCCACCTCGGTCCTTCGCCTACTCGTCGGCCAGCTCGTCAGTGACCCCGAACTCGCTGCACGTATCCGGGCGCTCATCCCAGCGGAGCTAGCGTAATGCAGTCGAACCGTAGCGGCGTGCCCCAGTCGCACCGTGCCACCGTTGAGCAGCCAGACCGTGCGCTACCGGCACGCGGCAAGTGGACTCGTCCCGTGATCCCGCCGATGCCGGAACCTGACCCATTCAGCGCTACCCGCGTCATACCGGCAGCGGGAAAATGGACTCGCCCAGCAGTGCTGTCAGTCCCACCCGCCGACCTACTCGAATGGAACCGGGCCGGAGATCGGGCGAACAGCCGCGCTCGACAAGCTCGCAAGCGTGCCGCCGAGGTGGCCGGTCCCGTCTCGACCGCAACCTACGCGGCCATCCTCTCTAGCGGGCCATGTGTCTACTGCGGCGACCTCGCCGAGCAGGTCGATCACGTCAGGCCGTTAGCTCGCGGAGGGCGTGAGCACCCTGCGAATCTCGTACCCTCGTGCGCGCGTTGCAACAGGTCTAAGCGCGCTCGCCTGCTCACCGAGTGGCAGCCGGGCCGAGTTACTTACGGCGTAGCGCATTCTTTGAAAGTAGCGACAGAGGCGGCACGTCTCGCGAACGTCGACGGGCACCAGCTATGAAGGTCCGAGTCGCCTTCACCGTCGATATCGACGTAAACGCTTGGCGCAACAGAGCCGGACTCTTCCCAGACCCGAACGCCCGAGACTTCGGTGTACGCAAACACGTGCAGGACACCATCGAACAAGGCGTCCGGGAAAGCCTGCACAACGCCGGACTACTGACCCCAGGGGTTAAACGATGATGCGCCTACTGCTCGCGTACCTGCTCGGTCATGAACGTGGCCGCGCCCAGCTCGGCGACAAGCATCGCCACACCATCCGACGCCGCGGTGCTCGGGGCGCTCGCTATCGGAGCCACGATGCTGTTCGTGACGCTGGTCCCATCGCCTGGACCGAGTAGTCCCGCGCCGGGCGTGACCTCGACAGCACCCGCTGGCTCACGGCCGAGGCTGCCGAGCTGACCGAGGTTGCCAGCTAGCCGAGGTTGCCAGCTAGTCGAGCTGGGGGAGTGGCAACACCGGAAAGTGCAAGGGTGAGCGGCCAACCCCCTTAGAATCGGCCCGAATCGTGAACCTCTACGAGAACCCCGTTCGGGCCGATTCTAAGGGGGTTGGCAAGCGAGCAATCAGACCGCGGCTAAGCCGTCCCCATTGATGCGCAGTCTCATCGGCGGTACAGCTCGGGCGCCACGGCTTCCGCCTCATACCAGGCTTGACGGAGCGCGTCCGCGGCCTCCCAGTCCCCGGTGGCCTCAACGTCGCGGGCGCGGCCTTGCATGCGGTCCTCGTCTGCGAACCACTCGCGGCGTACGGCGTGCTCCGCCTCGTCGCCACCGCTCAACCAGGCGTGTTCTGCCCTGCTTTCCATGCGGCGTTCTGCGATGAGCTGGTCGACGGCGCTCACCCCGGGGTGTACGTCTGCCCTGGCTACCTCGGCTTGCAGCTCATCGGATAAGCGGCGGCGCTCTTGGTCGTCCATGCGCCCATCATCGCCCGATCGCTACCCTGTGCGTAAGTGCCTATGCCGAGTTGACTGATAAACGTCTATGCACCTAGACTGTTCACTGTGATCAGTGAGGCGCCAACGCGACAGATCGTCAAGCGGCTACGCAGGGCCAGGTGGCAGCCGGTCCGCACACACGGCAGTCACACGGTGTGGGAATGCCCGACAAAAGAACACCAGGTGTCCGTACCGGATGGGCACTCAACTATCTCGCCAGGCGTCCATCGAACGATCGACAAAGCTCTCAACGCGTGCACTCACTGAGAAGTACCGCACCAGGAACACGACTCGGAACACCACTCGGAGCACCACCCAGGAATAGGAAGCAAGCAATGAAAACGGAACACGTCTATCAAGTTGAGGTGACCCGCGAGGGCAAATGGTGGATGGTCAGCATTCCCGAAATTGACGGACTCACCCAAGCTCGGCGTCTCTCCGAAGCCGAACAGATGGCCCGCGAGTACATCGCCGTCACGCTCGACGTTCGGTTCTCCACCGTCCGCGTGAGCATGAAGCTCGGCAGGGTAGGCGCGGTAGATCACCCCGACGAGTACGCGCAGGCCATCCGCGCCCGACGCGAGGAAGCCGGGAGGCTAGAACGTGAAGCCGCGGGGCAGGCAGCCCAGCTCGCCCGAGACCTCGCGGCGGCCGAGGTACCCATGCGGGACATCGGCACCGTGCTCGGCGTCTCGCATCAACGCGCACATCAGCTCGCCAGCCTGACACCCAGCTAGAGGCACACCCCTCGGCGAGCTGCTCGGCCCGGCTCGGTCCGCTCGTGCAGAGCCGTGCGCTGCGGCGGCTCGGGTGCGTCCCTTTCGCACCTCACCGTCCAAGAGCCGGGCCGCCCCTCGGCCAAAGCTCGGCCCCCTGGTGCCCGAGCTGCACGAGGTGGTCGAGCTGCACCAGGTGGCGTGCTGCTACGCCCGGCCGTACCGTCTGGACCACGACGTAGAGGTAGTACTAGTGGTCGATGAGCCACCCGAAGACGAGGGCAGGGCGTGATGGCAGCGCAGGTGGTGGTAAGCCCCAGTGAAGCAGCGTTGGCGCAAATCGTCGTCGACCTCGCCGACTCTCTGCATCAGGAGATTGACCCGGGCTACAAGGTCATTGCACACGCAGGATCAGTGACCGTGACAAGCCACCACTCGACTGATCCCGAAGAGGTTCGTAGCTCAACCTCCGCGTGATCCGCGTCAATCCGCGGTCCGCGCGCAAAGCGTCGCGAGCGTGGCATGTACCTGCGCTTCCGCCAGCAACTCCATCCGGCTAGCCTGCCAACGCTCGTCCCGATCTTGGTTCTCCGCATAATTCTTGAGCAAGTTATCCGCTTCCGCGTAGTGCTCAATCGGTGTCATGGCCCCATCCCTTCGGCATGTGTGGTTGTGCATCTTCCCTCGGCGCGGACAAGCTAAGCACCCCTCCGAGTCTCGACCGAGGCGGCAACCCTGACCAGGACATAAACTCCTCAGGCCGTCCTCGCCTCGCCACTGGGACGAGGGCGGCCCCCCTACTGGCCGCCCGCCGAGCTGGCCCCCGGCCGAGGTGCCCGCTCCCGGACCGCCGCGGTCACCGCGCCCCCGTTGCCCCGCCCGCGGCCACCGATCCCGCACACCCGCACAGGCTCCCGCTACACCAGGTGAAGGGGCCACACCCGGAGCCGTCGCGGCGCGTGGCGAACGTGCCCCGTCGCACCTCACCCCGAAAGTGCCGGCCCTTGGCCGCGGGGAGTAGTCACGCTCAGCGTGTGGGCGGTCTGCTCGGCCTGCTCGCCTCGGCGGCCTGCTCGTGCACGGCTCGGCGAGCAGCGGGGCCTGCTCGACGCGCTCGGCCAGGTGCTCACGCTCGGCCACACTCGCTCGGGCTCGACGAGCCGCCCGGCCGCCTGCTCGCTCGACGAGCTGCTCGGCGTGCGCTCGGCGGCGCGTCCGGCTCGTCGGCGCAGAAAACATGCGCGCAACGTGCTTCCGAAAACGTGTTCGCGCATGTTTTCTGCACGCCCAGCGAGGGT
>JAABUU010005176.1_pt1 | contig 14810 bp, 9 predicted proteins | sample 5559301 | NCBI WGS metagenome assembly JAABUU01 (sample SAMN10711884, study PRJNA513360) | rock metagenome | isolation source: Antarctica rocks | place: Antarctica: Victoria Land, Richard Nunatak white | reverse complement strand
GTACGAAATTGCTGCATGTTATGGCTGGATGTTTGAATTGGTATGGTGGACGGAGGGTGCTTTCCCTATTTGGACATGTCTCATGACTATTCAGCAAGATTGAGAGCTTCGAAGTAATGGATTATCATCCCGGCTGCTTATTTAGAAAGACACCAATGGAAATGACAGCAGGTATTTGTATATGGTTTTATCAATTTACATAATGTTTTGCGTCTAAGCTCGACCGTTCAATGCATTAACGAGCTCCTCATGAGCGTTACTTCGAGGCTTCAGAAGCACCGGAAATGGCTCCTCAACAGTATCATGTCTCATACGGTAGCTATCGATTGGGCCATTCTAAGTTTTTTTAGTTAGCAAGCCAGTTCTGTTGCGTGGAAGGCAAGGCTGATCGTACTGGAATGAAGTCAAAACAGTATATCGATTTCGCGAATGCCAGAAATAGTTCTTGATGTGCGATTTTATACCCAACACATACCCTCCTTCCACCGCCAAACTGCCACAGACCATCGGTAATGTTCATCTCTCTGCTCTCCCACCTTTCAGGCTTGAAATCTGCTGGATCATCGACTTCTCCGCAGACGGCCAGGGAGTTGATGACGAAGTCTGTTCCTGCTGGGAAAACGTAGCCATCGAAGTGGATCTCTTTGGTGGAATGATGTTGCGGGATAAGCGGCACAACGGGCCTCCAACGCAGACACTCTTTCAAAATGGCGGAAATATATGGCAAGGACTCCATATCCGCTAAATCAGGGAGTCGATTTGCATCACGGCCGCACACGGAATCGATCTCTGTTCGCGCCTTGGCCATCACTTCCGGATTGCAGACAGCGGCCATCATGAACACATTGTGTGCCATGCGCACGTTGTCGCTTCCGGCAGCGACTATTGATGTAGCTAGGTACATGGCTTCATCATGATTGGTTGCGTACTTGCCTTTCGATTGCAGAATTACGTCCCGGGTGAATGAAGTTGGCGCGATACCGTCGGCCATATCCTGCATCACAGGGTCCCACCAAGCTCTAAAGACTTTGTAGTGATCGGCTCCCATGCAGGACCAAAACGAGCGAAAAGGCTGGAAGATCCCTAGGCTGGGAAAGAAGTCGAAGATGCTGCTGTTGATGCTTCGGATGAACTCAACGGTGATGCGACGGATGTCGTCGAGCTGTTTCTGTGTTTGTCTGGTGCGCTCGCCGAGGACAATACGGTGAGCTATGGAGTAGGAATAACTATAGTTGTGCCTGTGCCATTGATCGGGTTGGTGAAGGTAGTTGTGTAGCAGCGTGGTACTTTCGGCTTCTTGAATGCCGGAGTAATTCTTTAGGGCGGTACCGCTCAGGAGATGATGCATAAGCTTGCGTCCTTCTTTCCAGTCTATGGTTTTCCGCAGAACCGTTCGCTTGTTATTACTGACAAGAGAACCAGCGACGGGAAAATCGGGCCGGTCTCCTGTGGAAACGCAATTTTTCGAAATGATCTCCTTTACCACTCTGTTGCTGTTTAGTGCCACCCAAGTCCGGCTGCCCATTTGAACCGTGGTCATCTCCCCATAGGAAGCCAGGAAATGCGCCTGCAGAAGTCAGTCAACATGTCAAAGATCGGAATGGGCAAGCACTAGAGTTACGAAACCAGCGAATTTGACAGGATCAGTTCTAGCTTCACGCAGCCTTAGGAGGCTGCCAAGAACAGGGAGATCTCGAGGGCCCGGTGGAAGATTGCTCGTCCTCCTTGAGATCTTAGATCCTAGCAAAAAGAAGATGTAACTGAAGCAGATCGTGATGGAAAGGACGATATAGGGCAATAGTACTGCTTTATCGCTGGATTGAATGACTAGATCGATGTGGCTCCGTTGGAGACGTCCCAACACTTGGACTGATCGCAGCGATGCAGCCTGGCAAATTGGGACTATCCATAAACCTGGACTTCCCGCAACCTGAAGGATCGAAGAGTTGGGCATTTGAAATAGAAGGAAACAAGAGTTGAGGAACAAGACTCGAGAGTTGTTGGTTTAGCTGGCTTGGAGGCTGGAATAGAGTCACGAAGGTGAAGAAGAAGATTTACAGAGGATGATCTGGAAGAGTAGGTGGGTCTCGAGAGCGGGTATCGCTCAAGCTGTGGCCAACACACAGCCCGGTCTCGACGGGGTAACAGGAGGTACGGATAAAGTCTATATTTGAAACGTCTCGCTGACGATATGTCACGCTCGAGTTCGTGGCCATGATCGGGCAGAGTAAGACGATCAGGGCTTGAAGCCGTGGGATAATTAGAGCTGGCAGGTGCGGAATGCCTGAAATAGATACATACCTAATCAGGTAATATCTTACGGTACCCAACAAGGTATTTATCACTAGCGGAAACATTAGCTTGGTGTGGGAGGCAGGGGTGTAGTTCGTGATTCGTATCGATCGTGGTCCGTGCTTCTTATCCTAGTTTGCGGATCCTAACGACAAGCAGCTGTATCATGCTATGCTGGACCACACATGCCATGCGGCACGTTAGACCGTGCTGCTGTTGAAGTCACATGGGCTTTCCCATAACTTGATCGGCAGTATCCTTCACGTGATGCGACGTGATATACTGCCCAGCTTGCTGCTGGCCGGCAAAGCTGAATGAAAGAGAGGCGAAGCTCGCTCTCATCCCATTCCCAGATCCCAGTTATCCTCCCCTCTTCGCAAGCTCTTCTTGCTTAACTCGTCAAGCTCTAACCCAATTGATTTGTTTGGCATATCTCTTTCCGTTTCGACAGCAGCATCAATTGACTCTTCTGCCTCCGTATACGAGACACTCTGTGTATCCCTCAGACAAGATGTCGGGAAAGGCCCCAATACCGAGACCCTCCGAAGGGGACGTTGACATCGGCTACAAGCTGGAAATCGGTACGACGGTCACCTTTATCGCCGCAGCTATCGTGGTTGGACTGCGCTTTATCGCTCGTACGCTCTACGCGCGTTTGGGGTGGGACGACTATGTCATGATGTTCGCGACGGTTTGTGTTCCCTGAGCTATGCCGCGAAAGAAATGCCATCGCAAGTCGGGTCTAGCTGCTAACTGCGGACTAATTCAATCTCTACTCTAGGTTCAAGCTCTCATCGCAACTATATTGGACTTTGTTGCCATCCACTGGGGCCTGGGTCGGCACACTTTTTTCCTGGACCCGCAGCAGCGAGTCAAGCAGCAGTACTTTTCGCTGCTGGCCCAAGTCTTCTGCATCCACGCCCTGACCTTTGCGAAAATCAGCATCTGTCTGCAATACGCACGTGTGATCCGGGGCTCACAGAAAAGATGGCTGCGCTGGACTTGCTATACGCTCGCCATCCTCGTCTTCTTCGTCAATGGCATGGTGACCATTGTCTTCTACGCCCATTGCATCCCAGCTGAGAAGACATGGAACCCATCAATCCAGGGAACTTGCTGGAATCCTGAATCGTTCGGAGCCTTCCTGATACTTCAAGGATCATTTTCTGCGGCCACGGACTACATCCTTTGCATCCTGCCGATATTCCTCTTCAAGGACCTCCAGGTCGGAATGAAGAGCAAGATCATCCTCTGCACGCTCATGGGCCTCGGATTAATGTAAGCATACTCCCATTCTCCTGGATCGTATCGCGACTCTAACGTCGGTACAGCACTGGGATATTTGCAACCATCCGTACCGCCGAAACCAACGCCGGTCTCAAGAGCCCGGTGCAAGACATCCCCTATGACTCCATCATAGGCCTAACGTGGGCTGGCATGGAGCGCAACATCGCCATCATGATCGGCAGCATCCCATCCCTGCGCCCATTGGTGACTCCGTTCGTCAATCTCATGAGCAGGACTTTCTCGGGGTCGATTTTCAGCACCAAGAAGTCTCAGACTGGGACCTACGAGCTCGGAAGCAAGGGATCCAAGATAAGCTCGCAAGGTCACTTTGATTTGGACCGGGACGGTATGGGAGGCAGAAAGGCAATTTTGGGGCAGAATGGGGCCAAGTATAGCCAGACTACGAGGTCGAACATCAGCCAGGAGAGGATTCTGCCCGTTTGGAACCATGAGAATGGATATCGGCAGGTTGTTTAGATTGGAGTGATTTCTGGATGCCACGGCCTTTGCGACCCTCGTTTAGTTATATACCTTAGAAGTGCACGCCTCGGTCGATCCTAGCTAGCACGCGAAAACATAATTTGCGCTTAATCGATCATTGCAATGCTTTAGAGCGGTGCATATGAACAATTCTCGTGACTGTCAAGAGAATCTATACAGCAAGATCCTAAACCAAGTGCCTCTTACATGCAGATGTTCCCTTTTGTCTATCAAGAGCCCGTGAAATGAGTGACAGTAGGACACTGAGCGCGCTCGTACAGCATCCGCACACGGCAAAATCGAACTTATGATTGTTTGTAAATAGTATAGTATGTTGAAATAGCTGAAGAGCAATGGTCGCTGCTGCCTCGCAGCGCTAAAGAGTTCTATCTGTAGAAACGTTCACTTGGTGCAAACAGCAGCCCAAGCCTCCATCATACACCCCACCTTCTCACCATCCGTGATGCAGAAATTATTCTGCATCTCATTCACAACCTGCGATGTGACGGGCGCCAGCTTCGCCTTCTCCTCATCCGTCCAGTTCCTCGCAACCATAGCCCCAAAATTCTCCAACAACACCGTCACAAAGTCTGCTTTGTCCTTTCCCCATATGCCCTCCTCCACGACGCTGAACTCGACGCTTCCAAATCCGCCGTCCGTCAGCACCTTCTCCAACTTTTTTGGGTCGCACCATGGCTCCATCAGCGGCAGCTCCGTCAGCGGGCTCGCAGGCTTCACGCGCTCCTGCACCTCCCAGAGAATCGGCTTAAAGCCAAACGTTTTCCAGAGCGTCACCGCCGCGGTGCCGCCCGGCTTGAGCGTGCGGTAGATCTGCTTTGCGCCCGCAACGGGGTCCGGAAAGAAGAAGATGCCAAAGTTGGTCAGGACCGCGTCGAACGAGTTGTCCGCGTAGGTGAGGGTCTCGCCGTTCTCGATGCGCAGATCCTTAACCTGGGCCGCGAGCGCGGGGTCCGCGGCGATGATGGCCTTGAAGGACTGCACCATCGGCGGCACGACATCGGCGGCGGAGACCTCGGCTGAGGGGTAGACCTTGAGGAACTCTTCGGTGGCTGCGCCGGTCCCGCAGGCGTTGTCGAGGACGGTGCCGCCTACGGCGGGAAAGGACTTGAGCAGTGGAGGCAGATGTGAAGCGACTGCCCGGCAGGCGTGGCCGACGCGGTGTTCGTAGACCGAGATGACGGAGGCGAAGGCGGCGAGGCCCTCCTGGGCGCTGGCGGGGGCAGAAGAAGCCATGTTGGGTGGCGTATTGTTGGAGGTGAGGATGCTAAGAAGGAGGCAGGAAGGCAGTAAAAAAGCAGGATCGGTTGGCTTCTTGAACTTGAGACAGTGTACACGCATAGGCCTCACGAAGGTTGATAAGAACAAGACGCCGCGATCCCCTGCTTCTCTGACTGGAATGTCTTAGCGAGGTGTTGCCTACATGTATTGAAGGATCCGTCATCTAGACCCCGTTTGCCGAGAGTACTTACGGAGTAATCATACTCCGTACTCTAGTAGGTTCGATTCCTAACGGCGCTAGTACAATGGTGTAGTGGTTTCGTTTCTTCTTTGATAGCGTCATTAGCCATAGGATACAGTACGATAACATCCCGTGTGCTAGGGTTAAATTCCCCGAGTTGAATCCCCGGTCGGGACGACTCAAAATTTCCTTGAAGCAGGTCGTCGCCTAGGTACTCGTATGCACGGGGTTTCCGCGCACACTGGGTTTCCGCGCACACTAACTGTAACTAATTATATTAGTGCCGTTCTCAGTACGCTAAACCCGATACTATCTGTTACTAACCTTTCTAGGTTAGAGTGCGCGGAACCCAGTGTGCGCGGAAACGCCGTGCATACGAGTATTGGTTGTGGGCCGCGTTTGCCGAGAGTACCTAATCATAATTCGTTTCATAATGGCGCTAGTCTTTGACCCTACCTGCTGCTCTAGCTGATCTGATACCATATACAGTAGCGCCTAGCATTTCTTTGGAGCATCGCACGGAAGCTGAGGCTGCCCCACATGACACCCTGCACTCCTGATAACTGCGGCGCACCTACAGAGCAGAGCTGACACAGGATCCTCTACACGAATGATGATCAGACACGAAAGCAGATGCCAGCGCCGATGCGAAGCTGCTGCACCCACAGCCGAGTGCTGCCTTTTCGACTACGTGCATCTATCAGCATTGCACTCACCGACCGCTCTTTGGATGGCTGCGGCGCATTCAACAATTGACTTTCCAATGTAGAACAGCTGACTGGACCCTGGAAAGCGTGTCAGCTAGCGCACACTTGTATGAGCTTATAACGGCAGGGCTATCGGCCCGCGAAAGAATGCCCGGAACTACAGTACTTGTAAATGTTCGATCTACGTCAGATCAGCGACAGGGGTTGTTTCAACTCGTATTGTACGCGTATATGGCGTGTCATGTATTATTACCGCTTTGGCTAGCCCAGACGTACAGAATGCACAGTCGAGCTTGTATCGCTATGGAGCGGAGCGGAGCTTTCAAGTGCGGATAACAGCGCAGGTCCTCCGTCTTGCTTCGAAGATGCATTGTCTTCACCAACAGCCTCACAAACATGGAGCTCACTCCAGACTTTGATGTGCCGCCAAATTGCGGGAAGCGTCTGCTCCCCGCTGTTCTGGATGAGACTGCAGCCAATGAGCCTACTCGGATATTTGTCTCAGTGCCAAAAAGCTCAGACATCTCAGAGGGATTTAGAGACATCGATTATGGAACGTTTGCCAAAGCCATTGACAAATTTGCGCTTTGGTTACGTGAGCAGGTTGGACAGGAGTCGGAGCCGAAAACAATTCTGTATTTTGGGCCCTTGGATATTCGGTATCTACTGGTGCTACTGGGCGCTGCGAAGGCTGGACATATCGTAAGCCTGCCATACGAAGACTCTCTCTCTCTCTCGCTCTTCATCAAGTTCTAACACTGGGCGGTAGGGATTCCTTAGCTCCCATCGCAACAGTATCGAGGCCCATCAATCAATTGCAGAAAAGGCAGGGTGTGAGACAGTACTGGTTCCAGATGATGCGCCAGCAATATTGAGCCAGATTTTGCAAGCCAGATCAATGAAGCAGATACCTACGCCAGCAGTGGAATTTTTCTTCCAGGACTTGGACCAAGTCGAGCACGTTCCCTTTACACGCACATGGGAGGAAGCGAAGAACAGCCCCTTCTGTGTTCTACATACATCAGGCTCGACAGGAATCCCGAAGCCGGTATTCGTCACTTACGGGACTTTTGCTTGCAATGATGCCCACCAGCTAATACCAAAGCTGGGCGGAAAACCTACACTGGTGAACTTCCTCAAGGGCAAAAGATATTTTCTCGCGCTGCCATTATTCCATGCTGCATGCCTCACATTCACTATCGGATACAATATCTTCGCCGGAGTAATTTCTGTCATACCGCCTCCAGAACCATTGACGGCGGATCTTGCGAATCAGGTTTTCACGCATGGCAACCTTGATGGAGCTTTACTGGCACCTTCATTGATTGTCGATTGCTACAACAATAACGAGTACTGTGTCAATATGATCCAACGGCTGAAATTTCTCTCATACGTCGGAGGCTCTCTACCCGCAGAAGTCGGCAACGCACTCACAACGAGAATCAAATTGATGACTATGATGGGCTCCTGCGAGACCGCTCTGCATCCTTTGGAAATCAACGATGAACCAACAGACTGGGAATATCTCACGATTAGCAAATTTCTTGGCCACTCTTTCCACAAAGATAGGGACGGCTATTCCGAGCTAATAATAAGACGAGCTCCCGATTACGAGGTATTTCAAGGCGTCTTCTCTACGTTCCCCGAGAAACAGGAATTTGCCTCCGGCGATCTTTTCGAGCAACACCCAAGCCGAACAGAGTCTTGGGTTTTCCGAGCCCGAACAGACGACATCATTGCATTCACTACCGCCGAGAAGCTCAATCCCATCACCATGGAGAGCGTCATATCCACAAACCCAAAGATCAAGTCGGCACTCATTGGCGGCCAAGGAAAATTCCAATCGTCTCTACTTCTCGAACCCTACGTCTATCCCAAATCTGAGGTTGAGGAGGAGCAGTACATCAAGGACATCTGGCCTAGTGTCCTGCGGGCAAATCGTGACTGCCCGGCGCATGGGCGCATCATGAAGGGGTTCGTGATGATTACAGATCCAAAGAAGCCTATTCCAAGAGCCGGCAAAGGGACCGTACAACGACACGCAACGCTACAGCTTTATGCCAAAGAGTTTGAGGCGCTATATAAGAAGATGCAGCCCAGCGCGAATACCGACTCGAAGCTACCGGAACAGCGGTCACAGTCAATGATGCCCGCAACAGTGAACGGGGTTAATGATATTGATGTCAGGATCGAGAAAGCCCTTGTAAAGTTGCTCCCAGCAGCATTGGAAGAAGCGATACGAAAGACGCTGTCGCAAATGCTTTTTGGACTCAATGGTCCCTTGCCTGTTCAGCAATTTGTAGAGAAACCTACGCCTCTCTCGACGAACGGCCACACAAATAGCACTACAAATGGCATCACAAGTCCCATCACCAACGGAGTTAGCAAAGAAGCGGAGAAGCCGAGTGCCAGCACACCGCCTAAAGATGTCCGACAAATAATATATGATGAACTGTCCGAGAACCTGGACATGACACACGTGACCGCCGATACCGACCTGTTCAACCATGGACTGGACTCGCTCCAAGTACAAAGCTTGGTGACCACACTGAACGCTTACTTGATCAGATTAAAGCCCGGAGTAGAGCTGCTTAAGGCGAAGCAGGTGTATGACAAACCGACAGTGAGAGAGATCATGGCTATGGTGGAGTGATCTGTTGTATGATTGACACAGACAATATACGGAATTTGTGTTCAGTTCGACAGTTATTGAATCATGCAATTGTCATAAGTATATGTTCATTGAAACAATGTACTTCTTGTAACTGTAACTGCAAATTGAAAAGAAAGAAAAAAACGGATCATGGAAGCAAAAAGTATGAAAAGAGAACCAGCTCGTGAATCCGGTCCACCCCAATCGCGGCCATCATAATCGATCAACATACTCGCCCGCCAGCCCAGCGCAAACTGTCCCTCCCGTGAGCCAAATAGTCCAGCAGAACCACTTCCAGCAGTCCGCCGGCTCCTCGACCTTCCACGTCCACAACATGTACGCCAACACCGTCGTCGTTCCGCCCACCGAGAGCGGCCAGTACAAGCCTTCAAAGCCCACGGCCCACCCAGTCACACACAAAAGCCCGACCTCGATCACGCTCAGCAGCGACAGCCACTCCTTTGTCCAGCCCAAGCAAGCAATAGCCATGCTCATCACATTCGCCTTCAGATCGTCCCTCAGATCCTGATGCGCATACACAGTGTCATAAACCATCGCATTCAGCACATTGCTCAGGTACAGCGCCGCCAGCCCAACCTGCCCCATCCCACCTCCCTGCCCGGCCGTCGGCCCCATGGACGCGAACCCCACATTCTGGCCCAGCGCGAGCGAGAACCCGAGCACCACCTGCGGGAAATTCGTCACCCGCTTACAGAACGGATACACGGCCATGGTGACCGCAAGCAGCGCGGCGGGGCCCCACGTCTCCTGCGGCATGTTCGCCGCCAGCAGCGACACCCAAAGTACGGCCTGCGCGGCGGCGAAGGCGTGCGCCCCCATGGGGCTCACCGCGCCCCGAGCCACGGGCCGGTGACGGCAGCGCTCCACCTGCCTATCGTACGGCCCGTCGAGGGCATCATTGTACGAGCACGCCGCGCCGCGGAGGAACAGACATGAGACCGCGTGCAGCGCAGCGGTGCGCAGGATGGCGGGGACGGGGGGCGGGGTGCCGCAGGGAGAGGCGGCGGCGAGGAGCGTCCCGAAGAGGTGCGGGAAGAGAAACGCGTAGAAGCCGGCGGGCTTGTGCAGGCGCATGAGCTCCGCGTAGGGGACGGCCCAAGCGGGGACGAGGGAGACGAGGCCGGTCTTCGGGGGTTGGTAAGGCGGGAGGTGGGCGAAAAGGTCCGCTGGGGTGGAGGGCGGGATGGGATTTGAGGGGGAGCTTTTGGTGGTGGTTGGCTTGGGAGAGGACTTCGGAGGCTGAGACCGCCGGGTGGTGTCCGAGGAGAGGATTGCGACTGTTTCTTGCATGCTAGCGGTTGATGTTGCGTGCTCGGGCCGTGGGGGCTGTGTGCTCAGGTCAACAGGTGCGAGAAGGACTGACTAAATCAACCATAGGGATAGCTGTCTCAGAGAATCTTGCCATAGGGAGGTTCCCCTGTATCTTGACAAAAGCAAGGTGGCCTTCGGTCCTCAGGATTGAAGAGTCATTTTTCAATTCGAACAGTACCTGTATCATTGAAAGGGCACATATCGACACTAACCTTACGGGAGCAGTTTCGAGATATTCCCAGGCTTTGAACCCCCGCATCGAACGTCGACAAGCGTGGGAGTTGAGCTCCCATTCCATTGTACGTTGTTGGCCACGCATTTTTTTGCGCCAAGTCGAACCGGCATATATGTATAGGTGAGCGGGCGCAGCCATGCACGTGCTAAGGAAGGAGCCCCTACCTTAGTCTAGCGGCTGGATTATGTGTCTACAGTACCATGGTCGCATGGGTATCACTCCCTAGCGTGCCAAGCCCGGAGAATATACTCAAGGTAGATGGAGGAAATGGTCCTTGTCGAGATCTTTGCGCTAAGAAATGATACCCATGCGATCATAGTACATATAGAATATGTACTCCCATGCAGGGATAACAATTGTTAGTATATCACTAAATTTTAGCTTCATTTTAATCAGATATGAATTCAACCATTGCACATTTTATGTATATCATGGAGAATATTTTACGGATAATGTTAGTATGACCGTTGGGTTGGCAAAACCCTAGGAAACCCAACCCAACCCAACCCAACCCATGGGTGGGGTTCGAGGCTTGGGGGCGACTCGAGCGGGTTGACCCGAGCTCGCGACCCGACGGGTCAAGTAGATAAGATAAGAAAAGAAAATATCTTCCCAAGCGGTATTCAACGATGCTGACATCATTTGAAAGATCTCATTCAGCTCCTTGAACTGAGCTATTTACATATGAGATAAGGTATGTGGGTTGCGCATGACGCGTACAGTAGATGCAACATATTTATTATTTCCGAAACAGCACATGTAAAGAATTATTTTATTCATGTATATGTTTCGTAACATGGTTACATCAATACTATGTCATCAAAACTTTCTACTCAACTCAATGAAACTTATTGAGCAAAATTGATTTCAAAAGTTTGATAATAACAAGGCAAATAGATAAATTGACGAGTAAGCTAGTAGGGACTATTTTAGCGCGCACTAACAATTCAAACCCCAGAAACTACGGTACCTATACCTTAGTACAGCTACTTCCCGCCTCCGTTGAGTCCGTATCGATGGTGCTACTCTAGTGAGAGGCGCGGATCAAAATCCCTTAGATACGATGCAGCCCCCGCGCGGCACGCCTAGCGTGCTCCACATCTGACATCTTTGAACGCCGTCCGATGACCGGCTGGATCCAGCTTTGCCAGCTGGGACAAGAATCGCAACGCCTCTGATGATCGCTCATGGCTGGCCCATCAAAATGGCGCATCGTGGTGCAGGTGGCAGGATTGCCTAGCGTCTTTCGCAGAAATCCAGTAAACGGTGGGTAGTGCACTCTTACCTGGTTACTTCTTTCCACTGGAGTCTGGTCTCTGGAGTTGCCTGATATCCTGGGACTTCTCGCCCTCCCCATTTCACAGTCTTACTCCGGTCTCCAGTCATCATGAGTGGTCTTTCAAGCAGAGGGCACCTGAACCTCACGCAGGTCATTGCGAAGATCCCCAAAAGCATTCTCGAGCCGACTCCGAATCCAAATGCAATCGATTTGTCAATGGCAGAGAACCACCTGATACGTGAAGAGATACTACAGATCGTGAAGTCATCGATTGCTGGGGATTTGCACTTTCAAGTAAGATAGATCGGATGCTGTCATCAATCGGTAATGTAACCGAAAATACCCGTAGCATCTCGACTGGCCAAAGGGCTTCTGCGGAGATAGCGATCTTTTAGGCCACCTTACAGGCATTTTCAATAAACGCTTCCACCCCTTTTCCACTGTAAAGCAAGAGCACGTGACAGTCACGTCTGGCGCGGCAGCTTGTCTGGACGCAGTCTTATACACTGTCTGCGATCCGGGTGATGGTGTCCTCGTTCCGACTCCATACTGGGGTGGGTGTTTTCCTTATTTCTCTTCCCTTGATATTCAGATATCTCTGCGTAGTTAGAAGTATCGAAGTGGAGGTAGTGTAGTCGTCCAGTTACACTAACGACTCGACTTAGGCGGTTACGATGCCTTCTTTACGAGTCACTCTGGCGTAAAACCAGTCGGCGTCGACGTACCAGATCTTGAAGACTCGCTAGGGCCTGTACTCATCGATGCACTTGAAGACGCATACGAGAAGTCTGAATATCGTATCCGAGCGTTGGTGTTGTGCAACCCGCACAACCCGCTGGGGAGATGTTATTCGAAAAAGATGCTCGAGGACTGTGCAAAGTTTTGCCAGAGTCGCGGTATCCATCTAATATCGGATGAAGTGTTTGCGCTGAGTAGTTTCGAATCGCCTGACCTACCAGATGCTCCGGAATTCGCGTCTGTTCTCAGCCTGGACCCAAAGTCGCTGGGCTGTGATCCAGAGCGCATCCACGTTATATGGAGCATGAGCAAGGATTTGGCTGCCAGCGGGATACGATTAGTAGGTTTAAAAGATCCTAGACTTGCCCTTTTCTAACGAGCGGATAAAGGGATGCATAGTTACTCTGAACAAAGGTCTCCGAGATGCTATAGCTTTGATAGCATCAGTCCATGTCTCCACTCTGTCAACGGTCGCCTCGAAGGCAATTCTTTGTTCTCCCGGACTGCCCAATCTTTTGGAACTCAACTCGAAGAGATTGGCAGAGGCATATCTCGATGTGATTACCTTCTTCAAGAGCTCCGACATTGCATATATTCCCTGCAATTCTGCAATTTTTATGTTGGCCAAGTTGGCGCCTCTTGCGAAGTCACAGATCGAGGAAATGGCCGCGTTTCTTCAGTATATACAGGCAGGCGTGATGGTAGCTCCCGGATGGGCATATCATATAAATAAAAGCCAAAGGGGCTGGATGCGGGTATCGTTTGCTGTGAATAATGAGTCGCTGCAAAAGGGCTTGAAGAGGATCAAATTAGTGTATGATAAAGTGAGTGCAGCTTACTGAGCAATGAACCTGTGACTGGAAATCAGTCACAGTGTCACACACACATATTATTTCAAGGATGTTTATGAAGTAGCTGACCGAAGGCAACTTGCATCGCGTGAATTGAAAATCAAAAGCTCACACTTTTGCCGGGAGCTGGCCGTTGCCTGCAGTGAAGACTCTAATATTAGGACATGATCTTCTATTGGCGCTTTGATTGGCAAGGACCAGAACTGTCTAAGTGCAACAGACGGTCTCGGCCCTCTCAGCAAGTTTCTGCATTTTCTTCTGGACCATTCCCTTGACCATTTTCTCCCACTCTTCCCGCCTCTCTCCCTCTGCCATTGGCCCAACTCCCGTCTTGTCCTGCACTATCCTGACAATAGGACTCCAGCAGCTGTACACCTTGAGTTCTTTGATGAGGCCCTCCTCGTTGACCGTAGCAATCTCCGTCTCGAAGAAAGGATCTAGGATGTCTCCCATGACGTTGATCCGTTGTTTCGTTTCACAGAAGAGCGTCAACCCGTTGGCGGTGGTACTGGAAGACAGTAATTCTCGTTTCTCTATTTTGACCTTCTCAAGCACCTCTTTCATATCCTCAATAGCGCCTGTACGTGTGACGCCGGGCATGCGATGCAGATTCATGCTCTTGAGGTAAACTGTGCAGTCTTCGGCGAAGAAGGCACCGAACGCCTTGAAGTCCTCATCGGATGAAGCTGGAGTGAGTCCTTGGATGGTGTCGTAAAGCGCATTCAGTTTAGCGCCAAGGTGCTTCGCGTTCTCGGCCATGGTATCTGATTTGTACCGGCTATCGCCTGGGCGGTACAAGCTTTCTTAAATCTGAGCTGCTAATCCCTGGACGCAGTGGGCTATTATTGTTGTACGGACGCGAAACAGCTTTCCTGAATGTTGGGTATCTAATATACTAGAACCCTTTTCGTAGTAAAGAACAACGTCGTTTTCCGACCAACTTGAAAATGTGGGCGAAAGCAATTCTGCGCCATCTGCACAGCACGCAGAGGCACCTACCGTCCTTACGGTTCAGGCAAAGGGGTGTGTAAGACGGACCAACAGTCGGCTTGGCGTGTGTTTGTGATGGCCATCGCGATCGCCATGGGTGATAGCCATCCAGGCCATGCGACGCATCACAATACGACAAGTTCCATCCTCGTGGTGTCTCTGGTGCCATATTCTACAGAGTTTGACTGCATCGGAACGTCTTTAGGTATAGCGTTGATATACCCTGTTTATTGGATTTCCAAGCTTCACCATTGGCCAATACTCGTATGCACGGGGTTTCCGCGCATACTGGGTTTCCGCGCACTTTAACCTAGAAAGGTTAGTAACATATAGTATCGGGTTTAGCGTACTGAAAACGGCACTAATATAGTTAGTTATAGTTAGTGTGCGCGGAAACCCAGTGTGCGCGGAAACCCCGTGCATACGAGTACGAAAAATACATACTATATAAGTGCCAAACTACGCCTGGAAAAGCTTTTAATCCTA
>JAABUU010005172.1_pt1 | contig 14824 bp, 16 predicted proteins | sample 5559301 | NCBI WGS metagenome assembly JAABUU01 (sample SAMN10711884, study PRJNA513360) | rock metagenome | isolation source: Antarctica rocks | place: Antarctica: Victoria Land, Richard Nunatak white | reverse complement strand
TGTCGGGACACTGCGTACGGGCCACGTCGAGCGCCTGTCGCCCATCACCCACGGACAGGACGCCGAACCCTTCCCGCGTCAGGTAGTCCCGCAACAGATCGACCAGGTTGTCTTCGTCCTCCACGATCAGGATCGTCGTCGTTGGCATCGGGGACCCCCGTCGCCGCGTCGTGTCGCGCGCCGCCGCCGTCATCACGACGACTGCCCTGACGAGTCGTCCGTCCCTTGCACGCGCCGGAAAACGGCCCAGAGCGTGAGATCGTAGGCGACCTTGATCCCGCCCGCCAGCACGAACGGCAGCCCGAGCACGAGCAGCGGCCCCTGCAACAACAGCCCGCTGATGATCGGGCTGCTGGCGGAGCCGGCGCTGCGGGCGAGCGAGGTGACGCTGGCGGCGGCCGTGCGCTCCTCTGGGGCGACGAGCGCCATCGTGTAGGCCTGACGCGTCGGCACATCCATCTGCGAGAGCGCCTGGCGCGCGAGCAGCACAGCGGCGGCTAGCGGGAAGGTCGGCATCACCGCGACCAGGGCCAGCAGCACATTGGAGGGCAGATGCGTGAAGACCATCGTGTTGAGCAGCCCGAAGCGTCGGGCTAGGGGCGCCGCGGCCAGGAACGAGAGCGCCGAGAGGGTGTTGGCGCCAAAGAACAGCGCGGCCAGCGGGGCCAGGGGCACGCCGAAACGCAGGTGAAAGAACAGGACCATCAGGCTCTGGACGGTGAGCCCCCCGGCCAAGGCATCGACGCTGAAGAGCGCGGACAGACGCAGGATGATTCCCCGCGAGCGGCCTAGAGGCGGGACCAGCGCCTGCCAGCGCGTGGCCACGCTCGGCGCGGGCAGGACCGTCGGTTCCACTTGGGGCGAGAGGCGGCGCACCAGGAGGACGACGACGAGGGCCACGAGCGTGTAGAGCCCGAACAGGAGGCGGACGCCGGTGGCGAGGGGCACGCCCGCATGCGTCAGCAGGTCGGGGAGGCCCGCGACGAGCGCGCCCCCCGCAGCCGCGCACGTTGCGACGAGGTTATAGCGCGCGAACAAGGCGGTGCGCCGCTCCGGCGCGCTCGTCTGCGTCAGCATGGCCTGCTCGATCGGCAGGAATGGGGCCGTTTCCGAGCCGGAGGTGCCCAGGGTGCCGACGAAGGCGGCCACGAGCAGCAGCGGATAGACCGCCGTCAGCCCGAAGACGGCCCCGGTGGCGGCCATCAGCAGCGCCAGGACGACGAGTGTGCGCCGGCGGCCCCAGCGGTCGGCGTAGACGCCGATGAGGTAGGTGCCGCAGAAGTCGCCGACCAGCGACACCGTGATGAGGGCGCCGATGGCCACCGGGGTCAGGCCCGCCGTGCTCAGGGCCACGCCCAGGAGCACGGCGAGCAGGCCATAGCCGAACGAGCGCAGCCCCCGCGCCGCGATGATGAGCCTGGCATCCGTCGCTTGATCCTGTCTACTCGCTGGCGCCGACTCCGTCTCTGTCGTGGTCATACGCCGCTTAGGCCGTGGGCTCCGACGCCTGCTGCTGGCAGAAGGCGTACAGCGCGTCGTACATGGGCGTTTCCAACGCGATCTTCTTGTGGTCGTCCGTGCCGTGTAGCTGGGCGAAGCCGTAGGCGATGGCCTTGAGGCCGCAGCCGTAGGGTGACGTGTCGATGTCCGCGCTGACGTCGGCGGCATGCACGATCTTGGCGAGCTCGACCAGGCCCGTGTCGCCCATCAGGTTGTGCTTGAGCATGATGGACTCGAAGGAGCAGCGCCCGTCCACATGGCCCAGCTCGACGTTGGGCACGTCGTAGGGGGTCGCGCCCTCGCGCGTGGCCGCGGCCATGACTTGGTCGGCCGGGACGTAGAGGAACTCGGCATCGTGATCGACGAAGCGCTTGATCAGCCACGGGCAGGCGATGCGGTCGACGTTGGCGTTCTCACGGGTGATCCACTTCATGACGGTTCTCCTCAACATACTCATTACTCTGCGATCATTGGCGTGTGCCGTGCGGGCGGTGGACCACGCTACGCTCCGTCCTCTGCGACGGGGGCGGCGGCCTCACCGGCGAGTTGCGCATAGAGGGCGTCGTAGAGCAGGGCGCCGCGCTCCAGGGCCACCCGGTCATCGGGGCTGATGGCGCGCAGGCCGCGGCACAGCAGATCCAAACCGGGCGCGACCGGCTCGACCGCGACATCCTGCACCACGTCGGCCTCGTCCACGATGCGCGCGATGCGCTGTAGCACCGGGTCTCTGAGGTCGTATTCCCGGAGCATCGTGTGGAAGGTGCAGTGTCCGCGTCGATGCGAGAGGCGTACCCCTGGGACGTCAAAGGGTTCCGCGTCGTCGGGGAGCGGCTTGTGGCCCGCCGGCACGAACAGGAACGCCGCCTCCGCATCGATGGAGCGGCGGATGAGCCAGGCGCAGGCCATGCGATCCACCGCGACACGTTCCCAGGTCACCCATCTCATGCGTCCCGATCTCCTCTCGCCGCGAGCAAGGCCGCCCGCACCTGCTGGCCCAGCGCGGACTGGAAGTGGTCCTGCCCCCGCGCCTGTTGATAGCGCCGGGAGAGCGCCGCCAGGTCGGGGTCCGCACCCTCCAGGTCGGCCAGCAGCGCGCGGTACTCCGCCTCGACCCCGTCCAGGAATCGGCGTACCAGGGCCTCGTCCTGTCCGGCCAGGGTGAGGCGCGCCTCCCACACGGACGCCTCGCCCCCCTGCTCACCGATCTCCACGGCCAGCCACTGGAACTCTTCCTGCGCGCGCGGCGTCGCCGGGAGCACCCACACCGCGTCCTGCACCAGCAGCGCCCCCAGGCGTTGGAGCTTGCGCCACACGTAGACGCGTGGGGCGCTCGGCTCGCGCGGAATCTTGTAGTGCAACAGGACCCACGTCTGCACGCATTCACTCCTCGACGCCCGCTTCGGGGAAGCAGTAACCACGGTTACATTATGCGCTATACTGGACGTAGAGGCAAGGGCGCCGCACTCGCGTAGAGATAAAGGGAGGATGATATGACGCTCCAGTTTCGCCAGGCTATCGACCTGCCGCCGCACGAGGCGGGCGGCTTCGATCATGCCGACGTCCACCGGCCGAGCGGGCGGGTATTCCTCGCCCACACGGCCCTCGGGCAGGTGGACATCATCGACGGCAGCGCGGGAACGTACGTGGCCTCGACGCCGGGATGCACCGAGGCCAGCGGCGTGCTGTGCCCGCCCGACATGGACCTCGTCTTCGCGGCCGCGCGCGGCGCGGGGCGGGTGCTCGTGCTAGAGGCCCCGACGGGGACGCTGCTGCGGACGCTCGACGCGGGCGCGCGGCCCAACGGCCTGGCGTGGGACCCCGGGCGGCGGTACCTGCTCGTGGCCGATGTGCAGGACCATCGGGCGCGCCTCCTCGACCCCGAGACCGGGCGCGTCGTGACGGCGGTGGAGCTGCCGGGCCGTCCGCGCTGGTGCCTGTATGACCGCCAGGGCGACCGCTTCCTCGTCAACATCGCCGATCCGGCGCGCGTCGTCGTCCTGTCCGCGGACACGCTGACGCCCGCCCCGTCCCTGCCCGTGGCGCACGAGGGGCCGCACGGCCTGGTGCTCGACGACGCGACGGGGCACCTGTTCGTCGCCTGCGACAGCGGGGATCTGGCCGTGCTGGACCGCGTTTCTGGCGCGGTGCTGCACACCCTCCCGATCGCGGGTCCGCCCGACGTGCTGTGGCTGAACGCGTCGCGCCAGCGCCTCTATATCGCGATGGGTGCGCCCGGCGTCGTGCAGGTGCTGGACACCCAGACGATGACCCTGGTCGAGGAGATCGCGACCGAAGACGGGGCGCACACGCTGACCTTTGACGAAGACCGGCAGCGGCTCTACGTCTTCCTCCCGCGGAGCTGTCGTGCGGCCGTGTACGAGGAGACCCCACCATTTGCTGGCTTCACGCCTGGCAAGGAGGGGTCATGACCCACAGGCACGGCATCCGGCTCCTGTGTTCCAGCGCCCTGGCGGTCGCCCTCGGGCTCGCGCTCGAAGGGTTGGTCGTTCCGCGCGCCCTATCGCCATCCTCGACCACCGCGGCTCCGGTCCCGCCTACCCTCGGCACGATCACCCATATCGTGTTCATCATCAAGGAGAATCGCTCCTTCGATCACTATTTTGGCCGCTTCCCCGGCGTCGACGGGGCCACCACGGGCCGCACCTCCAGCGGCGAGATCGTGCCCCTGCAGGAGGCCCCTGACCAGATATTCCCCGATCCCGCCCACTCCACCGCCGCCAGCTATCTGGCCGACGATAGGGGCCGCATGGATGCCTTCGACCGTATCCCCGGCGCGATCGACCTGGGCGTCGATCACGCCTACACTCAGATGTATCCCGGCGACATTCCCAACTACTGGGCGTATGTGCGCCACTTCACGCTCGATGATCACTTCTTCTCCACGGTCATGGGGCCGAGTTTCCCCAACCACCTCGTCACCATCGCCGCGCAGAATGGGGGCGTCACGTCGAATCCGCAACTGTCTCATAACCGCTGGGGCTGTGACGCGCCGCGCGGCGCCTTCGTCACCACCTTGAGCGCCAGCGGCCAGCCCGGCGGCGCCTTCCCCTGCCTCGACCTGACGACCCTGGCCGATCGCCTCAACGCCCATCACATCCCCTGGCGCTACTACGCGCCACGGCTCGGCCAGTCCGGCTACATCTGGTCCACCCTCGACGCCATCCGGCACATCCGCTATAGCCGCCAGTGGGACACCAACGTGCTGCCCTGGACGCACTTCCAGCGCGACGTTCTGAGCGGGCGCCTGGCCGCCGTAACCTGGGTGATCGCCGACACGCCGGAGAGCGAGCATCCACCGGCGAGCGCCTGTTTGGGCGAGAACACCAGTGTCTCTGAGATCAACGCGGTGATGCGCAGCCGGTTCTGGAGGAGTACGGCAATCTTCCTCACCTGGGACGACTTCGGCGGCTTCTACGATCACGTACCGCCGCCGCAGACGGACCGCTGGGGCCTGGGGCCGCGCGTGCCGACCCTCGTCATCTCGCCGTATGCGCGGCGCGGCGCCGTCGATCACACCGCGTACGACTTCTCGTCGCTGCTGCGCTTTGTCGAGGATCGCTTCGGCCTGGCGCCCCTGACCACGCACGACGCACAGGCGCTCCCCCTGACCAACAGCTTCGCTTTCGGCGCCCCACCCAGCAGCCCTGTCCTGCTCACCCCCCATCCCTGCCCCCTGATCGCCGACGTGCGCATCACGGGGAATGAGCACGGCCGGCGCGCGGCGAATGCCCTCCTCCTCGACCGCGCCCCCGTTATCACCGGCATCGCCCGCCGCGGCCGTGCTCTCATCCTGACGTTGCGTTCGGCTCAGAGACGGACGGTGTACCACCTCACGCCTGTGACCCGCGTGCTGGGTCGTGGCGGGCGGCCGCTCGACCCGCGCGCGTTGCGGGTCGGGGACACCGTGCTGGACGACGCCACCACGGTGCAAGACGAATCGGCCGGGGCTGTGAGCGTGGATGGCCGCGTGCTGCGGGTCACGGCGACGGAGGAGGCCGTGATCCTGGGGGTGCGCACGACCGAGCCGCCGGGGATGGCCAGACAGCATGTGCATGGACGCGCGGATGTGACCGTGCTGCTGACGCCGCGGACGGTGATCGTCACCGGCCACGGGCCGACGGTGGAGGAGATCCGCGTGGGCCAGCATGTCTATGCGACCGGTGTCTTGAACTGGCGGACGCGGACGATGACCCTGACGCGCCGCATCGTCGTCCACGCGCCGCATCTGGTCGGGTTGATGACGCATCCGGGCCGCTCACGCCCGACGGACTGAACAGGATGAGCCGTGTGCATGAACAACCGAAGGAGCCAACGCCGATGAATCAGCAAGCCATCTTCAAGAACGCCGCGCACCACGTCGCCGAGCTCTGCGCGGTCGCGGCGATGACCGCTCCCAAGAGCGGCGGCCAGCTCCTGGCCAAAGGGGCCAAACCCTTCATCGAGACGGTGATCGTCGAGGACCCCGACACGTTGGCTCGCCTCGCCGCCTGGCTACGGGAACGCGGGACCAGGCTCAAAGACCCCATCTGGTACAGGGACGCCGAGGTGGCCGAGAAGCTGGACCTGGTCCTGTTCATCGGCCTGGCCCACTGGTACCCGCCCGTCTACGACTGTGGCGCCTGCGGGTACGCCACCTGCGCCCAGTTCCTCAAGGCCCTCGCGGTGCAGCGCGAGAAGGAAGAGAGGGACGACTGGGAGTTTCCCGGCCCGATCTGCCAGATCCGCTGCATCGACCTGGGGATTGCGGTCGGCTCGGCGGCCAAGATCGCCAGCCTGAACAACGTGGACACGCGCTGTCAGACGCGCATCGCGGCGGCGGCCCGGCATCTCGGCGTCATCGCGTCCGACATCGCGGTTGGTCTGTCGATGAGCGTGAGCCACAAGAACATCTTCTTCGACCGCACGATGCCGCAGGTCTCATTCGCGGACGAACCGATAACAGACCCCATCTCGGCGGCGGAATGATGGTGAACGGAGGGAAACCATGATGACCAGGGATCGCACGCGCACGGTGTGGGGACGCCAACGCGGCATCTTACCGCTCGGGCTTGCCGGCATCCTGGTGGCGCTGCTCCTGGCCGGGGCTGTGCCCCGCGCCTCCACCCCGCCGCTCCGGTTACGGACCATCGCCGATGTAGCGCTCGCCGGTGGCTCCTCGCGCCTCGACTACGAGAGCCTGGACGAGCGCACCGGGTTGCTCTTTATCGCCCATCTCGGGGCCGGGATCGTCAGCGTCTTCGACACCAAGACGCAGCGGATTATCGCGAACATCCCGCAGGTCGCCGGCGTCCATGGGGTGCTGGCCGTGCCCGCGCTCGGCCGCGTCTACGCCTCGGCGACGGACGACAACCAGGTGGCGGTGATCGACGAGCGGACGCTCCGTGTCATCGCCCGCATACCGGGCGGCGCCTATCCCGATGGCCTGGCCTATGATCCGGTCGCGCGCGCCATCTTCGTTTCCGACGAGACCGGCGGGACCGACACCGTGATCGACACGCGCACCAACCGGCGCACCGCGACGATCCCGCTCGGCGGTGAGGCCGGCAACACGCAGTATGACGCTGTCTCGGGCCGCCTGGTCGTCGATGTGCAGACGCGTAACGAGCTCGCCTTGATCGACCCGACGGCGACGCGGGTCGTCACGCGCTATGCGCTCCCCGCGCGCTGCCAGCACGACCACGGCCTGCTCATCGACGCCCCGCGTCGCCTGGCTTTCATTGCCTGCGACGGCAACGCCACGCTCCTGGTGTTCGACCTGCGCTCCGCGCGCGTGACGGCCGTTCAATCGGTCGGGGCCGATCCGGACGTGCTCGCGTTCGACACCGCCGCGCGCCGCCTGTACGTGGCGGCGGAAAGCGGGATCGTGTCGGTCTTCGACGAGCGCGGACGAACGCTGCGTAAGGTGGCCGAAGGTTTCGTGGCCACGGAGGCGCACGTCATCGCCGCCGATCCTCGCACGCACGATCTCTACCTGCCGCTCCAGGATGTCGACGGTAGGCCCGTGCTGCGGATCGCGTCGTTCAGTCCGTAGGCATCGTCTGGGCGGGGATCGGCGGACGACGATGCGCCATGGTACTATATGAGCATGCAATCAGGTAAGGGCGGGAGACCCATGACCCAAGGGATGGTGACCGCCATCAATCCTGAGGCCGTGGATGTGGCTCGTGCGGCTATCCCGCCTGCGGATGCGCTGAGCCTGCTGGTGGAGACGTTCGACGCGCTCGCCGATCTGACGCGCGCCCGCATCCTGCATGCGCTCGGACCGGGGGAGTTGTGCGTGCGCGACCTGGCCCTGGCGGTGGGCTCCTCCGAGTCGGCGGTGTCGCACCAACTCCGGCTCTTGCGGGACCGCCGTCTCGTCAGGCCCCGGCGCGACGGGACCATCATCTACTACACGGTCGACGACCAGCATCTCGCCGCGCTCTTCCGCGAGGCGGGCTACCACGTCGATCATGTGCGCCGCGGGTTGCCGGATCATCCCTATCCCTAGTGGCGTGGTCGGCCGCGCCGACCCGCTGTGCGGACCTTTACATGAATAATCGTACACCTAGACAACTAACGAGGGGTTTGTATGGCTAGCGCCTCCATCCCGTTGCTCATCGGCGCCGCCACCGCGGTGGCTGTGCTGCATTCCATCCTGCCGGACCATTGGGTGCCGCTGGCCGTCGTGGGCCGGACGCAGCGCTGGAGCGTGCTCCGCGTCGCCCGTGTGAGCGCCCTGGCGTCTGCCGGACACGTCCTCGCGTCGGTGGTCCTCGCGGGCATCATCGCGGCCATCGGCCTCCAATTCCAACGCCAACTCGAGGCGCAGCAAGGGCACATCGTGGGCGCCGTGCTCATCCTCACGGGACTTGGCTTCCTGATCTGGGGCCTGACAGGGCACGGGCACGGGCACGGGCACGGGCACGACCACGATCGTGGGCATGCGGACGGCCACGACCATGACGACGATACGGCATCCGCGTCGCGGCAGACGTTGGCCCGGCGTTTGGCGGCCATCGCGGTCCCGTTCGGAGTCGCGGCTTCCCCGGATTTGACGATCCTGCCCGTGGCGTTGGCCGCGAGCGCGGTCGGCCGGGGCGCCGTCGTGGGCGTGATCGTCGTGTTTGCGGTGGTGACCATGGCCACGTTCATCGGGCTAACCGTGCTCGCCACGCTGGCCGGCTATCAGATCAAGGGGGAATGGTTGGAACGCAACGCGAACACCATCACCGCGCTCGTCCTCATCGCTATCGGCCTTGTGGCCTATGTCGGCTTCTAAATATGCGCTCTACCAATCCGCATTCAATCAGGATCGTCGTCTTGGCGCAACCTTTATGACACGACGGCGCAGGCTTTGTGGCAAACGGCGCAACCTTTACGACAACCGACACCTGGCGGCGGGCGGGGTCCGCGCCGATTCCTGTGATAAAGAGACATTCTCACAGGAACCCATCTAGCGGATAGAGAGCCGGATGAAGGTTGGCGCAGCCTTTGTGGCACAACCGGCTCAGGCTTTGTGGCAAGAACCTCAACCTTTGTGACAACGTACAGCAGAAACCTCAACTTTCTTGGCAACGTACATATGGGTAAATGGGGCACCCGTAGGTGTCACTTTCTACTTTGGATGGCGGGGTTCAGTAGACTTTGGTTGGCGTAGCGGGGTAAGAGCCGCACCTTCCGTGAAGTGAACTTCGCCGGTTACGGCGCGCTTGTACCAGGCTTCGGATAGCTTATGGTCGCACTTCACTTCTCAGAAGGGACATTCCGTCTAGTATCTTTACGGTATCATGACGACAACAGGAGAGGCAAGCGACGGCGGCGAGGAGCCAGGGCTAGTGCCGGCAGGGAGAGACGACGGCGATGCAGCAGATCACGCGGCGGATGTATCACCCCGCCCCCGATTTCCCGGCCTGGGCGACGCAATTCATCATGGATGGCAGGCGCGCTGAGGTGCTGATGGTCGTGCGAGACACGCGGGGCGATGTGTGGCTCCATCGGAAGGGCGATCAGCCATGGCGCCTACCAACCGGCACGCTGGAGCGAGGCGAAGAGCCTACGGTCGGCCTGGCGCGCGAGGTGGGAGAGGAATTCGGGGCCTCGCTGCCGCTCGTCCGCGCGCTAGCCGTCCTGCAGGTAGAGATGGACGTGCCGGGCGTGCCGGGCGTCTTCACGTCACACATCTTCCTACTCGATGGCGGCGGCTACGTCCCCGTGCCTATCGCGGACGAAAGGATCGCCGCATGGCGCACGTTCTCAATCAGAGACTTATATGGTGTGGCGACATGCTTGCGCGCGCTCACCGCGACAGCGGGGCTGGACGGCTGGCGTTGGCCCTACTGGGGCGCGTTCCGGGCATTAGAGCATGAGTTGGTCGCAGACGTGCTAGCGGCCGAGCCCATCAGGCCACTCAATTAGACCGTCTGTACGCCACTCAAATCGGTGAAACGTACGCCAACCAAAGAGTAAAATGACACCCGTAGGAGGCCCTTTCTTTAACCCGTAGTGGTTACGGTAACATCCATTACCGTGACCGCTTAGTAGGGCTATACTAACGACATGATCCAGGCAAGTGAGACGCCGGCCCAACGCTATGACCGCTGCGGCAGAGGTGATGCGGAAGGTAGGCAATACGCTTCACTCCCTGACGCTGGCACCGGAATAGTTTGTTGGAACATTATGTTGTGCGTGCGATAAGGGGGTGGTATGGCCGATGACCGACAGGTAACTCGCATGAAGTATCTACGCGCGCTAGACCAAAAATCGCAAGATGAGCCCTATGCACATTGGGAGCCTGACAAATTGGTGGACGGCTATACCGATACGCAGGTACAAGACGCCCTGCGCTATTTGGAAGAAAAGGGATATGCCGAGATCCACCATAGCATCGGCGATCGCGGTCTTGCGCCGGCCCGTATTACCGCTTCTGGTCAAGATTTTCTAAATACCCAGGCGCGTGCTCTTAGCTCTATGTTCAACCCTCACCCTGGTGGCCTCATTCAGCGACCGGTCACGAGAGACCCATTGACTATTTCAAGGGATTTAGGCCACGCCGTTGCCGATGGTAGAACTCTGCGCACTGCCGCCGACGCTAAACAATCATGCTTTGTAATCATGCCGTTTCAGGAGCCGATCACCTCGTACTACACGCACATCATTAAGCCTGCTGTGGTCGAGGCCGGTCTAGTTTGCGTCCGTGCTGATGAGATCACGAAGCCTGGGGCCATCATCGAGCAGATTTGGACGGGTATACAAAACGCTGCTGTGTGCGTAGCAGAGCTGACGGGGCAGCGTCCAAATGTGATGTATGAGTTAGGTTTAGCGCACGCCGTGCGTAAGCCGGTTGTCTCTCTCGTTCAGACGATGGACGACATCCCTTTTGACCTCAAGCATCTACGGCATATTGTCTATAGCACGAGTATTGTTAGTTGGGAGGTCAAGCTACGCACTGACCTAAAATCCATGCTGATGGCGGCATTGTTCGACCCTACGGCGTCACTCGCCTTTAAGTAATGAGCAACGCGAGTTGCACGAACTCCAAATGGGCACGGGCACCTGAGACGATGACCACGACTACTCCGGCAATGGTAGCGCCACAAGAACTCATTCTCTTTGACGAGCCAAACAGGTCAGCAACTGCGCAAGAACCGCTCACCGACCCGGTGTACGCCTACGTCGGGAGCCTGGCACCGGTGAGCCAGGAGGCAGTGTGGAAGCGCCTGCGCACCGTCGCCCGCCTCTTCGCGATCCCGGACGCCGCGACCTTCCCGTGGCACCACCTGCGCGCCGCCCAGGTCGCGCGTATCCGGCAGCGCCTCATGCAGCCCTACGGCCCTGCGGACAAGCGCGCCGCGCCGGCGACGGTCAATCTCACGCTCGCTGTGTTCCGGGGCATCGCACGGGAGGCCCGCAACGCCAACGCCATGACGAGCGAGGAGTACCGTCGCATCTGCGAAGTTAAGGCCGACAAGGGCGAGCGCCTGCCGCGGGGCCGCGCCATCCCCACAGGCGAACTGACCGCGTTGGTGCGGGCGTGCGCCGGGGACACAAGCCCGGCCGGCGTGCGCGACGCGGCGATGTTGGCGGCGCTCTACACCGGGGGCCTGCGCCGCTCCGAGTTGGCTGCGCTCACGCTCGACGATTACATAGCCGCGCCGCCCGCGCTGCGCGTCCTGCACGGCAAGAACGACAAGCAGCGCGCGGTCCCGATCCCGGTGAGCGCCGCCGCCACTCTCGACCGCTGGCTGGAACTGCGCGGCCGGGAGCCCGGCGCGCTGTTCGTGCCCATCGACCAGGCCGGCCGCATCGCTGGCGACGGCGCGGGGATGAGTGCCCACGCGATCTACAAAATGCTCAACAAGCGCGCCGCCCAGGCCAGCATCCCGCCCCTGACACCCCATGACATGCGCCGGACCTTCGTGGGCGACCTGCTCACCGCCGGCAACGATATCAGCGCCGTGCAGCGCATGGCCGGGCACGCGAGCGTCACGACGACCCAACGCTATGACCGGCGCGGCGACGAAGTGATGCGGCGCGCGGCCGATACACTCCACTTCCCGACGCCATGAAGGGGAAAGGGGCATGGCAACGTGACGACGACGGCGCGCGACGACCGTCGCGGCGAGGCGTCCAAGCGCACGGCCGTCGGGAAGTTGCACTTCCTGACAATTTAAGCATGAGGGAGCGAAGGCACATGAACATATGGATTTGACTACTCTAGACAGTCAATCATATCTACACCTCGATCACTCGCGGACTGTCGGCATCGGTAAGGTGCAGCCGCGTATACAGGTCACACTCAAGGCTCGCACGGCACAAAACATCGAGGTGGCTTGGGGGCAGCTCATCGTTTCACTCACGCTGAATAATGAGCAGCTTGGAACTAGCCCCTTGACGTTCATCAGTCCTATATCCACTTTTGACACCTATGTGGCCTTCGACATCGCTGTTAGTCGCCACGCGCTACAGTATCTGCAAGAGCACATGCAAGGGCCATCACTACTCCTGTCACTAGGGTTGTCCGGCCTCATGTGGGTCCACAGTGTTACTCCCCCCGACGCGTCACAGCCTCGGAACCGGGTCGGCTTTGAAGATGGAACACCTGTGCCCGTTGACTCGGCTCGTACGAGCGGCGGGCTGGTGATATCCCTTGCGCGCAGCGATGTATATACACAGATACTCGAACCCACAGGATTCGGTCGGTACATCCTGATGGAGCTGCCAGTCCCTCCCGTGCCAGACCCGTCGCAGTGGCGCACTGCCATAGAGCATTTGGAGAAGGCCGATGAGCAATGGACTCTTGGCTATGATGCTGGCGTGTTCGCTGAATGCCATGCCGCATTAGAGAGCGCCACCTTCGCGGCAGGAGAAAACGACCATAGAGAGTTGTTGTCCAAGATCGAGGACACCCGAAAGCGAGATGCGCTAAATCTACTAGTGCAGAAGACAAAGGCATATCTCGACTCTGGTAGGCATGCGAGCAAACAGGCGGGGAGCGAGCAGCAAGGTAAGTTTGCGGTAGACCACCAGGATGCCGAGTTCGCGCTTGCACAGACGCACTTTCTCGTCGGCTACCTTGCCAAGCTACTGACGGGCCGCAAGTATGAGTGACGAGAAGGCTCCACTCCAATCTGTCGATGTTGGTTACGACGTCTTGCTGGCTGACTTACGCGCCATCATCGCGTCCGGTCGTGGGCGCGCGGCGGCAGCCGTCAACGCCGAGATCGTCGCCACCTACTGGCGCATCGGTGAGCGCCTGGTGCGCGCGGAGCAGGGCGGCATGGAGCGCGCGGGCTACGGCGAAGAGGTGCTCGAACGCGTCGGGCGCATCCTGGCTGCCGAGCACGGGCGTGGCTTCTCGTACCGCAGCCTCGCCAACATGCGGCAGTTCTACCTCGCCTACCCAAATGTGTCCGCGCTGCGGACAGAATTGACCTGGACGCACTATCGTTCCCTGATGCGCCTGGACGACGGGCAACGCTCCTTCTACGAGCGGGTCGCGATCACGGGGCGCTGGAGCTCGCGCGAGTTGGACAAGCAGATCAACTCCATGCTCTACGAGCGCACTGCCCTCTCACGCCAGCCCGAGCGCACCCTCGCCGCCGCGACGACGGGAGAAACGTTGCCGGCCGCCGCCGCCGATGTGTTTAAGGACCCTTATCTGTTGGACTTCCTCGGACTGGAAGACACGTTCTCAGAGAAAGATTTGGAGGCGGCGCTGATCCGCCAGATCGAACGGTTTCTACTCGAACTTGGTGCCGGCTTCTACTTTGGCGGCCGCCAGCGGCGCATCACCATCGGCGACGAGGACTTTTATATCGATCTCGTCTTCTGGCACCGCCACCTGAAGAGCCAGGTCTTCATCGACCTGAAAATCGGCGCGATTGCGCCGGCGGACATCGCGCAGATGCGGCTCTACCTCAACTGGGCCAAGCGCCACGACATGCAGGACGGTGAGAACGATCCTATCGGCCTGATCCTGTGCGGCTCCAAGAACGAGCAGGTCGTCGAGCTGCTGCTGGCCGACAGCGCGAGCACGACCGACCAGCGGATCAAGGTGGCCCAGTATCTCCTTCTCGACAGTCAGGAGGCTCTCAAAGAGCGCCTGGCCCAACTCGCCCGCCTCAGCGACGAGGCGCATGAGGGCGGCACACGCGCCGATGCTGACGCGGATCGCGAGCGGTAGGCGACTGACAATGCGACCGACGCGGCGCTTGAGATGTCGGACGCTGCCCCCCGCCGCCGCGCACTTCCGCGCCTACGTCCGGCTGCGCAGCGTCGACCCCGCGCGCGACCGCGACCGCAGCTACACGCTCACCTGGACCCCGGCCCTCTTCGAGGGCGGCGCACTGGTACGCTGCTGGGGCCGCACCGGCGGCGCCGAGCACACCCGTAGCGACTACTATTCCGACCGCGCCGACGCGCAGGCCCACGTCGAGGCGATCCTGCGCCGCCGCCTGCGCCACGGCTACCGCGTTATCACTTGGGAATAGCCAACAGGACAAACCGGCTGTCTGGCTGTCTGGACATCTAGCTGCTTAGTAGTTTAGACTGCTCTATGTCTGAACATTCTAACGTTTGGACTCTTAGCTGTCTAGTCGGTAGGTGATGCATGACGACACTCGCGATCATTAATCAGAAAGGCGGCAGCGCCAAGACGACCACGGTCGTCCACCTTGGAGCGGCCCTCGCCGCCTTAGGGAAGCGCGTACTCCTCGTCGATATGGACCCCCAGGGGCACCTCGCCGAAACGTTTAATATCTCCGCGCGCGCGCTCGACCGGGAAATGTCGACGGTGCTCATGCGCAAGACTCCACTGCGGGAC
>JAABUU010005171.1_pt1 | contig 14825 bp, 16 predicted proteins | sample 5559301 | NCBI WGS metagenome assembly JAABUU01 (sample SAMN10711884, study PRJNA513360) | rock metagenome | isolation source: Antarctica rocks | place: Antarctica: Victoria Land, Richard Nunatak white | reverse complement strand
TTATATGGACGAGCGTTCCCCGTCAATAGGCTCATGTGGCCGTCATCCTCCCAAGGTTTTTCCCCGCGCCTTCGTTGTCCGACGTCAGGCTCGCGATGCGCTCGACCTGGGCCTTTTTCTCCGCGATGTGCTGCAGCGTCTCCACCAGCCCCGCCTCCTCGCCTTCCCACCCGCGCTCGCGTGCCTCATCAATCAGCGCCACCGTGTTCAGCTCGATCTGCACGAGGCGCGGCAGTTGCTGCGGATCCATGCGCAGCATCGGACAGCGGACGCATGCGTGCTCGTGTGGGCACTCCGTGCCGTACGGGCGGTAGCAGTCCCCGAGCGCCATCTTCCGGCGCCGGAAGTGGGTCCCGAAGGCGTCCCATTCCGCCGCAGTCGGCTCGTGGTACTCGACGGCGGGGCGGACGATCCGCCGGCGGGCGAGGTGTGCCTGGTAGTGGCGGGTGACCTCCTCGGGATAGACGGCCACGTAGCCCCGGGTCGTATTGAGGTCGAGGTGGCCGAGCAGCTTGGCGGCGATATGAATCGGCAAGCCACCATTGACCGCTTCGGTGGCGAAGAGGCGGCGGAAGTCGTGCGGGGTGAAGTGGAGCGGTGCCCCATCCTTATCGGTCAGCCCCGCGCGGCTGCTGGCCCGCGTGAGCAGCGCGCCGACGGTGCCGGGACTGATCACCGCACCCTGCGCGCGCCAGTTGCGTTGGAAGAGGTAGGGCAAGGGGGCACTCAGCATCTTCTCCAAAGGGTCAAACCGCTGGACAACCGGCACCGCGCCGTCGCGATTGCGGATGCGCGCGACGATTTCCGCGAGGACATGGGAGAGTTCGGGGCAGATCGGCAGGACCCGCTCGCGGTCCCGCTTGGAAGGGGCGATCTGCAAGAGGAGGACGCGTTGCCCGTCCGGCATCGCATAGCGGTGGATGCTCAGGTGTGTGAGTTCGAGCAGTTCTTCCGACCGGACGCCGGTCAGGCGGAGGACCTCGATGACTGCCCAGGCCCAGAACGCCGCGTCCTCGAGGTCGTGGCAGTTGGTCACTCGTGCGTCGGGCGCGCCCACTGGTTGCACCCGGAGGGGCGGCGATCCCAATCGGCGCGTGCTCTCCGCGCCGGGAGAGGGGAGCCGCCGATACGTGCGGCCGTCGAGGGTGAAGGTGCCACCGTCGGGACAGGCCGCCGCCTCGGTGAGCAGGCGGCGGGCGAAGGCGCGATGCGCGCGCATGTCGGTAAGGAAGCGGGGGAGCAGCGGACCCAGGGTGCGGGTCCGCGCGTGCATTCGCGCCTGGCGGTGGAGGAGGACGTTGCGGTAGGCGCGCATGTCGGCGGCGGAGATCGGGCTGGGGCAGGCATAGCGCGCCCACCGGTCAGGGTCTTCGACCGCCCATTGCAGGAGATCGAGATAGAAGCTACGGACGACCATGAAGAGTTCGTTGAAGTTCTTGCGCGGTCGGCCGTCGGGGAGCACCTCGTTGCGTTGCTTCCACGCCGCGATCACCGCACGGGGCAGGGCGATGGAGTCGATCCCCGGATGGTGCCGCTCAATATCGCGCCAGAACATCTTCGCCAGGCGGGTGGTCAACTGGGTGGCGGACGGGTAGTCCATGCCCGCCGTCCGCTCCTCGAGATACATCACCAGCAGATCGCGGATCGCGGTGCAGACGATGCTCTGCCGGGCGACGAGTTCGGCCACCGAGGGTTTGGTGAGACGATAGGCGGAGCCGGTGGAGAGCGGGGGATCGGCGATATAGCCGGCGTGGCGGAGCAGCTGGTGGGCGACCCGCACCCCGCTCGCGAAGCGGCCCGTTGCGCCGATCGCGGCGCCGTAGGCGAGCAGGTCCGCCGTCGTGATCTCCGCGAGGCGCTTGCCGGTGTGGACGACGATCCTGCCGAGGGCCGACTCGGCCTGCTTGATGCTCCCACCGCTCACCCCGACGACGGACGCGCCGGCGAGGATGAGAGTGAACGCGTCCCGTTCGACGGTCGTGCGCAGATGCGCGTAGAGCCACTGCTGTCGGGTGCGCAAGAGCCAGGCGTAGCTGGGACGAATGATGCCTTCGAGGATGAGGGTGTGGAGGGCAACGGTGGCGAGGCTGCGTTCCGTCGGGGTCCGCGCGCCGAGCGTGACCAGCCAGTCGGCGGCGGTCTCCCCGCTGTGTTCCCAGCGCTCCTGCCAGGTCGCACCCGCTGCCCGCTCCAGCCAATCGAGGACGACCCTGATGCCCAGCCGGCGCCGCGACGCCCCGTGCTTGTCGTAATACTGTACGGCGTGGCGGACGACGCATGCTTCCACGGCGGGGCGACTCTCGTGGTCGGGCGGCCTCATTCGCTCGGCTCTGTGTCGCCGAGGAGAAGCGCGAGGTCGGCCGGGTCGTAGTGCCACGCGCCGGTCGCAGCGGCGGTGTCCGGCGGCGGTGCAAGAGCATCGTTCGCCCGGTGATGTGCCTGCACGCGGGCGATGACCTCCTCGGGGCGGGCCCGCAGGTAGAGCTCGGTCGTCGAGAGGTGCTTGTGTCGCAGATGCGCCTGCACGTCGATGAGGGGGACGGCGGGATCGCTCGCCAGGCGCATCGCGCAAGTATGGCGGAAATCGTGCAGGACGAGATTGGTGCCGAGGGTCGCGTTGATGCGCGCGAGGATCTTGCGTAACGCCTGGTAGTTCAACGGGCGATACGGCGCGCGCAGGGTCTGCCAGAGAGCCGCCTCAGGCGCGATCTCTCCGCGCGCGGCGAGGTAGCGCGCGAGCCAGCGGAAGAAGTCGGGGGAGGCGGCGACCCATTGTGCGGCCCGGGTGCCCTTGGTGATCAGCCGGACGGCTTGCCCGCCCCAGTCGATATCCTGCGCGGTCATCTGGAGCAGTTCGCCGGCCCGACACGCCGAGGAGATGAGCAGGCAGAAGATGGCGCGGTCCCGGTCGTGGCCGAGGGCATGGAAGAGCTCGGCCCAGAGCGGCTCGCTGATCGCGCGCGGTGGCCGTGCCGACTCCTGCTGGCGATAGGGGGCGCGCCGCACCGCCACCCAGGGATCGTCGGGGGTGCGATGGGCATTCGGACGGTCGCCCGATGGGCGGGTGGGGACGGGATTGAGTGCCGGCCCGATAGCGTGCCCGCGATGATAGTCATAGAAGCTCTTGACGATGCTGAGGCGATGATTGATGGTCGCGGCTTTGTAGCCGGTGGCGAGGGACGGCTTGCCGGTGCGTGGATTAACCGCACCGGGTGCCGGGGTAGCCGCCTTCGTCCGGTGGCGGTAGGGATTCTCGGCGGTGCGCAGGTGCAACACGTAATCCCGCACGTCGCCGCGCCCGGCGTCGCACCAGGCGACACCTGCGGTGTGGAGGAAGCGGAACCAGTCGAGGAGGGCGTAGACGTAGGACTTGACGGAGGCGTGGCTGTAGTCGGAGGCCGTCAGTTCAAGGAGATACTCGCTGACCGGTTCGACGACCGTGCCATCGGGCGCACACAAGCGAAAGGAGGGTGACCCCGAGATGATCTCGCGAATCTCGTAGCCATGCGGTGCGGACATTACTGAACCCTCCCCGTCAGTCAGCATAGCCCGACAAACACTTCGGCTCAAGGTAGTCCATTCAACATACCTGATCCATGCCCAGCGGCGCGACGCCACTCACGTCGCCGGGTACCGGGCATGGCAGGCGCTGGGACGGCATGTACAGAAGGGAGAGCGGGGCATCCGCATCGTCGTGCCCCACCGCGCCCGCATCGCACCGGCGGAGGACGATAGACAGGAACAGGAGATCGTCACCGGCTGGGGTGTCAGGTACGTCTGGGATGTTGCCCAGACCGATGGGGAACCGCTCGCGGTGCCGCCGATCTATAGCGCACTCACTGGCGATGCGACGGTCGCGGAGATGGTGCGCACCGAACTCGCGGCGTGGTTGCGGCGGGAGGGGGTGACACTCGTGCAACGAGACACCGGGCGGGCGAATGGGTATTACCTACCCCGCACCCACGAGATCGCCATCCACCGCGACCTGACGGGGATACGAGCACTGAAGACGCTCGTCCACGAGGCGGCGCACTTCGCCGCCGACCATGCGGGGGGTGTGCGGTGGGAGGACGCGGAAACGGTGGCAGAGGGGGCGGCCTACACCGTGCTCGCCCATTTCGGCCTCGACACGAGCGGCTACAGTTTCGCGTATGTGGCAGATTGGGCGCGCGACCTGGCGGTGGTGCGGCGCAACCTGGCGGCGATCCAGCAGATAGCGCACCGGCTGATTGTCGCCATCGAGGGAAACGAGGCGCGTGGCGACGCGGCCGGTTGACCGCAGAGACGAAAAGCGCGGCGAAGGGCGGATCGCCCCTCTCGTCAGTGCGACAGGTAACGGAGGTGGGTGATGGCGATGTATCGATTGACGATCACGGGCGAATGGGGCGGGCATGACCGCCAACTGCGGCGCGCCGCTGTGGCGTGCGAGTTCGCGGCGGAGCAGAGCGTGACGGCGCTGGACGTGACGCGGACGCTTGTCGCCGCCCTCCTCGGCCCTGATGATGCGCGGCGAAGGCACCCCGTAGGGTTCCCACTCTGGCGTCCGCTACTCGGGGTGCTGGCGGTGACCCTTCGCTACGTGGAAGATCACGACCGGATGCCCATTGGCCTGCACTGGGTTGCCGACGAATCAGTGAGCGATGGGGAGTGACGCGATAGACGCTATCTATTAGACGATGAGTAACCGTGATTGGAGGCGGTGTGAGGATGCGGACTTGCACTCTGCCAACTCCCGTGCGGCGATGATCTCGTGGCGGAAGATCGCGCCGCAGCGGTCGGCGCCGCGCGTCTCGCCTTGGTCGTCCGCAGCCTTCTTCAGCATGTACGATCAGTCTGCCGCCGCAGGGTCGGTGGCGCGGGCGCGCTCCGCGAGCGCCTCGCCCGCTGCCACGAGCAGGAAGTCCTCGTCCCGCTCCCCGTCGCGGGCGAGCGCCCACGCCGCCACCGCCGCGCGCCCGTGCGCCGCTACGTAGCGCGCCACGAGGCGTAACGCCTCCTCCTCGGTGGCGAAGTCCCCGACCATGTTCGCGGTTCCCTGATCCATGATCTCGTACCAGACGGTCATCTCATTCGCTCCCTTCATCCGCTGCCACGGACACGACCCGCGCGACCGCAGCGTGCAGCAGATCCGCATTACCCCAGACCGTGTGATGCCCCGCGCGGTGCAATGTCCGCTCGATGCGACACCGCCCGTCGCGCGGCACGTCCACTGCCGCGAGGAACGCGCCGAGTCCCCGGTAGCGGCGGGCGGTACGGCGGGCCTGCGCCTGGGTATCGTACACCGAAAGCCCGTCCCACAGCCGCATGGCCTCCGAGTCGTCCGGGGACGGCGCGCCGCGTGCCGCGCGGGAGACGAAATCGTCGCGCGTCGGCGGATCGGTGCGGGCGATGCGCCAGAGGCGGCGCGTGGGTGGCACGTCATCCATGCGCGGGACGATCTGCTCCTGCGCTCGCGCGCTGGCTCTGCAGGTGGTCGGGCGACGCCGCACGGCTGGCACGCACATGTCGCGCAACGGGGAAAAGCGAGCATCTTCAGTCAAGCATTGGCTTTCCTCGACGAATATGAGCAACTCCCGGATGCCTGCCTGCCGGGGATTCCATGCGGTGGGTATGCGTCAGCGTACCGCCGTCACCGGGCAACTGCTGTCTTGCTGAAACACGTAGCGATAGGTAATATTCATCGTGCGCGATGACGCCGCATTACAATCCCGGATGCAGTGCGCCGGTCTATCGGCAGAGAGGGACGACATGGATGGTACCGCGTTGGACGAGTTGTTGGCGCGACTGCCGCGCAAGCGCGTCGGGTTCTATCCCACGCCCTTTCACAAGCTCGCGAATCTCTCTGCCAAGTATGGCGTGAATTTCTTCATGAAACGTGAAGATCTTGCCGGGCCGGGCGCGGTCAGTGGCAGTAAGACGCGTCTGGCTGAGTTCATCCTCGGCCAAGCCCTCGAAGAGGGCATTGACACGATCATCACGCAAGGGGCCTACCTGACGAACTCCGGGATGCAGTTCGCCGTCGCGTGCCGCGCGGCGGGCATCACCCCCATCCTCTATCTCCAGGATGAGTCCTACCGGGGAATCCCGACGGAGTATCGGGGGAATCTGCTGCTCAACAAGATCATGAACGTCGAGATGCACTACCTGCCAAGCACGCAGGGAGCGCACTGGGATACGGAAGAAGCGCGCGCGCGCGTGGTGGCGGCGATGGCGGCGCGCAAGGAGCACCTCGAGGAGCGGGGCCATCGCGTCCTGGTCGTTCCCTCCGGTGGCGCGCATCCGTACGGCTTCGTCGCGCATATGCTCACGTTTCGGGAGATGGTCGAGCAGGCCCGGAACGCAGGGGTGGCGCTCGACTACATCTACCACACTGCCGGCACCGGCACCGCGCTTCCTGGCTTGCTTGCCGCCAAGATCGTGACCGGCAGCACCGTGACAATCCGCTCGGTCGCGATTTGCCCGTACCAGCCGGAGTACTGGATCAACAAGCAGATTATTGTCGAGCGCGTGAAAACGATCCTGCACAGACTGAACGTGGAACCGCCGTGCGACGAAGCAATCGACGCCGAACTCGACGTTGACGAGCGCTTCATCGGCGAGGACTACGCCGTGCCTTCCCCGGAAGGCACGGCCACCCTCCAGGAACTCGCCGAGACCGACGGCGTCTTCGTCGGGCCGGTGTACACGGCGAAGGGATTTGCCGGACTGCTCGATCATGTCCGCACGGGCAAGGTTGCGCAAGGAAGCAACGTCGCCTTCGTCCACACGGGCGATACCGTCAATCTGTTCGAGATTGCGAAGGTGGTTGGCAACGTGGTGCGCGACGAAGCGGAGAGGATTTAGCCGTATGAGTCAGGCTCTTCCGCAGCGACGATGAACGCAGGAAGCAGCGAGTCCGAGGTGGGGCAAGGGGATCTGCGGGGTAATCGGCGCTCACGGCACGCAAGAGAACCACCGCCCGATTTCGCTTGTCCTGGCAATCTGGAACGGTAAAAACGCTTCACCGCGATTGCGGAAGACCCCATACCGGCTCTTCCGCAAACGGCGTGAACGCTATGCGGGACACAGGAACCGTTGGCGCAGCAGGGCGAACCCGGCACGCCCGTACATCTGACGTTTCACGGTCTTCAGGCGATTGACATGCCCCTCCGTTTGTCCGTTGCTCCACTCCTCCGTCAATCCTGCTCGGATGGCCGCCTTATCGGGCAGCAGGCCGATCGCGAAGCGACGCAGTTCCATCACCTCGCTCGCGCTCGCCGCAGCGATCCATGCATCGAGTCGATCACCTTGCCGCTCGCGCAGAATCGCTGCGAACTCCTGTGTCAGTGTGTATGCGCGGGCGAAGGTTGCATCCGCCGCGCAAACGGGCTCAACCGTCATCCGCTGCTCATCCGTCAGATCGGCGGGACGGCGGATAAAGAGCATCGCGACCTTGCGTGGCGTCGGCGAGCGATCCGCAGTGCCGTGCTCCCGGAAGATGCTCGGGCGCTGGCCGACGGGGAGGCGCAACTGTGCGAGGAAGCGCGAGACATTGGTATAGGAATGTGTGTAGCCCATCGCTCGAATCTCCCGCCAGAGCCGCGTCGCGACGTGGCAGCCCTCGTCCCAACGCTGGAGCAGATGCTCTTTGTACGGATCGAGTGGTGTGCGGCGGCTGTATTGCTTGCGACCGGGTGGGCAACCGAGCCGGAGATAGCGATAGACCGTCGTCCCGCTGATTCCAGCCATCCGGGCAATGTCCGCGATTGCCGCGCCCTTCGCGTGCAGCGCGATCACCTGCTCGTAGCGCGCGATCCACGGCGCGTGTCGCTGCTCACCCTCCCGCTCGATGCGCTCTTGCCACGATGGCAGGGGCGGAGCAGGAAGCGGTGTGACGGTTGGCGTACTCGCTTGTTTCAATCTCGTCCGCCTCTGTTGCAGAAATCGCTCGAGGGCATCGCCGAGGTTCTTCAAGAGATGGAAGCGGTCAGCGACCTGTGTGGCATCCGGCGCGCCGCGTGTCGCGCCATCCGCATAGAGATCGCTACGGTCCCGGGCGATTACCCTGATACCGGGGGTTGCGCCCAGCCACGCGGCGACGGAATCGGCGGAACGATCAGGCAGGATGCCACCCAAAGGGTACCCGGATGGCTCGGTGCCGTTCGAGGTCGCAGAGGATGGTGCCGTAGCGCCGCCCTTTCGTCCATGCCCAGTCATCGACGCCGAGCACCTGTGGCTGGACAGCGAGCGGAAGCGGCATAGCGCGCACAAGCCGCAGCAGCGTATCGTCGCTTGTCGGCATTGCGAGATGACGAGCGAGACGCGCGCCGGATTTCCCCACCGAGCGCCATGCCGATCCGGGCGAGGGCGGCATCGAGGGCATGGCTGCGCCGGGCACCGGGGGCGACGAGCGGTGTGAGGCGCTCGGCGAAGGTCCGCCGGGGACAATCGGGCGCGCGACAGAAGAAGCGGCGAGCGTGGATCACGAGGGTGACGGCGCGACCGCTGCAGGGAAGATCGGCAACGCGGCGCTGATACCGGCTGTGGACTGCCCGCGAGGGACGATGGCAGAGTGGGCAACATGCTGCTCGGGAAATCGTCTCGGCGATGAGGGTGAAATGATCGCGCTCGGCGCACACATGCATGACGCGCATTCCACGCCAGTGCGGGAAGAGAGCGGTAAGACGCATGGGGAAACCTCCTTCGCGATGCGACCGGCAACACGAAGGAGTGTAAAAGGGTATGACCGATTCACGCCGTTTGCGGAAGATCCGGTATGTTCTGGCTAAGTGTGATGCGCGTGCCGGTGTCGTCCTTGATGGAGACTTCCACCACGCCGGAGCGGATGACGTAGAGCGCGTCGCCGGGATCGCCGAGTTCGAAGACGGTTTGACCGGCCGGGACACGCACCTCCTCCAGCACCTGCGCAATCGCCGCCCGTTCCGCGTCGTTGAGCGGTTGGAAGAAGGGAATTGTCGCGAGCAGGGCTGCGTCGGCCGGCATGATCGTCTCCCTACGTTAACGGACACCGCTCACGCATTTCCAGCAATCGAACGCGCGGCTTCGGCCGCTTGTGCCGCCGTCGCGCCGCGGACGCGGGCATTCGGTCTTCCACCCGTCGCGAAGCCGACGATGAGCACGATTTCGTCCGCCTTCGGCGCGCCGGGAAGGGCAACTTCCATCGCGTCCATCGTGTCGTACTCCCAGCCATCGGAGAGATCGCCGAAGACGAGATCAATCGCCGCACCCGGCCCGGCCACCTTCGCAACGCCGGGGATCAATGCTGGCCCGCCACCGGCGCCGCGACGCATCGCCAGCCCGAGGCGGACGTGGATCATCGCCGCGCCGTGCTCGCGGTCGCCGTCCGTACCGACAATGACCGCCTTGCCGTAGGCGGTCGGTCGCTGGCCCCCGAGCGTCCGAAGGGCGCGCTCAGTCAGCATCGTTCCGACTTCGACAGATAAGTCAACGAGTTCGGAGAGATCATCGCGCGCCACCTGACCCGCGAGTGGATTGGCAATCACGGCGCAGGCGGCCACTTGGCGCGTCGGTGGGTCTACCACGCGCCCCGCCTCTCGATCGGTTTCCTGGTCAATGACGACGATACGGCGAATATCCATGCCCGTTCCCTTCTCAACGAACCGATCCAACACTATCAATTGTGCGAGCGAATGTACAACCTGTCCGCGATGCCGGTGCGGTACGCTTACTGACCATGTCGGAGCCGCAGCAGGAGCGCGATGCTCGCGGCAAGGACGATGACGCCAAACCCGGCGAGCGTGCTGACGACCCCGAAGCGGTCGGCGAGGAAGCCAATACAAACGCTCGGGATGCCGAAGCCGAGGTACGCGAAGAGGAAGTAGCCGGAGACCGCCCGTGCTCGGTCTGCCCCGGCGGCTTGCGAGACCGCGTTCAGCCCGCCCAGATAGGTGAATCCATAACATGCCGCCCCTGCGACAGCGGCTCCCGCCAGCACGACGATCAGCGCGCCACGCCACGCGCCAATGACCAGGAGCGCATAGCCGACAGGGAGGATCAGCAATCCTGCGCGCAATGCGGTGGTCGCTTTCATCCGGCGCGCGAGCGGCTGACAGGCCGCACCCGTCCCATTGACGAGAAAGAGCGCGACGCCTGCCCACGACGCGAGCGCGTGCCGCCGCAGTTCCTTCGGTACAATCGCGATGACCAGCCCCGTTACCGCCCACGCCGTGCCAATCGCGAAACTGTAGGCGAGAGTGCCGGCGGGGAAATGCGGCAGGCGCACTTGTGCGCTCGTTGCCCGTGCCAATGCGCGCGGTTGCGGCAAGCGGGCAACGAACACGATGCAGCAGAGGGTCGGGAAAAGCACGGCCCAGAAACTAAGCGGCGTCAGCGAGTGCCGGTAGAGGAGCGCCGCGCTGGTGAATAACGCGCCGCTGCCGAACCCAACGGATGTTGTGACGGCGGCGTAGCTCGCCGCGCGGGTCGGACCATCTGCCTGGACAAATCGCTCCGCGAGATAGGCGGTACCCGCCCCGACGCTCAGGCCGACGCCAATCCCTTGCAAGATGCGCGCGGCGAACAAGGTGTGGATGTCGGGCCACCGCAGCATCAGCGCCGTCGCGGACGATGCCGCGATCAGCCCGACCAATATGACCGGCTTGCGCCCGATGCGGTCCGAGATACCACCAAGCAGGATCAGAACCGGCAGCAACCCGCCGACGTACGCCGCGAATGCCACTGCCGTCGGCCCCCCGCCGTATCCGGCGGCATCGGCGTAGGTCTGATAGAGCGGCACCTGGAGATTCACCGCCGCAGTGATGAGAAATAGCGTGATCGCGACGATGATCGCTGGCAGTCGGTCGCTCTCCGCCAGAGGGCCGTCTCGTTCATCGGCTACCTCGCCGATCATTGACCCGGTCGTTCGCTGCATTCGTGGTCGCCTTCCGTGTCGCATAGTCTTCTATGATAGAATACACTCTCAGTATAAGGCGATCGCGACGAAATGCAAGAGGATATTCTTCTATGGGAGATACAGCAATAACGGACGATCTCGGTGGACGCCTCCGCGATCTTCGCACGGCGAGTGGGCTATCGCTCGACATGCTCGCGGAGCGGAGCGGCGTCAGCCGGGCAATGCTGAGTAAGATCGAGCGAGGGGAGAAGAATCCGACGGTACGGATCGTCGCGCAGATCGCGGCAGGGCTGGATATCAGCGTCTCCCGCTTGTTGGGCCTGGACGAACGGCGGCGTGTCATCCGTGTCCCGGCCGGGAGTCAGCGCATCCTCGCGGACGCGGCGAGCGGCTACACGCGCGAACTGCTTTCCCCGACCTTCGACGCGGCGGGGTTGGAGTTCATCCGCGTGGTGATGCCGCCGGGCGTGGGGAGTGGGACGTTTCCGGCGCACCGCCGGGGCACGGAGGAATACGTCGCGGTCGCGCGGGGACGCGTGCGTCTTCGCCTCGGCGATACGGACGACCATCTGCTTGAAACGGGTGACGCGATCTTCTTCGAGGCCGATGTCGCGCATGAGTTCTGGAACGTCGCGCCGGATGACGAAAGCGTTTTCTACCTCGTTATCAATGGCGGGCGTCGCGGGTAGCAGTCCTTGCCGATCCTCGCCTCCACTGCCTAAATCTGGGAGCGATGAAGAGGGAAGTCATCCGTACTGACCAAATAGGCCCTAAACCCCAAACCGTCGCTGTAGTAGCGGTATCGTCATCACCATGATGACGCGCACACGTCTCGCTCAGGCTGTCGAGAGCGAGGCGCGCGACCGCTATGGGAATGTCGTGTTCAAAACCGTCATCCCGTCCAGCACTATCATCGCCGAGGCCGTCACCTATGGCGAGCCCATCAGCGTGTATGCCCCCGGATCGCCGGGTGTGCTGGCTTATACCGCACTCGCGGCGGAATTGGAGAATCGCTATGAATCGTAGAGACTCGCTTCCACCCATCCTCTCTGATGTGCCAATTAAGACTGGGCCTCCGCCCGCGCTCTCTGCCACTTTAGAAGAACAGAAGAAAAGAAGAAAAGAAGAAAGCACGAACGCTGATCCCGGCCGGATAGTGAAAGTGAAGATTGGGTACTATATTGACCCCGAACTCGCCCAGTCGATGCGACAAGTTGCGCTCAATCAGCACCGGCGTACCAGCGCAGTTGTAGAAGACGCAATGCGCCTCTACCTAAAGCAGAATTCTGCAGAGAATAATTCTCCTTCAATAGAATAGAAGAATTCTTCCAAGAGTCGCCCTCGGGGAAAACGTTCCGGTGGTCAGTTAGAGGCCTGCCCCACATTACCTGACCCTCCGCCGCTGAGTGGCGTACCAGCGTGCTCCCGACGGCGTCAGCCGGACGACCACCCCAATGTCGTCGATCATACCCGCCTCTTCGTGCCCGATGGCATTGACAAGTGCAGCGGTATCGAAGTTGCGGGTAGAGGACACGATCCCGGAGGGGTTCGACCCACCGGAACTGGCGGAGGAGCCGCAGCTGACCGCACCGGGCATCGACCCGGAGATGATCGCCGCCGCTGCAAAGCGCGTGCTCGGCTAGGGGCGCCTGGAGGATAACAGGGCTGGGGAGAGGACGTGAGAGCTGACCCCACGCGTTGATGACGCCCCGCAGACGGACGGGGCGTGATGACGATTGAGAAGGAGTGACCCGTGAAAGCGCTCGTCTGGCATAAGAGTGGCGATGTCCGCGTTGATACCGTCCCCGACCCCGAAATCCTCGACCCGCGCGACGCGATCGTGCGGATCACCGCCACCGCGATCTGCGGCTCCGACCTGCACCTCTACGACGGTTACCAGCCGACGATGAAGGAGGGCGACATCCTTGGCCACGAACCGATGGGCGAGGTCGTCGCGGTCGGGCGCGATGTCCGCAACCTCAAGGTGGGCGACCGCGTCGTCGTCCCGTTCACGATCTCCTGCGGCGAGTGCTTCTTCTGCAAGAAGAGCCTGTACTCGATGTGCGACAACTCCAACCCGAACGCGGAAATCGCCGAGAAGGCAATGGGGCATTCGCCCGCCGGGCTGTTCGGCTTCTCGCACATGCTGGGGGGTTACGCCGGGGGGCAGGCGGAGTACCTGCGGGTGCCGTTCGCCGATGTCGGCCCGATCAAGATCACCTCCGGCCTGCCGGACGATCAGGTACTCTTCCTCTCCGACATCTTCCCGACCGGCTACATGGCGGCGGAGAACGCCGAGATCGAGCCGGGCGACACGGTGGCCGTCTGGGGCTGCGGGCCGGTCGGGCAGTTCGCGATCCAGAGCGCGTGGATGCTCGGGGCCGGACGGGTGATCGCCATTGACTATGTGCAAGAGCGGCGCGCAATGGCGGAGACGATCGGCAAGGCAGAGACAATTGATCCTGAGAAGGAACGTGTCTACGACCGTTTGCAAGAGATGACGGGCGGGCGCGGGCCGGACCGCTGCATTGACGCGGTCGGCAGCGAAGCGCACGGCATGGGCATTGGCGGCGTCTATGACAAGGCGAAGCAGACCCTGCGGCTGGAGAGCGACCGCCCGCATGTGCTACGCGAGGCGATCCTGTGCTGCCGCAAGGGGGGTTCGCTCTCCGTCCCCGGCGTCTATATCGGACTGGTGGACAAGATCCCCTTCGGCGCGGTGATGAACAAAGGGCTGACGATCAAGACAGGGCAGACGCACGTGCAGCGCTACATGGCGCCACTGCTGGAGAAAGTGGAGGCGGGAGAAATCGACCCGTCCTTCGTCATCACGCACAAGATGCCCCTTTCCGCTGCCCCAGAGGGGTACAAGATGTTCCGCGACAAAGAGGATGGCTGCATCAAGGTGGTGCTCATCCCCTGAGGGCGGGCGTGTCATGCGCCTACGGGACGATGGATCGGAGCATACCGGGAGGTCCAATGAGCGCACACGGAAATGGCACACCGATGCCCGACAAGGGTGCGATGCGGCAGATCGCGCCGGACGTCGCCTGCCTGATGCTGCCGATCGTCAATCTCTACTTTGTCGGCGCGCCCGGCGGGGGTGATCGCTCATGGGTGCTCGTGGATGCCGGCTTGCCCGGTACGGCGGGGCGCATCGCGGCGACGGCCGGACAACGCTTCGGTGCGGATGCGCGACCGGCAGCGATTATCATGACGCACGGGCACTTCGACCATGTCGGAGCGCTGCGGGCCCTCGCCGCGCGGTGGGATGTCCCGATCTATGCGCACGAACTGGAACTGCCCTACCTGACGGGCCGCTCGGACTATCCGCCCCCCGACCCGACCGTCGGCGGCGGGGCGATGGCGTGGCTCTCGTGGCTGTATCCGAAGAAGCCGATCGATCTCGGCGCGCGGGTGTGGGCGTTGCCGGTGGATGGCAGGGTGCCGGAAATGCCCGGCTGGCGCTGGATGCACACGCCCGGCCACAGCCCCGGCCATATCTCGCTCTACCGGGAGGCGGATCGTCTGCTGATCGCAGGCGACGCCTTCGTGACGACGAAGCAGGAATCGGCGATCGCCGCACTGATGAAGCCGCAAGAGGTACACGGCCCACCCGCCTGCTTCACGCCGGACTGGCAAGCGGCCCGCCGTTCCGTCGAGGCATTGGCCTCCTTGCATCCCGCTGTCGCCGCCACCGGCCACGGCGTGCCGATGCAGGGTGCAGAGTTGGAGCGCGAGTTGCAAGCCCTCGCGCGGGATTTCGACCGCGTTGCCGTGCCGAAGAAAGGGCGGTACGTCACCGAACCTGCCGTGGCAAACAACAGCGGTGTCCTGCGTGTGCCCCCGCCAGTGCGCAGGCCATTGCCTGCCGCGCTGGTTGGTATCGGGCTCATACTCGCAGTTGCCGCGATCTTCGGGCTCCGGCGGCGGTACGGTCGCGGGAGAGGGG
>JAABUU010005170.1_pt1 | contig 14828 bp, 14 predicted proteins | sample 5559301 | NCBI WGS metagenome assembly JAABUU01 (sample SAMN10711884, study PRJNA513360) | rock metagenome | isolation source: Antarctica rocks | place: Antarctica: Victoria Land, Richard Nunatak white | reverse complement strand
GAGGGAATGAGCTGCGACGGTGACACCATCTCGATCACCGCCGCCTCCCAGCCCGCCATCGAGGATGTCCTCCTGGGGGCGATCCCCGGGCTGCCCAAGGTGCACCTGCACAACAAGGTGCTCGATCCGACGCTGGGCGGTGAGGAGTACCTTGCCCCGTTCCGGGCGGCGGTCAACGACACGCTGGACGCGCCGTTCGTCCTCGTCGTCGAGGGCTCGATCCCCAACGAGAACATCAACGGCGAGGGCTACTGGACCTCGTTCGGCAACGACCTCGCCACCGGTGAGCCCCTCACGCTGAACTGGTGGCTGGACCAGCTCGCCCACAAGGCCTGGGGCGTGGTCGCCGTCGGGACGTGTGCGACCTACGGCGGAATTCACGCGATGGCCGGTAATCCGACGGGCTGCATGGGCCTGGCCGACTACCTGGGCTGGGACTTTCGCTCGGCCGGCGGCCTGCCCATCGTCAACATCCCGGGTTGTCCGGTGCAGCCTGACAACTTCATGGAGACGCTGACCTGGCTGCTCTACCAGGCCGCGGGCCTGGCGCCGACGATCCCGCTCGACGACCAGCTGCGCCCGCAGTGGCTGTTCGGCAAGACCGTTCACGAGGGCTGTGACCGAGCGGGCTACTACGAGCAGGGCGACTTCGCCAAGGACTACAACTCACCCAAGTGCCAGGTGAAGATCGGCTGCTGGGGGCCGGTGGTCAACTGCAACGTCCCCAAGCGGGGGTGGATGGCCGGCATCGGTGGCTGCCCCAACGTCGGCGGCATCTGCATCGGCTGCACGATGCCGGGCTTCCCCGACAAGTTCATGCCGTTCATGGACGCTCCTCCCGGTGGAGGGCTCTCCTCCGCGGTGACAGGTGCCTACGGGCCCGTCATCCGCAAGCTGCGAGGCATCACCAACACGACGGTAAACAAAGAGACGAAGTGGCGCCACAACGGCAGGGAGCTCACCACGGGCTACGCACCGCGCTGGGGCAACTGACCCCCAGCACGCTGAGGCAACTGACACCGAGACCTGAGGCAGCGAGAGGAGACTGAAATGGCGGTTAGGACAAAGGTCGAGCGAGAGGCGGGCAAGATCGTCGACATGTCGTGGGATCCGATCACGCGGATCGTCGGCAACCTCGGCATCTACACCAAGATCGACTTCGAGAACCAGGAGGTCGTGTCGTGCAAGGCGACCTCGTCGATCTTCCGCGGCTACAGCGTGTTCATGAAGGGCAAGGACCCGCGCGACGCTCACTTCATCACCAGCCGCATCTGCGGCATCTGCGGCGACAACCACGCGGTCTGCTCGGTCTATGCCCAGAACATGGCCTACGGGGTCAAGACGCCGCCGATGGGCGAGTGGATCATCAACCTCGGTGAGGCGGCGGAGTACATCTTCGACCACATCATCTTCCAGGACAACCTGGTGTTCGTGGACTTCTGCGAGCAGATGGTCAAGGACACCAACCCGAGCGTGCTGGCCAAGGCTGAGAACACCGGTGCGCCCCACTCCGACATGCACGGCCACCGCACGATCGCCGACATCATGCGCGCCTTCAACCCGTTCACGGGAGAGGTGTACAAGGAGGCCCTGCACATGAGCCGGGTCGCCCGCGAGATGATCTGCCTCATGGAGGGCCGCCACGTTCACCCCTCCACCGTCTATCCCGGCGGTGTCGGGACGCAGGCGACGCCGTCGCTGTTCACCGACTATCTCAGCCGCCTGCTGCGCTGCTTTGACTTCATCAAGAAGGCGGTGGCGATGAACGACGACCTCTTTGACTTCTGGTATGAGGCGCTGCCCGGCTATGAGGAGGTCGGCCGGCGACGCATCCTGCTCGGCTGCTGGGGCGCGTTCAACAATCCCGAGCACGTCGACTACGACTACCGCAACATGGACAACTGGGGCAACGAGATGTTCGTCACCCCCGGCGTCATCGTCGACGGCGAGCTGGTCACCACCAACCTCGTCGAGATCAACCTGGGCATCCGCATCCTCCTGGGCAGCTCCTACTACAGCGACTGGACCGGCGAGGAGACCTTCGTCGACAAGGACCCGCTGGGCAACCCGGTCGACAAGCGCCATCCGTGGAATCAGACCACGATCCCCAAGCCCCAGAAGCGCGACCTCGAGGGGGGTAACTACTCCTGGGTGATGAGCCCGCGCTGGTATGACAAGCGCACCGGCGACTACCTGGCGCTCGACACCGGTGGCGGCCCCCTGGCCCGGCTGTGGGTCACCGCGCTGGCCAACAAGGTCCACACGCCCTACGTCAACGCCACCGGCCACAGCGTCCTCATCAACCTGCCCCAGACCCCCAACACGCCGGAGCAGACGCTCGAGTGGAAGGTCCCGGAGTGGTCAAATGCGATCGAGCGCGACCGCGCGCGCATCTACTTCCTGGCCTACTCGGCGGGGATGGCGCTGCACTTCGTCAACCTCGCCCTCGCCGAGCTACGGGGAGGACGGACGAAGGTCTTTGAGAACTTCGACGTCCCCGACGAGGCCATCGGCTGCGGCTTTCACGAGGCGGTACGCGGCGTGCTCTCACACCACCTGGTGATCCGCGAGGGCAAGATCGCCAACTACCACCCCTATCCCCCGACGCCATGGAACGGCAGCCCGACGGACTCCTACGGAACGCCGGGTCCCTATGAGGACGCGGTGGGCGGTCAGCCGATCTTCGAGGAGAACGGCCCCGACAACTTCCGCGGGATCGACATCATGCGGGCGGTGCGGTCCTTCGATCCCTGCCTGCCCTGCGGCGTGCACATGTATCTGGGCAACGGCAAGACCCTCAAGCAGGTGCACTCGCCGATGTTCGGACAGCAGCCGTGAACGCAACGGTCACAGACGGCGCGCCCGGGCGCGACCTCGTCGGCAAGGTGGAGGCGCTCCTGGAGGACGTGGAGCGCCTCCCGGATCGCGTCGCGCGCGAGCAGGCCAACGCCGCGGTCCAGGCCCTGCTCGAGCTCTACGGCGAGGGGCTCGAGCGCATCGTCGCCGCGGTGGCCGAGCGCGACGACGGTGAGCTGGCCGCGGCGTTCGCCGAGGACGAGGTCATCTCCCACCTCCTGCTCATTCACGACCTGCACCCGGTTGCGCTCGAGGATCGAGTTCTCGGCGCACTGGAGGAGGTGCGCCCCTACCTGGAGTCCCACGGCGGCAACGTCGAGCTGCTCGGGGTGGACGCGGGCGTCGTGCGGTTACGGATGCAGGGCAGCTGCAGCAGCTGCCCCTCCTCGACAGTCACCTTGAAACTGGCCATCGAGGAGGCGATCCGCAAGGCCGCCCCCGAGGTGGAGGAGATCGAGGCCGACGGCGTGCTCGAGACCGCCCCGGCTCCCCGCCCGGCGGTGATCCAGCTGGAGATCGTCGGTGGCGTGGGCGCCAAGCCGGCGGCGCCTGAGCCGGTCTGGTCGATGGCCGGTGGCGTGCCCGAGGTTCCCGGCGGCGGACCGGTGCTCAAGCGCGTGGCGGGCCGGCCGGTCCTCTTCATCAAGCTCGACCAGGACGTCTACGCCTATCACCCGACGTGCCCGCAGTGTCAGGCCTCTCTTGAGGACGCGGTGCTCACCGGAGAGACCCTGGCGTGCTCGGGCTGCGCACGGCGCTATGACGTGCGCCGGGCGGGACGCTGCGAGGATGTGCCCGAGCTGCATCTCGACCCCCTGCCGCTGCTCGTCGACGACTCCGGCCTGGTCAAGGTGGCGCTGGACTCGGCGGCGGCCTGAAGCCATGGCCGCCGGCAGCGCACTCGCCTCGTCGCGCCTGCGGCGCATGGCTCAGACCGTCGAGGTTCAGCGCGAGCAGCAGACCGAGGAGCACTGCGACCTGTGCGGGGCGAGGATCGGCAGCGAGCACCGTCATCTGGTCGACCTCGAGAAGAGCTCGCTGATGTGCGCCTGTCAGGCGTGCAAGATCCTCTTCGACCGCGGGGCCGCCGGGGGAGGGCATTACCGGCTCGTGCCCGACCGGCGCCTGCGCCTGGATGACCTCAAGCTCGACGACCCGACCTGGGAGCGCCTGCGCGTCCCGGTCGACATGGCGTTCTTCTACTTCAGCACGCCGGCTGATCGCGTGCTCGCCTTCTACCCCAGCCCGATGGGTCCGACCGAATCGCTGCTCGAGCTCACCTCGTGGGAGCAACTCGAGCGCGACAACCCGATCCTCACCACGCTGGCGCCCGACGTCGAGGCGCTGCTCGTCAACCGCGCCCGCGGGGCGCGCCGGCACTGGCTGGTGCCCATCGACGAGTGCTACGCCTTGGTCGGCATGATCCGTACCAACTGGCGCGGGCTCACGGGCGGCAAGGAGGTGTGGCTGCGCATCGAGGCTTTCTTCGACGCGCTCGACGAGCGCTCCCGTACGGTGAGTGGACACGACGGCAACCAGGAGGCGACATGAGCAAGATCAACGTCGGCAAGCCCCAGACCAAGATGGATCAGGCCTACCACGTCAAGGGCATAAACGAAGGAAACTCGACGGGCAACTACGAGAAGCAGGCCGGCCACAACGCCGACGGGCGCTCGACCGCCGAGCGCTCCACCGGCGTCAACGCCAAGGCCCGTGAGCCCATCGACCCCTCGATGCCCAACCTCCCGCCCGCGTAGTGAACGGTCCAGCTCAGGGCGAATCACGAGTGGTCAAGCGGTCGGGGCCGGAGCGTCACCGCTGATGGAGGCCAGCTCTACAGGAGCGCTGGCGGTGCCGGGCTCCGCGCCGGAGTTAGGCTTCCAGGTGATGGAAGCCAGCCGGCTCGAGGACGCGGTGGTGCCCGCGCTGCGCTTCGCTCTGCGCGTCGACAGCGCGGGGGTTCCGGTCCGCTCGATCATGCTGGAGGTGCAGATCCAGATTGCCGCCCGCCAGCGCGCCTATGACCCCGTCACCGAGGAGCGCCTGTACAAGCTCTTCGGCGAGCCCGAGCGGTGGGGCGCGACATTGCGCACCTTTCTGTGGACTCACACCACGCGCATCGTGCCGCCGTTTGAGGACAGCACCCTCGTCGACCTCGTGGTGCCGTGCACCTATGACTTTGACGTCAGCGCCTCGACCTACCTCGATGCGGTCCGCGACGGCAACATCCCATTGGAGCTGCTGTTCAGCGGCACGTTCTTCTACGGAGGCGCCGACGGGCGCCTGCAGACCGGGCGCATCGCGTGGGACAAGGAGGCCCACTACGATCTGCCCGCGCGCGTGTGGCACGAGACGATGGAGGGCTGCTTTCCCAACAGCGCGTGGCTGCGCCTGCAAAAGGATACCTTCGACCGCCTGCACGCCTACCGGACGGCGGGAGCGATCACCAGTTGGGAGGCGGCGATCGACGCGCTGCTGCTCGCTCAGGAGAAGGCCTGAGCCATGCCGGTCGATCCCGTCCGGGCCATCGCCGACGCGATCCTCTATGAGGGCTACGTCCTGTGGCCCTACCGGCGCTCCTCGCTGAAGAACCAGCAGCGCTGGACCTTTGGCGGAGTCTTCCCGCCCGCTCACGCCGCAAGCTCCCCCGACGATCCCTGCGCGATGCAGACCCAATGTCTGCTCGAAGGCGCGGGTGCCAGCGAGCTCGATGTGCGCGTACGCTTCCTGCACGTGGTGGGGCGCCAGGCGCTGGCCCAGGTTCCGGGGGGACTCGAGCCCGTCGAGGAGCTCGTGGTCGGCGAGGAGCGCCATCTGAGCTGGGAGGAGGCCGTCGAGCGCGAGGTCGCCGTCGGCCCGCTGCGTCTTGACGCGCTGGGCGAGGCGGTGTCCGTCGCGGTCGAGGTTGCGGCCGGGCAGGAGAGCGAGGACGTCCTCGACGCCCAGGGCCGGCGGGGCGGCGTAGTCCTGCGCAGCTGGCGTCGGCTGCAGGGCAACGTCGAGGTGGTGGCCGAGGTGCTCGAGCCCGGCCTGTACCGCGTGACCATCCGCATCGTGAACTCGAGTCAGTGGGCCGGGGGGGCACGTGAGGACGCCCTGCGCCAGAGCTTCTGCTCCACCCACACCGTCCTGCGCACCCAAGGCGCTGCGTTTGTCTCGCTCACCGACCCGCCGCCCTCGCACGAGGCGGCCGCGGAGGCCTGCGTCAACCGGGGCACCTGGCCGGTGCTGGTGGGAGTGTCGGGCGAGCGCGGCACGCTGCTGTCCTCGCCGATCATTCTCTCTGACTATCCCGAGATCGCCCCCGAGAGCCCGGGCGACCTCTTCGACGGGGGTGAGATCGATCAGATGCTCGTCCTCAACATCCTCAGCCTAACCGACGAGGAGAAGCGCGAGATGCGCGATTCAGACCCCAAGACCCGGGAGATCCTCGAGCGTACCGAGGCGCTGAGCGACGAGGAGATGCTGCGCCTCAATGGTGCCATCCGCGACTTCGGGCTCGCGCGCGTGCGATGAGCGACGACGGCTACTGGGAGGAGCTCGAGCGCCCGGCACCCGACGTGGTGACCGTGGAGGGGGTGGCGCTGCGCCGCGGCAGCCGTGTGCGCCTGAACCCCCGGGGAACGGGCGATGTCTTTGACCTGGCGCTCGCCGGACGCAGCGCGGTGATCGACGCTATCGAGCAGGACATGGAGGGAGTCGTGCACCTCGCGGTGACGGTGGACGACGATCCGGGGCGCGACCTCGGCAGCGAGCGCCGCCAGCCCGGACACCGATTCTTCTTCGCCTGCGACGAGGTGGCGCCGTTGGCCGCGGTACCTTCATCACCCGGCGAGGAGCCGCTGAGAATCCTGGTGGCCGGCATCGGCAACGTGTTCCTCGGTGACGACGGCTTCGGAGTGGCGGTCGCGGATCGCCTTTCCCGTCAGGTCCTGCCCGCCGGCGTGGACGTCGTGGACTACGGCATTCGCGGCATGGACCTCGCCTACGCCCTCTCGGGCTATGACTTCGCCATCTTCGTTGACGCCGTGCCGCGTGGCGGTACCCCGGGAACGCTGTACGTGATCGAGGCCGACCTCGACACCAACGGGGTGGTTCCCGAGGCCCACGCCATGGACCCGGCCAAGGTCATCGCCCTGGCTCACGAGCTGGGACCGCTGCCGGCGCGGGTGATCGTCGTCGGGTGTGAGCCTGAGACGGTGATGACCGGCGAAGAGGAGGACATCGTCTTTGAGCTCAGCGAGCCCGTACGCGCCGCCGTCGCGGGTGGTGCTCGCGAGGTGGAGCAGCTGCTGGTCTCACTGGCGGCAGGTCAACGACCCCAACAGAGAAAGGCCCAGAACGCATGAACGACATACGCATCAGCCCAGGAGCCCAGCAGGCGATGATGCTCGGTACGGTCGCCGCCGTCGGACTGGCAGTGGCTGCCCAGTACCCTGAGATCAAGCGCTACCTCAAGATCAAGGCGATGTGATCTTCAGGGCGCCGTTTCCCTGCCCCGAGATCTGTGTGGCCCGTCTCGTTCGGGAGTTGGCTTATCGACAAGTAGGAGGCTGAATGCACAGGACCAAGGTCAGGGTGGTCGAGGATGTCCTCGACGCCAACAACACGATTGCGCGCGCCAACCGCGAAGACTTCGATCGCGAGTCGGTGGCCGTCGTCAACCTCATGAGCGCGCCGGGCGCGGGCAAGACCACGTTGCTGGAAGCGGTCTTTCGGGAAGGCCTCGGGGACCTGCGCGGGGGAGTGCTCGAAGGCGATGTGCAGGGCAGCATGGACGCCGACCGTCTCGCCCATCTTCACGTGCCTGTGGTTCAGCTGAACACCGACGGGGGCTTCGGCGGCGAGTGTCATCTCGACGCCAACATGGTGCGCTCCGCCCTACCCTCACTGTCGCTGGAGGATCTCGACCTGCTCATCATCGAGAACGTCGGCAACCTGGTCTGCCCGGCGGAGTTCCGGGTGGGAGAGGATGTACGGGCGATGGTGTGCTCGGTCACCGAAGGCGAGGACAAGCCATTGAAGTACCCGCTGATGTTTCGCGCCTGTGAGCTGGTGGTTGTCAACAAGGTCGATCTCCTGCCCCATCTGGATTTCGACGTCGACAAGCTTCTCCACAACCTGGAGGCCGTGCATCCGGGGGTGGCCCACATGCTCGTCAGCGCCCGTACCGGCGAGGGAGTCGGCGGCTTTCGTGAGTGGCTCATGCACGCCGCCGAGCGCGAGCGTGAGCGCGCCCCCGCGTGACCGAAACGGTGAGCTCGAAGACCGCCGGGGCGCCACCCCGAATAGCCGAGCTGCTCGAGCTGCGCGCCGCCGCCGGCGAGCGCTTCTTTACCTCCCAGGCGCCACGTCTGGCGCAGCTGTGTCACCGGATGGCCGAGCGCTTTGCCGCCGGAGGCCGGCTCCTGGCCCTCGGCCAGTCACCCCAGGCGCGCTCGGACGCCCGCCACGTGGCCGTCGAGTTCGTCCACCCCGTGATCGTGGGCAAGCGCGCACTGCCCGCCCTGGCCCTGAGCGGTGAGGGCGGACCGCTCGCCGCCCAGCTGCGCCTCGCCGCCGAGCCTGGCGACATCGTTGTCGGCCTCGACGCTACCCCACTGGGTCCCGCCCGGCAGCTGGGTTGCCTCACCGCGGCATTTCACGCCCACAGCGGGGCGGAGTGGGAGCTCGTGCCCGCGGGCGCAGACCCGTTCGTGGCCCAGGAGATTGTCGAGGTCGCCTACCACATCCTCTGGGAGCTCGTGCACGTCTTCTTCGAGCATCGGGGGCTGCTCGAGGGTCGCATCGCCCGGCCCGTCCACGACACCGGCGCGTCGAGCTTTCTCTATCCGTTTCTGGCCGAGCGCGAGACCGGCGCCGACGAGGTGCTCGCCGACGTGCGCCGCTCGGTGCTGACCAAGGCGCGGGAGACCGCCGCCCTGCGCGGCCAGACCCTGACCGACGCTGCCGAGGAGCTCGATGACGCCGCCGCGGCATTGCGTCAGCGCCTGGACGCGGGCGGCCGGCTGCTGGCGCTCGGAAACGGCGGATCGGCCACCGACGCCGCCGACGCCGTGGCCGACATGCGCCTGCCCCCCGGTGAGACCTGGCCCCCCCGTCCGGCCCTGGACCTCACCGAGGATGCCGGGATCCTCACCGCCATCGCCAACGACATCGGTACCGACGCGCTGTTCTCGCGCCAGATCATCGCCCACGGAGGCGAGCTCGACATCCTCCTGGCGTTCTCGACCAGCGGCACCTCGGCCAACGTGGTGGCGGCGCTGGCTGAGGCTCGCCGGCGAGGGCTGTTGACCATCGCCATGGTGGGCTATGACGGTGGGGCGATCGCCGCTCAGCGCCTCGCCGATCACGTCGTCGTCTCCCGCTCCGAGTACATCCCGCGAATTCAGGAGGCCCAGGCCAGCGCCTGGCACGTCCTGCGCGAGCTCGTCGAGCAGCCTTCCGGTTGAGCGCACCGGCGCCGCCGGCGCGCCGGGTGGCAGTCCGGGTCGAGGGCGTCGTCCAGGGGGTCGGCTTCCGGCCGTTCGTCTTTCGCCTGGCCCGCGAAGGCCGGCTGGCGGGCTTTGTTCTAAACGACTCCCAGGGAGTCCTCGTCGAGGTCGAGGGACAGCCCGCGGCGGTGGCGCGCTTCCTCGTCGCGCTCGGTCCCGACGCCCCCCCGCTGGCTCAAGTGGAGCGGGTGAGCGTGTCTGAGCGACCGCCCCTGGGGGCAACTGAGTTCACCATCCTCGAGAGCTCCGCCGGCGGGGCGCCCGCGGCTCTGGTGTCGCCCGACACCGCGCCGTGCCCGCAGTGCCTCGCCGAGCTGTCAGATCCCCGAGACCGGCGCCACCGCTACCCGTTCGTCAACTGCACCAACTGTGGTCCGCGCTTTTCCATCGTGGTCGGGGTCCCCTACGACCGCCCGCTGACCACGATGGCGGGATTTGCCATGTGCGCGCTGTGCGCCGCCGAGTACGCCGACCCGGGCGACCGGCGCTTTCACGCCCAGCCCAACGCCTGCCCGACCTGTGGCCCGCGCGCTACGCTCATCGGCGCGGCCGTTCCGGAGGGCGCCGACGCGGTGGGCGCGGCGGCCAGGCTGCTGTCTGCGGGCGCGATCCTCGCGGTGAAGGGGGTGGGCGGCTATCACCTGGCCTGCGCCGCCGACGACTCGCTGGCGGTTGCCACCCTGCGCGCGCGCAAGCACCGTGAGGACAAGCCCTTCGCGCTCATGGTCGGCGATGTCGGTGGCGCCCGTGCCCTGGTGGGCCTGGGTGACGAGGAGGAGGCCCTCCTGTGCTCGCCCGCGCGGCCGATCGTGCTCGCCCGGCGTCGGCGGGGGGCGCCGGTGGCCGAGGCCGTCGCGCCCGCAGCCGGGGAGCTGGGCGTGATGTTGCCCTACTCGCCGCTTCACCACCTACTGGTGTCGGACTTTGTCAGCGCCCGCCCCGACGCCGGTGTCGGCCCGGGTGCCGGGCGTGCCCTCGTGCTCACCAGCGGAAACGTGAGCGACGAGCCGATTGCCTACCGCGACGACGACGCCCTCGAGCGCCTGGCGCCCATCGCCGACGCCTTCCTCGTGCACGACCGCCCCATTCACGTACGCACCGATGACTCCGTCGCCCGGGTCCTGCGCGGTCGTCCGCGGGTGCTGCGCCGCTCGCGGGGAATGGTCCCCCAGGCCACGGCGCTGCCGGTGGCGTGCGCGGTCCCGGTGCTGGCCTGCGGCGCGGAGCTCAAAAGCACCTTCTGCGTGGCCAAGGGCACGCGAGCGTGGGTGGGTCACCACGTGGGTGACCTGCGCAACGCCGAGACCCTGCAGGCCTTCCGCGAGGGGGTGGCGCACTTCGAGCGGCTGTTCGCCGTCATCCCTGAGATCGTCGCCCACGACCTACACCCCGACTACCTGTCAAGCGCCTACGCCCTGGAGCGCGAGGGCGTCGAGCTTGTGGGCGTCCAGCATCACCATGCCCACCTGGCCGCCTGTCTGGCCGAGCACGGTGAGATCGGCCCGGCGGTGGGGGCGATCTACGACGGCGCCGGGCTGGGCAGCGACGGGTCGGTGTGGGGGGGCGAGCTGCTGGTGGGTGACCTGCGGGGCTTTGAGCGCGTCGGACATCTGCGCCCTGTGGCCCAGCCCGGCGGCGACCGCGCCGCCCGCGAGCCGTGGCGGATGGCGTGTGCCTGGCTGCGTGGTGCCTACGACGTCGATATCCCGTCCGTTCCGGCCGCGCTGGCCGACCGCGTCGAGGGTCAACGCTGGCGGGCGGTGGCCGGCCTGGCTCGTAGCGGATTTGCCTCGCCCGTGACTACGAGCGTAGGACGGCTGTTCGATGCGGTGGCCGCGCTGTGCGGGCTGCGGGCGCTGAGCACCTATGAGGGCCAGGCGGCAATCGAGCTCGAGGCGATCGCCGATCCCCACGAGGCCGGTGCCTATGACCTGGGTGTCGACGAGGCGCTGATCCTCGATCCGGGTCCCACCATCCGGGCACTGATGGCCGACCTGGAGGCGCAGACCACCCCGGCGGTGGTCTCGGCGCGCTTCCACCGCGCGCTGGCGCGCGCAACCTCCGACGCGTGCGCGACCGCGGCTGCCCGCGCCGGTGTAGACCAGGTGGTGCTCGCCGGAGGCGTCTTTCAGAACCGGCTGCTGGCGCAGCTGACGGCCGCCGAGCTCGACGCCCGGGGCCTGCGCGTCCTCATGCCCAGCCTGTTTCCCGCCAACGACGGTGCCATCGCCTACGGCCAGGCGGCGGTGGCGGCGGCGCTCAGCGCTGTGCCTCAACCGGGCCGGGGCGGCGCCGCGCGATCTCCGGACGATGGGCGCGGATGACTCGGTGCTACAGGCCGTGAGGCATGGCCCTGCATGGTCGCTCACCGACCTGCCCAAGGAGTGGTCCAGAACATCGCGGGCGCGCTGGCCGGCATCCGCGTGGCCGGCATAACCCAGTCGGTCACCGCGAGCTTCGGAGTCGCCGCGCTTCCCGACCACGGCGTGAGCGTGGAGACGTTGCTGCGCAGTGCCGATCGGGCTCTTTATCGAGCCAAGCGCGACGGGCGCAACTGCATTCCGATGGCTGATTCAGAGTCGGCGCCTGACCGCGAGGATGTCACGCCTCCGGCACCGCCTTTCGCGCGCCGGGACACCGCCCGTCCGCGGTGATTGCGCCCGACGGCGATGCTCGCCGCACCTCTGCTGGCGTCGCGGGCCGACGGGCTATATAACTGCGCTGGCCAACGATCGCCACACGGGCGATCCCCAATCTGAGGAGCGTTATGGGAGATCCGGTCGTGCACTTCGAGGTCGTCGGCAAGGACGCCGAAGCCCTTCAGAGCTTCTACGGCGAGGTCTTCGGCTGGGAGATGAAGTCGGCGATGCCGACGTACGCCATGGCGATGCCCGGGGGCCAGGGCACCATCAACGGTGGAGTGGGAGCGTCCATGGATGGCGGCAGCGGTCACGTCACCTTCTACGTCGAAGTCCCTGATCTCGAAAGGGCGCTGGGCACCATCCAGGGCCGTGGGGGTACTCAGGTGATGGCCCCCATGGACGTCCCGGGCGGCCCGCGGATCGCCATGTTCTCCGATCCCGAGGGACACCTGGTCGGTCTCACGCAGGCGGGATCGGGCAGGGGATCTGAGGCGAGCCCTTGAGGTCGAGGACAGCGACCTCGGGGCGGCTGCGGCGAGCGTCTGCCGACGGCCGTGCCTGGCGCCGCCCGGCGCGTCGGGCGGCGGTGGCCGTGTCCGGCGCCGATGGCGCGCCCGGCGCCAAAGGTGCGCGGCCGGGGTAGGCTGAACCGTGATGCGGAGCTGGTTATCGCCGGGCAGCCCGAGACGGGCAGCGATCCTGATGGGCTGGGCGCTGCTGGCCCTGCTGGCGGCACCGCACGCGGCGGGAGCGTCGCCCACCGGGGCCGTCGACCGCTTCAGCTTCCTGCACGTGACCGCGCCGCCGGGTCCGGGAGGGCTGGCCCAGATCCGAGACGGCCAGAGTCGCACGGTGCTGCTGCGCGGGATCAACCTCAACGGCCTCGAGGACTATTACTCAAATTCCTCGACTCCCACCGCGATCGCCTATCCCAGCACTCCTGACGCCTACGCAGGCGGACGCTGTCCGCGACGTAATCTCACCGTGGAGTCGATGGCCGTCTGTGACTTCGACGCCCGCCAGATGCGGGCCTTCGGCTATGACGTGGTGCGCCTGGCGGTGTCCTGGTCGTTGCTTGAGCCCACGCCCGGGCACATCGACGACGGCTACATCGCGCGTATCGCCCAGGTCGTGGGCTGGCTGCGCGACGCCGGCCTGTACTCGGTGATCGACCTCCACCAGGACGCCTGGAGCAAGTATCTCTACACCGCTCCCGGTCAGGCCTGCCCCGCTCCCCTGTCCCCGGTCACCGGCGCCCACGAGGCCGACGGTGCCCCGGCCTGGGCCAGCCCCCACGCCACCATGGTGTGCTCGCTGGGCGCCCGCGAGGTCGACCCCGCCGTCCAAGAGGACTTTCAGCGCTTCTGGTCAGACGCGGCAGGGCCCGATGGGGTGGGTCTTCAGGAGCACTTCGCCGGCGTGGTTACGGCCCTGGCCCGGCGCTTTCACGACGACCCCGCCGTCGCCGGCTACGACATCCTCAACGAGCCCAGCCCCGGCTTCGTCGCCCCGCCGGCGATGGACACCAGCGAAATCCTTCCCTTCTACGCCAAGGTGATCCGCACGGTGAGGACCGGGATCCCCGGATTCGGTCAGCTGTTCTTCATCGAGCCCGACGTCACCCGCGACGTGACCGATCAGCGCTACGCGACGACGCCCTGGTCGGCCTTCAGCGACTACCGAAACGTGGTCTATGCCCCCCATATCTACACCCACGTCTTCACCCCCGACGCCGAAGCCAACGCCCCCGGCCTCGGCCCCCTGTTTCCGGTGAGCGCCGGTTACGCCAGCGCGGCCGCCGACGCTCGGGTGCTCGGCCTCCCGCTGTGGGACGGGGAGTTCGGCACCGACGTGTCCACCGACGAGACGACCCTGCGCGAGCACTACGCCAGCCAAGATGGCCTGGGCGTCGGTGGTGTGCTGTGGGTGTGGAAGGCCGACGGCACCGCCCAGGCCGGCGGGTTCAGCGCCATGCGGGGTCCGTTCGGAGTCGGCACTCCCTTTCCCAGCCGGGTCAAGTTCAGCTCCCGCGCCTATCCCGTCTACACCGCCGGGATGCTGGACAGCCTGAGCTATGACCCCGATCACGCGACGTTTGACCTTCGGGCGACCTCCCCGGCGGTGGCCCCCGGTGATCGTCGCCACGCCACCCTCATCTACGTCCCCGCCGCCTCGACGGGTCCGGTGCTCGCCTCCGGCGCCGCCCTGGAGGTGGTGCCGATCGCCGACGGCGCGCGCGCCGCCTACGCCTTCCCCCGAGGTGGGAGCTATCACGTGTTCGAGGGGGCCGGGTCCTCCGCGGTGCGACGGCCCTCAGGCGCCTCGGGTCCGATGCGGTGTGTCAGCCACCGCCGGGTCGTCCTCCATGTGCGAGCGCGTGGCGCCGGACGGATCGTTGGCGCCCGTGCTTATGTCGGTCGCCGTCTGGTGGGACGCCTGCGCCCCCGCGACGGGGTGCTGGTGATCAGCCTTCGCGGCCTGGGTGCCCAGACCGTGCGCGTGCGCATCGTCGAGCGTCGGGCCGGAATGGGGAGCCACCGCCAGACCGTGATCGTCAGGCGCTATCGCACCTGCGCCGTCGGGCGGGGGCGCCGAGCCGTCCCTTCGACCGGCCTGCACGGAAGGTAGTTGGCAGCCGAAGGTGACGGTCGTCTCCGAAGCGCTGCACCCCGGACGCCGATGAATCCTGCTGAGCGCCGAGTCGTGATCGCCACCCCCCTCGAGCCTGAGTTGGTGGCCGCCATCGCCGCCATCGACGAAGTCACGGTGTGCCACGAGCCCGAGCTGCTGGCACCCCCTCGCTATCGCGGAGACCACCACGGGGACTCTGGTTTCC
>JAABUU010005164.1_pt1 | contig 14845 bp, 20 predicted proteins | sample 5559301 | NCBI WGS metagenome assembly JAABUU01 (sample SAMN10711884, study PRJNA513360) | rock metagenome | isolation source: Antarctica rocks | place: Antarctica: Victoria Land, Richard Nunatak white | reverse complement strand
CCCACTTCCTCCTGTACCGAAGGTTCAGGGCATTAGCATAGACTGGCTGTAATCTGCTGCTGTTTCTGTGCATTGTGTGCTGGAAAAACTACCAAAACAAAAATGCCCAAACAAAAATGCATGCGGAGCCTGTGCTGCCTATGCTCGTTAGCTGAATGCAAAACCAAGCTGGACCTGAAGACAGCGCCTGCTTTGCAAGGCATGTTGGTGCAGAAAAAGCTTGTGTTGCACACAAAATACGCGACTGTCACCTGTGAGGCCGTGCAGTATCAGAATTATTGGTGCATCTGACGGGATCTTGTCAAGCCCGCGAGGCTGAAACCAGTCAAGGGCGACTGTGCCACCATCCTGTGTGATGATTGGCTGTCTGTCATACTTGGCTCGGCATGTGAGGGTTCGCATAGCTGCAGCATATGCATTTCCATCAGTTTGATGCTGGTTATCAAGAAACAAGATTCACCAAGCTTTAAAGCAACAGTGGTCACCAGATAGGATAGTCTGAGCATGTGGATTCCACACCCAAAAGGGTGGTCGGTATTGCTTCCGGAGTAGGGTGCAGTGCTGCAACACCACACTGCTTAGCTTGCCTTCCATGAAGTACAGGGCAGGCCGCTTGCAAATGGCGGTCAGGTAATACCTGCAGCGCACTTCAGGCCTATGGTACACACACACTGTGCACCTGAAGGTATAGTAGCACAGCATTCTTGCAATGCGCCACCATACCATACATATATTCCTGCTCCTCCTGCGACTGTAGCAGACAGGAATAGCTGTGAGGCCTTGGCAGCTAAAGCTGACATGGTTACTTTGCAGAATGTGCCCCAGTCACTTCAGTCACGAGGCCTGCAACTCAGCTGCTGAGCGGAGCAAGCGGGCTGTTCACAGCAGTGACGACAGTATTATCGCACCTTTGGTCAGTGCACTCCGGAGTCCGGACAACACCTTGGGCCAGGCGTTCGATGTGGTGACCGCAGCATGCATCGCACGTCCCAGCAGGTCCCCTGGGACGCAGAGCTCAGACGTGCTTCCTTGCCCGACACGAGCATCAAGTCCTGTTGCCGATCTGCACGGTCATAGACATGAAATATTAACATTCTAAACTTAGCATGCATCTGAAAAGTTCTGTGGGCGAAGGCCAATTCTTGTGAGCGTCAAAAGTCTATGGATCTGTAGATCAACTGGATCGTGACTTTGCAGCTGGTATGCCAGAATTTATTTGCGTACAGTGCTTCACCTGCGACACATTCCAGGTGAGCGTGCCACGTGAGATTGAATGCATGTTTGCTCCGTTTTCCTAAAACCCATTAGTCTGTAGGTTCAGCAAGTTAAGAAGACAGCCAAATTCACCTGCCGGATGTGCCAAGCGCCACAGTCTGTGAGAAAGGCAGGTCCAGCTTTTGATAGACAGCTGGGAAGCATATTGTGTGTGACCATGTTGGTTTGAAACATACAGACATATGCTGTGAGCACACAAGCAAAAGATATTAGGTCTGTGGTGGTGGAGCTGAATGCAAAGCGCGGTGAGGCAGAGCAGCAGTTTGTACCAAAGCCTCGAGCCAACAGTCAGCCTGGCATAGTGCAGCCGGCCGACCAAAGTCAGTGGTCTGGCTTCATCTCTGAGGTGACCGCCCCACTCTTCATTGTGCCGTCCCCACAATAGGAGCAGAACAAATGAACCCATTCTGCTCTGCAGACAGATGCAAGTGTACAAGAGCTCTCAGACTTAGATGCAGAACCAGACGGATTTGTGACGAGCTTGCCAGATGCAGGCCAGCGCAAACGCAGGCAGCTGAGTCAAAGCACATCTGATGGTGAATTTTTCTGCAGCGGCTCATGGATCACTCTTCAGCTTGAATGTGCACACATTGTGAAGTGACATGTTGTCACTTTGTAGGTGACAAGCGCAAGATGACAGTATGCACAGGCAGGACAGCAACCGCAGTCTCAGGCTTGCAGAGCCATCATATGGTGCAGTCTGCTCCCAGATCTCGTGGGCAATCAGCCTCACATACATTGCACTCTTCACCTCCGCAGGGTAGCAGTTATGGCCCTGTACTCCAAACAACTCAGGCAAAGGCTGTAATGCCCATGCCAGGGACACTCTCATGCAGCTACAGCTATCAGTCCAGCAGAGAAAATACTGTCTCAGCTGATTTCAGTATAAAGGATGATCAAAGCCATCACTACAAAAGGGCAGGTTTTGCTCAGAAGCAACATGGCAGCAGCACATGGTCATCATTTTTGCATCAACAAGATGCTGAGCAAATGCATATTGGTGAATCTGCTGTTGATGATGACAGTGATTGCTTGCTGGTGACCTCTTTTGACTGACAATATGGCTACAGTGAACCTCTGTACTTGACAGGACTACACCATGTCGCAGCATTCAATTTGTATAGAGGCATGGCTGCAGCAATTTCCATTACCATACTGGAAACCAACGCAGCCATCCTTCTGCCAGGAGTGTCCCAGTTCAAAGCAGCATTCGTATTTCTGTGTTCCCTTACACTAGATAGGCATAAGCTCATCTGCACTGAGAATTTCTTTTGGAGGAGGTGCAGGAATTAACTGACCTAACTCTGGTCTATTGGTTTGTAGTTTCCGCAACTCTACTTCTATTCTAACGAAAATCCATTGAAACCTTCGAAATACTTCCAACAAGGTGAAAATGAGCACTGTCAGCAGATTTTGTCTCAAGTGGGGAGAAACTTTGTACACCCATGCTAATCTCAGAGCAAGATTGGACAACATCAGATATACATAAAATACACGGGAGTATTGCAGTTTGTCTTTGAGTACGGGTTTCTTGAGGCCCATCCACTTCTGATCTGCAGCACATCATGTGCTTGAACATGGGCAGGTACAGATCACAGGACAAAGCGACGCTGCAAATACAAGGTTGATATCTGTTACCTGAAGGTGAAGTGAAGAAGGCAATATCCCAATCGCGCTCAATGTCCCAGTAGTAGGAGTAAGCAGAATTCAAGAAGGCAGCTATGAGCCACAGGGGCTTCCAGAACTTGTTCCAGTCCTCATCAGAGACTTGGAAATTGACTGCTGAAAGGATGATGACAGGGAATGCTGTGCTGTACTTCAATGCATTGAATGCCTGCCCTGTGTTCCCTGTGTCTTTCCATGTACGTATACATTGACACAACCGCCATATGTATGGCAGACTCAAGCCTGCTGGAATGATCCATGAGCTACTCCCACACATCTGCAGCATGCACAGCTGTCATACTTTGAGTCCATGACAACATTGGCAAAGAGGTTGTTTTGACTTGTTGAGCAGTTCACCTGATCAGTGCTACTTGGCAGCATGACAGGTCCTGATAGCAAGTGACACAAGGCCCTCTCACAGTCAGACAGAGGCTTTGCCAGGGACGTGATGATATCAGCCAGAAGAAAGTCTGCCCACGACATTTCTCTGTATGGCGTCGCCACTCTGAAGAAGGTAGAGGAGAAGAACATTCTTGTCTCCTGCAGGATGGTGAAAGTTCAAGGATTTGTCAGGGAAACAAATGAAGTCAGGCTCAAACAAGAAGCAGATCCCCTTCTCATTTGCTGCATGCACAAACACATTCCCTTTGCATGGAGACGATCTTATTTGGATGTGCACTGCATCAGAAGCCAAAATAGAATGAGATGGATCTCACCTTGAAGGCAACATCCCATGGCAGCAGCAGCAGCGCCAAGATACACGCATACATTAATGGTGGATGCAAAGAAGCTGCCTGATCTTGCTGCAATAGGCAATGCACGCAGAAGACAGCCGAGCTTGTCAACGCCACCGTGGTTGCTAAACCAGCAGACTGCAGATGCACAGCACATAAGTGTCAACGCCAGTGTGATATGGGAGTTTCAACAACTCTTGTGCAATTCCAAGCCTGCATGATTGCAAGCATGTGTGACAATTACATACTGCATTTGCTTGATCATGTGTGATAAGTTTGAGTGCATTTAGCGTATGTCTGAGCGACAAGTCTAGCTCAAAGTACCTGAAATATTTGTCTGCTGTTGAGGAGGTATTTTTGGTCTTTGCTAGAGAAGCACACATCGTATCGTACACCTGCCTTTTCAAAGTAACGTACATTGATACCCCATAGCCAGAGCATAGTCAGCACTGGCAGGAGAGGCTGGTAGTATATGTAAAATAGCTCAGTATGTGCTACATCCGTGGATCTGAGTGTCACCACAGTGACCAAGCCACAGAATAGAAACCAGACTGCAAAGCACCGCTTCTGCAGAGACATTGCTGCTGAATGTAAGAACTAGGCCACACAACATAACATGTTTAAAGTCGGGTACCTTCAAACAAATATGAAGGTGTCAATTCTGTACGCCTACCATGACAGCATGTGACATTTCGATATGAGCCACTGGCAATACATGGCTCTTCTGACTTTGCAGTTCATGTCGATGATCACCATTTTGCCTGCATAAGGACTGATCTGTGAGGGGGCAGCAGACAGAATACCATCTCTGGCAAACCATGACAACGCCTACCAGGGATTCAGACCAACCGATGTGCTTTCTGCCATCAGTCCCTCTAACTCTGGAGAACGCACGTCCAATAGTTCGGCGGCCTTGACTCGCGAACGGACCGACGGGGAGCTCGGAGATGAGTGGAATTTTGGGGAAGCTAGCCTACAAAACACGACCCTTCATGTCAAGATACATGTCCACATATCATACGGGAGATGTTCAATGCCCTTCAGTTCATGTCTCTATGATTTACAGCGGTACAGACTGCTCGCACCACGGACTTCCACACTCAACATCACTCACCCAGGGTGGCCCGGCTGCCCATCTTCAACCATGCCCTGTCCCAAGGGAATGCAAAGACAGCAATGCGCGAGCCAAGGCGGTGCTCACCGCAACAGGCTTGTCAGCACCTGGCAGGACGCAAGTTTGGAAACAATGCCATGCTTCGTCGTTTTTCTCCTTCGTCTGTGTAGTAATTTCTCTCTCAACGCCTTGAAGAAGGCCATACCTTCGGTGTGAAAGATTCAGACAGGGCGTTTAACGTGCGAAGGGTGAAATATATAGCCGCAATGCCTCCCAAGTTTCCTGTCCACACATTGCAGACAGAGGCCCTGACAACAACCGTGGTGCGGGAGGTCAAGAGCATGTAAGCAGTCGCTGCCCCTTTTGCAAGTACTCTACATGTGCAACTACTCTGTAGGTGCAAAACTTTGTGCTGTTGCAGATGGCCATTCTTTGTTGGCTTCGGTGTCGTGGGCTATGCTATGACGATGATATCGATTCCTACAGGTCAGTCAGCACGCTCATAGGACGCCGCTCGTGATCGATGTTCAGCAACGTCAGTTCATCTGCACAAGCTGTTATGCCAACTTGAAGTGGCACCCTGCAGAGGAAGACTTGAAGAAGTCTACCATCACACCACATGAAGACAAGGCAATGGCTTCTACAGCTTGAGCATATGCAGCGCTGTCAGACAGACATCCTCTCTCTGGCGCGAGCCTGGTATGCTGCAAGACTTACAATGCTGCAGCTTAGCATGAACCGCCAAGCTGAGAGCAAATAGGCTATTTCATCCACTGGCCTGGACAGCAACCGAAACAGTGCTCATGGCTTTGCCTTTGTGACTTATATAGCCTTAAGCTGGTGTAGCATCCAGGCTGGCAAGGAACTATAGACACTGTGACACTGCTTGAGGTTTGACTCATGCCTGGTCTTTGATTGGAGAGGCCAACCTACTTTGGCGCTGCCAAACACGCTCAATGTGTGCATTCCCTTGACAGCCAAACACATTCACCCAATGTCACCTGTCTCATAGCCTTCAGAAGTGGGATGCATGTGCCTCAGCCTATTCACTGCACTGGTATGTGGCGTCTGTTTCCAGCAGATGTGCATCTTTTTTTGCAGCAATTGACTTGTACGCATACACATACTATGCCGGCAGCTGGTGCCTGGAATTGTATCACCATGCAAGGATGCAATACTGAATGCTGCAGACTTCGCATCAGCATGGTTTGGACCAGCAATACACCCAGGCAACCTTGCAGAATCTCTTCAAGCATCAGGTTACGCTGGCAACATGCCCAGGTAGTCTTCTTTGAGCAAGGATGGACCAAGACTGTGCCATGCGGCCTGCCTGAACAAAGCTGCTTCAACGCTTTTACTACAAAAAAGTCTTTGATCCTACCAAAAAATACAAGACACAGATGCACATTGTTAATGTCATGAAGACGACATGTGAATACTGAACATAGCTTCCTCTGAAACGAAAAACTGCAACGCGCCATGCAAACACAGCTTCCTTTGAAACCAAAATGGTCGGAAAACGTCTCACTGCAACCAGCAAGTGAAACCATTGTGAGTAGCATACGAATGCGAGGACAAATTTCCACAATTGCACTGGATGACAGCCTGCCAAGATCAAGATACCAAAAAGATAGCGGAATCACTTTGGCCTAATAATTTTCTGGGAAAAAGCCAGAAGGCTGATAATCAAGGGGGTTGGAGACACCCAACATTGCTTGGACGGTTGTGGACACAAACAGGTACAGGGCGACAAGTCCTATAATGACAGCGACAGCTGTCTTTGGTCTTTTTAGCAACTGCAACACAGGCTTCACACTTATGTACGCTGTTCCAAGAAGGACTGTAATGAAGTATCGCCCATATCTGGAAACATTCACCCAGAAATCGCCCTCCCCGGTTGCTACTTGAAACGTCTCAGGCTGATGGAGGTGCTGCACAGCAGCTTGAGTCTCTGCTGGCCATCCGACAGCCAGCAGTGCTATGGCTGCGAGACCAGAGGTACATACAATATGCGCTCCTCTGGCTCCATCTCTGGCGTTCTTGCCTTCTGTGCTGTCTTGCTGGCAAGCTTTGCTAAGGCTTGTCAGTTTGCTACATCTAGTATTGGAGAGCCGTCTCACAGAGCGCCTCTGTCTGGCTTGACCGCTTCCAAAGACTTGACAAGAGCTTGCACGGGGGCTCGTGCTGAATTGAGCTGCGCTTGTGCACCTAGTCAAGCCGCCTGTTTGGGTGGCAATGTTCGTGCTGCCTATCATGACTTGTGTTGCGTACGCGAGCGTGCTAACCATCCAGCCTACCAAGTCGCAGATGAACTAAGTTGACTAACGACCCACGGGCACTCCACGTGCATGTCCACTCTCGAAAGCCGGAACTCTTGCTGTGCGACGTCGCTTGCTCTTCACAATCGTGGCTCTGCGCCGCGTCGATCGCAGTATCTCGCATTTGGTTGCACACCGTTCTGCGTACACCGTTATTGCTGGAAAGGTCACGGATGACCATCTGCAGTTCGTGCTGATGGCACAATGGAGTGTCTGTGACTGTTCGCTCGACGCTGTATGTTCAACCCTGAAACCTGTCAGTTTGAGCTTCACGATATGCAAGCCGTTGCCAGGAGCGCACCAGCAGGCAGCAGAGCAACTGCAGTACCGTTTGCTTCACTAACACAGTCAAAGACAGCAGCTGACAGGCAAGGCAATTACTCCTTATTTCGTACACCCCATCTATGTATTATAAAGCCTGGCCTGTTGCTGCAGGTTGACTGCGTTCAATGCAGACCAGCAACAGGAGACTCTCGGCCGCAAAGTAAGTACGTTTGCATGCGAACAGTGTTTGGGTGGCAGTAGTGCTCACTGTCACTCAGGAATCTTGACCGTGATTGGTGCACAACAAGCTGTTTATGCAGAGCTTTCCATGGCAGCACCTGGTGGCTGGAGCAGCAGCAGGCGCAATATCCCGCAGTGCCACAGCTCCTCTGGAACTGCTGCGCCTGCAAGCAATGACAGGAGGATCATCTGTTGAGATGCACAGCGCTTGCGGCACAGCAGTTTTGACACATCGACCCAGCCTTCTACAAGCTCTTCAAGCAGCAACAGGAGACAGGGGCTGGACTGGCTTGTGGAGAGGCAATGGCTTGAATGTGCTACGTGCTGGCCCGCAGAAGGCTATTGACTTCTTCTCATTCGAGCTATACAAGGTAGTGCTGGCGTGCGATCACATTCAAGCATGACATCATCCTCAAGCAGTAATGTTGCAGCTGCACATTTTGCAAGCTCCAATTGTTGATACGCTGTACCTGGTTTTGCATGCTCAGGCTGATCCACATGCTCAAATCAGTTGCCATCTGTGCCCTGCTGCTGTGTCTGCATCATATTCTGTCCAACCTGCAAAAGACTCACATGTCCTCAGCAATGCTGCTTGAGATTGCCCCATGATGCTGCTCTCGCACCAGCCAGCATAATAGAGCTGATGCCCTTCACGCATAACATCACTCAATCTAGGCTGCCATCATCTTCTCATGGTGCGAATCCAAGAGAACATTCAGCCATCGTGCTGCTGACAGGGTTGGCTGGGGACGAGAATGGGGTCTGGCCCTGCATCAGTCCTCTCATCAGCGGCATTGGCAGGAGCCACCAGCACTATCATCCTGCACCCCATTGAGGTGGTCCGCAGCCGAGTGACTTGTGACAGGGCTGGCCGCTACAGCCAGGGCATCACAGCAGCATTTGGGAGCATCATCAGCAAAGAGGGCCCCGCGGTTCTGTATACAGGCCTGGGCTCTAGCCTAGCTGCAATCATGCCTGAGGCAGCCATCACATATGGTATGGATTTATATATAGTGGCTCAGCAGTCCTCTTGTCTATTCCATGAGTGAAAGTCTGGCAGAGCGGTTTGTCTTCAACATCATGTGGCCTCTTGTCTGTCTTCTGTCACGCAATCTTGCGCTGATGCATTGCAGCTAGTTGCAGTGTGTTGCAACAGACATATTTCTTCAGCACAGTCTAGCCTGCCTTGTGGCACCCACAACATACAGTAGTATACAGAGCCGGTGTCAATACATTTCAAGCATGGAGTTGGATGCCACAGGTTTGTTTGATCTGCTGACCAAGGCCTACATGCGCAAGAGCAATAAGGAGAAGCCAGGGGTTGGTGTTGCTGTGGCAGCTGGTGTTGTGTCCTGCTGCCTTGGACAGACTGTATCATTCCCTCTGGAAACTATCTCTAGGCGATTGCAGGTCTGCACTATTGCCCTCTGCTTGAACTCGTGATGCCTTGCTGGTGCCTATGCTACAGATGTCAATTGAGCCCCAGCTCAGATTGCATGGTATGGTGTGGTTGTCATGTCGTGACTACACAAGCTGAGGCATGATGTCCGAGTGAGCTTCCCTTTCATGCAATGCACACATGGTACTCGCCTGCATTTCTCAAACCTATGACTCATGCGCAGCGCTTGCAACTTGATAAGGTGCTGCTTGTCAGCTGATGCATATGACTGTTGCAGGTGGGCATGGCGAATGGTGCCAAAATCAACCTTGATAGGACTATTCAGAGTGTTCTGGCAGAAGGCGGCATATTGGGGTTCTTCAGGGGCTTCAGGGTGGGGGCTGTTCGAGCTGTGCCCTTGTCAGCTCTTTCTTTTGGGACATATGAATTAGTCAGGGCATGGCTGCCAATACAGGGGGGCAGTATCACCAGCACCATATCAGAACAGGATGAAGCGCAAAGCCTGGAAGTCACCTGAAACGGATCTAGACACCTGTTCTGGAAGCACTGGGCTGGGCAAAAAAATGTTTTAAGTATTCAGAGGCAACATCAATGGCAGCCTTGCAGAGTCTGTCATGGCGGACTCAACTGTTGAGCAGCTTGTCAACAATCAGGAATACAGCCTGTCTAAAACTGCGATGCTGCATTTTTGGCATCACAGGGAACTGGTCTCATGCAGCAATTCAGTGCTTCAACAAACAAAGGGGTTAGGCAACTGCTTTCAGGTGGTAATTTATGGCACCAGCATGCGTGCTTTAGGATAGTGTAGCAGAAGGAGGTCAATGCTGACTGAGACACCTTAGTCACTGCAATCGACGTGATATGTACATCACGACATGTCAGTTTTAGCCTCATTACAAAATTACTCTGCAGGCCAAATTGAAGGCTGACACCCTGAATTGCTCTTTGCTTCTGTGGCAACCAAAACAGAGCAATCATGTACACTACAGTGTAGACATGTACCAATATTATCCTAGCGCTTACCTGGGCAGCCCGGTATAATACTTGGCTTCTCATTAAATTGACGCCGAAAGGTGTAGTCTTTTCTTTTCTTTTCTTTTCCTAGCGCTTAAGCTCACATTTGAGGTCAGGTATACGGTGAAACATGCTTGCAAGGTCTGTCTTTGTCTCAGTCTTTTGCAATACAACCACCGGCTGTGCACATCTAGCAGATTCCTTTTGCGTCAACCAAAAGCACTTGTACTGTTCACATTGTTCTGGAAGGTCCACACAAGCTGTTTCAGCGCACGCGCAAGCCACTGTGATGCAGATGTAGGGCCTTAGTTCAGCACCCAGTCCCGTTTGGGATGATTGGAGTAGGCAGTAAGCAGGCTCATTACATCAGCATATGAGCCGCCATGTAACAGCCATACTGCCGTATGTGGAACCCTCAGCCTGTCCAGTCCCGAGAGGAGGATGGCTGAGGCTGAGCAGGTCACCCCTGAAGCTGACATCGGGCTCAAGCTTGAGCAGCTTGTGGGACATGCACATATGTGTACTTGCACAGGTATAGGCATGAGGGGATTACTGGCAGGACTACAGCGCCACAACAGTTGTGCAGCTTGATATAAACACAGTGGTCAGTAGTGCAGATCACGAGCACACCAGCCTTGCTCACTTTTAGCCAAGACAGCAAGCATGTGACACAGCTCATGTTTTACCACAAGCATATGCAACCTTGCCTGAGACTGCCACAGCACCTGTTGACTGTTTTCTTCGTGAAAATTTTGTGAAGCTTGGACAGTGCGTCACGAGAGCCATGACAGCGCAGTACAAAGCCTCACTGTTTAAGCAATGCATAAAATAGTACGTTGTGTAAACATAATGGTCTGCAGTAGGCATTGTTCAGGCACAGGTTGCCAGGCAGCTTGCTATGATTGCTGTTGGCTTGTAGATGCTTCTTTGCTTACAGTTTATCGACCTTGTTGAACGCTGAGCTGCTGCAACAATGCTAGCTTTGCAGGAACTGACAAGCCACATCAGTGCAAAAACCATCTGCACACTGGTTATCAAGCGGCAGCATATACTGGTGGTATGGTACACTTGCATGCTATATATGCACTACTTGCCACAAGAGTTGCAAATCTACCTGGGCAAACCTAAGTATACATGTAAATAGCAGACCTGGAAAGCATCCTGCAATCTATACTTGGTTGAACTTCAAGCAGCTTCACTACTTCACTACCCATTTCGTGAATTAGATACTGACAGCAAGATTTCAACTGGCACACATGCAGCTATATTGCTTGACAGGAGGTCTGGTATACTTGAAGCATGCTGCTGTGATCTTGCAAAGCTGTCATTGGCGCTGCAGGCCTCCACGTGGCTTTGGACCACTTGCAGCCACCATTCTTTCTTGCTGTGTACATTCCCAAAAAAGAAGCTGCCTGTGCTGCAAGTCTTCTTGGGCTGCATGCTTCATTTGAACTTCAGGCAGAATCCCGATGCCATGCTATGACACGAAGTGCCAGTCCCAAAAGCATGCGACTAGCCTGCTGTAGCAGTCTGAATCAGGGGCATAATTGCATTGAGAAGCGTGCTGGTGCCGCTTATGGTGACTGGAGCATACGGAGTTGTGGTGTCATTGATGTTTGTGAAGGCCCACTTGGGGATGACAACATGCACTCCCCAGTTGCCTGTGCAGCACCATTACTCTTCAGCAGACATCCGGTCAGCATGCAACATGCATTGCAAGGGGGTAACCATTGCCATCATGGACAGCAGTTGGCAAAGCTGTGAGTGCTGTAGCCTTAGCTTGTGGTCCCTTGTGATATATGGCATGCCCTGCTATGCGCAACAACAGGTACAGTCATGGCACGGTGGTTGAAGCAAACTCGTGCGTCCGGTTCCGTATGAGAGCACAGGGGGGACTTACCGTCAACAACTTGAGTTACCCCAAAATCCATGACAGTAGTTACAGCGGTGATGGCTTGGTCCTCAGTGAGGTTGAAGGTGCGCATGGCAAAGTCTCTGGTGCTGTTGTAGGCAGTAGTGAAGGCCATGTCCAAGCTGGACATCTTGTAGATCTGACTCGGATCGGGCAGTGTCAGATAGTCCTGCAAAGCACCATTCCTGCTGCTTGCATCCCAAGCACGCTCGCAATGATGTCAGTTGCTTGCTCCGACCAAAGGATGTGCTGCATGCTTGTGTGTGTTTTACAACATGCCACAAGAAGCTGAGACTCTGATGTCGTGTCACCAAGGACTCAGTTCCTGTGCAACAAAAGCATGATTGGGACTGCATGGAAAGACTGGAGCGCATCACTGGACACGTTAGTCTTTGGCATGGCTGCGTATGAACCAGTCATACTCAGGTAAGGCTTGGTAACCAGGAAGTGATTTTTTAGGATTGGAGCAGGTAGTGAGTCATACCTTGAGGGTGTAGCCATGCACGACATACTCATTTGCATTCTCCAGCAGAGGAAAATCCAAGTTCTGGAGCATGGGCTCCAAAGAGGCCTTCTTGTGCACTGTGATCTTGAACTTGCCGTTGATGTTGGTCTCGATAGCAGTGCCTGCAACAGCCCAGAGTTGTCAGCACTGACACTTGCCTCATGCATGGCCACTCACAAAGAGGACTCAGGGGCAAGTCCCAAACGCTGAGGTAACATTCAAGCACACAACAAAGGCTCAGGGGTCAAGTCTGAAAAGCTGTGGTGACATTCAAGCACATCACAAGTGGAGCAGGTCTAGGTCAGGGCCACCCCGGCCAGAGGCAGCCAGCCATGACATAGGAAGCTGCTACGCTTTTTGCCAAACACAAATATAATAAACAAAAAATAAAATAAAAATAAAAATACAAAAAAAGGTCAGCAGGTCTACGACTGCTCACAAGAGATCAACAGCAGAAGCTCAGTCAGCTGCATTCGGTCAAAACAACAAAAATCATCTGTACAGCAGCCTCACCATCGAATTCAGAGTCTCCCTGAGCAGTGTGTGCATCCCCCATGGAGATGAGACCCCCCTCCACAGCGACAGGGTAGTACATGGTTGCCCCAATACCCATGCGCCTATCATCAACATTTCCGCCTGTACCAAGAAGAAGACCGGCGTCAGACAACAGCTGCAACAGGTGTACAGCATGGCGTTGCTGCTGGCAAATAGCATACAGCAAAGCCTGCTCACATTGGCGTGCATGGTGACCAATAAAGATGCCAAACAATGGCAACAACATTTCCCATGCAACCTCAAGTCAGGCCCCAACTTGAATTGTACAGTTTGGCGCTGCCTCTGACTGTTTGCTTGCTTATACACAGACACGCACTTGACTGCATGCATGCAGGACAGCGGCAGCAGCTGCAAAGAATGGTAGGCAGAGTCTGTGCCAATGCCATTAGCAACACATCCCAGCACCAAATGCACAGGGACATGATGTATAGGGAGGGTTTCGGGAGGGCAAAGGGAGTGTAAAGGGAGGGTTTGGGGAGGGCAAAGGGAGTGTAAAGGGAGGGCAAAGGGAGTGTGAAGGGAGGGCAAAGGGAGGGTTGAGCTGAGGCTCCTACAGGGTTGTCAACATGCGTTGTCATCCCCGCAGGAGGGAATGATGAACACCATCAAATGCAGGGAGTGAGCTGACCTCCCATCATTGGAACAACAGAGTCAATGGTGATATTGGTGGCTTGGGCCAGTCCCATGCTGCCCACATGGAAGTTGATGGGCACCTTGAACTTGCCCCTGATGCTGTAGTCTTCAGTCCCTGTTGGGTGCTGAGTGATGACGCCCTGCAATCATGTCCAAATTGAGTGTCAGCAGGGGGATTTGCAACTGCCTGCCAAAGCAGCCCAAATACAGTGGGCAATGGCAGCATGTGGTCATGCCCTGCATTCATATGCAAATCGAGTGTCAGCTCAGCAAATGCAGCTGCCTGTGACAAACAGATCAAAGACAGTGTTCAATGGCAGCATGTAGCAGCAAGCATATCATGCATCATTCGCAAGTAAGGTTCAATGTATTCAAGGCACACAGCAACAGCACTATTCATGTCAGGCAGCTGCGCTGTCGCCAGAAGCATGTCGTCTCATGCTGAAACGTGAGCCCGACTATTGGTATGAAGCAGACAAGAGGCTGTTGCTGACACTGCATTGCAGAAGCAGTGTGAACAGAGTGCAATCCACAACAATATATTGGGTATGTGTGCAGAAGCTTACTGGGTAGTACAGTCCCTCCCATTGTTGAGTGTTGTCAGCTGTGCATGGCACCTGAATCATACCTGCAGCAACCAAGGCCATGCTCTGGCATAATGTGAGCAATGTTTGGTTGCTGTCTAGTCTGTACCATACACAGTATGCTGTCTGTTGTGTATCATACGTAATATGCATGCAGACTGCAGACATCTAGAGTGAAGTCAGGTTCCGTGAGCAGTTGCAAATAGCAGCTGTGCACTCCTGAGAATCTGTCATTTGATGCAAGCAGGTCCTGCCATGCAACAGACACACAGACATCCGGACACAGCACATACTTCTGAAGGTCTGTCCACTGTTGTTGAAGTTGTACACCAGATTTTGAGCCAGCTCAGGCAAGGGGCCGGCAAAGTCAGTACAGTTGCTGAGAGGCCCAATGTAGGATGCTGGTGGCTGAGGCAGGCCAAACGACCCATACCTGCAGAGCATCACAATGCCTCTGTGAGTATGATTCAGCGGAATACAACTCAAGAACAGGTTTGCATTGTGGTTGTGTAGCTACGGTCTGTTTGCTTGTCTGTGATTGCTTTGAGACTCCCGCCGCAGCAGAGCTGGGCTACTGTCAGTCATGACACATCAGGCTGAAGGGATGGCCCAGCTACAGGCCAGCGTAGGTGG
>JAABUU010005162.1_pt1 | contig 14846 bp, 9 predicted proteins | sample 5559301 | NCBI WGS metagenome assembly JAABUU01 (sample SAMN10711884, study PRJNA513360) | rock metagenome | isolation source: Antarctica rocks | place: Antarctica: Victoria Land, Richard Nunatak white | reverse complement strand
CGGCGCGGCCGTACATCTGTCGCTTGATGAGCTTCAGTCGGTGCACCTGGCCTTCGACATGACCCTGACTCCATGGCAGTATCAGGGCGGCTTCAGCAGCCTGCAGATCTCGTTCAAGCCGTGTAGCGAAGCCCGTCAAGGCTGTTTGCTTGGCCTCCATGACCACGGGATCAGGCGTGCAAGATCTTGTTCGCGGATGATGCGGAAGAAGCCCTGCGCCAACTGCGCGAGTCTCTTGATCGCCGACGATGTCTTGTAGATGCTCTGTAATAGCTTCTGTGCAGCGGGCGTGGCTTTGAGGATGAACCACGATCTGACGTGGAGAGGCCCGAAGAGCCGGTCGTTGCGACATGGTGCCGGGAGCGTGTGGCTGGCAGCTGCGACGCTGACGGAGCCAGTAGCGCACGCTGTTTACCTGACCGCTGAAGCCAAGCTTGCGTAGCTCGCGCCAGAGCCTGGTATAGCTACTACATCCTTCCTGGAGCCGCTGGTCGAGATAGACTGCGTAGTCATCAACACTGGACTGGCGGACGCGAGGCGCCGCCTCTGGATAGATTTCAGCTTGTCTGAACTTCTTCACAGTGCGGTGGTCGAGGTTGAGCTGCCGGCCAAGGTCTCGGTCTGAGGCTCCCGTCTTCAGGAGCTCTCGTACCTGCTGCCATCGCGCATATCGTCTCTGCCTGTTCGTCTGCTGGATCTCGAGTTCGCGCTTACTCCATGGAGGAAGTGATGAGGGTAGGGCCGACTTGTCTTCGCTGCGATCGGCCCTTGCTGCCTGCGAGAAGAGCCGATGGTGCGGTGTGAGCGCATGTCGTAAAGCCTCACTCAGGTTGCGCAGCAGATGCCAGCGATCCGCCACCTGAACAGCTCGAGGAAGCGCCTTGCGCGTGGCTTCAGCATAGATACCGCCGCGGTCGCGGCTCACGATCTCGGTACCTGGATGCGTGCGCAACCAACCGGCGACGGTGTCGGCATCGCGATCCGGCAACAGGTCGATGACCTTGCGTTTCTCCAGATCGCACAGGATCGTGCCGTAGCGATGGCCCTTCTTCCATGCCCAGTCATCGATGCCAAGCACGCGTGGCGCTGTCACAGGCAGAGCCGCGGCGTGGTGATGCAGTTCGCGGAGCAGCGTCGATCGGCTGGCCAGCAAGCCAAGCTGACATGCCAGACGCGCTCCGGCCCGGCCACCCAGCGCAAGAGTGAGACACCTCAGAGCTTCGCTCGAACGGCAACTCCGCCGGGCGTAACGTGCTACCGTCCCTGGTAAAGCTTCGGTGAAGATCTTCCTGGAGCAGTTGCCGCCGACACAGAAGAACCTTCTTGTCTCAAGCAGAACCGTCACCCGGAGACCTTCCCAGGGAAGGTCCTCCAGAGCCCGTCGGTAGCGGCTGTGGACACGGCGAGAAGCCGTCCCACAAGCCGGGCAAGTCGAAGTGAGGCGAAACGTCCTCAACTGCATCTCGATCGCCTCATCCTTCGGGCGAAGGCAGATCAGTGTGACTTCCGCGATGTTCGGGACCAACGTTCCATGGCGCATCGGCAGGAGCGGAGGTCGCCAGAGCTAACTCAGTCTTACACTCCAAAACACCGGCTGGAAAGAATCACCAAATGTGCGCCAGAACCGCAATAATGTCGTAGCTCTGCAAAGCCAAAGTGTCGCTGCCCCATCCTGAGTTGAGGGTTGGAGGCGGCAGATGGGTTGGCTTCAGATGAGCAAGCAGGAGTTACGTCGGGTTGAGGTCTTGACCGAGGTGTTGGCTGGCCAGCGCACGACTGAGTCGGCGGCCGGCGTACTGGTGTTAGGTTGAGGCAGGCCAGGCGGCCAGATACCGGAAATAGGGCGGCGGAGCCGATCTTCACACGGGTTCAGCTTGGTCACTTTTAATCTGCGGACTGAAGTTCTTGTGCCATAATTGGAACCGATACCAAACGCTCTGCGAAAGTGATATTGTGAGCGTCGCGTTTAGGTTCCGTAGCAAGGCCTTCATGGAGAGGACCAGCGAATGTCGAAATGGTGGCAGTGGGCGGCGGTATCGAGTGCGGCTTTCTTATGGGCGGCCACGGCACAAGCCCACGCACAAGTTGCGCCAGTTGTCCCCGCGTCGGCGGCACGAGGCACGTCGACTCCGCCACACTGGACTCCTGAAGCGACAACGCTGTGTCTGCATATGATTGGAAATGCGCACATCGATGCGCCGTGGCTGTGGCCTTTGTCTGAGGCAAACGCAGTTGTACTCAGCACCTTTCGGTCCGCCCTGGATCGCATGAGGGAAGATCCCAAGCTGACGATGACCACCAGTTCCTCACAGTTTTATGAGTGGGTAGAAGCAAGCGACCCCGGCATGCTCGCGGAGATAAAGGAGCAAGTCAACGCCGGTCGCTGGGACCTTGTCGGCGGCTGGTGGGTAGAGCCAGACGTGAATATACCCAGTGGTGAATCGTTGGTTCGGCAAGGCCTTTACGGCCAGAGGACTCTGGAGCGGATCTTCGGTCGCCGGTCAACGGTGGGCTACAACCCGGATTCCTTCGGACACACGGGTAGCCTGCCGCAGATCCTGAAGCTGCAAGAGATGCCGTACTACGTCTTTATGCGGCCCAATGCGCTTGAGAAGCCGGACATCAAGCAGAACCTGCTTCTTTGGCAAGGTATTGACGGCACACGTGTCCTTACCTATCGCATTCCATTGTTCTATGACGACCCGAGGGATGTTCGCAGCCACATGGAACGTACAGTCGTGGCCTTGTCCGGGCAGCCGGAACGTACGGACATGGAGTTCTTCGGCATAGGCGATCATGGCGGCGGTCCAACCAAAGAGAACATCCGCTCAATCCGGCAGATTTCAGACGGAACCCGGTGCGCCTCACATCTTCTACTCAACGCCGGACCGATACTTCACTGGAGTAGCCCCACATCTGCCGAAAAACATTCAGGTCTACACAGGCGACCTGCAGCATCACTCTGTCGGGACTTACACCGGCGGCTCCATGATCAAGAAGCTGAACCGCAGCACTGAAGCCGCTCTAGAGACGGCGGAAAAGTTTTCTGCGCTCGGTTCTGTGGCGTGGGGCGTCAGCTATCCCAAATCCTCATTTGCAGAGGCGTGGCAGCGTGTGTTGCTGCTGCAATTCCATGACAGCATGGCCGCCACGACGCTGCCGGAACACGACCAAGCGGTTCGGGACGGCTATGGCCGGGCACTTGATATCGCCAGCCAGGCACTCAACAACTCACTCCAGAGGCTGGCGTGGCAGATTCCCCACCACGGACCCTGACTCGAAGTACCTCGTCGTCTTCAATCCGCATGCCTGGACCGCTAAGTTGGACGTTGAATATGACCTGGGCTGGAAAGCCGACACGCCGGCCAGAGTCGAGGACGAGACCGGCCGTGCTGTTCCCTTCCAATGGATTCCGGCTTCCGCAGTCGTGAACAATCGCCGTCGCCTGGTCGCGGAGGTGGAGGTTCCGCCACTCGGATACCGGCAGATCCGCGTTCGTGAGATAGCAACCCCAGCGCCGCTGCCCGACCATCGTCCGCACGCGGATCAGGATGGGCTGGAGAACGATCATCTGCGCGTAAAGTTTGAGCCGGGCGGGACGGTCAGCATCTTCGACAAGGACAGCGGGCACGATGTGTTCCGCGGCGGCCAAACGGGAATGCACGCCGTGCTCTTTGATGATCACAATGACACCTGGGCCCACCACGTCGTCACCTATGACAAGGAGGCCGGCGAGTTCACGCGAACGGACCTAAAAGTCATCGAGGACGGCCCTCTCCGCGCCCGTGTACGCGAGACCCTCCGCCACGGATCTTCCACGCTGATCATCGATTGGCTACTCTACGCGGGCAGTCGAACGGTCGAAATGCGCGTCTCTCTCGATTGGCATGAACACCTGAAGATGCTGAAGTTCTGCTTCCCCGTTGACGTCGACGCACCGAGCGCCACCTATGAGATCGCCTACGGCGCACAAGCACGCGATAACAAGGGAGACGAAGACCCTGGCCAGCGCTGGATCGATCTCACAGGAAAACACGCCGGGAGCATGTACGGTCTCTCTGTGCTCAACGATGCAAAGTACGGCTACAGCGTGACAGGCAATGAAATGCGGGTTTCGATTGCGCGCGCCGCGGTCTACGCGAACCATGAGCCACGCCAACTGATGCCCGGAGTCGACTACACGTGGATGGATCAGGGGATTCAAACCTTCCGCATGCAGTTGATCCCCCACACAGGCACATGGCAGCAGGCCAATGTAACGCGGGCGGCGGAAGTGCTCGTAACCGAAACGCCGGTGATTTATCAGGGAATCCACCCAGGGACCCGTAAAGGTGCGGATTCCTTTCTGTCCGTCGATGCGCCCGACATCGTGGTCGAAGCGGTTAAGCAGGCAGAAGATGGTGATGACCTGATCGTTCGCTCTTACGAAACCAATGGACAGGAAACACATGCGACCCTTACGCTCCCTTTCGCACATACCAGGTGGACGGGCGCCTACCATCCGTTTGAAATCAAGACACTCCGGATCGACAGACGCACCGGGAAAGTAAAAGAAGTCAACGCCCTCGAAGAGTAGAGGAAATACCGCGAAGTATGGAGAGTAGCTCGCTTGCTGGCAGGCATTGATATTGGCGGAACGAAGACTGCTGTTGTGCTCTCGGTCGCGCCTCCGCATGTTGCGTGGCGAGCGGAGTTCCCGACTTTACCGGAGCGCGGGCCGCACCATGCCCTCAAACACATCCTTGCTCTTCTCCACAGAGGCTCAGACGAGACCAGCGGTACGATCAGCGCAATTGGAGTGAGTTGCGGCGGTCCACTGGATCGCGTGCGAGGCGTGATTCAGCGCCCGCCCAACCTCTGGACCTGGGACGAGGTGCCCATCAAAGCGTTGCTCGAAGCCGAGTTTGGCGTCCCATGCAGAATCGAAAACGATGCCAATGCCGGTGCGGTAGCCGAGCATCAGTTCGGCGCTGGCCGGGGTTGTCAGCACCTGGTTTTTCTCACGCTCGGTACGGGGCTTGGCGCGGGATTAATTTTAGATGGCAGAATTTTTCGCGGGTCGCGCAACATGGCTGGCGAGATCGGCCATGTACGCCTGACGCAAGATGGCCCCAATGGCCACAACAAGACGGGATCGGCCGAGGGCTGGGCCAGCGGTGCCGGGATGGCTCGCGTCGGCGCAGCGATGATCCGCGAGGCCGGCGAGCTTACGCAACTGTCCGGCAAGTTGGACACACTCACCGCGCGGGACATCGGGCTTGCGTTTCAACAGGGGGATGCGGTTGCCGGCAGGATCATCGAGCAGACCGGAAAACGTTTGGGCGAGGCAATTGCAATTCTCGTAGACATTCTTAATCCGGAGCGGGTCATCGTGGGCGGCCTGGCGCTTCGCTTGGGTGATAAGTTGCTCGATCCGGCCCGGGCCAGCATGCAGGCGGAAGCCCTTCCAGCCTCGGCCGCAGCCTGTTCCATCGTTCCCGCCCAACTGGGCGAAATCATCGGTGACATCGCAGCCATTTGCATAGCCATGGGACTGCACGATGAAGGCCCGCGAACAGAGCAGTCTTGATTCCCTAAACCGCTAACGCGAGCCCACGGTGTCCTTGCCGATTCGCAACTCGCCACAGGATCCGCGATGGACGAGCTCAACCTTCAGGGTGACGTTTTGGCGCTTTTGTTCGCCAGTCCTAAGCGCTTCGAACAGCATGTGCGCCGCACTGGTTGCAATGCTGACGACCGGCTGTCGCACAACGCTGATTGGCGGCTCAAGAGCATCGGCCAGTTCGAAATCATCGTACCCTATCAACGCTACGGAACCCGGAATCGAAATCCCCAGTTTGCGCAATATCCTATATGCGTTCACCGTGATCGCGTTCTTAATGCTGAAGATCGCATCCATGCCGTTCTCGCCACGCAAGTGTCGCTGGATCGCCTCCTCAGCCGACGCGTAGTCCTGGACGTTGAGCTCAGCCATGTAGCCGAGCCCGGCGGCGCGCACTACATCACGATGGCCGCGTACACGCTTTTGACTGGTAAACAGTTGCTTGTCGCCGCCCATGCACAAGATGCGCTTGTAGCCACTACGCACGAGATGCTCGGTCGCAGCCTTGGCACCGCCATAGTTATCGCCAAGCACGGTCGGCAAAGAGTCTCCGGGGAAAGGTCGATCAAAGCAGACGGTCGGAAACCCTGCATGCGCCAGGATTCCGACGTTGGCTGCATCAGACGGTGCGAGAATCAATCCGTCGATGCGACGTTGGATGAAAGTCGTGATCTCTTCCTGCTCGCGCGTCGGAGAGTTGTCCGAAGCAGCCAGCAATACCAGGGTGCCATGAGCATGCGCCACCTCCTGAATCGCCGCTGCGGCGGCAGAAAAGAATGGGTCGGCAACGCTCGGCACAATTAAGCCGATCGTCTTGGTCGGTGCACCCTTTAAGCTTCGGGCAGCCTGGTTGGGATGATATCCGAGCTCCTTGATGGCCTTCTGCACCGCTGCGAGTGTCTTGCTGCTGACATTCTCGCCACCGTTAATCACGCGAGACACAGTCGCAGCGCCTACCCCGGCACGGCGCGCCACGTCCATCAGAGCGGGAACACTTCGACCTTTTTTAATCATTGTGCGTTGGGTCGCCTTATTTTCCAGAATATCGCTCTCACGCCAATGCCGTGCGGTAATGAATGAGCTGAACAGCGGACGCTCAACTGTAGCATCGTAACCGTTTCGGTCATCTAGGCCGTAAGCGAAGGGGGCATGTCGTTTTCATCGGCTCCAAAGCTCCGGTTCGGTTGCGGACCTAACTTGAACACCACGTGCGCACCTTGTACAAGATCCGCATGCGCGACCCAAAGCTTCGTATGTGGTCATCCATTCAGCGTGATGGACTGAATGTATTGATGGTCGCGGCTTGTGCGCTCCGCCTCGATGACGAGCTCGCGCCCTCCGCCCAGGCGCACGGACGCGCCGTCAAACAGTGGAGCCGACAGAACATACGTTGCACTCACCGGGTCCACGGCATAGAGACCCAGCGCGCTCATCACATACCAGGCCGACATCTGCCCGCAATCTTCATTGCCATCCAGCCCATCGAAGTTATTTCGGTAGTGCGTCAGCAGGAGTTCGCGCACCCTCTCCTGCGTCTTGTAACCCTGCCCGGCCCACACATACAAATACGCAATGTGGTGGCTGGGCTCGTTGCCATGCACATACTGCCCGATGAAGCCGGTCATATCAGCGACGGTTTCGTTGGACACCCCCGGCTTCGCCGTAAACAGAGCGTCCAACTTCTCCGCAAATGGTTCGCGCCCGCCGAACAATTGCATGTACCCCTTAACATCATGCTGGATGAAAAATGTTGTCTGCCATGCGTTCGCTTCGGTGTAATCGCGATGATGGGGGATATGACCGGTCGCACGCGGATTGAAGTTCGGAGTCCACGATCCGTCGCTCAACTTGGCCCGCATGAACTTCGTCTCTTTATCGAACAGGTTACGGTAGTTGCGAGAGCGTTCCCGCTGCACTTTGGCATCCTCGGAATGGGCTGTTGCCTCGGCCACGTGCGCGCACGCCCAGTCGCAATAGACGTACTCAACCAGCTTGCCGACTGACTCATATTCTTTGTCCGCCGGTATATATCCGATGTTCCGGTACATGGGCAAACCCATGTAATCGTCATCCATATTGCGCTTGCGCATCCCGGCATAGGCCCGATTCCAATCGATCCCGGGCACCTTCTTCACACACGCCTCAGCCATGACGCTCGCCGCATGGTAGCCCGGCATGCAGTACGTTTCGCCGTCCTGGAGAGGCCAGATTGGAAAGCCGTAAATGCTCTGGTCTGCCATGCGCACGAGACAATTCACCATAGGCGCGACGCGCTCTGTTTGCCACAAAGTGAATGATGGATGCAGCGCGCGGAAGGTATCCCACAGTGAATATGTGCTGTAGTTGTGCTCTTTCCCAGCAAGTGCGTGAACCTGCTTGTCCATGCCTCGATACTGTCCGTTACAGTCGTCCGCCAGGGTAGGCGCGCACATCATGTGGTACAAGCCGGAGTAGAAAATCGCTTTATGGTCGCGGTTCGAATCCTGAATGCGAATACGCGACAGTTCGGCCTGCCATGCCTCTTTTGCCATAGTACGAGTCCTGGCGAAATCAAATTTAGGCTGCTCCTTGCGCAGATTACTCAGCGCGTTCTGCGAGCTCACCATCGATAAGCCCGACTTCACCATGACAACACTTCCGGGCGCGAAGTGAAGAACGATCTTGAGATTCTTTCCGCTCGCCTTGTGTCCACCCACGGCATTGTCGTCAAGGAACAGCTCTGTCCTTATGGGTGTTTCAGACAATTCAGAAGCAAAGTATATTTCCCGCTTGGGCGCCCACTTATCCACGCGCCTGCCCCCGATCAGAAGGCGATCGCCTTGCATCTCCATCTCCGCCGAAAGCACAGTGTTGACGGTCCCATAACAGTGGTGCCAATCTAGCAGAATGTGCGCGGGCTCATCCTTGGGAAAGGTAATTCGAGCCAGGCCGGTGCGCTCCGTTGCGGTGAGTTCCACATGAATCTTATTACCCGCGCTGCTCTCCGTCTTTACTGTGTAGTAGCCTGGTTCACCGCTTTCATCGGCGTGCGAAAACCTGGAGCGATAGGTGCCCGCAGGGTTCGCGCGAGCCTCCGGATCAGCACCTAGCTCCAGTACCACAGCGCCTGTGCGGGGCACCAGCAACAAGTCCAGCATGTCGCCGACACCAGTTCCGCTAAGGTGGGTGTGGCTGAACCCCATGAGTGTTGTGTCGTCATGGTGATAACCAGACGACCAGTCCCAATCTCGGTTACCGGTATCCGGACTCAACTGGACCGCGCCAAACGGCACGGTAGCGCCGGGAAACGTATGTCCATGGCCGCCAGTGCCGAGAAATATATTAACATACTCGGTCCAATCTTCCTCCGTGCCCGCTTGACTGGGCCGGGATGGGGCGGCAGCTTCTTTCTGCCCTAACGCTCTTTCCAGCAATGTGCTGCCAGCGATAGCAGAAGCCAGTGTCAGGAACTCGCGCCGACTTTGCATAAGACACTCCCCCAAAAGTCAATTCCCAATCTACTTGGAACCGGGTTCCAAGATTATACGGAGCCCTCTGTTGCATCGGGTACAGAAGGCAGTGCAGACCTCTTCCATCTGCACCTTGGCTACTCAGCAAGATGTTCCGGCTGAGAGCCGAAGTGGGTGCCAAAGTAAAAGCGCTCCACAACCATGCAGAAGATGTGCTCCAGGACGAGATGCGCTTCCTGGATATTTGCGGTCCTGTGGGAAGGGATCACGATATTGATACCCGAGAGTTCCGCCATTGCCCCACCGCTGTTGCCGGTGTAGCTCACTGTATGGATGCCCATCTTTCGAGCTAGCTGCAATGCCTTGATGCAATTACTGCTATTCCCTGAGGTCGAGATCGCCAGAAGAACATCGCCCGGACGGCCAAGCGCCTCAACCTGGCGTTCAAAAACGTTCTCATAGGAATAGTCATTCCCAATTGCGGTAAGGATCGATGTATCCGTCGTGAGCGCGATAGCTCGAAGAGGCGGCCGATCCACAGTGAGTCGCGAAACGAACTCAGCAACCAGGTGCTGCGAATCCGCCGCAGAGCCGCCGTTGCCGCACACCATCAGCTTCCCTTCCCGCATGGCCTCAGCCGTCATCTGCGCGGCCCGTACTACCGCCTCGTGAATAGAATCGTCCTTGAGAACCTTCTGTAGATTCTCGATAGATTGTGCTATCTGAGCCTTTACCAGAGCTTTGATAATTACCTCCATTGTGAGTTGGGGCGCATCGACTAATAGAGTTGGCTGTTACTTGCTTCCTCAGGCCCGCTGCGCCGATAGAACGTCCACGACGGCTTCAGCAATCTGGCCGACATACCTGCCGTCCACTCGCACGTCGGCTGCGATGGCTCTCCTACCGGAGCCACTCCATCGGAACGGAACCGTAATCTCCACTTGGGCAACGCTGACCTCGCCTGCTGGAGCCGTGAGCCGCACTCGTTGCTGAGAACACCGCCAGCCTCCCGGCAAAATCATAGACATCTCCACATTGATTGCAACCGCATGGTGATTGCGCACACGAAGCTCCAACTTGACCGGATGGCCGCAATGGGCCACGGCTTGGTAGGGATAGATCTGCACCCACGCAGGATCCAATCCCACATCGGTATCTGGATCGGCAATCAGCTCCCTGAAAAGTCCATCCTGTAATTTCACGCTCGCTTCGAATGAGGTGAGCATCTCTTTAGTCAATGCAAACGGCTCTCCATGGCCCGGCGCAATGACTGAGGGCCGCATATCGATAAGATTACGCCACGATTTCAGATAGTCCCCGATCTTTACATCATTCCGGTAGATCAGATTGTGAGTCAGTGTGCGGCCCTTGTCGTAATTGAAGAAGGCATCGCCTGTGAACGCTACTCTGGTATCGTCGATGGTGGTAAACAGGGCCATTTCGTAGTTAGTATGGCCTGGCGAGTGTTTGATTGTGAACTCAAACTCTTCCCACCGGAACGTCTCGTCTTTCCGCAGAGAGCGGTCTATGTGAATTGGCTCTCCCAGCAGGCATCCCAGGTTTCTGCCTCGCGGATTCTGCAAAATCTCCACCATATCTTCGTAGCACCAGATTTTGGTTCCATATCTGCGAGCCAGATGCGGAAAGCCGTTGAGGTGGTCGTCGTGAATATGGGTTGGAATTGCCACGTCGATGCTTGTGACGCCGTGCCTGGCTTTCAGCTGGTCGATACTATGCTCGACGAAGCGCATGTAATCATACGTGTCCGTCGCGTCGCGGAAGGCCTGGAAGAATGTCCAGCTTGCCGAGCCATAGTCGATGAACATCGCCTTGCCACTCTCGCTAACGATGGCATAAAAAGTCGAAGTCGCCGATGGATGCGCGAGCAAGTGAGGGCTTATCTGCACCGGCTCGAATTCAATGGTGGGCGCGCTTCCACCCGGATGCCAGTATCGGAACCACTCCTTCAACTTCGCCGAGAGTTGCTGCATGCCGCCGACCGGGTCTACCATCTCCGGCCCATGAGAAGGGCATAGCAGTTCCGGCTGCATCTGCATCAGCACCGCAAGCGAGTAAATTGAAAAATCAACCCCTTCGTGCTCCGCATAGAAGTACTGCAAGTCGTAAAGATTCTGCACCTTTCCCGGTGAGTACAGCAGATCTCCGGAGAATACGACTTTGCGGCCATCCACCTGCGCAACCAGACTGATGGAACCCAGTGTATGTCCGGGGGTCGGCTGGATGAAAAGCTCGTAATTCCCCCAGCGAAACGTATCGTAGTCTCGCAAACTATTTGCAACGGGCACATTCTCTGTCAGGGAAAAGAAGTTGTTCGTAACCTGATACAGCTCGAAGATGCGACGATTGCGCCAAAATCGCTCCACGTCTTCAAACAGATGGCGCTCGTGCTGCGGCACGGCGATGGGAATGTGCTGCGCGACGGCAAGCTTGTCGCCTTGCGCCTGGTCTCTGTGATAGTGAGTATGCAGGATGAAATCGATCTGCGATACGCCCAGGTCAGTCAGGTGTCGAAGAATAGCGCCTGAGCCAAAATCAATTAGCAGACCATGACTGCCGTCGCGAATGAGGAAAACGTTGCACGTGTCCTCCAGGATAAAGAGGTTCTCCGAGATCTTTCGCGGGGTCGCGCCCGTTGAAAGTAGAGGCGGACCGGGTGCGGCCGCGTGAAGTTCCGGCATCTGGCTCGCTGCCAATGCAGCGGAGGCGGCCCCAAGAAAGCCTCGGCGCGACAACGATCCTAAGTCGGAAGAATCCCCCATCTTCTCTCCTGCTTTACGTACCCGCGATGAGAGGTTGCAGCAGGTCCTTGCGCTGCTCGAAAGCCATCGCGGCAAACATTTTCGAACTGGACTGGAATCGTTTCCATTCAGTGACCAACTATAACACCGCGGCTCTCCCTGTCTTCAGCGGAAATTTCCAATGTGATAAAAGGCTCCATCCATTAGAATTGGAAACGATTTCAGAACCCCTCGGCAGAGATGCGGCGCAGGCATCAATCATACCGCTTCTGCTGTGGAGCAATAGCAGCGTGGGAACTGCTATGCTGGCGCCCAGCTCAGCCCTGCAACGGGAATGTGCTGGCAGCACGAGGAGTAAGCCGATGAACCGCAGGCAAATGATGCGACGGACCGCGGCAACCGTAAGCCTGGCAGCCCTGGTACCCGGCGAGGCGGTTGAGAGTCAGAGCGCTGCACGGTCAGCCGGGGCTATGCCTTGGACTCAGATTCACCCGGGGATATGGAAGGCTCGGCTGGCTTCACCTGAGGCCTACACCCCAGTCTCTTCGCGTCTGATAGGTCCCGCTGTAACTCCACTCGCTCATCTGCCGCATATCTCAGCCCCGCCGATCGTCTCTCCTATCGGGCGAGTCACTGCTCGCGGCTGTCTGGTGCAACTGCCCCTTGAGCCATTTGAGAATCTCTATGGGTTTGGCTTGCAGATGCTTTCATTCGCACAGCGTGGCAAGAAAAAGATCATGCGCGTCAATGCCGATCCAAAGGTCGATACCGGGGACTCACACGCGCCGGTTCCGTTTTATGTCTCCACGCTGGGCTATGGCGTCTTCGTCGATAGTTGCAGGCACGTTGACTTCTACTGTGGCGATGCACGCAAGCCGCCCGTTCAGCCTACGGTGGATGTGTCCGGTGCTGAGGTGCATACACCCGGCTCCACGCGCACCTTGCCACTGGAAGCAGGCGGCGCGATCAGCATCGAAATTCCACGCACCCGAGGTGTGGATGTTTACCTGTTTGCCGGGCCCACGATGATCGACGTGGTGAAGCGCTATAACCTATTCTCCGGAGGTGGTTTGGAGCCGCCGGCCTGGGGACTCGGGTTCTGGTACCGCGCCGAGGGCCAGTCGGACCAGCAAGCCGTCTTGCGTACAGCATCCGAGTTTCGTGAACGTAAGATACCCTGCGATGTTCTTGGCCTGGAACCCGGCTGGCAGACACACGCCTACTCCTGCTCGTTTGTCTGGGATGCAAAGCGCTTCCCTGACCCAGCGGGATTCCTGATCGATGCCGGGCGGCTGAATTTCAAAGTGAACCTGTGGGAGCATGCGTTCACCTATCCCTCGTCGCCTCTGTTTGCTCCGTTGCGTTCCCATGCAGGCGATTACGCCGTCTGGGGAGGTCTCGTGCCGGACTTCGCCGCTCGGCCCGCACGCGAAATTTTCGGCGACTACCACGGCACGCACCTGATCGACCTCGGGGTCTCCGGATTCAAACTCGACGAGTGCGACAGCTCCGATTTCACCCACGGCTGGTCATTTCCGGACTTCACCAGCTTCCCCTCTGGCGTCGACGGCGAGCAGATGCACGCTGTCTTTGGCCTGCGCTATCAACAAACAATCTGGCAGCAGTTCCAACAGCGCAGCAAGCAGACATTCGGCCTGGTGCGGTCAAGCGGAGCCCTCGCTGCACCCTATCCCTTTGTGCTCTACAGCGATCTTTACGAGCACCGCGATTTTGTTCGCGCACTGGTCAACTCTGGCTTTTCGGGTCTCCTCTGGTGCCCGGAGGTACGAGATGCCAGTAGCGAGGAAGACCTCGTTCGGCGGCTTGAGACGGTCGTCTTTTCTCCGCTCGCCATGGTGAATGCCTGGTACATCAAGAACCCGCCGTGGAAGCAGATTGATCGCGACAAAAACAACGCCGGCGAGTTTGCACCTGGATGGGAATCCCTCGAAGCGCGCGCGAGGACCATCATCGGCTGGCGCATGCAGTTGATTCCTTACCTACAGTCCGCGTTCGCGCAGTATGCGGCAGATGGCACACCACCGTTTCGCGCTCTCATCCTCGATTACCCGGATGACCCCGCAATGCAAGCTGTCGATGACCAGTACATGATTGGCGACCGCATGCTCGTAGCCCCGTTCTTCGCGGGGGAGAAGGAACGCAAGATCGTGCTTCCAAAAGGTAGGTGGCACGATTTTTGGACCGGAAGCACAGTCGAGGGCGGCCGAACGCTGCCCATCGTTCAGGAAAGCCAGCCCATTCGAGTGTTCGTAAAAGAGGCGTCGGTTCTGCCTGTCGCGTCCATCGGCGACTCCAGCGAGTCGGTCGCCAGCAAGCAGCTCACAGTTAGAGTTTACGGCGACGGATCACTTGCCTGGCACCGGGCCGGCAGCAACGGACTGACGCTGAGCTGGGACGCCCGAACCGGCAAGGGCGGGGTCAAACCCGCGTCGAAGCCGCACGGCTACAACGTAATCGCCTGGAAACAGATGGGAGCACTGTGAGACATCATCTGCTGGGCCGTGTCCAACGAGCAGTCCTTCCCCTGTTCTTGCTCTCCTGCCTCGCATCCGCTTACGGCCAGAGCGGGGCGGCCCAGGAGAGTGATTCTGCACCTTTCGCGTATGCCGCAAAGCTCATCTCGCAGATGACGTTGGAGGAGAAGGCTGCCCAAATGCAGGATCAGGCACCAGCCATTCCGCGGCTTGGCATCGCTGCATACGGTTGGTGGAATGAGGGCCTGCATGGCGTCGCGAATGCCGGCTATGCCACCAATTTTCCGCAGGCAATCGGTCTCGCCGCTACCTGGGATACGGCGTTGATCCAGGCCGTGGCGGAAGCGATCTCTGTCGAAGCCCGCGCCAAACACGATGAAGCCATCCGGCAAGGCTCGTATGCGCGCTTCTACGGCCTGACCTTCTGGTCGCCTAGCTGTTTGGTCCCGGGGTTAGATGGTGCATACTTTTCTGAGCGTCAGAAGGAGGCACTATGGGACAGATTCTTCACGAGAGCGCCCGCACGACAGCGGCAGTGCGT
>JAABUU010005161.1_pt1 | contig 14847 bp, 21 predicted proteins | sample 5559301 | NCBI WGS metagenome assembly JAABUU01 (sample SAMN10711884, study PRJNA513360) | rock metagenome | isolation source: Antarctica rocks | place: Antarctica: Victoria Land, Richard Nunatak white | reverse complement strand
GTAAGACACATTGCAGCAACATCGATACCCTATCCATTGCTGGCACATGCTTGCTGTCATGCCTGCTTTCATGGAGAGCACCACCTTCTGCAATGCAGTGCTTGCTGCTGGTGCATGCGGCTTATGTATGAACACAATGTATATCAACACTCTGCCTTGCTGATCAATACTTGGTGTAAGTTTGTTTGCAGTGTTTTGATGAGGTCATCCCCTAGGCTTGTCATGTGGTAAATCACACCTCTTGACTTCAGCAGCGGTGTGTTGGAGGACACTGACATGTACATGACAGAATCTGCTGCCTTCAGCAGAGCCATTCAGACTGGTGATGATAGTCCAATTTTGACACCCTTTGCGGACGCAGTCCGCACATGTAGTGCCAATCATTGCATCACAGCAGCTTCTTACAAAGACCATATGACACTGCCCTACAACAGTCTGGTGACAGATCTGGTAAGCTGGCCAGAGTCGAAGCCTTCCAACCCTGCAGGAAAACATGGGGCTCTGTACTGCTCAGAGGCATAAGCCTTATCTGGCAGGTATTCAGAGCAGCTGGTGGGGTCATACAGCTTGTCAAGCGCTCACAGTCTTGCAGCCTTGCATACAAAGTACCTCAACCTTCTGATGTACTGCAGCCCACTTGGCATGCTTTCCTGGAGGAGCTGTCAAGCAGAAGAGCTTGCTCTTTGTTGTTGAAGTTAAAAGCAAGCTCTTCTGGTGTAGCTTACGCAACCGTGAAATGCTGTGTGTCAAGCTGTATCATATAGGCACGGCGTTTTATCCAGCTTTTGGCTGCACCAATGATGCTGCCAGGGCTTCAGACCTCAAGCCAGCAGGCCTGCAACCATGTCACATCTGTTTTGGACTCAATTGGCATTCAAACAAGAAGTCTTTGATTATCAGGCTTGCTAGGCACACCTCAGTTCTTGGCTTGTACAGTATTAGGTAGAGCAATCCCTTGAGTCTTTTGTCCTATCAGCTTTCTCCCATGTAGCTACCCAGTAGCATGGGCTTGTAAAGTGATCTACAGTATGGGGCAGGACTTGTTAGCTGCAACAGAGCTGTGTAGCAGGGCAAGATGGGAAACAGCATGAACATGATATGAGTGCTGCAGATTATGACACTCTGTCAGTGTACATTACCCTTTTGCGGTGTGCTGTAAATAGACTTGTAAAGTCCCATCTTATTGTAAACCATGTCACTAGGTACATCTGTGCATCAAATTTTCATTTACTCGTTAGTTTTTGCTGCACATGATATGCAGTTCTACACTCTGTTGCCTACTGCCAAGCATGTAATTACATGGTGACTCCGTCTGTCCTCTTCCTGCTCTATGTGTTGACTGATAATCCAAGTTATTGGGGTTGTCCAGTTCTGCAAAGTTGTACATGCAACGTGCAAATCAGTAGCAGTGCATGCCATCATGCTTTTGATGAGCACTATGATAGCAACACAATGCCTCCGAACGGAGCTCCTGATCTCTGCAAATACTGTCTGACTTGCAGTGCATTTTCTGACACCAAGCATGTGCTTCATGAACTGTCTATGAGACACCTTAGCACCTTCAGCAATGCTGGAATTGCTCAAGAAATACTCAGAACAGGTGACTATCACTTCGAATAGCTTGCAGATTGTGGCAGGACTACAGAGGCACAAGGCAGTACAGCGCTGGTGCATTGCATGCACAGCCTTCCCTACAGCATGAACGTTGTATTTGCCCCATGCTCCATGTTCTTGAAAGCTTAGAGTGTGAATTCTTCCTGTCACTGCCCCAGCTCTGCCATTGAAGAAGACGTCATCCTAATCAACTAATTTAGCCTCAAGAGTCACACTCATGGGTTTTGCAGAGCTAGATTGTGAATTGAAGTTGCTTGCATAAGCTAGCTACTAATAGTGCCTCAAGTTGTTGCTGTATTCTTTCTGTGCTGATGGGCATCAGGGGTAATCACAAGGTCATCAGCAAACAGTGATAATGGCCTAAGACGCCTGAGAGTTCTGTTGCACCAATGCCAGCAGCGTCCAGAAGACGTTTCCCTGAGCCATCAACATAGAACCCAAACAGTGTATCGGTAAGGCTGAATGGAGAACCCTGCTTCACCCCATGCAGCACCTGCAAATTCCAGACAGGCCATCCCGACATGCATACTGTGGCACTGTCATATGCGTACATATGTAGGCTTGATGATGATTCCCAACATGTATACAAAATGGTCACTGGATGTTAATCTGGCAATTGATCTGAGTGTAGCAGGTCAGTTAGCAAGTTGACACCCGATACATGAGCTCTAGCTCATGCCTGCTAGAAATGGCTGATTTTGTTGATTGAACCACAAGCTGGGCATGCCTAGCACATGAGTATCCTAACTGACAGAGTCAAGACTGCTGTATTCCATGTCACGCAGGAATTTTGTGCTTTGGCTACGTAGCAGATTAGGTTGTCCACTGACCAAAACTTGCATTGACTGAAGACGAACCGTCAACTCTAATCTGCATGTTTGACTTCAATTATTGCTTGCAGCACCTTCAGCTTGGACTTTCACGAGTATGTATAGTATGACTAGTCGGTGCTTGCACTCGGTCTCGACAGTCCATCGCCGATGCTCATCCCTGCTTTGGACAGTGAGACAGAGCAGAAGTGATCCATTGACCACTTTGCAGACCGTTCGAATTGCTCAGGCGTGCGGCTGCTCCTCACAGCCTGCTGCTCGCAAAACCGCACGGCAACTCCCTTTTCATGTCTGCTCGAAGCACAGAAGCATCGCGACACGAGCTACCGAGGCTCAAGTCACAGGTGAACACATATAGCAGCGCCTGACTTGCAGCCCCAGGCACGTACAGTACACATTATGAAAACTGCAACTGCCTGCATGAATCGCAAGAGGCTGTAGCTGTGGCTGGTGACTGGTTGGAGGCACAGAAACTGGACATTCGTGTTGGCAAGGTCATATCAGCAGAGCTGCATCCAGACGCCGACAGGTTAGTCACAGATTTTGTCAAACAAGCTGCGGCAGCAATTTCTGACTGAGATGAGCTTTGGCTGCTGTCAGTCTGTATGTGGAGCAAGTCGATGTAGGGGAGGAGGCACCCCGAACCATCATCAGCGGCCTAGTCAAATATGTGCCAGTTGAAGAGATGCAGGTATATCATGCAAAGAATGCTTTCACGCTGCTTATACACAAATGGATGCCAGCGGAATCATTGCGCCATTGATGTCTTACATGTGACTTGATTGAACGGTGCACAGGGAAGACCAGTGATGGTCCTTTGCAATTTGAAAGCTCGCAATATGCGAGGCATCAAGTCTGATGGCATGCTCCTTTGCGCCTCAAATGATACACATGAAATTGTAGAACCGCTGATGCCTCCAAAAGATTCAATGACCGGCGAGCGTGTAGCTTATGGTGACGATGAAACTGCTACCCAGCCAGAACCTGAAACACCCAACAAGGTGTGAGTAGCATCCATCAGTGCATTCGGTAATTTTAGCTGCCGTAGGATACACTAGAAGTATGCAGATGACGCTGATGGGGTGGGTCAATGCATGAAACGCATGGCATGCCATTGTCTTTGTCTTGCAAGGTGTGTATCATGGTGGCAATTCCAGACACAGAGCCAAAGAGCTGTCTCCAATGTTGCTGCTTGTGCAGATGTTGACTTTGACCATGCAGGTGCAGAAGAAAAAGATTTGGGAGGCTGTGCAGCCGCATCTCAAAACAAATGAACAAAGGCAAGTGGTGTACAAAGGCACAGTGATGACTACTGGAGCTGGCCCAGTTATGGCCCCCACCCTTGCGAATGCCAACATATCATGAAGCTATCCTCATGATATGTGTGATGTCAGCAGGGCACACCTGGACAGACAAGGCCATCTGCTGCAATCTGCTTGCTGTCATTTGGCTCTTTTAACAAATGTGCCCTCTCTTGTGTCTACTAAAATCCGCTCTCCTATGACAGACAGATTCTGTCAAGCAAGCATGTGCTACCTGAGGACATAGCTGCACCCCATGCAAGCCATACCTGTAGCTATGAAAGGTGGCACCTGGATCTTACGGCCAGATCCAACAATAGCTGGCTTATACTGGGGGGACTTTTCATTGCCCTTGGCCACTGTGTCTGTGCTGACAACATATAATAAAACTTGCTGAGGCAGAGCACCTGTTAAAGAAGCACACGCTTGAGTCCGTCATAGCAGAATTCTGTGTTCAGCAACTAGCGATGACAGCAATATGCCCTGAGACTGATTGAGCTTTCATGCCAGCAACATTGGTACCTGCCACTAACTCACCCTCATGAAAACTAAGAAACGCTTCCATGTCCTCGACTAAATAATCGTGCATGTCAGTAAACAGCTCCTTGTCAACGATTTCTTGTTTGTATGTGTCTGGGTGCATGAAATGCAGCTGGCTACCTGCAGCACCTCACATGATGCCTCAGGCAATAATTGCCTGTCTTAGCCTGCCTGCTTGTTTACAGCTTGTACTGACTGCCTGAGAGGTTGTAAGTTGTATAGGCATTGTTGCACTAGCAAGGCTGGTTTGCCAGTGTTATGACAGATATCATTCAACCAGTAAGACACTGGCCTGCTAACAAACCTTCCAAAGTGAACACATGGACCCCAAGACAACATTAATATTGCACACTGCAAGTCACAGGCTCATTACAATGCCCTTTAATGTCAACAGAGTGCAGTTCGATGCTCACCTTCTGTGTACAAATACTTGTAAGTTCGGTCATCCAGTCTCACCACATCCACGGTATCATAGGACCTGTGCACGCAAATCTGTCAGCACAGCTGATTTGCATTCATGTCCTGTGTTTGCATATGGCTCACCTGCAGCGCTGCTGGTGCTTAGACCCGGATTTCAGGTCCCGAAGCTCTAGCTGAACATAAATTGTCTCTTGTGGTCAGACCAGGATACACTACAACTGAGCACATGGACAAAGGCAGGGAACCACCCAAGTCATGAAGTCCAAACTTGCCTGCACATTCCCTAGCTGGCGGCCTGAACCTTGGGTATGCTGGTACTTTTGTATTTGCATCAGCCTACCCTTGAGGTCAATGATTTGGCCAGATCGAATCTGCATTGATGCATTTTGCTGGAATGCTCTTGTTTTTGGTGTAGACATGCGTGCTGCATTGACTGGTTCTCTGACACTTCTCGTCACGTGCCTCAGTTGCCTGTTGTTTGACCTCTCTAGTTTGCTCAAATTGGTGTGCACCTGCTAGTTGCAACCCGCTTACTGCGGATTGCCTGCAAGTCGGGCTGCCGAACGCTGTGACAATTCTGATACCCACAACCCCTTGTATCGAGCGAAGCATAGCTGCTGCTTCTGCTGCAAGCACTTCTCAGCTAAGCGGTGACGTTCAGCTGTGACTGCCTGTCTGACAGCTTGCGTAAGCATGTGCTCGATAGTTCGATGGACAATGTTCCGGCACGGACGCGCTTCCACTCAACCTGATTGCATTTTTGCAAGGCGTTGACCACATGCTGCATGCATGGTCAGCGCCTGGCATCTGGACATAGAAATCCCAAGAATGACATGATTTAATGAACTTCTGAGCTTGCCCGGTAATGGCGTGTTTCACATGTACGCATGGCATATATGTGTTTTGCATGTATGCCAATGCATACGCTCACAGCAACGATGTATGGGCATGCTGAGTTGCAACTGTTATGTTGTCTAGAAAGTACATGCCTTTGTGAGTTCAGACGCAATTGTCCATGTATGTCGAGAGCGGTGACCTTGATGCCTGTATGCCATTACAATGAATCCTGCTCACATGATATCCTCAAGACAGCAATGACATCATCCTATGTTACACACAAACCAGTAGAATACATAAGAACCTCATCACTCACTCTCAAGAGTTCAGTAGGCAGCAACAATGATTTTTTTGAAAAATGCATCATACTGCTGCATGATCATTGGGCACACAGAAATAATCAACACACCAAAATCTGATGAAGACAGATACTGACAAGCATGCACTCACAGAACTGGCCCACAGGAGTACACAGTAGCACTCAATCTCTGAATCTCTGGCAACCTTGCAAAACGGGAGACGCATTTATTGTCATCCCGCTGCAGCAGCTTGTTGGCTAGTTCTGCCACTCTAGGGCACAACTTTGCCAGCGGCTTTTCCTCGCCCTTCATTTCATTATGTAGCTCGTCTGCCGCAACTCTGGCAGACTCTTGCACTGCTGCCTGCAAACGCAAGTCACACAAATGCTGTCACCAATCGCCAACTGGACTCCACAATGGCATCCTCCCCGATGTGTGCATTGCTGACCACGCAGCAAACAATGCTGCCTGTGAGATGTGTGTTGCTGTGCAACCCAACCGCATACCATTGGGTCCAGGCATACCTGTGTGTCTGCCAAAGCCTTGAAGGGAAAAAAAACCAATGTAGTGATGTCACTGGTTGAATCTACACACTAGTGTACGCCCAATGCATGGAGGACCATACAGGGACCATGCCATGACAAACTGTCATACAGCAGTGTGAGTGTGTTGCAGCTGCTTGACCTTACCTTGAGGGCCACTCCAAACTTTGCGCTTCCTATGATTTGGCGCACTTCTGTCAGCAGGCCATCAATGGCATCATCATCAAGACCCCCCAGGGCCCCTGGTTGTAGAGCTCCATTGTCAGGAAAGCGTGCTGCACTGTGCCACACTTGCCTGTGCTCAGGACTGGGCAGCAGGAACACCTCAAAGCCTAATCTGGACAATTCTGGTGCCACTCCTGCATGGCAGCAGACAACATAAGCTTTCTTGGCCCTTGAGCACCTGCTGCTGGTGTCTGCTGTACAGTACCCGTATGATACTGCAAAGTCACGCTGCTTGTGAGCATTCAATCTTCAAGATTACAATGCACTACTCAGCAGCAGGAGGCAAAGCTCTGCTCAAGCAGCTGTTTGCAAGCATTCCACATCCACAGGCCTTTCCCATATATATATCAACAACAGAACAGAGAGCAAACGAGACACAATCCACAATCCTGGTGACAACAGAGCTACAGATCTGCCTCAAAGCACTCGCGAGGGACGCTCACTCTTATGAGCATCTGAGAACATTTGCAGAACCTGGTCTGCGCCCAGCTTGGTGGTCAGCTCAATGTTGCTAACTGCATCAGTGACTGCCTGCTTGACAATGGGTATGAGAGGCTCTACTCCCCTCTCCCCACAGTAGTGAGCATAAGCCAGGAACAGCTCCTGAGCTCGCTGCGTCATCTGCAGTGGCTGCTCCCTGCTGCCAAGCCCACTATGCTGAGGATGCCTATTAGCACAATCAATTTGTTGCCACTGCAACATCGATCCTGATTGCCATCAAGCATGTGAAACCTGATGGTCTCAAAAGTCAGATGCACACAATACTGACGTGATATCGACAAGTGCCTGTCACAGTGAAGAGCTTAGTCATGCCATTCATGCATGCAAACAGTGCCTGACGGTACAGCACAGCACAGCACTGCACAGCACAGCACAGCACAGCACAGCACAGCACAGCACAGCATGTCTTTGTTGCATGTCAGCCAGACACATATGGCTGATAAAGTCATGAACATGACAATTTGTAGGGCAAGGCTATCTGAAACTGTTTGGTGGCTTGATCCCTATATTCCACCTGTTGACCGTCTGTATCTCATCGTTGCTTGAATGCCCATGCTGACTTGCGTTGCCGCTAGCAACAACAGTGCAATGCACTATGCAATTACCTCGCATCTAGTATGTTGGATTGCAGATAGAGGTGGCGACCCAGTATGTTGAGCTGTACACGGTTCATAAGGTCCAGCAAAGACACCATCCATGAGGCAGCAACTGCACGAGTGAATGTTAGCACTTTGATCTCCTCCCAGGCTGCATACTTCTCATCAGCAGCCATTCCTCCTTGCCTACACAAGACAAAGACTTGAATCAGGCAGATTGCATGTTTGTGCTGCTGCAGCTATGATGGGTGTGTGAGCAGGTCCTGATCTCGTACCCAAGTACCATGTGATGCAGACAAATTAGTCAAGAAGAAGATAACATGGAGGAGACTGGATGAGTAGTCTCAGAAATGATTCACAACCAGAAGGCCTTCTGCTGCCTTAGGCCCACAGCTTTGAATGAGGTGATGGCACAGAGACGTTGCTTGCAAGAGTTTCTGACCTGAGTAACTCCAATAATGGCTTGTGGTCTGTGTTCCTGGTCAAGCTCTGCAGCAGCATGGGCAGAAGACTGGGAGTTGTGGTTGTTGTTGAGATAGCTTGCACGCTCTCGAAGTGTGTGACAAGGTGGCGATCTGCATCCTGCTGAATAGTTGCTGCAGAGGTTGGCTCGGTTTCAGAGACCAATGGGCTTGCAGGTGCCACGGTGGCAGGCTCAATGCTTGAGGGTGCTTCGCCATCTCTGAAAGAAGCACAATGGACTCAACTGACCCTGGATATGGATTCACTGTTTGGAGATATTCATAAAATGCACAACGCAGTAGTACAGCTCCGCGTGTCAAGCAGTCATTGAAAGCCCCGCTGATTGCTGCTGTAAGTAAGATGTGAAGATGCAGAGAGTGAACCCAAACATGCCTGGCCTCAAGCTCCTGCAAGCTTGCCCTGGCTTCTTGTAACTTTCCCCACCTGCACAGGTGTTGACACACTGTGACGTCGGAATGGCAATGCGTATGCACAACAGGACAACTGTCACTGCACCTGTCGTAAACATAGTATGCAGCGGCTGCACCACTGGCAGCTACTGCAGCTGCAGCAGCCCAACGCCTCCTGTTCCTGCAAGGCAAGCGGAGATATGGATCTGCTGATACAAACACGAGGTGCAAAGGTCAGACAATTTGTATGCGTACCAACTGATCATCGCCGGGACAAGAAAGGATCCATCGAAAAGCAAGATCAAGAGTGGTGATGCCTTTCAGACTTGACGAACCCGGGATTGAGTGCTTGAAAGGAAGTTGTGTCACTGCGGACGTCTTGAACACGCAGTTTACGCTTGGAGAGGTTGTCACCGCCAGATCAAGCTCAAGCAAGATCAAGAGCTAGATGGCAGGAAGGAGCGCAAGCGTCATGACATGGCCAGATTCCGGAATGTTGTCCTCCAGGATTTCTTTGCATGCTATGACTGAGCTAAAGCGTGTAATAAATGTTCTCGAAGTCAGTCATGGGTATGTCTGAAGACTTGACCATGGCACAGCGAGCTTGCAACGGCTGTAACCAGCAGCTGCTTACGAGGGGGCACAACGCATTGGTTGATGTCAACATGCTGCAGCGCTGCACGGTCTGAGCTCATCATAATCAATACTGGGCAACAATGTGCTTACCGACCAATGACAGGAAAGCAGTAGTTAAAACTGAAGTATGTGTGCATTTGCATAGCATAGGCTTGAACATAAATCACAAGACAATAGCAGGCTGACATAGGCATATAATGTTGCTGAGCTGCAATGTCTGCTGCTGCACCTGCTGCTGAGAACCATGTGTGCTGATCTGGCTTCCAATGGACTATGGCTAGTAAAATTGCTGCACGCGGGCTGGGAAGGCCACAGCTTGTTCACGCTTCAGCGTGGCAAAGGTGAAAAGCTGCCCGTAGACCCAGGAAGCAGCTGTGTTCGCGATGACGTCAAACCAGGCAGAAGATGTGCCTGTGATGATGACTGCAGTGCTGACAAATCCCCATTTGGTGCCTGTGGGAAAGCCGCTGGCTTTGCAACATTGCCAGGTGCAGAATCAATCAAAGGCTGTGCGTCCACCACTGTGCTGATTGCCCAGGCTACATCAGACTTCCTGCACAAGCCAGCAACCTAGACCCACACCTTTTTATACACACACATTCAACATGATATAGGTGCATTATAACGGCCTAGAAGTATCAAATCCAATCCCACTATTGTGCAGATGACCAACCACAGGCACGGCTGTTTCACATGATGGTGTGCAGCTCAGACACCAATGATATGAGTGAATATGGCATGAGGCGGCACAAGGGTGATTGCAACTGTGATTTCTCACCCGTCTGGCTGCTCAATGAAGAATGCCTGCTTCATCGGCACAAGCTGGCTCTCAGCATCCTGCAGTGCTCGTAACAGCAGGTCAAGGCAGGCAAGGTCCAAGGATGCTGTGAAACCTGACACAGACATATTCTGTACGGTTTCAAAAATCAATGTACAGTTTCAAACTGATGGTTGCACCAGACATGTGTCTGGCTATCTAAAATTGAGCTAAAGTGCATTTGTTTGCTGGATTTGCATGCAAAGCAGCAGTCAAAATTGGGCTGCATATCAGCAGTCCAGTGCACTGAACTGCATACCTGAGCAGGCAGAGCTGGATTGGGCGGGTTGAGCCTTTCAAGACGCTGAGCATAAAGGTGACAGGCATAAAAGCTGCTAAACATCAGAAGCAGCACCAGGCCAAAAATAGAGAAGACGTATATGAGTAGGACAGTATCTTGATGTGGCATTGGCTGCGAGCATGATGCAGGAGGGCTAATTTGTGAATTACAGGCTGAGGGAGCATAGTCGTATGAGTCCATGGTTGTCACACTGCCTGGTACATAGTCAGAAGGCAGTCATCAGAACCTGCATTTCCACAAGTCTGTTGAGTGCAAACAGAGATTTCGCCACAGCAGAAATTCATCAGCATGCAGAGCCTGCCAAACCGCAAGCACAGACCATCAAGTACAACGCCTGCTATAAAACCTCACCGCAACAGGAGCAACGGAGACTCAGCGGGAGGAGGCAACCTGAAACATGTCAACCTGTGCAAAGGCTTGCACAACTTGAATGGGGTCCTGGGTCAGCACTCCGTGCTGGGGGGGACTTCGCCGGGCCTGACTGAATTAGGTCTCTGCCCAATAGTCATAACGCCTACATTAGAAGACGCATTTCGGCAAACAAAGTAGTTTGTGTGCTTGAAGTATTGAGCGCTAAGGCTTGTTGAGATCTTGCAAAAGAGCACGCGTGTTCTGTAATCTGCGCAAGCTGTCACGCTTCAGAACGCAACGGGCAGGTGACTTCACATTTGCTGTTGTACTCACACTATGGAGGCAAAACTGCAATCCACATTCCCTTTGCAGAGAACAATCTGTAACGTAGTGGAGAATCCAAGTCTCACGCGGGCTAGACTGACAGCCTGCCCTGGTTCCAGAGGCTGCCCTGCTTGGCATTTGCTGTTGCCAATTTGACATGCAAGCAACAGGTCCTCAAACTGACGAAAGACTTCATCAGCTACAGGTTCAACAGTGTTGCAGCCTAAGATCCAGTTTCCATCCCTTTGGCAGGGTGCTGAAGAGTCAGAAGAATTGACCGTGCTGATTATTATTTCAGGAAATGGCAGAGCAACTGCAGTCTAGCATTGCCAAGCACTCACAGCTGGCATCGTCACACTTGCCTGTGGATCTTCGTGCGGTCCTCAGATATGCACATAAGATTGCTTACACAAGCTATGCGCCTCTGGGGCATGATCCTAGTCAACCACTGCCTCAAAACTTCAGGCCACCAAATCCGCAAGAATGGCAGCTGAGGGCATCACAGCTACACCAATTCCAAGGTGTTCTGTGTGACACAACTTTGGATGCTGTTTGCTGCAGACCTTTATTGGCAGACGCAGTCTGCTTGTCTCTTCTGCTCTATTGATCGAACCTCTTAGTATGGAAACGGTTAAAGCTCAAGACAGTCTTTGCTGCCAGCATATTGCCTCAGCTTACTGCACCACCTGATCACCTGACTTCCTCGTGTTCTATGCTACGGCTAAGACTGGTCTTGACCGTTCAGCCGAATGTGACCACAAGAAAGCCCGAGCACAAGCAGACTCTAGGCCAATGCCTTCGGAGGCAAGCCAGGGTGCAAGCTCAGGTGTCACCCCCCAGCTACCCCCAGGCCTGAAGCTACCGCCCATGCCCAAGGGCTGGAAGCCTGGCATGCCCATCCCAGGTGGGTCTGCCATCAATTGTCTTCTGTCATGCTTCTCATGCTATCTGGCAAACTTGTCATTTGCTTGGATCAACCACAAGCAAGTGGGGCCAATTTGCACTATCCATGCGCGTCTCACGACTGAGCTCTGAGATGCCCAATTGTGCAATTCTGACGCTGGCAGTTGGCCTCACAGGCAGTTGCTGTGATTCAAGTTGTCAGCCAGAACTCGTTTGATTTGCAGACATTGTGATGTTTACTTCCTCGCTGTATGATGGGGCAAGCAGCTTAATATGTCTGCTGCATCTGTCAGCCTTTCATGCGTTACTAGCTACCACGCTGGCTATAGGACTGGATGAACTGTTGTCAGCTGGTGGTATGGGCCTCCAGACCGCTGCATTGCCAGCAGCAATGCCAGCAGCACCTCCGCTGCAGCAAGGCACCATGCCTGCTGCCCAATCAGCTACTGGACAATTCCCAGTTGCTCAGGTCCATGAGACTCCTGCCCAGGACATGCAGCAAGCAGCACAGCCTGCAGTGCGGCCTGCGCCCTTTGTTCCAAACTTTGTTTTGAACCCGACTCTAGAGGCTGTGGAGGAAGAGTACAGCAGTTCTGATTACAGCGATGAGGAAATATGATGTGACGTCTGCAGATGCTTGTACCTACAGTACAGCAGTCTTACATGGCAGCATCTGGCAGACAGTGCCATGACCAGCAGAGAATGAACTCAATGGTCTCGAGTTTGCCTGCATTGATCCTGGACAGCTGAGACGATCAGCAAAATCAAGGGTGGTGGGGTTGCACAACAATCAGAAGCCTGGACGCCTTGCAGTCATTTATTGCGCTCAGTGATTGACTTGAGGCAGACACACCAGTGTCGCTGCAGCGTGTTATTTGTACATGAAGCAACTGTAGATGTAGCTTCTCACAAGCAGCATGGCTGATACATGGCTCATTCTGATGCAATGCCAGCAGGGCTGCTGAGTCAGTGCTATAGCAGGCTAGCTAGTCAGTGGAGCAACATTCAGTAGCCTGTCTGAACGCATGCCTGTGTTGCTGTGTGCTGCCTGTCAGCCACTGATTGTAGCGTGTGCATACTGGCAGACTGGCGTGTCCACTGTCAGCTATGCCAAACGAATCTTGGGACGAATACGTCTTTTAGGAACAGCTAAAACTCTGGACAAGTCAAATCATAATTGAAACTGAGAATACCTACAATGCCTGATCCTTTGACAGACCAATAAGCGCCAAATGTTGCTGCCCATGATAACTCGCCCAGAAACCAAGGCACGTTTGCAAGGGCTGAAACTTGTGTCATGAAGTACAGCTGGCATGGCTTTTGAACGAAGTTGGCAGGTCTTGGCATAATCAAACTGCAAGCTGGCTGTTACATCACTGACATGTTTGTAAGCTTTGTTGTTGTTTAATATATGCGTTCTGTGACGTGTGCTGACAGGCTGAGTGGGAATCAAAAGGGGTTCGCAATCCTGCATAGAAAGCCAATGTGTGGGTTTACCGGTAGCTGTGGCAGACAACACTGCACCACCAGACAATGTCTACAACGGCGAGGTCTGCGGAGAAATGGTGGACAAGGAACCTTTAGCGGCATACATTTTTTTGTGGTTTATACACATCATTATGACAGACTAAGCTCTGGACTTAATTTCTGGCTTGTTTCCTTTCAGCTTTGTATGGCAGGGGTATGGATATTATGGCAATGACTGACTACTGGACATAGGCGCGTGTACGTGACACACTGTAATACTGTGTGAGGACCCAGGCATGTGCTCGTGACGCATGTCTGGGCAGATGCTTGCTGCATGGTGGGTCTCCTGATTATCAGAAAACCTTTTTAGGTTTTTCGAAACGCAACATCGATAAGGTTTGTCAAGCAAGCGCTCCAAACAACAATGTCTCGTGTCTTCAGTATGCTTTTCAGGAAAACACCGCGTGAAATTGTCAGTCGGCGCATGAGCTCCGAGACTTCCGAGGCTTCGAAGTGGGAAGAAAGGAAACTGCAGATGCAGTTACAGCACGAGCTGACGATGAAGCGACTAGAGCTTGATCAGAAGGAGCTTGAGCTTGCTCAAAAAAGAGGGCTGGAGATATATGGAGTCAGTCGGGAAACCGCAAATCTGTTGACAGTTGGCGGTACATGTGTGGTGATCGTGTCCAGTGGAGCTTGGCTTGTGTCACAAATATTGAAGGACATAAAAGTGAACTTGCTCTCTCTTCAGCGAGAGGTGTTTAGTCACGAGGAGAACTTCCGAAGCCTAATATCTGCTGAACACTACCCAGAAAAGTCTTCATCAGAGCAGCCAGACAATAAGAAATCAGAGGCAAATTCTCAAATGCCGATGCCCCCTCACGGGGTAGTGGCAGGAGTGTACACGTATGCCGGCAACCACCGGGGTATGCCTATGCCTTGTACACTAGGCCAATCACGACTAAACTAAATGAGAGGCAAAAGTACCAACAAAAAGAAGCAAGCTTTGCAAGCCAATGTATGAATAAGGTTATCCAGTGGGGCAGGAACGTGGCCGTGCGTTCTCGGGAACGCGGGCGTTCCCCGGGGGCGGGCCCCGCCCCCGGCCCTCGCCCTGCCGCCCCCGCAGCTCCCTCCGCCCTCCCTCCGCCCTCCTCGGATCGGGATGCGCGACGTGCGGCCGCAGAGGCAGGTCACAGGTCCTGCGTCTCGCGGGACTGCGTCGGAGGGCGTGCGTGGGCTCGGGGAGAGGACAATTGTGTTGTGGGTGGGGGAACCGGTTGTTGCAGGGGGCCGATGATCATGCGACTGAACAGCTTAGGCACACCTGCACGACGCGCTCAGGACCTTCTGGCTCATATGGTAAGATGTCGCATCGTGCCTTAAGTTTCATAACGCCTTTACCCCTGCTAGCCGGCCCCTGCTGGTCGGCCCTCTCTCACAGGCAAGTGCAAGTGCAGTGATCATAGTT
>JAABUU010005158.1_pt1 | contig 14852 bp, 24 predicted proteins | sample 5559301 | NCBI WGS metagenome assembly JAABUU01 (sample SAMN10711884, study PRJNA513360) | rock metagenome | isolation source: Antarctica rocks | place: Antarctica: Victoria Land, Richard Nunatak white | reverse complement strand
GCTCGATGCAGCAAGAGTGAAGAAGAACATACCGCTTTTGCGTATTTGATGTTGTCAGCCACAATCTTAGTCATTTCTGGGAAATGCCAGCCATACCATTCCCTGACACGCATGGCATACGTGTTGAGCTCCTTATCTAGGTCATCCAGCAGCCCAATGGCCTGGACAATCATTGTGTCCACCTGCCGTTCAAACCAGCACGTCAATGAAGAGGATTGGAATCCAGAGGGAAAATTTGAATTCTTGTGAAGCTTTCACGACCTAAATTGCAAGCTGTGCTAGAACGATCAAAGCAGACAAGAGACAGGATGTAAACACACAAAGGCTGGTGTAAGTCAACTTGAGGATGTGGGTGTTTGGGTGAACTGCTGCATCATGGCTCTCACACATGTGTGTAAAGACGACAGACTATGATGCCTTGTCAAAGTACCCAGCAGATGTTGATGATATTCACCTTGTCAGGGCTGAACTTCAGCTTGTAGCGTGACAGGCTGTGACTCAATCCTAATGACATGGGGGTCAAATCCTGTCCAGCTAGGCCACTGCAGAAGCAACAGGCGCACTGTAAGCAGCAGGCACAGTATGACAAGGCTACTGACAAAAAGGTGCACAAGCTGGGAGCATGCTTTTATGCAGTTGCTGCGTGCAGGGGAGGACATAAGCTACTGGTGGATCCACCTGATGAGCCCTTGCAACTGGCTTCGAACCCCTCTGGTGAGCTCCATGACTCCAGTGCTGCAAGGCACACAGCACACGTCAGGTGCTGCATAACATCATTTGTGAAGGGCCTACAGCACTGATTGCAAACACGATCAACACCCCAGGATGCAAGCACAGCTGCAACCTAGCAGAGCCCACTGGTGGGCTTGTGCAAAAGTGCAAGTCTTGGTCAATCAGGGTTGCTTTTGCTTTTGCGCACCTGTAAATGCAGGGGATATCCAGCTTCTCCTTAATGATGCTGCCAAGCTTGGAATCCAGCACAGCAAGTGTATCACCCTCAGCATTTTTCTTCAGGAACTTTTTGAGACCTGGATTGCGCAAACGCCCAGTGGGTTTTCATTTGCATATAAGCTGCATCGTGCTATTGTCTGCATACAGGAACCCTTGTTCAACTAGGGAAATGGTGGTGTATGCTCAGCACCTTTGCTGAGCTTGCTGTCCACAAGGGCAGTCGCTGCTGCAAGAGCCTCTGTTGTATTCTCAAATTTGCTGAAGGCCTTCAGCTTGACGACCTTGCGAGCATCTTCTGGGGTGCTAAAGTCCTTGTACAGATCCTGAAGTGGAGTAGCAGACTTAGGAATGAGGCTGTTGCTACCCGCTGCCTTGCCGCTGAAACTGCTAAGATACTGCAAAACTTGCAGCGCTTCGAGCTGCAGGTTCAAGCAGTCAAGGCGTGACCGACAATTACAGTGCGTACCTCAGCCTCCTGCAACTTGCCCTCCTTCAGCACCTTGAACAAAGCATACCCAGCAGCGGTTTCGAACAGCAGCAACATAGTTGACTGAGCGCTGCTCCTTCGACGCTGAGCGCACAAGTCTGCTAGTCCGAGCAACTGCACCGAGTTAGGTCTGCCGTCAGGCGGCGACAAGTAAACGGATAATCTAAATTTGCTTTCTGTTTCGAGTCACGAGGAAGCGCTCCGTGCAATTCCGATGCGCACCCGCTCAAGGTTGCATCAATTTTCACCTGCGCGAAGTGCAACCGACTTGCGCTGTTAACGTTTTTAACTCTTCGGGCAGTGCCTGACGCTTGCGTGCCTGTGGACAGGTTAGTCGATCCCGTCACAAGCAGCACAAGATGACTACTGAACAACAGGTACTGCAAGTGGTCTCCGGTGATGGTGACTTCAATGAGGCAGACGTGCGTCAGTTCGTATCCGCCGCTCACATCGACACAGCTGGCGTCGATTATCAAACCATTGCAATCACGGGACCTCAGAGTTCCGGCAAAAGTACTTTGATGAATGCGCTGGTGAGCTTTGTGAGGCACTGTATGAACAGCGGGCTTTGCTGTGGGACGCATCCATACGACGCTACAAGGCAATCGCTGGACTGATCAAACAGTGGCCTGCTCTGCACGTAGCGTTCAGTGATCAGTCTGTTGCTTAGTGCAGTTCGGCACTAGCTTCACAGAAATGGACGCAATGAAAGGCAGAAATCAGACCACCAAAGGCATCTGGTTTGCCAAGTCCACAACAATAACAGAGCCAGTGACAATGGTCATGGACTTGGAAGGCAGTGATGGCAGGGAGCGTGGAGAGGATGATACCTCGTTTGAACGCCAGAGCTCCTTGTTCGCCCTTGCTGTTGCTGATATCCTCCTGGTCAACATGTGGGCCAAAGATATTGGGCGCGAGGCAGGCTCTGGCAAACCACTTCTCAAGACAATTTTCCAGGTTGGTACTCAATTCTCGCTGCCGTGAACAGGACTGTTGTGTCTTTGTCACATGCTGCATGCAATGGCTCTGACAAACCATTCTTGATAACTGTGTTCCACGCTGGAGAACGTTGATGCTGCTATTCAAGCAAGTCTGGTAGAGATTAGGCTTATGCCATGTGTGGCACTCATCAACAGCCTATCTTCTGTTCTGCAGGTCAACCTGAAGCTCTTCACTCCAGCCCCCAATCGGAGGAGAACTGTCCTGCTGTTTGTCTTCCGAGACATGACGAAGACTCCTCTGCAACAGCTGAAAGCCACCTGGGAGGAGGACCTGCAAAGGATGTGGCAGTCCATTACTAAGCCCCCTCACTATGACGCTTACTCCTTTTCTGACTTTTTTGAGGTGACCAGGATAGGCTGAGTCCAACCCACACATAGCATTGTACAGCAGCCAGCAGTTTCTGCCTGAACATGCCAAGCTATATGCAATTAATGCAAGCCACCAAAAAGACTGTCAGCCTGCGAGGTTGCTCACTTCTTGTTGCTCACTTCGTGTTGCTTCTAGTGACTGATTCACGGTCGGTCTGCACTCTCTGCTTTGCTACAAGATGTTGTTACCGTGTACAATGTACACATCATAATGTCATGAATCTCAATACTTATTTCAACAGGTCCAGTATGCTGCCCTGCACAACTTTGAAGACAGGGAGGAGGACTTCAGGGCAGATGTTGTCACACTGCGCAGGCGCTTCACAGCTGAAGGTGTGGAAAGAATCAGTTCTGATCCAGCAGTCCACCATCAATAGTGACAACATACCCCATGTGCACTGTCATAACCAAAGATGACATGCCCATGTCGCACAATCAAGGCGCATCTCTGCATGATGGTCTCTTTAGGACACCACTTAATCCACAGTAAATGCACTACAAGGCAGTGACATGCAGATGTCTTATGGTAGGTGTCTTGTAATGTGTCTGTTTCTGTCCATTGCAGGTGACAATTCCTTGGTGCGCGTCAGCCAGGATGCCCTGCCTGGTGATGCTTTTGCCCTCAGCCTCAACAAAGTCTGGGAGGTCATCAAGTCACAGAAGGACCTCAACCTTCCGGCACACAAGGTGTGAGATGGCTACACCTTGTGTGCCACCTATTTCACCTAGTAGATGCACGATGTGTTTTGCCACAAAGATGTTCAGCCGCTGGACATGCACTGCTGAAGTCCCATGCCAACCCTCAAGCAGCAAGTGACATACAGTTTTGGTCTACGCATGGGCTACTCTGGCAGCGGCAAAAGCGCATAAAAGTTATCCCACACTGCGGTGTTGGTGCTGTTCTTTTTTTGTGTTCATGGTGATAGGCGTGTTGGTACAGGGTCATGTCTATAGTACAAGGCCATCTCCATGGCTGCCAGCGATAGTTCACAAGCTACTGAGACTAACGCCCTGCCCTGTTCAGAGGCATTGGCTCTTGGGTGTGAATGCTGTCTGCCCATGGTTAGCCTTTGCTGCAGGTCATGGTAGCAAACATCAGGTGTGGGGAGATCCTGAATGATCAACTGCGGGCCCTGCAAGAGGACCAAGCTTGGACCTCCTTGACGCAGGCAGCACAGCAGCACTTGGTGCCTGACTTTGGCTCCCAAGCTTCCAACCTTCTTGAAAGCTGTCTCACAGGTGTGACCTGACTGCATAACAAGCTGAACAAGCTGCTGATCAGCAAGGGCTGACTGTGACCCTTGTCTGCATACAAGCAGAGTCCCATCCTGTAAGTCAGTCCTGTACAGCGGTGTGCTCAATGTTGTGGAGCTGGCACCATTCAATCAGCATACATGCTGACCTCTGCATTCTCAACAAAATGCAAACTTGCACAAGCCACAAAAGTCTTGATTGATGTAACACCAGTTGTGTATCCTTCGTGAGGACTAAGATTATCTTCAATGTACTAATCAATATTGTTTACTAAATTGATTAGTATGTCTAGTTTATTGAAAATTCTATGTTTATTATGATTAGTGGTTATCCATTAGCTACAACTTATCAACTGTTCATTGCAGCTGGAAATGACACTCTGGTGATGCAGGCTATGAACAGGAGGCTCGCTACTTTGAGGCAGGTGTGCGACAGTCCAAGCAGCAGGAGCTTCAGAGCAAGCTTGCCTCCATGGTGCGGGAAGTTTTCCAACAGCAGCTAGGGCATCTTCACAAGAAGCTGTTGCAAGCTTTCAAGGGTGATCTGGGAGGCTCCATCATGGACAAGACCCAGCCTTTTGCTGAAGCTGCTGACAGGTGAATAGCAGCTGCTGTGCCAGCTACCCCCAATCTCTCATATACTGAATACATCTCAACCTGTCATCCACTGAATATGTTTTGGCTTGCTCAGCAATGCCAGGCCTGTCAAACAAGCAAGCACCAAGCGTGCAGCAGCTGCTTTGTAGCAATGCGCTACTCTTCTTTCACACAAAATTGTGACTTGGTGGTGGTGGTGAGATAGAAAGACATGAAAAAGGTCAACAGCTCATTGTATGCCTGCTTTTGTGTGTTTAGTGCCGTTCTCTGCTGTGTGTTGAGCCTTGTGCCCTTGCAGCTTGAGACGTCTCCAGCAAGGCATTGTGGACCAGGCTGGTGTGCCGCCTGCTTGCCGCTGATCAGCCAGTTGCTCTGTGTTCCTGCCGTCACCTTTTATTGCCAGAGTCACATCTCAACTTACCCAGACCCGACTTATGTCTGTGACATTTCCAGGTGGTCCAACCAGGCCAAGCAGGAGTTCACGCAGGGCACACACGACCACCTGACAGTCCAGGGTGTGGACTGTGAGGATCTCACCCAGGAGGGACTGGAGACCCTCATGCAGGAGGTCAACTCCTGGGTGGAGCATCTTCGCCAGGACAAGGTACTTGCATCAGACTATGTGGTGGCAACTGCTCACCAGTCAAAGCAGATTGCTCAGACTGGAGACGGCAAGCTATAAAACTAGCAGCGTGATCTTGAAGCTCTGCTTTTGTCATGTACAGCCAAAGCATGCATGCCTGTTGGTGCGAGACAATTGCAAAACTGTGCAGCAGGAACGCCAGCTTGTCTGTCACTGCTCAGTATGGATTTGAAGTCTTAAGTTTTGCACGGCAAGGCTACCTGTTGCCAATGAAGCAATGCTCCTTCACACAGTTTCTCCACAAGTCATTGCTGCCAAAACACCAAGAGTACTTTCAGCAGCTGCAGCCTCACAAGCCGCAAGCACATTGGATGTTTGTCTGGGGCTGCAGATCAAAGAGATCATGACAGCAGCAGAGCAGGCCATGCAGAGCCAGCTGGCAGGCCCAACCATTGCACTGCTTGACGATATGCCTGCAGACCTGTGGACACGCCTTTCCACCAGGCTCAGCTCCTCAACAGCAGCAGCTGCTCAGGTACGGCTTCCTGTGCACAAACTTTTGTGGGTTTGTGACTGACTGCAGCAGCAGTCTGCCAGCTGGCAACTGACACGATATGCGCCTTGCATGCGTCCCAGCAATGTAACACCAGGGTACTTCACTTCTTGTTTCAAATACACAAGTTGTGTGCATGTGTGCTTGTGTTTTTGACCATAGAGGGAACTCACAGCAACAATTTGGGCAGTCTGGTTTGCTCTATCTTTTACCAAGCCAGCTACCAAGCAAAGTCAGGGCTGTGTCATAAGATCTTGTTGCACTGACTGCTCTCGTCCCCACCCAAACTGACACAGCATCAAGATGTCACTATGCCTATGAGCCCCATGCATTGGTACGTATGTCCCTGAAGTAATCTTCGTTCAGTCATTGATGAAGCACAATTGGTCAGTCAGGCCCAGCTGTACATGCATGGGAAGCCATTGCACGACACAGCGCAGTGACAGCATGGGTGCATGATGAGCATGTGTGATGCAGGTCCTGACAGAAGGTCTGGAGGGGTACTCTGTCTCAGAGCATGAAAGGCTACAGCAGAGGGAAGAGTTGCAGCAGAGTGGGCGGCACAGGGTGGAAAGCCTGGTGCAGCAAGCCGCTGACACAGCACTCAGCCGCATGAAAGACAGGTTCACCCCTCTTCTTCTCCAAAGCAACTGCCATACCACCAGTATCCTGTGTGTATGTCTGCCTGCCCACCTCGCATACACTTGTGTCAGGAAGGACATGTCTGCATTGAAGTACAATCCCCGGCAAAGTGAGGTAATGCCATTATGCACCACAATCAAGAAGTTCAGCATGCGTCACAGACTTTGCTGAGGGTGTAACAGCTGGATTCTTGCAAACAGTGACTAAACACTAGATGAACAGCTGCAGGGGATGTGAAGCTGTGTGTCGCAAATGCTCACAGTGCAGATCTACATCTGTGAGCTATACTGAAGCAACAGTGCGTGGGTATCAAACCAACAGGTGGTGTGGGTGCAGGTTCAATGATGTGTTTGCCAGGGATGAGCAGCACATGCCTCGCAACTGGAGCCCTAGCGCAAACATCCCAGCCATAGCGCAGCAAGCACGCCAGTCTGCAGCCCGGCTGTTGGCACTGCTTGCTGTCATTCGCCTGCACTCTGTCAAGGTATGCGTGCTGTTCATGAAGACTGGGCTTTGACCTGTGCAAAAGCTATGCTTTGACTTGATCTGTGGCCATGCCAGACATGTGTTCTGGGTTTGCAAAGGCTGACCAAATGTGCGTGAGATATCATTGACTTGGGTCTGTAGCTGGAAACAGGTGCTGTCTGACAGGTTTCAGGCTCAAACATGTGCATTCGATCTGCAAGCACCTTTCTACTGCTTTGGCTCAACAAGCATGACAAGAGGCACAGTTCAACATGCACGCTCCCAACCCCAAATGTGAATCATGCACTCTTCTGGTGCAAGGTACTGCAAACAAGGCGTAACAGTGCTCTTTCACACCTGTCAAAAGCAAAGCTCTGAACCTGTGCAACGTTGCTCACAGAGTGGTCAAGACAAGTCAGAGCACATTCTCAAGCCTGGCTGCAGACATCACGCCTGTGTGGCATGATGACAAATCAGGGCCAGCCAGAGCACTGAGAGAGGCACATCCTTCCTGTGCAATAACTGGCAGCTTCTTGTCCCAACTGCATTGGCTGCCTGTAGGGCGCTGAGGACAAGGTGGAGCGTGCGCTGCTGAGTCTGGCAGCTGACAGGAGGCCGGTGCAGGGCAGTGGGGAGGATGACAGGACCAGCCACGGCGCTGAGTGGGACACCTTGGCCGCGCCCCAGTGGCCAGGCGTGCCTGAGAAGGCCATGCTGCTCAGCCCCAGCCGGTGTCGAGCCCTGTGGCGCCAGTTCACATCAGACACCAACTTCATGGTGCAGCAGGTAGCCTTCTACTGCATCACTTGTTCCGACCTCACCATCCACAAGGTGGCCTTCTGCTGCATCAATTGGCCAATCTACCGGCGTGTCTTGAGAACCACGTGATGCTGCTGGCTTGTGCACTGCAGCCTTGCATGTGCATGAATGGCTTGACTGCAACATGCAGCAGCAAAGAAAGCACTGACGACTGTGTAATCCTGAGCGCACGGATATCTGTGACTGTTCATGACCAGCTGCCATCAAGACCGGCCGCAAGTGTGTCAATGGGTAAACAGTCAATCCGCGTGTCAGTGCACATTCAGGAGCTTTGATACAGGACTGGCAGTAGTCAAGCTGGCTATGCAAGCCATCAATGCCCACAAAGCAAGCACAGCCAATAATCAACTGTCATTCCTGTCAGGCTCTCCCCATCATCATTGACCTCAAACAATCAGGCACAATGAAGCAATCCATCGAAAAAAGCAGGCACGGTCGATATTTCTCCGACCCTTAAAACATCCATGAAGGTTTTTTGCAAATTTGCACAAAAAACACGGTTGACAAACTATACAAGAAGGATGGCTGAACAGCTTAACAAGCAGTGAGTACTCAGTGGACACACAGGGCAGATAGCACTGGGCTGCTGCCCTATCCTGACCATCCAGGTTGTCACTGACAACACTGGGCTTGACTGCAGCAGGCGGTACAGGTCGCTTGTTGGCTACGCAGGTGATGAACACCCAAGAAGAGAGCACACTAGGCAGCTAGCAACACGCTGCCTCCCCTGCATCACCCTTGTTGTCTGTATGCATGCATGACAAGCTGTGAAGATTCTGCAAGAAGCAACGAGGATAGGATGTCAGTGAGTGCATTGGCGTGCTATCATCCATTGATGCTGGCACTGAGCACGCGTGATTGGTGTTGCAGGCAGTCAACACACAGGAGGCCAACAAGGCAGCTAGCAACCGGCTGCCTCCCCTGTGGGCAATGGTGGCCATGGTGCTGTTGGGCTGGAATGAGGCCATGTCCATCCTCACCAGCCCTCTCAAGCTGGTACGGCTCCTGTCAGGCAACATGAGACAACAGTCGCTTGGTGACCTGTGACCTGTGTCAAAGTGTGTTAGTGCACACAGCCAGTGCAGATCTGGCTCCTTCAGAACTGCATGATACCATTCAGCAGATTTGCAATTGTGAGCTAAATTGTGAGGTGAGCAAGTCAGTTGTTGCAGCAAGTTTCTGGACATGATCAGCACACTATCCAGTGGGTAAGAGTACCTACTGGGTGGACTCGTTTCACACAGTGATGACTGTCAGCAGCCTATCTGTGTAGCGCATTTTGGAGCCTTGCTAGCAAGCTACCATGTGCTGCTCAGCCTGGGCTGTTCAAGTCTAGCATGTCCCAATTCCTGTTAGCTGCAGAAGCTTCAGCAGCTGCTTGCCAAAGCTCAGGCACCGCATTGATCTCACTAGACAGTAACATTCTGCCACATGCAAAGGGCAAGGGTGTAGGGGAACACAGCTGTCAATTCAAGGAAAATCATATCTGGCTGCACCTGCGGCTGTCAACAGCACTTTCTGACTGGCGTCGCTTTGAAATGGTGCATTTTGCTACCTGCAACGAGGAGACTCGCAAAGAAACACCGTGCACAAATGGAATATCATCAGGCATGCCTGACGAACTTGACCTGGACCAATTTACATGGCAACAGTCCCGTGACGTTTTGTCTCGACAAACTGCTGCGCAGTTGCTCCTTGTGGTGGGCCTGCTGTTTGCCAAGACCGTGTATCAGGAGCTGGAAGTGGACACAGAGATGCAGCATGGCCTGCTGCCGGGCTGCTTGGCCCTTGCTGCCAAATTTGTGCCCACCATGAAGCAGGTCAGACGGAGTTGTGCTGCATACATTCCTCCATACCTTCGCTCATTCTTTTATTGGTGTTTGAGCTAACTGCTTCCGTGATACCTTCACGTGTTCATTCACAGGTGTTCCAGCTAATTGATTAGGTACCTGTGAGTGTGCCTGATTCGTACCTCTGCTACACGCTGTTTGCCGACAGAGTTATCCTTGCACTCAAACATGTGCACAGTCTGTAGTCAGCTGTCTGCAACTGCCAGCTCAGACCACATCACATCGACAGCCAGTCAACAGCCAGCATTGTTGTCATGATCAGGACGTGCTTGCAGCTGTAGTGACGCAAACTCAAGGCTGACATGTCTGAGCAAAGACTTGGCCAAAGGATGTCTGCATGTCTTGCAAGAGTGAGACATCATGTGACAAGTATGAGCTCTGACGCTGAAGGTGACATTGTGACCGCAGGTGGCTCGCAGAACTGGTGAGCAGTGCATGAGTTTTGTTCACGACCCCAACCAGCTGCGTGAGACGGTCCAGCACCAGGTAGAAGCTGTTGTGCACCAGGCTGATGGTCTACTGCACAGTCCCAGGAAAAGTACCAGGTACAGTCAAATACTGCTGCACCATCAGCTGTCTACATATGTCATGGCAAGTTGTCCAGATTCTTTGTGCCAATGTCCTGCATCAGGGTGTTGAAGGCTGAGTCACGTGTCGTCACAGCATCAGATAGTCAGCAGGTCTGATGTGTGAATTGCTGTTGTGATGGAAGTCACTGACTTGTGTACCTGACAGGTTGCTTTCTTTGTGCAGGGATATTCAAATGACAAGTGTGAAGTCAGGCACCTTGGACTCATCATCATCAAACAACCTTAGGCATAGAGAAACCAGTAGCCAACAGAGCAATCTAGACGCCAGTGCGCCTCATGCAGACACAAGTACATTGTCAGACAGCTTCAAATCCAAGTGAAACTACGCTGTGTGTGGTATTATATCTGCTGTGACACAACTGTCAAAATTATTGAGTGCTTCGTACTGTGGCTTGCGCTGTCGAAGATCATAGCTTTTTTAAGGTCACAGCAGTATCATCACACATGGCTGCCGAAGCTGCTGCCACTGCAGGGCAATGCTCACGCCTGAAGCTAATTGGAGCTTACAGCTTCTGAGCACTGCATTGAGACGCTTATGCATCATGCCTCATGAGAGTCTTTCCTCTATTCAAGTGAGAAACGCCTCCAACATCAGGGTGGATTTGGGCCACATTGATCCACATCTGTGTGATCATTAAGGGCGAGAATCGACATCACTAGTGATGCTGTACATGAAATTCAGGTGCAGTCAGAATCAGCAGGGTCTAAAAGCAGTAGTTCCCTGCAAGTGGGCTGAACATAATGCCACTTGATCTTTTTAGGAGAAGCGTGCTGAGACATAGCAAAATTCATGTCACCACAGAGCTTCACATTGTGCACTGGACTTCTTATTCCAGTCTGAATGCCACATGCAAGCTTGCATGTGGCTGAGCTTTTTGCACAAGGCAACAGTTGCAATGTGTCATCTCTCATCCTGTGATGCCAGGAAGAGAGCCCTTTTCAGCAAAGACCAAGGCAGCCACAACTATTCCTGCAGCAGTAACAATCATGGTTTACACATCAGCTAGTGTGCTATTTATGCCTCAGGAGTTATGCTGGATCAGTACTGCAGGCAGTGTAGGTGCATGACACCCACCTGCTACCAATGATAAGTATGAGAATCCCTCAACAGCACCCAAAAGACTGCCTGGCAACCCTGATCCTGTTTTGACCTTGGTGTATATTGACCAACCCACAACGCCAACTATGACAAGGTAACTGATGCCCTCTGTAGCCCCATAGATTCCACCAGGCCCAGGCGGCAAGCCTTCCCCTGTTGTCTTCAAAAAGTATTCAGACACCAAAACTACAGGGTTTGCCACCAGCCCTGCACATAATCAGAGTCTAATCTGACTTGTTTCACCATCAAAAGACAAGCACACTGCTTTGCAGACGCAGCTCGCCCGTGAGCATCGACGGACCTGCTGCCACCACTGCTTTCGTCAAGGTGCTGTCTGGCTCAGCTGTGGCTTGCGTTGTTACTGCTGCACGATGGTTGCGCCGTCTGCAAGGCAACATGGAGGGGCCTGCATTGACAATGCATTTATGCGTGTGCGCTTCATGCGCGTCTGTGCTTCAGCGCGCTTCGTTCAAGGCAGTGATTGGTTGACCAGTCCGATCCGAAAACCAGCCCGCACACGGCATTGTGTCACCTGAGCCGAAAGCTCCTCGCAGCTTGTGAGCACTAGGAATGATCGTTGCGGTGCAGCAGTTAGCCTGGCTGATCGAGAGGCCTGCCATACTCAATCAAGTGCTTGTGCCAAATAGAGGGACGCTGAAGCAGAAGAAAACTTGCTAGTATGGCTGATTTCAAGCAGTGCCTATCGCTTGACGGCGTGAATGCTGCGGAGCTTGCGGAATGATCGTTGACCTCTTGCTGCAGAGTTCTGCGGTCAGAGGGGCATATTGCGAGGGAGCGAAGAGTGCAGTGAGATGAGTCATTCAGCTTCCTGATGAGCAACGTCTGATCTGATGAGGAAGGGTGCGAGGAAACGCGAGCGTAAAAGCTTCGTAAAGAACTTGCTCTGAAGTGATGACCGACTTCAGTGCTTAGCAATATTTGGACGTAGGCGGACTGGGTCTCGCATGCGACCCACTCGACTCCTTTGAAGATCTCTGTGCGGAGCTTGATACCGGAGCGACGACAGCTGCGGTCACTGTCGGGTCGCATGCCATCAACGCGAACCTTGACACACCTTGCGATTTTGGATCCGCTGCTGCTGTTGACATCGCGCCCGCTGCGACGCCTGCACCTCGCAAGAAAAAGCAGAGAAATTTAGTCAACGCGAGAAATGCGCAGAAAAGATTCAGAGAGAGGCAGAAGGCATGTGTCGTTGAATAACTATGCAGTCACTTTCAATCGTGCAGGCGCTTGCAAATTGACCCGGCAAGCTCCTATGTTGCTTTCGATCAGGTGCAGTCAGAAAGCATCCTTGGGCAACTTTCGGACACCACTGCAGAGCTGCGTGAGCTGAAGTTTCGACAGCAGCAGTTGGAAGCCAGAAATGTGCTTCTTGAGAAAGTTGCTGAACTCAACATTGTGCAGCAAAGCGGGGACTGGGGGGTGGGGTGCTCTTCTGAGTGCACTCTGCTGTTTTGCATCCTTGTGCAGCAGTGGTCACTTGCAGCGTCAATGGAAATTTGTACATCAAATTACTCGGTGAATTATTGCTTGTTCAAAGCACACATAGCTGCACTGACAGTGTTGCACAGCCTTACCTCAGGCTGCAAAGAATGTGGTCATGACACACATCTCACAGCTGTTTCTTGGGATCCAATTTTGATGTCATGTACAGGAGCAACAAGCAGTGCTGGACTTTGCCTGTGCCCATACACAGCCAACAGAGCAAGGGCATGCTCTCACCCTCACCATTTGGGGCCAGGCCGAATGCACATCTGCCCGGAATGTCAGCAACATGTCCATTCCTGAGATCACATCCCTATGGACGGTGAGCCCGCCCGTTTCTCAAGCCAAAACCAATGCAACCAGTTAAGCAGTATGTTGTTGAGAGATACTGTCAATGCACTTCTCTTGCTTGCAGCAATGTGTAGCTGCACACAGTGCTGCACCTCCGTGCACTGTTGTGTATGCAGCATCGTGACTGCTAAGCCGCTTAAGCTTGTGCTTGGTTTGACCATGGCAACTTGCAGCTAAGCTGCATCATTTGTTTACACTTGCATTGAGATTCATGCATTGTCGTATGTTGCCAGCAGCTGCAGCAAACATGCAGTCTTTGCCACTTGCAACCTTATTGTTGGCATAGTGTTCAAGCCATGTATGTCCAGGAGTATGTGCGAAGGCTAAGCACCTTGCTACTAGGCCTCCAGGGAGACCCACAAGCCCCTGACAGGCCCTGTTTGGATACATGGGTAGCCGAAGCCAGAGCCTTGATCTGCTGCATCAGAGCTTACAACCCAGAAGCTAAAGGCTAGAGACCTCCAGTCTGAACAGCAGCATGTCTGTTGAGCGGGACTTGAGCACATCTTTCTGTTCTCAGCAGCTGGTGAGTCAAAAAGCTTCACAATCACTGCTTTGTGTGCAATATCTGCCTGCACATCTATGCCTTCTTGCATGGCACCAAAGAAATGGACCGATGAAGTCTCTGTAGAAAAGCCATCATGTCTTTGTTTGCTCGCAGCACGCTGTTTGCCAAACTGTCTGGAAAAAATTATAACATCAGTGTATATGCACATATCAACAGCATTGTGCATGCTGTATCATATGCAGGACTTGATGATGTTGTCAGAGGGCCAAGTCCAGGATCTGCTGTACCTCTACCACCTTGAAAATGCACGTGTAGCTCAGCTGAAAGCACAGCGTGAGGCAGCTGTGAACAAACTGATAGGCAACAGCCACAGTGCAGATGCTATCCTAAAGCAACATCCTAGTGACAGCATCATTGTGTCCAATGATGTGGCTGACCAATTGCGCAAGATTGGCTTGGCTCAATACAAGCTCAGAGGCATTGTATATGATACCTTCTTTCACGGGGTATGGCTTTCCTTTGCAGCATGATTGTTGCTGGTCAATATCTGCACAAGTTTGGTGTCTTGCTTGCACTGAATGTGAAGCTGCAGTTGGTACTAACGTCACAATTGCAACTCCGTGTCCGTCAGGCTGCATGCTATGCAGATACGCCATTGCTGTGTTGATTGCAACCATCATGCCTGTGCTGATGTCCTTTCAAGCACAGGACAGGAAACATTTACATACTCTGCCTTCCAGGTGTTGACAAGCATGCAGAGTGCCATGGCAATTGTGCACTCCTACCCACTCCTCATGCATCCCGAGCCTCTGCTTGAAGCACTCGCACAGCAATATGGACAGGCCACAATATCAGGTGTTGCCCCAGAGCCCCACATGCAAGATGCAGAGATAGATGCTGCATGGGCCTTGCTGGCAGCATACGCTGTTAAAGTCTGCTCTGCTGACTTTTTTGACTACATACCTCTTTTGAGTTTTGACCCTTCTCACAGTCCTGTGATGATTGATGCTCCTACCACATCTCAGAGTCAACTTGCAACACCAAGCCAGAATTCTGCTCAGCCTCAGCCTCAGCCTCAGCCTCAGACTCAGCCTAACCCCCCTAGTCAGGGTTTCAATATCTCTTCAGCTCAGAGCCTAATTTCAAGTCAACGTGTGACTGTCAGCACTGCTTCACCATTCGGCAATCAAACACGTGAAGAACAGCAAATGCCATGTGAGCAGTTTGA
>JAABUU010005157.1_pt1 | contig 14853 bp, 19 predicted proteins | sample 5559301 | NCBI WGS metagenome assembly JAABUU01 (sample SAMN10711884, study PRJNA513360) | rock metagenome | isolation source: Antarctica rocks | place: Antarctica: Victoria Land, Richard Nunatak white | reverse complement strand
GGCGCCATCATCGACGCGCTCTGCACCGCTTGGAATGCGTTACGTGACGAGGCCGGACGCCTCACTACCCTGACCAGCTATCCCTGGATCATCCACGCCATCGATCAAGTCAGCAAATAAGGCAATTTGGTATCACTCCCTGGTCGCTGTCCGCGATAAAGTCCGGCGCACGCGAGTCGAAGGCCGGGTTGCGGTACACGCTGGCGATCTGGGCCGGGGTGAACAGGTATGCGATTCCGAGCGCGTCCGCTTGGCTGAGCAGGTAGGTCGTGGCAGCCACAACGTTGGCGGCGCGGGTTTGCGGCTTCAGCCAAAGCAGCCCTACGTCGTCGGCGATATGAAAGCCATAACCGGGGGCCAGAGTATAAGGCGTGTCGTCCAGCGCCCGGCGGAGCGACGGATCGATCGGGCTTTGCCCATGTTTCGCGCTGACGATGACGAGCGTGTTGCCATCGAGGCCCTGCTGCTGCAACCCGTCGAGCATGCGGCCGATCGCGCCGTCCACGTAGTCAAGCTGAAGCTTAAGCGCGTTGCCGGGCGTGCCGGCAACGTCGGTATATCCACCCGTCAGCCCGGCCGGGTCGGTCGGGCCAGAAACAGCCAATTTCTGCCCAACGCTGACCGCCTGGAAGTTCATGCCGAACATCGCGGGAACGCCAGGTTGGCTTTTGCCGGTGCTATCCAGCCCTTTGATCTCGTTCAGCACCGCGCCGACCTTGACCTCGTCGTTGCCACGGATAGCGGCGAAGCTGCCGGTCGTGGTGGCGGTTGCCTTGCTCGGCGTGGTGCCGGGAATGACGCTGTCCACCTCGGGCGTGAACAGGTCGGAGACGCCGGCTCCGGATGGGCCGTTGAGGATCTCGTAGGCTGGATGCTTGTCGGCCCAGGCGGTGCGGCGGCCATGCTCGCGAATGACTTCAAAGATCGTGTTCACGCGAATGAACTCGTGCGGATAGACCGGCACGCACTGGCCGTCGCGCAGCGCGCGCGGCAGATTCGCCGGGTCAATTTGGCTCAGCGTGTCGCCGAGCGTGCCGCCCACCGCGACGTCGAGCCGAGCAGGGTCGCGGTCCAGGTTTTCGGCATACAGGGTTTCCGCGCCCGCATCGCCGGAGCAGGTGGTGTTGGTGGGCGCGAACAGCGTGCGGTCGTAGCTGTCGTCGTAGTAGACGCCGCCCGACCGTGGCGTTCCGCCGGTCACCTGCGCGATCATCCCGGGAAAGCTGTCGGACGGCGCCGTGGTGAAGGCGTTTGGGAACACCGTGCCGTTGGTGGCCAAGCGGGTGAGCGCCTTGTCCTTGTTCGCGGGATCGGCGGTGTAGCGCGCGAGGTCACGGGCGTGCAGGCCGTCGACGCTGAGCAGCAGCACGTGCTGGACGTCATTGGCGCGGGCTTGGGCGCTCAGCAGCATCAGCGTCGCGGTCGTCCCGAGAAGCAATGGTTTGACGCGGGTCATGGCAGAGGTTCCCTCCTTTTAAGGTGGAGGGGTCGTACCGCCTCAATGCCGCGGTGTGGGCGACGTTATGATGACGAGACGCTTGCGGAACGACGCGGCACGGCTTGGATCAGTTCCCCGTCGAAATCGATGCGGTCGGAATGAGTGAACACCTCGAAGCCGTCGGAGCGGGCAATCCCAACCAGGGTGATCCCGGCCGCATCGGCGACCCGGATGGCGAGCGCCGTCGGGGCCGAGACCGCCACGATCAAGCCAACCCCGAGCACCGCGGCCTTCTGTACCAGTTCCACCGAAATCCGGCTGGTCATCACCAGAAAGCCGGTTGCCGAATCCTCGCCGCCCCGCAGCAGCGCGCCGCTCAGCTTGTCGAGCGCGTTGTGCCGGCCGACATCCTCGCGCAACGCGACCAGCCCACCGCGCCAAAACGCTGCGGCGTGCACGGCCCGGGTGGCGTGGTTCAAGGTTTGGTGCGCGCCGATCCCGGCGGCCGCGGCCGCGACTTGCGCGACCGGAACCGACGCGCCGGGGCGCACCTTTGGCGGCGCTTGCATCGCGTCGGCCAAGCTTTCCATGCCGCAAAGGCCGCATCCGGTGGCGCCCGCGATCTGCCGCCGCCGCTTCTCCAGCGCCACCATCAAAGGTTCGGCCACCCACATCCGCAGCTCGACGCCGAGCTCCGCCGGAACCACTTCCAGCTCCTCGATGTCGTTTGCCGCAGTGACGATCCGCTCGGCGAGGCTGAAGCCGACGGCAAAATCCTCCAGGTCGGCCGGCGTGCCCATCATTACCGCATGGGTGGTGCGATTATAGGTCATCGCGATTGCGGTTTCTTCCGGGACCGCGCGTTGGCCCGGCGCAGTCGTGCCGTTCCGCCGCACCAGGCTGACGGCGTGGACGATCGGATTCGGGAGGTTCAACGCGCGCCAGCCTCCGGCATCAGGCACCGGCAACGTAGGCTTTGAGGCTGTCGACCTCTTGCGCCTGCTGCTCCATGCGGCTTTTCACGACGTCGCCGATGCTGATCACGCCGACCACCGCGCCATCTTCGAGCACCGGCAAGTGGCGGAACCGCCCGGCGGTCATCAGCGCCATCGCTTCCGGGACGGTCGTGCGCGGCGTCGCCGTCTGCAGGTTGCGAGTCATGAGTTGGCCCGCGGTCATCTGCAACACTGCCGCGCCATGGCGGGCGAGGCTGTTCACGATGTCGCGCTCGCTGACGATGCCCATCAGTTGCTGGGTCGTGTCGCGGACCAGGACGGCGCCGATGCGACGTTCCGATAGCAACGCCGCGACGTCGGAGATCAGGGCTGTCGGCGCGATCTCGGCGACAGCGCTGCCTTTTTGCCTGAGAATGGCGGCAATCGTCATGGCACGGCTCCCCTGTTGTTGAGGCGGCCAACTGCCGCCCAATTTGGGATCGTGCACTCACCGGCGTAACTCATGCAATCAGTATCGAAATTCGAGTGCGGGCCGCCGCTACTCGGCCGCCCGCAGCAACGGTGCGCCGCTGAGTTGCGTGGCCACCAAGGTCGCAAACCGTCCGCCACGCGCAACCAGCGCATCGAAACGGCCGCGCTCCACGATCTCGCCCTGGTCGAACACCAGGATCTCGTCCGCATCCCGCACCGTCGACAGGCGGTGCGCGATGATGAATGTGGTCCGGCCCTCCATCAGCGTCGCCATCGCGCGGGACACACGCGCCTCGGTCGCCGCATCCAGGGCGCTCGTCGCCTCGTCCAGGATCAGGATCGGCGGGTTCTTCAACAGCGCCCGTGCGATCGCCAAGCGTTGCCGCTGGCCGCCCGACAGCGTCGCTCCGCGCTCGCCCACCATGGTGTCGTAGCCCTGCGGCTGGCGCACGATGAAGTCGTGCGCGTCGGCGGCGCGGGAGGCTTGCTCGACCTCCTCGTCGGTCGCCTCGGGCCGGCCGATCCGCAGATTGTCGCGGATGGTGCGGTTGAACAGCAGGCTTTCCTGGAACACCACGCCGATCGAGCGGTGCAGGCTTTCGAGCGTGACGTCGCGGATGTCCTGGCCGTCGATCGCGACCCGGCCGTGGATCGGATCCCACAGCCGCTGCAGCAGGTTCATCGCCGTCGACTTGCCCGCCCCGGTCTGTCCGACCAGCGCGATCGACATCCCTGGCTGCGCCACGAACGACACGTCCGACAGGATCGGCGGCCCGCCGGGATATGCGAACGACACCGCCTCGAACGCCACTTCGCCGCGTGGCGCCTCCAGCTCGACGGCATCGGACCGCTCCGGGACGGAGGATTTCGCATCCATCACGGCAAAGAACTCCTCCAGCCCCGGCACCTGGAAGAACAGCCGGGCGGCGAACTGCATGGCCGATTCGAGCCGTCCGATCAGCAAGGTGGCGAATCCCATGAACGACACGATCTCGCCTACGCTCGCCCGGCCGCGGATGTGCAGCAGCGTCCCCACCCCGACGATGCTGATGACCGCGATCGTACTGGCCGCGCGCGTCAGCACGTTGACCAGCGCCCACCAGTTCAGCACCGGGAATTGGTGGGTGATCACCTGGTCGGCGATCTGCCCGAACCGCCGGGTTTCCGCCCGCAGCCGGGTGAACGACTGCACTACCATCACGTTCGCCAACGCGTCCTGCGCGGTACCGGCCAGGCTCGATTGATAGAACTCCGCCCGGCTCTGTCCCGCCTCGGTCTTGCGGATCACGACGATCGTGATGGTGCAGAACAGCACCACCAGCACGATCAGCGCGAGCGACAGCTCCCAGTTCAGGAACATGGTCAACGGCAGCAGCACCAGGGTGGCGACATAGGTGGACAACTGCTCGCGAAAGAACGTGACCCACACGCTGAACATGCTTTCCGACCCGGCGAGCATGGTCTTCATCAGCCGGCCCGAGTGAATGTCGCCGTGGAACGACAGCGGGAGCGACAGGACGTGGCCGAAATACCGGCTCATCGCCTTCAGCCGGTTGCGATGCGCCAGGCGCTCGGCGTTCAGGACGGTGACGATGTTGGCGCCGATCGAGAGCGCGCCGACGCCGACCCACAGGCCGATCAGCCCGACGGCCTGGTCCCATAGCTGGTCGCGGCCGATGTCGGCGGAGCGGGTGAGCAAGCCGATGACGCGGCCGAACAGCACCGGGTCAAGGAATTGCAGCCCGGCCACGAAAACGTTGGCAAAGCCCAGCAGCAGGGCCACGCGCAGATCGCCCCCGAGCATGGACAGCACGCGGCGATAAACGTTGAAGAAGCGCATGCAGGCGGTTTCCATAGCGGGAGGGAAGTGCCGCGATATCTAGACCGTGATCACGGCGGGATAAGGGCGGGATGATGTCGCGTTCAGCAAGTTTCGATGGAAAAACGATAGCTTGGAGCCACGATTTCATCCTGTGCCGCAATCAGCCGCAGCTCGCGTTGACCGGACGCGACGGTGCGCTCCAGCACGCCGAACACGGCGTTCCCGGTTGCCTGCAGCGCCTGTGCCGTACTGGACGTGCCCAGCCTGTGGTGCAGGAACAGCGCCGTCGCCAGGTCGCCCGCGCCGCTGGGAGCGATCGGCAGCAGTTCGGTGCGCATCCGCCAGCAGCCGGAACCGTCCATGCCCAGCATGTCGATCGCATCGTCCGGCGTTTCCGTCGTGCGCACGCTCGTGACGAGCACGACGGCGCCTGGCCGCATGGCGGCCCGGAGTCCGGCGACCGCGTCCTGCAGCTCCGCCAACGTTGCGGCCGGCAGTCCCGTCAGGTGCTGCAACTCGAACTGGTTCGGAGTCAGGATATCGGCAGCGGGCACGAGCAGGGACCGCAGCAGGCCGGGGATGCCGGGCCGCACGTACACGCCAGCGCCGGTATCGCCGATCACCGGGTCGCAGCAGAATAGCGCGGCCGGGTTGGCAGCACGGATTTGCGCGACGGCATGTTGCACCGCTTCGCCCACCGCTTCGGCGCCGAGATAGCCGGACAGCACCGCGTTGCACGTTGCGAACACGCCGCGCGCGCCGATGCCGTCGACCAGCGCCCGCACCGCTTCGCCGGTCGCTGCGGTGCCGACCCAGGCGCCGTAGCCGGGGTGGTTGGAGAAGTGGACGGTGTCGACGGTCCAGACCTCGCGCCCCAGCCGTTGCAGCGCGAACGCCGCCGCGCTGTTGCCGACATAGCCGTAGCTGACGCGGGACTGGATCGAGAGAACGGCTCCGTCAGGCACAGCGCCCGCCGTCGACGGGAAGCAATACGCCGGTGATGAAGCGGCTGTCGTCCTGCGCCAGGAACAGGCAGGCGTTGGCAATGTCGGCTGGCGTGCTCATGCGGCCGAGCGGGATGGTGGCGAGGAACTTGGCCCGGCTTTCCGGCGTCTCCGGCAGCCCCATGAACTGCTCGAGCAGCGCGGTGGCGCCGATCACCGGACACACCGCGTTGACCCGGATGTCGTCGGCCGCCAGCTCGGTTGCCATGCACTGGGTGATGATGTTCACCGCCCCCTTGGTGCCGTTGTACCAGACCAGCCCCGGGCGGGGTCGGATGCCGGCGGTGCTGGAGATGTTGATGATGGAGCCGCCCCGCCCTTGGCTGCGGAACACCGGCACCGCGGCCTGCGCCATCCAGTAGATCGACTTCACGTTCACCGCGTACACCCGGTCGAATTCGTCCTCGTCCACCTCCAGCAGCGGCCGGTTGCGATGCGTCGTGCCGGCGTTGTTGACCACGATGTCGAGCCCGCCGGCCTGCACGGCGGCGGCGGCCATGGCCTGAACGTCCGGGCCGTGGCTGACGTCGCCGGTGATGGCTATCGCGCCAAGTTCCTGAGCGATTTGCCCCACTGCGTCGCTGTCGCGGTCGGCCAGGACCAGCTTCGCCCCTTCATGGGCGAACAGCCGCGCGATGCCAGCGCCGAAGCCGCCGCCCGCGCCGGTCACCAGGGCCATTTTGCCTGTCAGCCGCATCGTTGCTTCCCCTCATTGAGCGGCGCCGACATTACGTCCGAAGCCGCCGCCTTGAAACCACATCGCGATAGCCGCAATAAAGTCGCCTTCAAGTCCCAAAAACGGGGCTGGCGGGCGCGCGTTGGCGCTTTGCAGGCATCGCTGACTTAGGGCCATTTTGGAGATCGGACATGATCGCTCGCCGTTTCGGACGCGTTTATCCTTTTGTTGTTGCCGGGCTGCTCGCCGCCGGGCCGGTCCTGGCGCAGCCAACTTCGGCCGCCGTGTCGAAGGCCGCGGCATCTGCGCCGGATAAGCGGGTGGAGAACCACGTGGAGCGACGCATCGCCGCGTTGCGCACCCGGCTCAAGATCACCCTGGCCGAAACTCCCGTCTTTGACGAGTTCGCGGGCGTGATGCGGGACAACGCCAGCCATATGGACACGCTTTTGCAGCAGCGGCACGCGACATTGGCATCGGGGACCGCGGTGGACGACATGAGGTCGTACCAGGGAATGGCGCAGGCCCATGTCGATGACCTGAACCGCTTGGTGCCAGCGTTCGAGAAGTTGTACGACACCCTGTCGCCCGAGCAGAAGAAGCTGGCCGACCAGAGCTTCCGCGACTTCCAGGAGCGCCGGCTGGAGGGCCGCCGCCGCGGCTGACAGGCTTGAATCATGCCGATGCTGCCGGTATAGGGCGCGCTTCGCTCCGCCGGTCGGCATCGGCGAGCCAGCCATAGGAATACGCGCATGAAGCCCGGCATCCATCCCGAGTACCACGAAATCAAGATTGTCATGACCGACGGCAGCGAGTTCATGACCCGTTCGACTTACGGCCGGCCTGGGGAAACGTTGCGCTTGGACATCGATCCCAAGTCGCACCCGGCCTGGACGGGCGTGCAGCGCATGATGGACACCGGCGGCCAGGTCGCCAAGTTCAACAAGAAATTCGCCGGGCTGGGCATCAAGAAGTAGGCCTACTTAACATTCGTGTGAATGCAGCGCCGCCCTTGAAACCAGGGGCAGCGTTTTCTATTTCTCGACAGTCCAAGGCGCCCATATGGGGCTTTGGAGACTGAATGGAATGGCCCGTCGGGCATCCCACCACTTCAACCTTGCTCCTGCAGGAGGTTTGCTATGACGTTCGACTTCGCACCCCTTTATCGCACCGCCATTGGCTTTGACCGCATGGCCCGACTGATTGACACGGCGCATGAGGCTGCCGCCGTGCCGTCATACCCGCCCTACAACATCGAGAAGACCGGCGAGGACAGCTACCGGTTGACCATGGCCGTCGCTGGGTTCGGACCCGACGACATCGAACTGACGGTCAAGGACAGCTCGCTGTATGTCGCTGGCAAGATCGGGTCGGAAAACACCACCGGTGAGGTGTTGTATCGGGGCATCGCCGGCCGTGCGTTCGAGCGCCGGTTCGCGCTGGCGGACCACATCGTGGTTGACGGCGCAGACCTTCGCAATGGCCTGCTGCATGTGGCCTTGAAGCGCGTCGTGCCGGAGGCGCTGAAGCCTCGCCGCATTACGGTCGGCTCCGGCCAGGCGCAGCCCTCGATCGCCAACGACCAGGCGGCATCGGCTATTCAGGCCGCCTAACCTGAAGGCTAGACCGAAGGGGCCGGCTCAGCCGGCCCCTTCTCGCTTTCCAAATACCATCTCAGCCGCGCTGCGGTGATCCTGCTTACGGGCGATCATGGCCTCGACCCGGGTGATCTCCGCTCGCAAATCCGTGATGAATTCCTGAAGCTCCGCAACACCGAGGCCATCAAGCGGCAGAATTGTCAGTCGCTTTACCGGATGTGCCGGAATATCGTCACTCACATCGCTGCCCCGCGTAAATTACGCCGGCAAGATGGTGTGCAAACACTTGACCGGCAAGTATGGCACCCCTCATATGCTGTCCCTTACCGTGTTGCCTGGCAGCGCCGTTCGAATTGGACCCGCGCCGCAGCCGAGGGATGGATTATCATGAATTTGCCTTTGATGCCTAAAGCGACAGCCGTTTGGTTGATCGACGAGACTGCCCTGACCTTCACTCAGATTGCCGATTTCTGTGGAATGCATCCCCTTGAGGTCCAGGCAATCGCTGATGGCGAGGTCGCGCAGGGGATCGTTGGCTACAATCCCGTCGCCAACAGCCAAGTGTCGCAGGCCGAGATCACTCGGTGCGAAGCCGACCCTGACGCCCGCCTGCAGATTTTGCCGACCGCCAACCCGTTGCCTAAGCGCTCTCGCGGCGCCCGCTACACGCCGGTTGCCAAGCGGAACGACCGTCCGGACGCGATTGCCTTCGTCCTGCGCAACTTCCCGCAACTCTCGGAGGCGCAGGTGGTGAAGTTGCTTGGAACCACCAAGGACACAATCCAGAAGGTGCGGGAGCGTAGCCATTGGAACAGTTCCAATATCAAGCCGCGTGATCCGGTGATCTTGGGCCTTTGCTCGCAAACCGACCTGAATGGGATGGTGAACGCTGCCAACGAGCGCCTCGCGCGCGATGGAAAGGCCGTTCCGATGCCACCCCTTCCCGAGGCGGAAGAAGCGGCCTGACACGGCCGGGGGCTTTCACTCCCCGGCATGCCTTGGGAGCGAGCTAGGCGGATTTGCCGTTTAGCCGCTCCATCTCATCCTTCAATTTAAGCTTTTCATACTTGAGCCGGGTTAGCGTGCCGGAATCGGGTCGCGGGCGATGGTCCTCATCGGCGATCTGTGTCTCCAGGCTATGGTGACGATCTTTCAGACTCTCGATCCGGGCTTGCAGGCTCATGTATCCTCCATCGTTGAGGGCTGCGCATACGCGCCACAAAACGGTAATACCAGCACTTGACAAATGCTATGTGAATCAGTGTGCCCGCCCGATGCCGGGATTGCCGGAGATATGCTTCTCATCGCGGAGGATCGTGGTAAAGCCATGCCATGCTGACCGATCGAGATTCGCTGTTGCGAAAATTGCATGAACTTCGCAGCGAGCATCGTGACCTGGATACCGTCATTGCGCGCCTGTCAGACCAGGCGCTCGACCAACTGCAAATCCAGCGGCTGAAAAAGCGCAAGCTGCTGCTGAAGGACGAGTTGGCCTGGCTCGAAAGCCGCTTGATCCCGGACAACATCGCTTGAGCGAAGCGGCAGCGCGGGTCGGCATCATCATGGGTAGCCGGTCGGACTGGCCTACGCTGCGCCATGCCGCCGAAACCTTGGACCGGCTTGGCATTCCGCATGAGTGCCGCGTGGTGTCCGCCCACCGCACGCCCGATAGGCTGGCCGAGTACGCGCGGACCGCGCGGGCACGAGGCTTAGGCGTCATCATCGCGGGCGCTGGCGGGGCTGCGCATTTGCCAGGCATGTGCGCCGCCTGGACGCCTCTGCCGGTTCTCGGCGTGCCCATCGAATCGCATTGCCTCAACGGCGTCGACAGCCTGCTGTCGATCGTGCAGATGCCGGCGGGCGTGCCCGTCGCAACCCTGGCGATCGGCAAGGCCGGCGCGATCAACGCAGCGATCCTAGCCTGCTCGATCCTGGCATTATCCGATCCTGTGCTCATTGAGCGGCTGGATATCTATCGCGCCGACCAGGCCAGCGCCGTTCCCTTGCACCCGGAAGATTAGGCAGGTTGGACCAGGCACTTCCCCCCAATGCCGTCATCGGCATCGTGGGCGGCGGGCAGCTCGGCCGCATGTCCGCCCTCGCAGCGGCCCGGCTCGGCTATCGGTGCTATGTCCTGACGCCGGAGACCGATAGTCCGGCCAGCCAGGTGTCCGCACGCGCTTTCGAGGGCGATTACGAGGACCCGGCGGTGCTGCGCGCCTTCGCCGAGTCCGTCGATGTCATCACCTTCGAGTTCGAGAACGTCAGCGCCGAAGGCTTGGACCTGCTCGCATCAATCCGGCCGGTGCGTCCCTCGCCCGCGGTCCTGCGCATCAGCCAGGACCGGATTGCGGAGAAAACCTTTCTCGCGGAGGCCGGAATCGCCACGGCGCCATGGGTGGCCGTCGCCGACACTGCCGGGCTTGCGGCGGCCGTGGCGCAGATCGGCCTTCCAGCTGTCCTCAAAACGACGCGGCTTGGCTATGACGGCAAAGGCCAGGCGATGCTCCGCTGCCCCTCCGACGCCATCGCCGCCGGGCAGGATCTGACGCCGAAGCCGCTGGTCCTGGAAGGTTTCATCGATTTTGCCTGCGAGATCAGCGTCATCGTCGCCCGGGGTTTGGACGGACGGATGAGCGCGTTCGACTCGGTTCAGAACCATCACCGCGACCATATCCTCGACTTGACGGTGGCTCCCGCCCCGATCGCGCCGGCGACCGCCCGCGCGGCCACGGTCGTGGCGCTGGCAGTCGCCGAACGGCTCGGCTTGGTCGGCTTGCTCGCGGTCGAGATGTTCGTCACGCGCGATGGCGGCGTGCTGGTGAACGAGATCGCGCCCCGCCCGCATAATTCCGGCCACTGGACGATCGACGCCTGCCCCGCGAGCCAATTCGAGCTGCACGTCCGCGCGGTGGCCGGGCTGCCGCTGCCCGACGCATCGCGGCACTCGGATGCGGTGATGAAGAACATCGTCGGCCCGGAGGAGCTTGCGTGCTGGCCCGCGATTCTGGCGGAGTCCGGCCTGCTTCCGCACCTCTATGGCAAGGCCGAGGCCCGGCCGGGCCGCAAGATGGGGCATGTCACGCGCCTGTTCCCGCGCGACAGCCTTGCAGGCCGGTCACGGCACGACGATGCCCTGGTCTTGCCGGACGGTCGCGTCCGTCACTGACGTTCCAAAGTAGCGGGCCGCCTGCTGCACGCATCGCTCGAACACCGCGAGGTCGGTCCAGCGGTCTCGGTCCTCGCACACCAGGACTCCGCCCGATGCGCCGACGGCACACGCGATCATCAGGTTCTCGAACAGCCCGAACTCCTCGATCTGCATTCCCTCGTCATCCCGGCCGGTGTCGCCCTGTTCGCCGAACTGCAATCGTACGCGGGCCGTATAGCCCATCGTCGTGGTGGCGTAGGCGAACACCGGCCGCCCGAGGGCGCGTGCGAAACCGATTTCGTACACCGTTCCCGGGTCGGCGCTGGGTCCGCGGAACGGAGTCAGGTTGGCGATCACCGCCGCACAGCGCCGGATATGGGCCTCGTTGCACAAGGCAATGCGGCGCGCGCTTCCCAGCGCCTGCCAAGCCGCAGGCTCATCCGGCAAAGGGTCCAACGGACTGATGCCTTGCAATCCGTGGCTGGCGCAGATCAGCTTCTGTGCGGCTGCCCGGTCCTCGGGGTGCGGCAGGAACACGTCGGGACCGGCGAGGTAAACGCGAACGGACATGAGACGAAACACTGCACCGGGTTGTGGAGGTGACCAAAGGGATTGGGGCCGGCGTTCGGAATGCCGCTCGGGTTGCCCCTTGACGCCACCGATGCGATGTTCGGATGCCTTCAGCAGCTCAGCCGCGCCAACAGTACGAGGATTGCATGAACAAGATCAAGGTGAAGACCCCCGTCGTCGAACTCGACGGCGACGAGATGACCCGCATCATCTGGGGTTTCATCAAGGACAAGCTGATCCTGCCCTACCTCGACATCGACTTGAAATACTACGACCTCGGCATCGCCTACCGGGACCAGACCGACGATCGGGTGACGGTCGATGCGGCCAACGCCATCAAAGAATACGGCGTCGGCGTGAAATGCGCGACGATTACGCCGGACGAGGCGCGGGTGAGCGAGTTCAACTTGAAGAAGATGTGGCGCAGCCCGAACGGCACGATCCGCAACATCCTCGACGGCACGATCTTCCGCGAGCCGATCATCTGCCACAACGTGCCCCGGCTGGTGCCGAACTGGACCCAGCCGATCGTCATCGGCCGCCATGCCTACGGCGACATCTACCGCGCGACCGAGGCGAAAATCCCCGGGCCGGGCAAGGTCAGCCTGGTATACCAGCCCGAGGGCGGCGGCAAGCCGATCTCCATGGAGGTGCATGACTTCAAGGGACCCGGGGTCGTGATGGGCATGCACAACACCGTCGCGTCGATCCAGGGCTTCGCGCGCGCCAGCTTCAACTACGGCTTAGCGCGCAACTACCCAGTCTATCTCTCGACCAAGAACACCATCCTCAAGGCCTATGACGGCACGTTCAAGGACATTTTCCAGGAGATTTTTGACGCCGAGTTCCGCGACGCGTTCGCCAAGCAGGGCCTTACCTACGAGCACCGGCTGATCGACGACATGGTCGCGAGCGCCTTGAAGTGGCACGGCGGCTATGTGTGGGCATGCAAGAACTACGACGGCGACGTACAGAGCGACATTGTGGCGCAGGGCTTTGGCAGCCTCGGCCTGATGACCAGCGTGCTGATGAGCCCCGACGGCAAGACGGTCGAGAGCGAGGCCGCGCACGGCACCGTCACCCGGCACTACCGCGAGCACCAGAAAGGGCGTGAGACCAGCACCAACCCGATCGCCTCGATCTTCGCTTGGACGCGTGGACTGGAGTACCGCGGCCGGTTCGACGAGACCCCGGCGGTGACGCGGTTTGGCGAAATCCTGGAGCGCGTGTGCGTCGAGACGGTCGAGAGCGGCTTCATGACCAAGGACCTCGCCAGCCTCATCAGCCCGGACCAGGCGTTCCTGAACACGCAGGACTTCCTCGACAAGATCGACGGCAACCTGCAAGCGGCGATGGACTGAGACAGGAAACGGAGGGCGTACCATGGATGGCCTGCAAGGTTTGCTGAACCCGCCGCTCGCACGGCGTGGCTTCGTGATGACGAGCCTGATCACCGGCTTGACCCTCGCGACGACGCGGGTGGAGGCGCAGGCCATCCACACCGACACGACGGGCCTGGACGCCGGCGACACCCAGGTGACGGTCGCGGACGGCCATCTGCCGGCCTACTACGCCCGGCCGCAGGGCGCCGGGCCGTTCCCGACCGTAGTGGTGATCGAGGAAATCTTCGGCGTCCATGAATACATCAAGGATACCTGCCGGCGGCTCGCGAAGCTGGGCTACCTGGCGGTCGCCCCGGAGCTGTATGCCCGCATCGCCGACCTGTCCAAGATGACGGACACCGGGCAGATCGTGCGCGACGTCATCAGCAAGGCGCCGGACGCGACGATGCTGTCCGACTTGGATTCGACAGTCGATTGGGCGGCGGCGAACCATGGCGACATCGGACGCCTCGGCGTGACCGGCTTCTGCCGCGGAGGGCGAGGCACCTGGCTGTTCGCCGCCCACAACCCGAAGCTCAAAGCGGCGGTGGCCTGGTATGGTCCGATCGTCGGGACCGCCACGCCGATCCAGCCGGCAAATACCATCGATATAGCGGGTGAGCTGAAATGTCCGCTGCTGGGGCTGTACGGCGCCAAGGACCCGGGCATCGCGGTCGCGGACGTTCAAGCGGCCGAGGCAAAGGCCAAGGCAGCCGGCAAGACGATCGAGATCGTGGTATTCCCCGAAGCTGGGCACGGCTTCCATGCCGACTACCGGCCAACCTTCGTAGCTGCTGCGGCGGAGGACGGCTGGACACGTATGCAGGCTTGGTTCCGCCGGTATGGCGTGGCCTGAGCCGGTGGAACTGTTGCTTATGTTCCTGGCTTAACGGTCTGGATCATAACAGGAGAATGACGTGGCCAATGGGACTCCGGATGCTGAAAAGCACGACAAGGCGCGGGAGCTGACGGAGCAGGCGCTCGACAAGCTCGTGCAAGGGCAGGACAGCGAGGCTGACGCGCTCATCGCCAAGGCCAAGAAGCTAGACGAGTCCGCAGTGGTGGAAGTGGTCGATGACCTTGAAGGGGACGCGGCCGATCGCGGCGAGGCGACCCAGAAAAAAGACTAAAAAACTCCTCGCTTCAGGACAATTATTGTAACTGCCCAGGTACCCCCTCTCGGACATAGTCCCAGGGGTAATTTCGATGCCTGTGGTCGAGTTTGCTCATATCCATCGGCGTTTTCTGACCCAAACTCGCTCACAGCCCCAATTTGTTCAGGCTACCTGGGCAGTGACCAATTATTGATCCCTTGCGGCGGAACCGAGAGGCGACTGCACCATTTGTGGCACACCGGCGCAGTTTCGCGCCGTATTTATACAGGAATGATGCATGCCGCAATTCGACTCGACCATCAAGCACATCAAGGATGGCGTGAAAGGCTTCACTATCACTGCCGCCGTGAAGAATATCGAGGGCTGGGAAGCCACTCTCGAAAAGATCGAGGTCAGCGGGACCAAGACCATCATCAAGGACTTGGAAAACCTAAAGAAGCATCTTCAAGCCAAGGAAATCGACGGCGCAGCAATCAAGAAGATTGTGGTCAAGCTCGGCAAGGAGACGGTGACGATCGCCGGCAGGGCAGAAGGCAAGAATGCCGAGAAGATCAAGAGCCTCGGCGAGGCCCTAGGGCCTGTTGAGATTTGATTATCGTGAGTTGATGAGTGCGGCTGAGAGATGGATCATCGCCTCAAAGCTCGTATCGGTCTTGTCGCTTCGCATGGC
>JAABUU010005153.1_pt1 | contig 14863 bp, 12 predicted proteins | sample 5559301 | NCBI WGS metagenome assembly JAABUU01 (sample SAMN10711884, study PRJNA513360) | rock metagenome | isolation source: Antarctica rocks | place: Antarctica: Victoria Land, Richard Nunatak white | reverse complement strand
AGCCAGGACAGACCGATGAAGACTCCCCCTCCCAAATCCCAAAGGAGGTGACACAACTCCAGACGGCTTAAGCCGCCAGCCCCATCACCGACAAGCTGGCGTTACACCACTACATCCAACTTGACTCAGGGCCAGAAGCTCCACCGCAGTCGGCGCCGCGGGTAGCGGCGTTGGTAAGACCGGTGGGCAATGCCCACGATGTCGCTGTCGGCGAAGGCCGCGTGAGCGTGCAGGATCGCCCGGGGTCGCTGTGGCATTGCGGAGGTCGTCGCTACCCTGCAGGTCGCTGTTGGTAGTCGGCCCGCTGCCCATGCGCGCCATGAAAACGACTGATTTGCAGGCATAACAGAGTGGTTAGGAGCGCACGGAGGGGTGGCCGTTGGCGCACGCGGGGATGGCCGTGAGCGCACGGGGCACCGATGCCTGGGGGTGGCCGTTGGCGCAGGATGGCGGCGGTCAGGCGTCCTGGGATCTCTGCGCATCACAGGGTGGCCGGTCGCGCACGATCGATGGGTGGGGGAGTGGCCGCTCGCGCACGATCACGTTTGGCATGGGGAGGGTGGCCGCCTGCGCACGACCCTTTATCAGGGGCCGGTGGCGATGATGCTGAGGCTCGACCTGGAGGGTGGCCGTTTGCGCACGATCGGCGCAGGACTGGGGGTGGCCGTTTGCGCACGATGGAGGCACGTCTGCCGGGTTTAGTGAGGTCCACCCTAGGGTGGCCGTTTGCGCACGATGGCTCGGCCGGGGGAGGGTGGCCGCTTGCGCACGCTGCGAACGGGGGTGGCTGTTTGCGCACGAGAGGGTGGCCGTTTGCGCACGATGGCTCAAGACGGCGCGAGATCGGGGGATTCCGTCCGCGAGGGCGACTAGTACTGCCGCATGGATAAGACTTTGACGCGCAAGCGCTCCTTGCTGCCTCTGGGCGTCGGGGGGCCTGTCGAGGGGTGGATGGACGACGATGTGGCGTCGGCGGCGACGCAGCTGTTTGGCAGCGGTCCGAGCGGTCTGCTTGTCATCGACGCACGCGAGCTGCTCACGTCGACGGCGCGCGTAGTCGGCGCGCAGCTCGGCGAGCTGCACTTCAAGGTGTGGATGGCGCTGATTACGCTCCACGTTACCCAGGGCATGCCCGCCGATGGACGGGGCAGCTCGACCGCAGGCGAGCTGAGTCGTGTCATCTGGGGTGAGGATCGCGCCCGGGGCGGCTCGAATACGAGCAAGCTGCTGCACGCCCTGTTTGATCTTCGCCAGGCGCAGCTGACGGTGTCGGGCTATGACCTGGTCAACCAGCGTCCCGCCCGAGGCGTGTCGAACACGAGCCTGCTGATCAACCTTTACGTTGATGACACGATCCTCAAGGCCTATGAGGAGCGCGGCACCCACGGGCTTGACCGGGCGGCCTTTGGCAAGTCCCTGGGCGCCAAGCGGCGTGGGACGATCGCCTGGCGCATGCATCCCGACTACACCCAGCGCCTCGCCGAGACCGACCTGAGGCGCTTTGACTGGGTCAAGGCCCACCAGCTGCGAGGCGTGGCGTTGACCCTGTGGATGGTGTTCACCTCGCCCCGTGTCCCTTACCGACCGGTGTTTGAGTCCGATGCGGGTCTTGAGATGGTCGAGGTGCCTCTCACCCTCGGGCATTGCCAGGCCCTTGGCGTGCACAACTCAACCGATGCCGGGCGGCGTCGCACGCTGAATGAGGCGGGTGGTCGGGTCTGCGCGGCTGATAAGTCCTTCCAGGCGTTTGAGGCCCACGGCGGTCGCGGCAGGGACTCTTTCCTACGGATCATGCGTAGGCGACCGGCAGGCCTCCCGCTTGATCGTCCGCTCGATCCCGCCGGGCAGCTCTCGCTGGCCGCATAGCTACTTCACGGGCCGGCGGGGTTGAGTGGATCTCGGCAACGGCCGCTAAGACCGCGGGGCGGATTCGTCTGACCCGACCCCTGAGATCGGTCCGGTCTGTGAGAGCTTCGGGGACCCTGGAGAATGGCTCTTCCGGGGCTGCGGCCCGCGCGACCGACCGCGACCCGCGTCCCAGCGAGTCGCAAGGCACCGGCGATCAAGCCCCATCCCGATTCGGCTCTCGCCGCGCTGCGAGACGCGAGGCGGTGCCTACTCGAGCTCGCGGGTGAGTTCGGCCATGTAGGCGACGCATAGCGCCTCGATGGCCTCGGGAGGCAGGGCGAGGCGCAGCGCGCGCGTGGCCATGGCGATACCGGGCCGGCCGCGACGTCCGAACGTTGCGCCGAGGTGGGCGAGCGCGCTCGTGGTGACGGCACCGGCCCGCCGATCGGCCACGAGCGTGCGCATGGTTGCGGCGACATCGGCGGCGCGGGCGGTCTGCATGAGGCGCACGACATCGGCGGCGTCCTTGTCGACGAGACGGTCGACCCTTCCGTCGCTCAGGCGGTCGTGCAGTTTGTGGGCTTTGGCCACCAGCAGGGCCGCTGCGCCGGCGACCTCGATGTCGATCATCCGTCGATCCGTCGGATCTAACGCGCCGATCGCCATCGTTGAGTGGTCGATCAGGGCGGCCTCCACCCCGACCGCGCGTCGGGTCGCCTGGCGGTCGTGGCCCGGTAGCCGGACGCTGCGGCGTCCGCCGGGCGGCGCGGCGGCCTCGGGCACGATGAGGTCGACGGGAACGACGAGCTCGCGCCCGTCGATCAGGGTGGTGGCCACCCAGATTCCCGGCTCGACGTGGCCGTCTACGATCGAGAGCTCAAAGCCAGCGCCGCCCATCGTCGCCTCGAGCGCCGGGTTGTCGCCGAGGACGGTGGGGTCAAGGACGAGGTCGCCGTCAGTGGTGACGGCGCGACGGCGAGGTCGGTGTCGCCGGTGCGCAGGTAGACGGCCTGGGCGCCCGCGAGGATCGCCGCGGGCGCTTGGGGCGCCAGGGCTTGCAGCGCGTCGAGGAGGACGCGGCGCGCGGCGACGTAGCGGGGATCCGGGTGGGCGGCGGACGAGGAAGCGTCACTCATGGGGAGGCGGGCGTCGCGAGGCGGGCGCCACGCCACTCGTCCTCGTGCGCACTCAGCCAGGCCAGCAGTGCCTCGCCCTCGGCGGGCATGCGCCCGTTTCCTGTCAGGCAGTCCACCGTGACCTGCGAGATGGCGGCGTAGGCGACTTCTCCGTCTCGGTCTGCGCGCTCCCACACCACCTCGTCAAAGGGCTCCAGCAGCGCAACGTTCGCGCCGGCGCCGGGATCGGCCGCCAGCAAGCCCAGCTCCTGCACGATCGCCGCCGGGTCTTTGCAGTAGAGGCAGAGCAGAGCCGGCGCCGCGACCGCCGCTCGGCGCACCGCGGCGAACGAGCCCGTCACGAGGACGCCGTCCGCGTAGGCCTTCTCCTTGAGCGCGCGCAGCGCCGCCGCGGGGCCCGCGGGCGCAAGGAACGAAGACGTCGCGTTCGTGGCAAACACGTCGTAGCTGTCGGCCCAGCGTCGCAGCAGCGCCGGCACGTCGACTGCACGGACGCCGCCGCGGCGCTCACGGTCGAGGAGCGCCTCGCGATCAAGCGCGTCGACGAGCTCGGAAACGTATCCCGGGGTGAGGCCGCTGACGGTGGCGAGTTCGCGGATCCCGTACGGCGGTCGGACGTCGACCAGCAGCCGTATCAGTCGTGCCGCCCGTGGCCCGCGAACCCGTGCCCGACGACGACCCGTCGGCGCGGGGTTGCGCTGGGCCCCATCGCTGCGCAGATACAGCGTCGGGTTCTCCAGGGCGATCCACGCGTTGCCGGTCAAGTCGACGAAGTTGATTTCCTCGGCTTCCAGGCGCTCCCGTGTGCGCGGGCTCAGCCAGGACGCCACCACGAGAATCGGGATGTAGCCCGCTAACGAGCGAAGGGAACGCGCCAGCCCGGACAACAGGGCATCGACGTCGCGCGGCTCGAAGGAGCGGCGAGCCTCGACTGCGAGCGTCGCAACGGTGCCGTTGTTTGCCTTGACGTCGATTGCAGTGTCGAGGGTCTGCGCCTCGGGCCCCGCTTGGCCAGCGAAGTTGCGCTGTGTGCGCCTCACCTGCCAGGAGCGAGGCAGTCGTGCCTGCAGCCAGACGACGGTTTCCTCGACGAGATCAGTTCGCCCACTTGCGGAGTTCGCGTCGGTCCCCATCTGCAGGAGTCTACCGACTGTTCTCTGTAAGGCGGTGTTCGCGTTTGCGACGAACCCTTCGATCCAGCGAACACGTTGAAGGCGCACTCCGACTCGACGGATCGTTGCTAGCAACCCGGTCCGCGCCGTCGGCGCTTTGAGGCCGCTGGGCGCGCATCGTCCGCCAGGCGGCTCTCACGAACCTCCTCAACCCGAATGTCCTCGTCTTCTTACTCGCCTCCGTGTCGCAGTTCATCGATCGCCATCACCTCCAGCGAGCAGATCGAGCGGGGGAGGTGTGCGCTCCAGTGCTCGAGAGCCGACTGGAGGTTAAGCCCTACGAGCCCGGCTCGTGGGGCCCTGAGGTCGCGCTCAAGCTCCCCGCCCAGCCGGGTTGGCGCTTTTCCCGAGGACGGCTAGCGCTTATCAGAGAGTTGAGCTGGTACCGGGCAGATCTGCGCGTCCCGTTACCCGAGCAGGTCAAATGCGGTGAGGAACGGGCGGAAGCTGTTGAACGGTGATTGGTCGGGATCGGCAAAGGAACCGCCGATGTAGACGCGGTTGCGGGTAGCGTCGACCGTGGAGATGACATCCGGGAAGGGGAGGTTGAGGCGGGCGAGCAGCTCCCCCGTGCCCGCGGAGAGCACCCGCAGGACGTTGGGATTGGAGATCCATAACCGGCCGGCGGCGAGGCTCAGTCCGCAGTTGTCGATGTTACACACGCCGTTTGGGTAGCGGCGCACGGTTCTCCCGGTCCGACGGTTGACAGCCAGCACCCGGTTTCTGTTCGAGAGGTAGAGGCGGCCGCGTGATCCTGCCAGGAGGGTCACGTCGCCCTTATGCAGTCGCGGTGCAAATGCGCGCACGCGCCCGGTGTGCAGGTCGACCGCCCCCAGGTTCCGGCGCGACTTCCCGTTGAGTCGGCTGAACGTCCCGCTCACGTACAGCGTCGAGCCGATAGTCAGAGCCCTAAGGTAGCGGTCACCGCGCCCCCTCGTGCGCGCGACGGGACGGAAGAGCCCGCTGCCGGGGTCGTAGCAGCGCACATCCCGGTCGGCCACGACGCAGAATCCGTTGCCGGCGGGGACGACCGTGTCGTGTCTCGGGAGGTCGGGCGGCTGAAACGAGTCGATCAGCCCTCCCGTTTGGCGGTCAAGAGCGCGCACCCGCAGCACGCCCTTCGCTTCGGGTCGACCGTCGGCCACCAGGATGCGCCCGGGGAGCAGCCCCAACAGCGACCTGACGCGGATCTGCGGGCTCAGGCCCTGGAGACTGCCGGTGCCGGCGTCGAGCAGTGCCAGTCGGTCGCGTGGGGCGCCGCCCGCGGTCACGAAGTTCCCGCCGGCGTAGAGCCGGGCCTGCTGTGCTGCCAGGGCCTCCACGCTGCGTCCGGGGGCGGGATCAAAGCTTGCGTCGATCGCCCCGGTGGACGCGTCGACCGCGCCGAGTCCGGTCCTGACCGCCCCGGCGAGGGTGGCGTAGCGCCCTCCCACCAGGAGGTGACTGCCGCTCAGTGCCAGCGCGTTGACCTGACCGTCGGCCTCGGCAGTGAAGGCGGCGTCGACGATGCCCGTGGCGAGACTGGTCGCCGCCAGGTGGTTATGGGGGCGGCCGTTGAGGAAGCCAAAGCCGCCGCCGACGAACAGGCGCGTCCCGTCGATCAGCAGCGCGTCGACCTGGGCATCGGCGTTGGGGTCAAAGGACCCATCGACCGCGCCGGTGCTCGCGTCCAGGGCCGCGAGGTGGTTGCGGGCACTCGGCCCGACGATGGTGAACGCGCCACCAACGACGAGCCGGTTACCGGTGAGGGCGAGGGCTTCGACGGTGCCGTTGGTGTCGCCGGGGCGCTGGGGGGTCGCGGGCGCGGGCGCGGGCGCAGGCGCGGTCGCCGTCGCGCCTTGGTCGGGGTCAAAGCCCGCCATCAGGGCACCGGTGTCAGCGGAGAACGCCGCGAGGTTGGAGCGTCCGCCGGTGGTGAAGCCGCCGCCGGCGTAGACGCGGTCTGACGTGGCCGCGACGGCACTGACGAACTCGCTGGCCTGGGAGGTCGCGGGCGCATCGAAGGTGGGCCGGAATTGGCTTATCAGCGTGCCGGTCGCGGCGTCGACTGCCGCCAGCACCGATTGGCTGCCGCCGCCGATCGAGGAGAACGCACCGGCGACATAGAGCCGGCCCCCTGCCAGGGTCAGGGCAGAGACGCTGGAGAGTCCGGAGTTGTTCGGGAGAGGTAGGAGCCGCGCGTCAAAGCGCGGGTCAAGGGTACCGTCGGCGAGCAGGTGCACGAGGCCGCGCGCAGGCTGGCCGCCGGCGTGACGGAAGGCACCTCCGACGTACCACCCGCCCACGCCGTCGGCCGCCACCGCGTTGACGTCGCCGTCAAACCTTTGGCTCGGCCCGACCAGCGCGCCCGTCGAGGCATCCAGCTGCGCGCCTGGTCCGGTGAATGGCCCCACCGACGCGAACTGTCCACCGAGGAACAGACCCTCGCCGCCGAGCGCGGAGCCAGTGACTGGCCCGCTGGGGACAACGGGCAGGTCAACGCGTTGAAGCTGCGCCGCGTGCGCCGGGGCAGCAAGCGCGGGCAGAAGACCGAGGCAGAGGGTCGGCAGGGTGAGGAGTCGGCGAATGTTCATGGCACACTAAAAACGGCCGGCTTGCGCGAAGGTTGCGCGCTCGCATCCGGTTGCCCGCCGATGGGCAGGCCTGGGATGCGCTGGACGTTGCGCAGCTGCGAGAGAGGATCGGTTAGAGCGCGGCCTCGGGGCCCCACGAGCCGAGCTCGTAGGTCATTCGCGAGCGCCAGGCAGACGGGTGGGCTCGTGATCGCACCGACACCTCTGGGAGGTGATCTCAGAGCGCGCTGGCGAACATCCTTATCGCCATGAAGGGCCGGCCCGCCCTCCGTGGAGCCCAGCAAAGGCGAAGACGCACTGCGGGTCGTGAAGGGACCGCTCTGTGGGTTCTGCGGCGATGCCCCATGGGTCGATTAAGATCTGGCGTGCGCTTCGGGTCCCGGAGTGCCCAGGAACGCTGCGTCGACGCCGTCGAGGCCTACCTCGCCGGTATGAGTCAGCGGAGTCGAGCGTCCCCTCGGCGAGCATGTCAGGGTGGTCGCGGAGATCGAGCGGCGCATAGGCGACGACGAATCGCAGGCTCAACGGCCAGACGCCTGGCGGATCGGTAGGTGCAGGCCGCGCTCAAGCACCCCGCCCCGCCGGGCTGGCGCCTTCCCGAGGACGGCTAGCCAGCGCGACTCGGACTCGGCGAGACCCGACTCGCACCAACATCCTGCCCAGCTCGGTGAGACGCGACCCGCACCGAAGTCCTCGACATGCTCAAGCGGACGAGCTGAGCCGCGCTGATCTGAGCGCCATGTCAGCCGAGCAGGTCAAACGCGGTGAGAAACGGGCGGGGGGCGTTGGACCGTGTGACTTTGTCAGGATCGCCAAAGGAACCACCGACATAGACGCGGCTATGGATGGCCTCGATCGTGACGATGGGCGCGTGGAGGTCGAGGCGGGCGAGGATCTCCCCCGTGCGGGTGGAGAGCACCCGTAGGACGCTGCCATTGAAGGTCCAGAGCCGGCCGCTGGCGAGGCTCAGGCCGCAGTCGGAGTTGCATACGTTCCCCGCGTTCGGATAGCGGCGAACGATTCTCCCTGTACGCCGGCTGAGTGCGAGCAGTAGGCCCGCCCTGGTCGCGATGTAGAGGCGGTTGTGTGATGCCGCCAGGAGGGTTGTGTTGTGGTTGCTAAGCGGAAGTCTAAGTCGCGGCGCGAACGCACGCGCGCGCCCGGTGCGCAGGTCGACCGCCTCCAGGCTTCGGCGGTGCTTCCCGAAAAACCCGTCGAGGTAGAGCGTCGAGCCGATGGGCAGAGTTCCCAAGCCACTGATACGTCCCCTCGTGCGCGCGACGGGGCGAAAGAGCCCGCTGCTGGGGTTGTAGCAGCGCACAGCCCGGGCGTCCAGGACGCAGAATCCGTTGCCGCCCGGGACGAACGGGTCGTTTCTCGGGAGGTCGGGCGGCTGAAACGAGTCGATCAGCCTGCCCGTTTGGCGGTCAAGCGCGCGCACACGCAGCACGCCCTTCGCTTCGGGGCGACCATCGGCCACCAGGATGCGCCCGGGCAGGAGGCCGAACGCCCCCTTGACGGGGATCTGCGGGCTTAGGCCCTGGAGACTGTGTCGCGTGCACGACGCTCGCGCCAGGATGATCGCCTCGGGTTTTTGCGATGCTCGATAACGTTTCTTATGACACATTGCCTGCAAAAGCGAGGTATCTGGAACGGTGTTATGGAAAGCACCTTTTTGCTCAGGCGCCGGTTAGCGTCCCGCTCTGCGACCGGGGCGGGGCTTGGCCTGCTCGGCCCGGTCGATGAGCCGGCCTATGGCTGCGTCGTCATGGTCCAGGAGGTGCGTGATGGCGGCCACAACAGTCAGCCCGACCGGCTCGCGCAGGGCTTTCGCTGGGGGGGCGATGAGTTCGCCCTGCTCATGCCCGACAGCGACCACGACGCCGCCGAGCAGGCGGTGGCTCGCCTGCGGCGAGCGATCTGTGACACCTGCCTGGGCCCCACCGGCGAGCCGGTCGCCACGGGGTGGGGGATCGCTCAGGTCACCCAGGAGGTGTCGGCCCGGGAGGCCATGGCCCGCGCCGACGGTCTGCTCATCGCCGCCAAGCAGCGGGGCCGTGAGACCCCCGGCGGGGTGCTTCACAGCAGCTGAGGCAGGGCCTGGGCGGTAAGCAGGCAACCCGCCCCCACGATGACCAGGGCGGATATCGCCGGCAACGCGGTCATGAACGGACTGGTGAAGTTCGCGCGGGCGGTGACCCGGCGGGCGGAGACCACCAGGAAGCCCAGCCCGGAGAGGGTGGTGGCCAGGCCCAGGCTGAACGCGACGATGAGCGCCAGCCCCAGCCCGACCTGATGCTGGGCGACGGCTCCCAGCAGCACCACCAGGGCCGAGGGACAGGGAATCAGTCCGGCGGAAGCGCCCATGGCCAGCAGCGCTCGCGGGGTGATCCGGTCGGGCAGCTCGTGACTGTGGCCGCCCGGACCGTGGTGGTGGTCGTGGTCGGGGGAGTGGACGTCGTGGGGGTGGTCGTGGTCGTGGGGGTGGTCGTGGTCGTGGGGGTGGTCGTGGTCGTGGGGGTGGTCGTGGTCGTGGGAGTGGATGTCGTGGGAGTGGTGGTGATCGTGGGAATGGTCACCGTGGGCCTGGCGATGGGCGTGCTCGTCCTCGCCCTCGGCCTCGAGCACCAGCGCCGCCACCGGGACCCGGGCGTCGCTGCGGTCGCCGGCCGCGGCCTGGGCGTCTGAGGTCATGACGGCGTGGGAGTGGTCGGTGACCGGCACACGGCGACGCCAGCGCAGACGCGAGCGCAGGACGCCGAGGCCGATGGCCACTACCAGCAGTCCCGAGACGAGGTTGAGCCAGGGGTAGAGCTGTTCGGGGAGGATGTACTGGGAGAGCAGCAGCGTCACGCCTCCGAGGGTGAAGACGCCGACGGTGTGGGTGGCGGTCACCGTCAGACCCAGGGCGAGAGCGTGGCGGGGGGTGCCGCGACTGCCCACCAGGTAGGCCGCCACCATCGCCTTGCCGTGCCCCGGAGACAGCGCGTGCACGGCGCCCCAGCCAAATGCGGCCAGGAGCAGGAAGAGCAGGACCCCTTTTCCGTTGGCGGCGCTGGCAAACACGCCGGCAAAGCCATCGCCTGACCGGTTGGTGGTCGTCGCCTGGGCATCGCCGAGCCCACGCGGCGCCGTCAGGGTGCCATCGCCCGGGGCCAAGGTGAAGCTGGCGGTGCGCTGATCCAGGGGGCTCTTGAGCATGTCGGTCGGATAGGAGCGCAGCTCATTGGTGGGATCGGTGGAGGGAGCGGTGGAGTGCACCGAGGTGCCACTGCCCGGCTTGGCCTCGATCGCCTTCCAGCCCACATGGTCGGGGAAGCTCTGATCGTTGATGGCCAGCTGGCCGCGAGCGGGCAGCGGCGCGGTCAGGGACAGCGCCACCCGGGTGAGCGGCAGACCCCCCTGGCCAGGCGGGTGACTGATCAGGGCACCGGGCTGCTCGGTGAGGGCCAGCGGACTTCCGTCCAGGGTCACGCTCAGCGCCCGCGCCACCTCGGCTTGCTTGCGCGCCAGGATCTGGGCGTCGGGCGTGCCGCGCTCCTGGAAGGTGGGGATCTCGGCCTGGTCGAGGATGTAGCTCAGGTTGAGCCTGCCGGTCGACACGCGCACCTCGACGAGGTGGTTGATGGAGAAATTGCCCAGGGGGTGGGCGGTGACCACGGCGGGCAGGGCAAGAGCGAGGGTGGCCAGGATCGCCACGGCGGCGGCCATCGAAACCGAGCGCCCCAACCAAGCCGCCGGGCGCCTCATCGAAGGGACGCCAGGGTGCGTTGGGCCAGCGGCCCGTAGAGCGGTGAGAAGCGGGGGTTACGAGCCAGGGCCCGGCGCAGGTAATCGCGGGCCTGGGCGCGATGTCCCGCACCCAGCGCTGCCATCCCGGCGTGGTAGAGGAAGCTAGGGTCCGCCGATCCCAGGGCCAGCGCCCGGTGGGCCCAGCCCAGCCCGGGACGGGGCTGACTTGCGCGCGTGAGCGCCCAGCCCAGCGCATCGGCCGAGCGCACGCTGGGCGCCTCGGCCCAGGACAGCCGTCCCAGCCCGACCGCCCGCCGCGGATCACCGTGGCTGGCTTCGTAGAGGGCGAGGTCGACGTCGGTGTTTATGCCATTGGCGTGCAGAAGCTGCTCCTCGGCGCCGATGAGCTCGAAGTCGTGCTGGGCCTGGCTCGGCCGGCCGGCCGCCTGCTCGATCTCTCCCAGGGAGATGATGAACTGGGGCAGGGGAAGCTGTTGGATCACCTGGCGCAGGCGCGCGGTGGCGCCGCGGTAATCGCCCTGCGCCGCCTGGACCGAAGCGAGTCCCGCGCCGGCGAGCGGGTAGCGCGCGACGTTGGCCAGGGCCAGCTCATAGGCCTGCCGCGCCGGAATGAGATGACCCTCGACGAACTCCAAATCTCCCAGCAGAGTTTGCACGTAGGCGACGTTCTCCGGCACCGGCCCCCCCGCTGAGATGGCGAATTGCATGGCCGACACCGCCCCCGAGAGGTCGCCGTGAAGCTCCCGAAAGTAGGACACCCGCGCGTAGGAGGCGAGGGTGGGGGCGCGATCGACGAAGCTCTGAAGCGCCTGGCCTGCCGCCGGATACTGGCCGGTCTCCACCAGGCCGTCGATCAGCGCCGGGTAGGGCGCCAGGGCCTCGGGATCCAGACGCTGGGCCGCCTGGGCGTAGGTCACGCCGCCGCGAAAGTCGTGACGAGCCAGCGCGATGGTGGCCAGCCCGACCGTGGCGTCGAGGTTGTGCGGGTCCAGTCGCCGGGAGGTGTCAAACACCTGCTGGGCGCGGGTGTAGTAACCGAAGTCCCCGGTTTCGCGCACGCGCTGGTAGTAGGACTGGCCCAAGCGCGCCCACAGCTCGGCGTTGCGCGGCTGCATCCGCAGGACCGACTGCAGGTTGGCAATGCGCGAGACGGTGTCGCGGGGCCGGCCGGCACCGGATACCGCCGAGAGACTGCCCGCACCCGGGCCCGAGCTCGTGCGGTCGAGGACGACGAGGACCAGGCCGGCAACGACGACGGCCACCGCGACCGCCAGGATCGCCAGCCACAGGGGACTCAGACGCTTGACCGCCATCTGCTTGAGGAGGCGAGTCGGGGGAGGGGACGCCCAGCGTCCCCTCCCCCACCCTCACCGAGTTGCTCAGCCGCCCCCGGCGGGAACCGGACCGTGCTTGGGCTCAATCCGCTGAGACGGATTGGAGTCAAAGCCCGAGTTGGGCTGGGCCATGTAGGGAAACGACGTGAGAAACGGCTTGTCGTTCTGATCGGTGCCGTCGCCCAGCGCCACCTTGTTGCCCTTCAGGAAGCCGGCCACCACCTGCAGGGTGATGTCGACCACGTCGTCACCGAGGCGACGGCCATTCGGGAAGCCGGCCAGGTCGCCGCCGATCACGCCGAAGCGGTTCGGCGTGGTGGTTGGCGGGACCCCCATGTTCAGCTTCAGGGTGTCGGCGGCCACGGGGTTGGGTCGGATCTGGGTCTTGCCCGGGATGCCCGTGAGCAGCGCCTGGACGATGTCGGTGCGGTTGGTCTCAGGAGCGTTTACGTGAAACAGCACGTTCTCCAGGTGGGCGTACTCCGGCGCGAGGACGAACTTGCCGAAGTTCTTGACGTCGTCCTTGGGCTCGGTGGCGTTGAACTTGTCCTTGAGCCCGATGGGAATGACGAGCTCGTTGATCAGCGGATTACCCAGGCGCGAGACCTGCACCTGGCGCACCGACAGCTTCACCTTGCGAGGAATGCGGCGGCCCCGGGGCCCGCGACGAGCGCGGGTCCGGGTCACGCTGAGCACCTGGCGCTCGGTGGAGTCCCACACGCCGATCACCGCGTTGGCGCCAGACGGCCCGGAGACCCCCTGATGGTCGCGGGTCACCTCGCTCTTGGGCACCTGCAGGACGTTGGACATGATGTTGTTGCCCGAGAAGTCGTCCTTGCCTCCACCCACGTTTCCGGTGCCGTTGCGCACGTTGACGGAGTCGAAGGTGGCCCCCAGGTCGATGAAGAACGACTCGTCGCGGGGTCCGGAGAACACGTTACTGCCGTTGCCGAACCTGATCAGAGCCTGATTGGACAGGTTCTGGTAGTTGGGCATGGTCTTGGGCCCCAGGTCCTGGGGGGCCACCGGCGCGTTGCGCACCAGCACGGTCCTTGAGTTGGGACGGTTCTTGAGAGGGTCGCGCTTGCCGTTGAACGTCTCCTTGGTCAACGTGTAGGTCTGGAACACGTTGAGGGTGTTGTCGGAGATGTTGTTCACCGGCGGGATCGCGTAGGGGTTTGAGTTCGGGTTGCGAAAGTGGGTCTTGAACTTGAACAGGTACCGGATGTGCGCCCTGCCGTCGCCCACGTTGTCGATGTTTATGTAGTAGAAGGCGCGGTCGTCCCAGCGAAAGAAGAGCGGTCCGTTGGCCGGATTCTCACCCGGGATCCAGTTGCCCACGAAGTTCACCTTGTCCGGCGAATCGGGTGAGACAAAGGCGTAGGTGTCGGTGTCGTCGGCGGAGGGATCGAGCATCGTCCCCGGCGCCTCACGGTGACTGGACGCATTGCCCAGCGGCGCCGCGATGGCTCCCGCCATGAGGGCCGCACCCATAGCGGCCACAAAAGCCCTTCTCATCGTTCCTCCGCTCGTCGACGCCCCGCAAGACCTGATGTCTCCGATGGCAAGCTTGGGCGATAATACTTCACGTGGCCCATCCCCGCAGCACTCTCAACGCGCCGTCTTTATTGAGGGCTCATCTCACCATGAGGTCGTCTCTGGGGGTGATAAGGGTGAGGCGCTTCGGGGGGTGGGCGGTGTGCGCGCTGACCGTGCTCCTGGCCGGGTGTGGCTCGGCGGCACCCCCAGCGCCGGTCACGCGCGTCCTTTTCGCTCCTGCCAACCGGATCCAGGCCTCGACTCGGGTGGGGACCGCCCCGATCGCCGTGGCGGTGGGGGCCGGCGCGGTATGGGTGGTCAACAGCGCCGACTCCACGGTCACGCGCGTCGACCCCGCCACCCACGCCGCCGGACGTCCGATCCCCGTGGGCCGGGGCGCGCTGGCGATCGCGGCGGGTCCGGAGGGCGTGTGGGTGGCCAGCGCCGCGGGGGCGGTGGTGCGCATCGACCCCGCCACCCAACGCGTCACGGGGACGCCCATCGCGGTGGTCGACCCAGCAGGCATCGCTACCGGTGACGGTGGCGTGTGGGTCTCCAGCCGGCAGACCGACAGCGTGATCCACATCGATCCCGCCAGCGCCCGCCCGGTGGGAGGGCCGATCCGCGTCGGATCGCAACCGACCGACATCGCGACGGCTCCGCGGGGCGTGTGGGTGGCCAACTCCGCCGACGGCACCGTGACCAGGATCGATCCCGCCACCGGGAAGGCCGACCCGGCACTACGTGTGGCGAAGGTGCCGGCCCCCACCCCCGGGGCCGGAGGCCGTCCCCACGAGCAGCCGGGGGCGGCGGTTCTCGCCCTCACCGCCGGTGACGGCGGCGTGTGGGTGGCCAAGACCGACAGCCTGGAGACCGCCCGCATCGAAGTCGTGCGCGTCGATCCCGCCACCCATCGGCTCAGCGGCCGACCGATCGAGGTCACGGGGGGCATCCCGCTGCGCCTGGCGGCCGGCTCCGGCGCGGTGTGGGTCACCGACGCCGGCAGCATCCTGCCCGGCCCGGGCGCCCGGGCACCGGCGCTGCTGCGCATCGATCCCCGCGCCGGCGCCCGCGCCGGGCCGCCGCTGCCCCTCGGATCTGAGCCCACCGGCCTGGCCGCCGGTCCGGGCGACGTGTGGGTGAGCACGGTGGGCGACAACACCGTGCGCGAGGTGAACGCGCCGCGATGACCGTCGCCCCCCACCGTGCGCCCCTGGTCTTCGCCGATCTCGACGCCGCACTGACGGCTCTGCGCGAACGCGGCCTGCGCGTCTCCGCCGCCCGACGCGCGGTGCTCGAGCGCCTGTTCACCGCCGAGGGTCCACTCAGCGCCGAGGAGATCGCCCACGGAGGGGCCCAACCGGCAGAGCGCGTCGACCTAGCGGAGCCTGTCAAGCCCAGTGAGACGCTTTGGGTTTGACTTTAGTGAGCGTCCTCCTTCGTGTTCGGCTTGTTGATCCAGGCGGCGGTCTGTAGCGTCGGCGGTGCCGGCGGCTTGCGGACGAACC
>JAABUU010005152.1_pt1 | contig 14868 bp, 16 predicted proteins | sample 5559301 | NCBI WGS metagenome assembly JAABUU01 (sample SAMN10711884, study PRJNA513360) | rock metagenome | isolation source: Antarctica rocks | place: Antarctica: Victoria Land, Richard Nunatak white | reverse complement strand
CTGACCAGCGGGGCGGGCGCGACAAGAGGCAGTTGCATCGGAGGGTCTCCCTTTCATGGCACATGGTTCTGGCCTTGCAGGGTAGCAGGGTCCGCCTGCCAGCGCAAATCACAACAGTCGAGTAAACTGTATTGGAGCTAAAATAGCGAAGGAGCAGGATATGCTGGAACTCCCCATCAACCAGGAGGGCGCGGACGAGCCCACACAATTGCGCGCCGACGTCCCGCTTCGCGTCATCATTGCCTTCGATCAACTGACCGACGACGAGAAAAGGGCGGTGCTGGGGGCGCTGCACACCCTTCAGCGCGGCGGCTTGCAGGGAGCGTCCGCGCCACTCGGCATGCACAGGCTCACGGGACCGGAACCGCTCTACTCCTTCCGCGCCGCGCCCGAGGTCCAGATTATTGTCCGCGCGGAACCCGACGCCGCCGTCGAGATCATGGACATCGTCCGGCCGGCCGCGCTCCGACACTTCGCGCATGCCGCAGGCTAGCGCGCCGACGGGCGCCATTCGGGTCCATCCTCGACTATTCGGCTGACGTTGTGTCAGAGAGGGTTTCGGGCGGCACACCAGGGTTACCTGCAGCCTCAGCGACATCGATAACCATAATCTCGCCGCGCTGGACCATGTCGACAGCTGCGCTGATGCGCGGTATGGCGGGTAGAAGAGCGCGGATAGCGTTGCTGCGTGCGCGGATCTCAATCACTCCAAACGGACGCCCCATCAGATGTTGCTGGTAGCGCATCCCTTTGTCCATGGTCATGAAGACGTCGAAGCGGGAGTCGATCGCATCGAGTAACAGGCCGTTCGTGAGGCCCGCCCAGCCTTCGCGCTGCACGGTCGACACCTCATGGCCGCTCAATGCGCGCGCCAGCTTGCTCGACATCATCTCGTCCAGCAGGATGCGCATGCGCGCTCACTCGCCGCGCAATGCCGGCTCACGCGACGGGAAAACAGCTTGGCTCACATGATCGTGCGCCGATTGCAGGACGCCCAGCACATGCTCGCGCGTCACGGTGGGAAACTCCTCGTAGAACTCGTCGATGGACCCGCCATCCAGGAGATAGTCGAACAGCGCGACGGCGGGAACGCGCGTACCCCTGAAGACAGGCACGCCCCCCACAACGTCAGGGTCACAACTGATGACATCCCACTCCGTCAAAGGTCGTCTTATGTTAGTAGCCGTTGCGCTCATATGCCCATCCTCACGTCCCTACGTCCCTGTTGGTCTAGTCCTCCGACATGGAGGCATCATACCATAGCAACCAGGGCTTATGCTATTGCCTACAAGTTAAGGTTCTGAGCCACATGTCAAGTACCCGCATTTCCGCCGCTCGGGGTGGCAAAGGGAGCGTAGCAGCATATACGCCGTACGTCCACGAGCCTTTTGCTCCCACACACGGCTGTCGCTACGCCATGCGCCTCATGCGTTTGTGCCACATGGCAGCTGTCAGGTTGGCTTAAAAGCTGCAAAAATGGCCTTGACAACGGCTTAAAATCCTTAACTTGTAGAAAAAGGGCTTATGCGTCAGCGGGTGCGCAGGGGTGCGCGCCACATTTTCGCGCGCACCCCACGCGGTCGGCCCTTTTTCCCTCGCCCCTGCCCATGGCTGACTGGCCCCTCGGCTGCGACCGGCGATCCAGCGCGCCGCCGGGGGAGCCTGGGGAGAGGCCTCTCCCCAGACCCCCGCCACACGCACAGCACGGGAGCCACCGGGCGTGGACAGGGGCGAAGATCTTTCATCTATCTCAGCAGACCCCAACGGAACCCCACCATTACTGCTTAACCCGGTATACTAGGTGAAAAAAGAAGGCGATTGACCGCGACCGATGAACGAAGGACACGATACCCATGACCGCACTACGCGCCACCCCCTCAGACTCAATCGCGCCGTGGGCCGAGCTCGTGCCCGACGCGCCCTATCCCCTGACCGTCGAGGATATGCTAGCCTTACCCGACGACGGATATATCTACGAGCTTGTGGATGGGGTGTTGCTCCGCATGGCCGGTAGTGGGGGGCGGGCAACGGTCATTGGCGGGAACATGTATGCCGCACTGCGCGCCTTTGTGCTCCCGCGCCGCCTGGGCGTCGCCACGCCCGCCGATGGTGTGTACAAGTTCCCCGGCGCTGAGACAGGCCTTATCCCCGAAGCCGGATATTATCGTGCAGAGCGTCTGGACCGCGTGTCCGATCAGAGCAAGCCTCTCCCTTTCGCCCCCGATCTTGCCGCCGAGGTTGCCTCTCCCGACCAGACCGCGGCCGACATGGCGGCCAAGGCACAACGGTACGTGCGCGGCGGCACACGCCTGGTGTGGGTCCTGTGGCCCGATCGTCAGGAGGTCGATGTCTGGCGCCCCTTGGATGTGCGGCCCCGTTATCAAGACATGCGCCCCTCGACAACACTACGCGCCAGTGCTGATGATGTGCTCGACGGAGAGGACGTTATCCCAGGCTTTACCCTCACTCTCACGGCAGCCTTTGCCGGACCCTTAGGCTAGCGGCCTCTGTGCGAGAGTGCGTCATTTCCTCTTACAATTCTTAAACCGCATTCGATCCACATGAGGCATGAGGACCGCCGCTCCACACCGCGAAAAAGTGGCGTGCACCCGGTGCGCAGAGGGGTGCGCCCCGCGATTGTGATGGCGCTCGTCACGAGCCTGCGACTAAAGTCGCAGGCCGCGTTTACGGCGGACCTCGACGCGTTCGAGACTCTGCTGAAAGGGAGAGGAGCCGGGGGTGTGGGCCGATCTTAACCGATCTTAACCTCCGTAGGCCGCATCTTAACCGGATCGTAACCTCTTTCTTAACCACTTTGTAACGCGTATCTGCTACAGTAGGTAGTAGCGGCAGCGTTATCCCGCCGCAGGCGCGCCGGGGCGGACGCCGCTCATGCGCTACTTAGCTAGATCAGGACGTACGGGCATCGTGGACTGCAGTGGACATCCGGCGCGATCTCTCGCGCCAAGGCACAATCCTTCTCGGGGTGCACCCTACGATTGTGATAGTGAGCGCCGTGGGCCTGGCCCTAAAGGACCATGGCAGGGACGGGACCTTAAAAGGTCTGTGTGCCGTCAATCCTCTCAGCCTCGCCGGGGTCGTCGGCGTCCCCGTCTGACCCTTCAGGGTCCGTCCCTGCCATGGTCCCTTCAGGGCCAGGCCGCGTCTCACAATCGTGGGGTGCACCTAAGACGGCCAGCCCATAGCGGGTATCCAGGCCATCTGCTACGATACCTCCAGGCGCCCGCACACTGCCCACGCCTATTGAGAGCTTGAACGATGTCACGGTCCTCCACGATCCCGCCCGACCACTATGGCTATGGCGTGCGTGTCCGCGTGCGCAAGCGCCGCCGCCGCAAGCGCCGCCACCCCATCCGCCGGGGTATCCTGCTGCTGCTCCTGGCGCTCCTCGTCGCGGCCGCCGTCTCGGTCTGGACCGCGCTGCCGGCCATCGCGGCGGCATGTGACGCGCGGACGCGTATCAGCGCGATCCAGGCCACCGCCGGCTCGCTGCGCCAGACGCCCTCCTCCGCCGATGTGGCCGCGCTCGACGCGCACGACGTCCGCCTCATGGACGACCTGCGCGTCATCGAGGGGACATAGAGCGTCTGGCGCGGCCCCGCCCTGTTCGTCAGCGCGCTTGATCCGGGCGTGCACGATCAGGTCGCGCAGATCGACCCCCTGCTGCGCTACGGCCGGCTCGTCGCCGAGGCCGGCCACATCCTGGCCAGCCCGGCCGCGCCGCTGCTGTCGTCGCTGCAAGGGGATGGAAGCGCCCCACTTGGACCCGCCCTCGTGGCGCGCCTGGACGCGGCGCGGCCGGCGCTCCTCAGCCGCCGTGCCCGTGCTCGAACAGGCGTCCCGCGCGCGCGGCCAGATCGTCCCCGCCGATGTGCCGTCGCCGCTACGTTCGTCGCTGGACAACGGGCTGCGCCGCCTCGCCGCCGTACTGCCCAACGCGCCGGCCACGCTGCGCGCGCTGGCGACGCTGCCGGCCGCGCTCGGCGCCGGCGGCGCCAGGGACTACCTGTTGGTCCCGCAGAACAACGAGGACCTGCGCGCGAGCGGCGGCTTCATCGGGACGGTGGGCGTGATACACGTCGACCACGGCCAGGCCCACTTCGTCGACGGCCAGAACTCCTACGCCGTCGATCAGTTCCACAACAGCCGCCTCGACGCCTACCCGCCGGAACCGCTAATGGTGCACAATTTCGGCGCGTGGTATTTCCGCGACGCCAACTGGTCGGCCGATTTCCCCACCACGGCGCGCCTGCTGGAGATCTTCTACCAACTCGGGACACAACGCCACGTCGACGGTGTGATCGCCTTCGACCCGGCCCTGCTGCCGAGCCTGCTCGCCCTGCTCGGCCCCGTCGCCGTGCCGGGCTACCCTGAGACGCTCACGCCCGCCGACGCCTTCGCGCGCATCGACTATTATGTCAACGTGCGCCAGGCCGCCCCAGGGACAAGCGGCAAGGATTTCGCCATCGCCGCCTATCGCGCGGTCTTCGACCGGCTGCTGTCCCTGCAGCACGGGGCCGGCCTGCAGGCCCTCACCGCGATGACGGCGAGCGCCCACGCGCACGACCTGCTGCTATACACTAATGATGCGGCGGTGGAACGTACGATCCGGCTGGTCGGCGCCGGCGGCGCGATCAACCCGACGCGCGACGACTACCTGTATGTGGTCGACACGAACACGAGCTACAACAAGCTGAACCAGCTGATCGACGAGAAGATCTCGTACCGGGCGACGATCCAGGCCGGCCGCGGCATCCTGGCGACGACGACGATCCACTACACCAACACCGCCGATGCGACGAACCTGCCCACGCAGAACGGCGCCCCGGACTATGCCGACTTCGTGCGCGTGTTCGCGCCGGCTGGCAGCGAGCTCGTGTCGTCCAACGGGCTCGACGAGTCCTGGAAGGTCTACACACTGCACAATAAGACGCAGTTCTCGGGCTACTTCGAGTTGGCCTCGCACGAGTCCCGCACGATCTCCTTCACCTACCGCATTCCGGCCAACAGCGATCCGAGCAGCCGGTACAGGTTGACGGTGCAGCGGCAGCCGGGCACGGCGGCCATCCCGCTGGACATCGCGGTCTCGGCCGCGCCCGGCTCGGGCGTCACCATCGGGGCAGGGACCACGCTCCATCGCAGCGCGGCGCTGGCCGGCGACGTGGTCGTCACGGCCCCGCTCGCCGGGGGCACGCCCCACCCGCGGCACATCACCTACCCGCCCGACCCGCCGGTCGTGCCCGGCTCACGGCCGGAACCCTGGGTCGGCGTCCCAACCGGGAGCGTCCCGGTCAGCCCATAGCCTGGCCTCCTTTCCCCCTACCGATAGCCTAGCCTGAACAGGTCCTTGCCACGCGGCGGCGCGATGAGTACTATCTACATCGTACCCGCCCCGCGTGTCTTGACGCCCGGCGATGGCCCCGGCCAGGCCGTCACCGCGTCGGGGCTCGCACAGACGCGGTGTCCCACCCTTCCCCCTGGGGTCCAGGGGAATCGTATCGCCTGGAATGCGTTAACGAGACAGCCCGAAAGGTTTAGGAAAAAAGATGTCAGTTTCACGTTACTCTCAGCTTGCCGCCGCATCGCTGCTGGCCATCACCCTCAGCGCGCCGGTGAGCGCGTTCGCGGCGCAAAACACGTCTAGCTCCAGCACGATGGCCGCGGCGGCGCGCGCCGCGAGTCTCTCCTTTAGCGCGGGCCCCTTCCATGCGTGCGGGGTGAAAGCGGGCGGCAAGGTGGACTGTTGGGGCCGCAATCGCTACGGGAACGCCACACCGCCGAGTGGCGCCTTCACGCAGGTCAGCGCGGGCTACAACCACACTTGCGGGGTCAAGACAAACGGCACGATCGCCTGCTGGGGCCTCAACACGAGCGGAGAGGCCGGGACGCCGGCCGGCGCCTTCACGCAGGTCAGCGTGGGCTTCGATCACACCTGCGGGCTCAAGACCGACAAAACGGTGACCTGCTGGGGTTCCAACAACTTCAAGCAACTCAACGCGCCGGTCAAGACCGCCTCCACCCCGGTCAGCGGCGCCTCCACCCCGGTCAGCGTCACCTTCACCCAGGTCAGCGCGAGCTACGACTACGCGTGCGGACTGGGGACGGACACCACGATAACCTGCTGGGGCGCCGACAACGTCGGGCAAACCACTCCCCCTACCGGCGCCTTCACCCAGGTCACCGCGGGCTACGACCACGCCTGCGGACTACTGAAGACGAACGCCACGGTGGTCTGCTGGGGCGCCAACGACTTCGGGCAAATCAACGCGCCCCAAGGCCTCAAGTTTGTCCAGATCAGCGCGGGCTACTACCACACCTGCGGCGTCAAGCTGGACAAATCGGTGGCCTGCTGGGGCTTCAACTCCGTCGGGGACACCACACCGCCGCGCCACGTCTACTTCGCCTCGGTCAGTGCGGGCGAGTCGCACACCTGCGGCGTCAAGACGAACGGCATGGTGGTCTGCTGGGGCGCCAACGACTTTGGGCAAACCAACGCGCCCCGCAACGTCGCCTTCGCCGCGCTGGGCCGGTAGCTGAGGCGACAGGCGTCAGGCGTTGCTTGTCGAGGCGTGCGCTAATGGTGTGAGTATGCCGTCATCGCGATTACCGTCGCCTGTCGCCTGTCGCCTGTCGCCTGTCGCCTGTCGCCTAAAACGCCCCCCGCCCCCGTAGCGCCGCTGGAATCGTCGCCACAAGCAAGGCCAGGTCATGCCCCAGGCTGTAGTCGCGCACGTACTCGGCGTCGAGGATCGAACGCTCTTCCATCGTCAGCTCGCCGCGTCCGTGCACCTGCGCCATGCCCGTGATGCCGGGCTTGAGGGTGAGCACGCTCACCCAGCGCGTGCCGTAGTGTTGGCGGTCCCGCGGCGATATCTTGTACGGGCCGACCAGGCTCATCTGGCCGCGCAGGACGTTCAGTAGTTGGGGCAACTCGTCGAGGCTGCTGCGGCGCAGGAACCGTCCGAAGAGGGTCAGGTGGGACGTGTCGCGCACCGGCAGGCCCTTCTGACGGCGCAGGGTTAGCTCTTGCGGCTCCTCCGCCGCGTCGGCGTGGCGCGGCGTCGTGCGCAGCTTGAGCGCGTTGAAGCGGCGGCCGCCGAGGCCAAGCGCCGGGTAGCGCTCGAACACGCCGCCATAGGCGCAGCGCACCACGGCGATGAGGACGAGCAGCAGCGGACTGAGCAGGACGAGCAGGAGGGCGGCGCCGAGCCGGTCGAAGAGCTCTTTGACCAGGCGCTCACCGGGGCCGAGGCGCAGCTTGCTGACCGTGACCAGGGGCATGCCCGGCAACGACGCGACGGTCGCCCCCGTGCTCAGCACCGTGAACACGTCGGGGGAGACGACCACCTCGGCCGGCGTGTCGAGCGTGGCCTCGACGACGGCGAGCATCTGCGCCTGGCTGCTGGCGCGCGCGGAGATCAGCACGGCCTCGGCCGCGTAGCGCTCGACGACCGTGCGCAGGTCCGGCGTACGCCCGACGACGATCTTCCCGCCCTGGATCGACGTCCCCACCGGCACGACATCGTCGATGAAGCCCACGACCTGTAGGCCGAGGCGCCGCTGGCGGCGCAGCAGCCACTCCATCGACAGGGCCTCGTCGTGCGTCCCCACGATGACGACCCGCCGGCCGATCAAGCCGGCGGCGGCCAGGCGGCCGCCCACGAGGTGGGCCAGCAGGCGCAGCCCCGCGGCGAGGGCAATAGTCAGCGCCCAGGTGGCGAGGAGCCAGCCGCGCGAGAGCATCGACGCGCGGTCGAACAGGTACGTGGCCATGAGCAGCACGAGCAGCGCGTAGGTGGCGCCGCGCGCCACGGCGCGGTAGGAGACGGGGACGAGCTCGGAGACGCCGCGGCGGTAGGCCCCGGCGAGGCCGAGGCAGACCACGAGCAGCGGTAGGTAAAGCCAAAACGCCGCGACGTAGAGGTGCAGGTGCAGGCTGACCGGGGCCAGCGCTAGGCGCGGGATGGCCGCCGGCATGACGCGATAGCGCGCCAGCAACGCGAGCAGGAAGGCCAGCGCCCCCGCCGCCGCGTCGCCGAGCGCCCACAGGCCCAGCGGCAGCAGCGCGCCACGTCGCCCCTGCGCGCGCGCGCGCCGCCCCGGCGCTACACAGACGGCCGCGGGCCGGGCGTCGCCCGGCTCCGGCCCGCTCTCGCGCTCACGGATGGCCATGGGTCACGCCCGTCCCCGGTGTCCCCGCTGACCCATTGGACGAGCGGGAGTTTTCGGTCTGCTCCAGTGGCTCTAGCTGCTCCAGTGGCGGCCCATGTTCCCCCGCGACGACGATGTGGGCGCCGCGCGGCTCCAGCTTGAACGGCATATGCCGCAAACCCAGCGGCGCCAGCGCGGCTTGCACGCGCTGGCGCGCCGCGGGCGGGACCAGCAGCAGCATGAAGCCGCCGCCGCCCGCGCCCGTGATCTTCCCGCCAAGCGCGCCGGCGGCCCGCGCGGTCTCGTAGGCGACGTCGATGGCCTCGGTGGTGACGCCGCTGCTCACCTGCCGCTTGAGTTGCCAGGCCTCGTGCAGCAAGGCGCCGACCGCAGCGTAGTCGCCCGCCTCGAGCGCCCGGCGCATCGGCGTGACGCCCTCCTTGATGGCATGCAGCGATTCGATGGTGCGCGCCTCGCCGACCGCCGTGCGCGTGCGCTGCTCGCGCAAAATATGGCCGGCCTGCCGCGTGCCGCCCGTGAAGTATAGCGCGAGATGCTGTTCCAGGCCGGCGCGCGCCTCCGCGGGGAGCGCCACGGGCGCGACGGTGACGCCATCGGCGCTAAAAGAGAAGAGATTGACGCCGCCGTGGGCCGCGGCGTACTGGTCCTGCTTGCCGATGGGCTGGCCCAGCCGCACGATCTCGATATCGGCGGCGAGTTCGGCCACCTCGCCCGGTGTGTAGGAGCGCCGCTGGTAGGCCGCGATGGCCGTAATCAGCGCAATGGCCGCCGTGCTCGACGAGCCCAGCCCGGTGCCAGGCGGCACCTCGGAGGAGAGCGCTAGCGTCGCGCCGCGCTCGAGCGCCATGGCCTGCACCACCGCCTGCGGCAACGCCAGGCTCCCGCCCTGGCTCCTCCGATCCTCGGGGTCAGCGCTGCCCGCGTGCGTGACGCGGTAGTCCGACGACGTGATGTTGATCTGCTCGTAGTCGCCCGGCGAGAGCAGGGCGTAGACCGAGCGGCTGATCGTGGTGCTGAGGACGACGCCGCCGTGCTGCTCGTAGTAGGCGGGAAGGTCGGTGCCGCCGCCAGCGAAGCTGATGCGCAGGGGCGCGCGGGCGATGATGAGCGCGGACTCAAACGAATTGGACACTATTGACCGCCAGACGCATGGTCGAGAACAGCGAGACGCGGCCGGTCCGCCGGGCGTGGTCGTGCGTGATGAAGCGGGCGGCGTGCGGTAGGTCGCCCGCCACCCCGTAGCCGCTGTAGGACTGCGCCTGCTGGCGCAGCAGCTGCGTCAGGCCGCGCCCTGAGCGCACCAGGATCGTGGCGCAGCCGGCGGTCTGGCCGGCCGCGACATCGGTGAGCGCATCGCCGACGTAGTAGCTGCGCGTCAGGTCGATGTCGTGGTCGCGCGCGGCCTGGTAGAACATGCCGGGCGCGGGCTTCCGGCAGCCGCAGCGGTCCGCGGCGTCGTGCGGGCAGTAGTAGACCTGCCTGATCGCGCCGCCGTGTCGCGCCGCCCACGCGCACATGCGTGCGTGCAGCGCGTCGAGCGCGCCGGCCGTCAGCTGGCCGCGGCCGACGATGGCCTGATTCGTCAGGACGAAGACCGGCAGGCCGCTCTCGGCGAGCATGCGCAGCCCCGCGAGCGCGCCGTGGACGGGGACGAACTCGTCCCACGACGTCACATGGTCGGCGCGGTTCTCGTTGATAACCCCATCGCGATCGAGGAAGATTGCTGGTTGCACGCTGGATCCTCTACCTTCTGGGCTGTGCTGTTGATGTACTCTACCATGTATCTACACAATGCGGCTGGCTACCATGTATCTACACAATGCGGCTGGCTTCCGCACTGGTTAAGAGTCAGGACGATCAGGCGATCACGGCGACGCGCGCCCGCAGGGCTGTGCGGATGGCGCTGGTGACGGCGTGGTTGACCATCAGGTGCACGTCTTCAATAATCTCCATCGAGTCACTCGGCGCCACGAGGGCCACGTCGACCAACGGCGCCAGTCGTCCCCCGCCCATGCCGGTGAGCGCGGTTGTGCGCGCCCCCGCCGCGGCCGCCACGGCGATCCCGGCGAGCACATTGGGCGAGTTTCCGCTCCCGCTAATGGCGATCGCCAGGTCGTCGCTCGTGATCGGCGCCTGCATGAGCTGCTCGGCGAAGACCGCCTCGTAGCCGTCGTCGTTGGCCAGCGCCAGGAGCAGCGCCACGTTGTCGGTCAGCGCCTGGACGCGCAGGCGCGGTAGGCCGGGAGCGGCCGTGTTCTTGGCCAGGTCGCAGGCCATGTGCGAGGCGGTCGACGCGCTGCCGCCGTTCCCGAAGACGTAGACCCGGCCGCCGCGGTCATACGCCGCCAGGATCTCCCACGCGACGGCTTGAACCATGTCCAGCGAGAGCCGGTCGAGCGCCTGTTGCAACGCCGCACGATACTGGCTCACGGAATCTCCAAGTGCTACACTGATCACCCTGCTACCCTTCTTACTCTTGACGCCGCTACACGCGGCGCCGAGCAATGCGTCCAACTCAGCGCGATGAGCCATGATACATAGCCGGTCCCACGGAGTTCCGACATGGGCCTACTGGCTAGTACATTACCTAGCATAACAGTGTAGGGTTACGATCGGGTAACAATAATGGTTAAGATCAGGTTAAGATCAGGGCGGACGAGGTTAAGATTGGTTACGGATACGCGCACGTCACTAGATAGTTTAGGTATGATACAACCTGTGCACGCGACAACGCCACAACACATGATGTCGCGCCGTGTATCAGGCGCGCTTGGCCCGGCGTTGCTTGCGACGGCGACGACGCCAGAAGCTGAACGAATCCAGAAAGCCCAGCCGCACCTCGCAGAGGTTGCATGAGGATTGGTGACGGTGGGGGAACGAGGTACCACAGACGTGGCAACGACGGGGTGGAATCAGGGACATAGCGCTGTCCTTTCTGGCGCATCATTGTGCGACGATTACGTGACGTACAAGGCATTAAGGCAACTTGCGGGCCATGCGCGCGCAACGACGAGGTATGCCCATCATGAGCGCGGGGATGAGGGCAAAGCGGTCATCTCAATCAGGCGTGGAGCCGGGGAATGGTCAGTGGTGTGGTCGAGTGGCGCATAGCGCCGGCGAAATGAGCGCCGGCGCTTAACGCCGATGTATAGACGCGGTCACACTGCACGCTTGTGGTAACCGCACGCTAATCGAGGTTCCTTCCGTGCGGTTGGCGTGGGCGCGGATGTCGAAGGCGCGTACGCGGATGTCCACCGGGCTAAGCGTCGTCACGTAGGTGAGCCGTACCCGTACCACAACCGCGCCATGCTTGTCGGTCCGCACGATGAGTGAGCGCTGCAGGTACGCGGGGAGTCGGTGCGACGGGAAAGCGAGAACAATGCGCAGCGGCGTATAAGGTTGGTAGGCGACGCGTATGGTCTGCTGTTGCGTGCACCGCACGATGGGGCCGGCGTCAATACCCACGACCATGTCGGAGATGTGCACGATGCGCGCCGTTTGCGCCTGATAGGTGTTCAGGACCGTCGAGACGGTGATAGACGCGACGGTCCGCCCCTTCACGACGTTAGCGTCAGCGGGGACGGGGACAGCGATCGGCAGCCGCCCCTGCGTATCGGTCAAGCCATACACGCGGATAGCGCTCCGTGGGCGCGCGGGCGCGGGAGAGCCTGAGGCGACCGGGCGGTAGGGGAAAGTAACGGTTGCCTGCACGAGGGTATCACGGAGCGTAGAGACGGTGATGTGCGCGATGGTATGGGCCCGCACGACGGCGGAGACATGTGTCAGGGGGCGCGACGGACCGGCGATGGCGGAGACAACAACGCTCCCCGTGGCGTGCCCATCGCGCAGTGTGATCGCGTGCGGGATCTGGACGGAGAACGTGAGGCGCCCATGGCTATCGGTTGCGTTGACGAGCGAGAACGGCTGGTACCCTGGGAAGCTAACGCGCGCCTGGACCAGGGCATCCTTGATGTAGGAGATAACGATGTGGTGGACGGCGCCCGGCTGCACGAGCGGGACAAGCGTCGTGACGTAGAGGGGGGGACCAACTGGATGCGGCGGCGGCGCGTGCAAGGAGGTGACGCTCATGGTTGATACGGGTGTCGTGGAGAGGCGTGGAACAGCGGTAGCTCCCGCACTGGGGGGCGTTCGCGTCGGAACGAGGGGTACAAGCGTTGTGATCGCCGGCGGTATCGTGGCCGATGGAGCAGGAGGGACACTCGTCGGAATGGCCGATGGAGCAGGAGGGATGATTGTTGGGGTTGGGGGGACACTCGTCGGGATGGCCGTGGCTGTGTTCGCTACCACGGGGGTCGTGGTTGGTGTGGACGTAGCCGTAGGTATGGCGGTCGGTGATGGGGTAGTCGTGTTCGTAGCCGTCGGTATATCCGTTGCCCTGGGGACGCCTATCACCGTACTTATCGCCGTATTGGTTGCCGTCGGCGTATCGGTTGCCGTCGCCGTATTGGTCGGAGCAGGTGTATCAGTCGCTGTCGGCGTATTGGTTGCCGTCGCCGTATTGGTCGGAGCAGGCGTGAGTATACCTATGGTCGGTATGACGGTTCCTATGGTCGGTATGACGGTTAGCAAGCCGTTCGGCTTTACGCTACGCGACGCATTATGCTGGCCGCTGCCGGTATGGGCTGAAACACCCTCTCCCCCGCTGTCCGGCATGCGAGCCAATGAGCGTGGTGGAATGTTGCTGGATAAGGGGGCGCCAAAGTCTACACATCCCCCACACCCGGCGCGGTAGGGTGTCATGCCTGTGACGCGGGGCATAACAAACGCGCTGCTATTGGTAAGGGTGATAGAGACACTGGCGACGGTTGGCGTCGGCGCCGCAGTGGGACGTGGCCGCAGTGTCGCCGTCGGACGCGGCTGCGGTATGACCGTCGGACGCGCATGTGGCGTACTGGGTGGGAGTGGCCGCGGCGTCGCCGTCGAGAGTGGCCGCGGCGTCGCCGTCGAGAGTGGCCGCGGCGTCGGTTGCGCCGCAGCTGTCGGACGCGGACGCGCCGTGGCTGTCGGACGCGGACGCGCCGTAGCCGTCGGGAGTGGCCGCGGTGTATTGGTTGGGAGTGGCTGCGGTGTAGCCGTTGGACGAGGCCGGGGCGTGCTGGTTGGGAGTGGCCGTGGCGTCGCCGTCGGGAGTGGCCGTGGCGTGATCGTCGGACGCGGTGTAACCGTCGGACGCGCATGTGGCGTGCTGGTTGGGAGTGGCCGTGGTGTGGCCGTCGGACGCGCATGTGGCGTGCTGGTTGGGAGTGGCCGTGGTGTGGCCGTCGGACGCGGACGCGCCGTAGCCGTTGGTTGCACCGTCGCCGTAGCCGTTGGTTGCGGCGTGGCCGTTGGTTGCGGCGTGGCCGTTGGTTGCGGCGTGGCCGTGGCCGTTGGTTGCGCCGTCGCCGTGGCCGTTGGTTGCGCCGTCGCCGTTGGATAGGAGGTAGGCGTGACCGTCGGAACCGGCTGTCGTGTGTTGATCGGGATGGACGGCGGTGTTGCCGTTGGCCGTGGCGCCGCGGCGGCATCAATTGCGATACGGATGTATCCCGCCGCACGCCCTGTCTTTGTGCTGGCGACGAGGTGATAGGTTTTGTGTATCGGCGCACGTAGGACGAGGCTTCCCTGCGCTGGCGCCTCATGCCCGTCAAGCGTGACACGGGTGGCGTTCTTGGTCTGCCATACTAGGACGTCGCGCTGGCCGTGATACCCGTGTCTTATCGTGAAATGCGCGATGACGGGAGCCGACGCCCCCGTGCCAGGCGCTCGTGCCGGCCGGGCCGTTGGCGCGCCAGTGGCCGTCGGTTGGACGGCCTGGGTCGGTGTCATGGTTGGTCGGTTGGTCCGGGCTGGCGCCGTGATCGATGGCGCGGCTGTGGTCGGCCCCGCGACCGGGGGTGTAGCGAGGGACGCCAGCGTCCGTTGTCCGGCAATGACCAGCAGCGCGATCAACAGAATAAACGGGAGTAAGAAAGCCCATATGGGCACGCCACGCACGCGTGGCACGCGTGCGAGTGTCGCGTGACGCGGCACGTACATAAAACGCGCCTGGGCTAGAACGGGAGCCTGCGCGTTCCCCAGCCCTACATCCAGCGCGCGGAATTCGATGTCGTACGTGCGGGACGCGCCGCTCCTGTTCCCTACCCGCGGACGGGCCTGCACAGTGACGGTTCCCGTGCCGCTGGGGGGATAAACAGGGAGAGACCGCTGACTCCCAAATCCTGTTCCGGTTCGACGCAGGCGAAGTGTAACTGATTCGCACTATCGCTAGCTGTCAGTTGCACGGCAACGGGGCGGGTCAAGGCGCTCACCAGCGTGATATGGAAGAGCGCTTGGGAGCCTATGACCTCGGTGGGCGCGACCTCCATGCTTAAACTGTCGGAGCCGACAATAGAATCCACGGGTGCCTCCGCAGGGGTGAGCGTGCCGTACAGGTGTTCGCCTGCCCCGTTTGCGCATGGCACGGTGACGCCGGCTATGATGGGGCACGCGCTAATCGAGCTTTTGGGATCAGGCGCTGAGACCGTCCCCGCAGCAAGAGTTGCTAGGAGTTAAACTAAGCCGCTCCCTCGCGGGAGCGACTCGTCTTCAGAACCGGACGTGAGACGTTAACCTCATCCGGCTCCTCAGCCAAGTGGTCCTTGTCATGGATACCGCGTTGCCGTCGTTGGGCCA
>JAABUU010005150.1_pt1 | contig 14872 bp, 19 predicted proteins | sample 5559301 | NCBI WGS metagenome assembly JAABUU01 (sample SAMN10711884, study PRJNA513360) | rock metagenome | isolation source: Antarctica rocks | place: Antarctica: Victoria Land, Richard Nunatak white | reverse complement strand
CCGTGTATTCGAGCGAGCGGGCAACGATGGATCACTCTCCAACGAAGGAAACAACGAAGCAAAGGGAGTGAGCGGCCTCCTGGAGGTCGATTGGCGAAGCGTCAATGAAAGGACGCGAAGCGCGCGATGCCAATGGACACGATTGATGGTGGACTGTCAATCTGAGGTGTACCTCAAAAACGATGCCGCAACTATCAGGTTGCTCGAGGGTGTTTCCGAACTTGGCGGGAAGGAGTAGGCTTCCCCCACCGACGCGGCTCGTCCCCGCGCGATGGAGGTTGGCAATGGTTCCTGTCCCGTGGTTGCCCACGACACCGGTTCCGTCCCCATCATACCAACGCCTGCAACGCACCGACCGCTCCTCCCTGCATCTCACCGCCCTGACGCTGGTCACCACCCTGAAGTTACCCCGCTTTGGTGGCTCCTTCCGACATTTGTGTGAACCATTTTGGCCGATACGGCTCTGTGGGGCTGCAAGAAACGGTGTCGAAAGCGAGACGCGAAGGGTAATCGAGATCGAAAGACCTTTTCTCTCGGCACTCCGTGGCATACCCGTTTCTTCCCATCACCCAAATGTCGGAAGAGCCGCTGGGCAGGGGCAACGCCTCGGCATGAGGTGGGAACTGCCCGATGGCTCCGCGAATGCGTGCCGGACATCTCGCGGACCGACCCGAGGCGACGAGACAACTGGAGAGCGGCCCGAGCGTGTTCGAGAGGAACGATTACGAGGCCAGGAAGGGGTGGGCACGAGCGAGGATCGAGACCCTGACGGCGGACATCAAGAAGCTGGGGGTGAAACCGATGACGCCGAAAGAGCGTAAAGGGATGGGGGGAAAGAGTTGGCCCGCTGGCTGCAACGTCCTGCCCGAGAACGACTACCTGGTCGCATCGCCCCACGGAGGTACACCCATGGCACAGCACCCGCCCTCGGCACTGATCGAAATCTTGCAGTTCCACCGCTTACGCCTCAAGACGATCCTCGCCGAATACCATTTGCAGATGGAGCTCCTCGAGGAGGAGCTCGGTACCGAGCGATTTCATCAGGCGCGTCAGAACGTGACGTTCGGGCTGGGTCAGGGCAGCAATGTCGATCAGCGGATTGAGAAGGAAGTCGAGGAGCTGACCGAGCAGATCGACGCGCTGGAGGGCGATACCGACTAAGGTTTCCCCTTGCAACTCACCGCGCCATCCGATGGCGCGCGACGACCGGCGCGAGCGATGCGTTCGCTTCACGCGCGACGCCGAGGGGGAATCAGGTGCCGGACGGTGATCGTCAACTCCTTCGCTCTATCCTCGAAGACGCCGCGACCGCGTCCCGGGCCATCGGCGTCTCGTGGCTGACGCCTGATGGGCGGGAGTCCCACCAGATCGGCATCCCCCGCGCCGTCCCGGACACAGCGATCGACGCAACCGACGCGTTCGTCATGCTCGATCCGACGGGCGAGACGATCGACCTGGGTGCGCTTGTGCGGGTGTGGGTGCCCGACAAACCGAGGGAGACCCTGTGGCCGTGAAGCAGCGCGCGTCGGGGCGGCAGCAATGGCGGGGAAGGATGGCCGTCGGCGGCAACGCGCACATGAAAAGACTGACAGGACGGAACATGCGCGCTGCCATCGGCGTTACATCTTCCCGCGCGACACTGCGTCTAACCCCGACACCCACCGGGGCGAGGCGGTAGTCGTCGCACATGTCCGCTACCGCCGACCACATCCCCTGTCCCGGTGGCTTCACCCTGGCTGCCGGGACACCCTTCCCTTGGGCGACGGCACTCTCCCCCGCCGTCGCCCTTTCTCTGCCCGCCATTCGCCATAAAGGAAAGGGCAGTGCCTGGTCAGGACGCTACCGCGGTGGGATGGCGCGCCCGGTATGACCGCCTCAATGAATGCGTCCACTTCACGCGCACCGAGGAGTAGCGATGTCGAGAGGAGGGCGGAACCGCCCGCGTCCCCGCATACTGCCCAACGGGCGCCCGCAGCCGCTCGTAGACCACCGCGCCGCGCAGGAGGGGGCGGAGGTTGTCCTCACCTTCGCCGCGATCGAGGCGCTCATCGGCCACGCGCGGCCGACCTCGGCGTATGTCGTGGGGTCGTACTGGTCGGGGACGGATTTCGCGTATACGCGGGCCTCGCGCGCGCTCGGCTGGCGAGGGCGCGTCGATCGCGACACCTGGCGTGTGCGCTTCAGCCACGATGCTGAGGAGGGATAGCCGATGCCGATGCCGAGCGTTGATCAGCCGCTGCTCGACTACCTCGCCGCCGTGGAGGGACACGAGGCTGTCCTCACCTTCATGGAGATCGAGACGATCCTCGACGCCGCGCTGCCGCCGACGGCGATCACCAGCGGGGGCTACTGGTCGAGCGCGGGCAACAGCCATGTGCGGGCATGGCAGGCGCTGGGGTGGCGCGCCCATGCCAGTCCCTGCAAACTGCGCGTGCGATTCACCCGCGACACGGTGAGCGATGGATGAGCCGCGCTACGCCGTGATCGGCGAGTCCGAGGGAGACCCGGTGCTGTATCATGGGAACCACAAGTATCCGATCGCCGAGCGACTGCGCAAGCGGCGCGAGGAGGCCATCGGCCAGCCCTGCTTCGTCGTGCCGATGGCCGCATGGTTCGCGGACCCGCTGGGCGCGCTCCGGGAGGCGCAGGGGGTACGAGGGGACGGGCCATGACCGGCACGCGCTTCGGGGCAGGCGCGGGGGTGCCGCTCCCGCGCGCTTGACGGGAAGAGGAGACGACGATGCCGAGCGGAGACGAGACGAACGACCGACCGAGCCGCTATCGCCCCCTTGTGGACCATCTCGCGGCGGCGACCGGCGATGAGGAGGTGGCGTTGACCTACCGGCAGGTGGCGGCGCTGGTCGGCCCGCTGCCGGGGACTGCCATCCTCCACACCGGTTGGTGGACGAGCAAGGAACGCACGCAAGTGCGGGCGTGGCGGGCGCTGGGGTGGCGCGCCCATGCCAGTGCCAGCAAACTGCGCGTGCGATTCACCCGCGCCGGGGAGGGGAGGGGATGACGAACCGCCAGGCGGCCCATCTCCGCCCCGGCATGACAATCCGCCGCAAGATGCCCTACGCCGACCGCGCGGCCGCGAGCGGGCGCGAAACCTTCACCGTCGAGCGGGTCGAGCATCCGGCGCGCCGGTACGGCGAGGTGACGGTGCATGCGGGCGGCCAGGCGTTCGTGCCGGAGGAGATCGAGCGCGTGCGGTATCTCGCAAACGAGAAGATGCCATGACGAGCAAGTACGACCGCCTCGCCGACCACCTCGCCGCCAGCGGCGCGGCGACGAGGTGGTCGGCGAGATCGAGGCCGTCGCCGGCCCGCTCCCCGCCCTGGCGCGCCGCGACCGGTACTGGTGGGTCGCGACGGCGCTCGCGCGCTATGCGAGCGCCCACATCCACGCAGGGTGGCAGGCCGGGTACGCCGCCGACATCCCCGACTTCGCCGCCGAGACCGTCACCTTCCGTCGAGTCAGGCCGTGACTGCCGAGCGGCAGCAGGCGTGGCGGGAATATCGAACACGTGGGCGGCGACGATGCGGGGCCTCGCCTGGCGTATTTCCATCGTCAAAGACAGCAAATACCGGCCGAATGCCCGGTTCCGACACCACCCCGTGTTCGTGTGCCCGGTTTGCTTGGACCCCGTTCAGGCCGCGCCGCCGGGCCAGCCGGGGGGCGGGTACGCCCAGCCGAGGTAGCGCGCGATCGCGTCGTTGTACCAGCCGACATCGTGCCGGCGCACATGCCCGCCGGTGCCGACGCCGATGAACTGGCCGCCGCCGACATAGATGCCCACATGCCCGCTGCCGCCGTTGCGGGCGGTCGGGGCGAAGAAGACGAGCGCCCCCGGCGGGGCGTCCCGCAGGCCGGCGAGGGTGTGCGTCGCCGGCGGGCGCGACCGTGCTAGCGCGCGGTACATGTCGTACGCGGTGGGATAGACGCCGGCGACGCCGTAGGCGCGCTCGACGAAGCGGCCGCAGAGGGTGTCGCCGTCCGCGAACCACAGGGTCGGCCCGTCCACCCGGCGGGCTGCCCAGGCAGCCGCCCGGGGCAGGCGCGGATCGCCCCCCGGTCGGGACACCCCGGCGGCCACAGGCTGGACCGATGCCACGAACGGCAGCAAAGCGAGGATGAGCGCCGCGAGGCGCAACAGGGCGAGTCGGTCCGCTGGCATCAAGGAAACCCCCTTATGTCCGGCTTGTCGCGCCCGCCGCGCGGCGATGGACGTACACTCTACATAACAGATAGACGGGGCGCAACATGATGGGGGCGATGGCCCCGGCGATTACTGTCTGTCCATGCGGTTTCGATGCCGGATTGTGAACGCGTACGTCCTTCTTGACGCCATCCACCGCATCGGCGATGTCCATCGAGGGGTCGATTGACGAAACGTCAATTAAAGTACGCTAATGGTGCATCCACTAAATACAGGTTGCTTTCGGCATAGCGGCAACCCCATACCTGCGCGGCAGGCGATGCCGACGCCGTCTGCCCCACACGAAGGGGTGACGATGCGCGTTCCAATACGCACATGCTTCGACGACCGCGTGCTCGACCGCCTCCCAGGTCAGAAACTGCCGCCCCTTCAGTGCCAGCGATTTCAGGATCTTCCACCACGGCTCGATCAGGTTCAGATACGCCGCATACGTCGGCTGGAAGACGAACTCCCAGCGCGGATGCGCCAGGGTGAAGAGCAGGACATCGGCAGCTTTGTGGGTCGCCAGATTATCGAGGATTGCATAGACCCGCTCCGCTGAGGCCGGGAGTGCGGCTTCGACTTGGTCAAGGAAGTCGATGAAGTTCTTGATCGAACGGCTTGTATAGGTTTCCGTCAGGGCTTCACCCGTCGCCGGTTGGAACGCGCCGAACACATAGCCATCGGTGGGCCGACGCTGATAGTCCAGTTCTTGTTTGCCCCGGCCCGCCGGCTTGCCCGCACCCGGATGGATCGCGACGAGTTCCCGACCGCCGTGCGAACGCGCCGAGAGCGGCCCCATCTCATCGAGGCAGACTACAACACTGCCGACGGGAGCGGCGGTGTAGAGGGCCTCGATCGCCCCCTTTTTGCCGCGAAGTCGGGATCGATCCGCTCACCGAACCAGCCTTCCTGATGGCGCCAGCGCAATCCCTCTTGCCGGAGAACCTCGCTGATCCGGCTGCGTCTGATCGCGATGCCCTTGACGTCGCCCAGATAGGCGACCAGCCGATCGAGGGTCCAGGAACCGAAGGGCAGGTTCAGTTCGTCTGGCGGCGTGAGGGAGATCTGAATCACCATGCCGACATCCATCGGGGCGTAGACCGGCGGACGACCAGTGCGCGGACCTTCCTCCAGTCCAGGGAGACCCAGGCGGGTAAAGCAAGTGATCCAGGTGCGGGCGGTGCGCTCGTGCAGGGCCAATCGTTCCGCGATCTCCTGGGCCCGATACCCTTGATTGGAGAGGAGAATGACTTGGGCACGCTTGACGCGACCGGCTGCCAACTTGCGCGAGGCAGCCATGCGTTTGAGTTGCTGATACTCCTCGTCGGTCAGGGGGCGGACACGCACATAGGCACGCATGGCTGGGACCTCCTGCCTGGTAACGGCATCACTGCTCGTTGGCGATCGGTCACATTGTGGCACAGAACTTAGCGGATGCACCACTAACGGTCGCCAGCGAGCGGCTCACCGCGACAGTGCGTCAAGTTGGGGTGTACCCCAAGTCATGACGAGGTGTGGCATGCGTGCGCGTCCTGTCTCGTCCACGCTATAATCCTGTCGTCAGGCCATCCCGCGATCGGTACGGGGGTCAGCATGCACGCGCCCGCTCCACCATTCGCCGCCTTCGTCGGACGCGAGCGTGAGCTCGGCATCCTGCGCGACCTCCTGGCTGCGGCAGGTACCGGCAAGGGCAGCCTCGTGCTGATCGGTGGCGAGGCAGGCATCGGCAAGACCGCGCTGGCCGAGACGGTGTGCCAAGAGGCGGCCGCGCGCGATGCGCGTGTCCTCGTCGGGCGGTGCTACGACCTGACCGAGACGCCGCCCTACGGCCCGTGGGTCGAACTCTTCGGGCGCTATCGTCAAGCGGATGCAATGCCGCCGCCGCCCGCGGTCTTCGCGGTGCGCGGCACGGTCGGCGCGGTCGCCAGCCAGATGGCGCTCTTCATCGCCGTCGAGGATTTCCTCACGGCGCTCGCCGTCCGCCAGCCCATTGTCGTGCTCCTGGATGACCTGCATTGGAGCGATCCCGCCTCGCTCGACCTGCTCCGCTTTCTCGCCCGTTCCGTCGCGGGTTTGCCTTTGTTGGTCCTCGTCACCTACCGCAGCGATGAACTGACGCGCCGCCACCCGCTCTCCGCCCTGCTCCCCCACCTGGCGCGCGAGGCGAGCGCCGCGCGCATCGACCTCGGTCGGTTGAACCACAGTGCGGTCCGCGCCCTCGTTGACGCGCGCTATGGTCTGGCCGATGACGACGCCCAGCGCCTCGTCAGGTATCTCCAGGAGCGGGCCGAGGGCAATGCTCTCTTCGTCGGCGAACTGCTCCGCTCGCTCGGGGAGGCTGATATCCTCCGGCAAGAAAAGGATCACTGGCTGCTGGGCGACCTGAGCGCGACCGCCGTGCCCGCGCTGCTGCGGCAGGTGATCGAGGGGCGAGTGGCGCGCCTCGATGACGATGCGCAGGAAACGTTAGCAGTGGCGGCGGTGATCGGGCAGGAGGTGCCATTCGCCATCTGGACAACGGTGATCGGGGCGGACGAGGGGACACTCACCGGAATCGTCGCGCAGGCGGCGACCGCCCGGCTGATGGCGGAGACGGCGGACGGGACGGGGGCGCGCTTCCTCCACGCCTTGATTCGCGAGGCGTTATATGAGGGCATCCTCCCCTCGCGCAGGCGACGGTTGCATCGGGCGGCGGGGGAGGCGCTGGCGGCGTTGGCCGAGCCGGACGCCGATGCGGTGGCGCACCACTTCCGCGTCATCGGCGACGCGCGCACCGCCAGCTGGTTGGTGCAGGCGGGGGACCGGGCGCGGGCCGCCCACGCCTCCGTCACCGCCGCGGAGCGGATGCGGGAGGCGATTTCGCTGCTGGACAAACCGGGGGATGCCGCGACGGCGGCCAGCCTCTGCCTGCAGGTCGCCTGGATTCTCCGGAATGCGGACAGGCAACAGGGCCTCCGGTACGCCGAGGAGGCGGTCACACGGGCGGCGGCGGCGGACGACCCGGTGCTGCTCGGCGTGGCGCGCTGCCGCCTCGGCATCAATCGCTGTCTCTCTGGCGACTACACGCTGGGCATCGGGGAGTTGCGGGTGGCGGTGGCGGCGCTGGAGGTGTTGCCGCCCGCGGCGTGGGAGCACACCGCGACGCCGCGCTGGTACGTCGCCGCGCTGGAGGGCGACCGCTCATCGGTCAACGATGTCCGCACCGCGCTCGCCTTCCCGCTCGCCGCCGTCGGCGCGTTCGGGGAGGCCCTCACCCTGATCGGCGGCACGCTGGACCTCGACGACAACGCGCTCGCAACGGCGAACCTCTACAAACTGGTCGCTCTCTCCCATGTCGCCAACACTCTTGGCCGACCCGATGCGGCGAAGCGGATCAATGAAGAGGTCCGCCATGTTTACCGAGCGGAAGAGGACTGGTACGCGGTCGCTTTCAATGCGCTCCGTTTCCTCATCGCTACACTGCTGCCCTATCACGCCGACGACCTCGCCTTGCGCGAGGCGATGGCGAGCACGGCGGAGGAGGGGTGGACGCGGGCGCAGGCGCTGCACCTCGTCGCGCCCTTCCCGGTGCGCGCCGTCCGGTTCCCGCTGGACTATCTCGCGGGGGAGTGGGATGCGGCCCAGACGTACGCCGCCATGCTGGTCGGACCGTTGCGCGGTCCTCTCGCGGACATGGCGAGGGTGACCCTCGGCACCATCGCGCGGTTGCAGGGAAGGCCGGAGGAAGCGTGGCGGCAGGTGCGCGCGCGGTTACCGGAAGGCGCGCAGACGGCACCGGGCACGAAGGATTTCGAGGATAGCATGATGTTCCTGCACCTCGGCGGGCTGCTGGCGCTGGACGCGGGCGACCGCGACGGGGCACGGGAATGGGCGGCGGCGAGCGACCGCTGGCTCGCGTGGAGCGGGGCGGTGCTCGGCCAGTCCGAGGGGCAGGCACTCTGGGCGCAGTACCATCGGCAGGCGGGGAATAGGGAACAGGCGCATGAGCACGCCGAGCGCGCCCTCGCCCACGCCACGGAGCCGCGCCAGCCGCTCGCCCTGATCGCCGCTCACCGCCTCGTCGGCGAACTCGACACCGAAGCGAGGCGGTTCCCGAATGCCGACACGCATCTGGCCGCATCGCTCGCCCTTGCCGATGCCTGCCAAGCGCCGTACGAGCGCGCGCTGACGCTGCTGGCGACGGCGGCACTGCGGGCCGCGACGGGCGCGACGGTGGCGATGCGAACGCTCATCGATGAGGTGCGCGCGATCTGCGAACCGCTCGGGGCCACGCCCGTCCTCGCCCGCGCCGACGCCCTCGTGTCTCGGCTCGACGCCGCCCGCACCGCGCCGACGCCCTACCCCGCCGGCCTCTCCGCCCGTGAGGTGGAGGTACTTCGCCTCGTGGCCGCAGGGTTGACGAATCGGCAGGTGGCCGAGCGCCTCTTCCTCAGCCCCCGCACGATCGGGCAGCACCTGCGCTCGATCTACACCAAGGTCGGCGTCCCCTCGCGGGCCGCCGCTTCACGCTGGGCCGCCGAGCACGCCCTCGCCTGACTCCCGACTGCGCTATCTGATGCATCCCATCACGCCATCGCCGGTCGCACTACTGCGCCATCTGACGCACGCGCCCGCCGCGTCGCCCGTGCGATGTGCGCCGCACGAATGCGTCAGGTAGCGGATGTGCGGCGGTCGTCGACGCCGTAGAGTGCGTATGAGGCGAGGCGATGGGATGAAAAGTTGAAGATTGGCCTGAAAGGAGGCGTCTATGCTGCTCCGATTGTCTTCGGGGCCACGGTGACGGGGCAGGTTGCCCCACAGCGAAAAGCGAAAGGCTTGGATGCCATGCGACTCCGAAACGGCTTGCTCTCTGCGCTGATGCTGACAATGCTCTTGGCGGTGCTGCCCGCCTCCCGCGCCGTCGCGGCGGCGGACGACCCTGCAACCGTGGTCCAACGGTTCTTCGACGCGCGCAACCGGGGCGACGTCGCCGGGACGCTGGCGCTCGTGACTGACGACATCCGCTTCCTCTTTGGCACCAGCTGCACGCCAGACGCCCCGTGCATCGGCGTGGGGGCCGTCCGCACGGAGCTCCAGGAGTTCATTGCGCATCACGCCAAAATGACCATCGTGGGCGTCCCCCAGGTCTCCGGCGCGACGGTGAAAGTGCGGATCGAGGTGCGCGGCGACGGCTTCAGTGCGGCGGGGGTGGAGCGGATCGTCGCGAACGCGACGGCGGAGGTACGCGACGGGAAGATCGCGAATTTCATCAGCATCCCGGACGCGAGCGACGCGCAGACGGCGCAGCTCCTCGCGTATGTACCTCCACCGCAAGGCCCGCCGAGCGCGCCGCCCCGGACGGGCGGGGGCGGGGAAGCCTCCTTCATCCGCCGCCTCGGTGACGGCTAGCGAACGGGCGCGGCAGCGCGCTCGCGCGCGACCGTCCCCGCCGTCTACCGCGTGCCGATTGGGGAGCCGTCCTGCGGGGCGGCTCCATCGCGTCAATCAGCGCGTTCCATCGCCTCGCGCCGCCGCTTTCCCGTCGACGATGGCCGATGTATGGGGCTTGTCAACCTGGGGTGTACCTGATCTACACGACGCAGCCTATGACAAGTTTCTCCCCTGCCATCGCTATCAGCAAACCTAGCCGTATGAGTGACCGGGTATGTATGCCGTGGCGTGGCAAGCACCCGGTCAGTGGCAAGGAAGGCAGCGTGGCGTAGCGCCTTCTTCTAGCTCGGTTCGACGATCTCGATGCCGTACCGCCGGTTCAGCGCCGCGCGCTCCTCCGGGTCGTCAGTGGCTGCGATGGCGGCGAACCACCCCTCGAAGCCACCGGGCGTGAAGATGTCGAAGATCCGTGCGGTACCGGCCCCAACGTTGCGGTGACTGTGCGGCGTGCCGCGCGGGATGAAGGCGAAGGTGCCCGGTCCGCCGGTTACCACACGCGCCCCGGCCCGGATCTCGACCTCGCCCTCGATAACGTATTTCGTCTCGTCGTGGTTCGGGTGGCGGTGGAAGTTGGAGGCCCCGCCGGGCGGCAGGGAAAGCACGAAGCAACCAAGCGCGCCATCCGTCTCATCGTGCGCCGCCTTCATCACCAGGGAGCCTGCGGGCGTCGGCACGTCGCGTCCCTGGCCGGGTACGAGGATAATCGGGTCCGTCTTCGCGGTCATCGCTCCCCCTGCTCCTGCAACCACCCCTGCATGTGTCGAGTTGCGCAGCAGGATAGCGTATGAGCCAGAGTCGAGGCAAGGATACCGGGTCACTCATACGGCCAAGTACACGCTATCAGACGCTGTTTTGAACGATGGAGACATCGCTTCGAAGAGATCAAGCTCACCGGGGTACAACTCACCCTTCAGGGCTTGTCTGATGATTGGTTCGTCGCGGCTTGACACCGGCGCGCATACTGGTGGTGCGCGCCAGGATTCGTTGAAATATCCGCTGAGACATCGCCCTGGCGTGCGTAATGGAAGGCAGGTCGGATGGACACTGAGCGCGCTTCTCTCGTCTCCTTCACCATCCCACAGGACACGGCGGTGCTGGTGGTGGACGTGCAGCCGATGTTCACCAACAAGACGCTCATCCCCCCGGTGGATGAGGTACTGCCCCGCCTACGCCGGTTCCTCGATGGTGCCCGCACCGCCGGTGTGCTCCGCGTCTTCATCCGCACCGTCATCTCGGAGGCGCGCTGGACCGAGCCGTGGCGGCAGCAATTCTCCCCCGCGGTGCAGGCGGACAATGCGCCGGGGTCGCCGCTCAACGCCTACCACGCGGATTTCGAGCCGGAACCGGGCGACCTCACGCTGGTCAAGGACCGCTACAGTGCGTTTATGTCCACCGAGCTTGAGACGCTGCTCCGGGAGCGCGGCATCCGCACCGTCATTGTTATGGGGCTCATCACCGATGTCTGCGTGAGCAGCACCGCCCGCGACGCCTTCCAGCTCGACTTCCTGGCCGTCACGCTGTCGGATTGCACGGCGACAAGCACGCTGGCGCGGCATGAAGCCAGCCTTGCCACCATCGCCGGAAGCTTCGGGCGGGTCTGCACGTCCGAGGAAGTCTTGGCGGCGTGGCAGGCTCAACCCGCCCTGGCCGCGGCTCAAGCGTCGTAACCGGCGGCGGGCCTGGCGGGTGCGGCACAACTCCCGCCACTGGCCCGATTCACCAGACATGCCCGTGCCTTGCGGTACTCGACATCGGCTGCCTGGGAGGTGCCTCGATGGCTCTATCTGCGCAACTCGCCATCGTACCATCCGCAACGATGACGACCCTGGCACGACAGGTGCTCGGTGAGGAATCGGCCGAGATCGGTGCGTGGCATCCTCAGGCGATCCACGGCGGACTCGGCGTTTCCAGCATCGGCATCCTCCGCCTGGTGGGGACCGCTCGCATCGCGGGGGAGGCCCGCCCCTGGTCGCTCGTGCTCAAGGCGATTCGCCCGCCCGCGCCGGACAGCGCCACCGCGCGGATGGAACGGGACGAGGGCCATGTGCTCTACTGGCGCCGGGAGGCGAACGCGTATCAATCCGGACTCCTGAGCGATCTACCCGCTGGTCTGGTGGCACCGCGCTGCTACGGGGTCGACGAGCGCCCTGACGGGTCGGTCTGGCTCTGGCTGGGACCTGCACGATGCCATCGGCTGGCCGTGGCCAGCCGATGGCATCGTGCAGGTCTTCCATGACCTTGGCCGGTTCGGCGGTGCGTATGCCACCGGTCGCCCGGTGCCCGACTACCCGTGGCTCTGCGCCGATCACGAGGCCAGTTGGTTCGATCGCTTCGCCGCCGCTGCCGCCGCCGCGATGCGTGATGAGACCTGGGCGAATCCCGTGCTCCAGGCGGCGTTCCCCGTGCCCGTCGTCGACCGGACACGGCGGCTCATCACCGAGCACGAGGCGATCCGCCGGCAGCTGGCGCGGCTGCCACGGGTGCTTTGTCACCACGATTCGTGGTCGCGCAATCTCTTCGCCCGCCGGCGCGACGGGCGGGAGGAGACGGTCGCCGTCGACTGGGCGACCGTCGGCCCCGGCCCGATCGGCTCGGATTGCGGCATGCTCCTGGCGACTAGCATGTTCTTCGGCGACCTCGACCCGGCGATTGTGGTGCGCGAGGAGCCCGCGGTGTTCGCGGCCTATCTCGCGGGGCTGCGCGAGGCGGGCTGGCACGGGGACGCCCGGCTGGCGCGCTTCGGGTCACTCGCGGTCGCGGCCTACCTCCCGGGGTTACCCGCCTGGTTGACGTTGATCGAGAGCGAGCAAGGTCGCGATTTCATCGAACGATCCTGGGGGCGACCCTGGCAGGAGACGCTGCGCCGGTGGGCCGCGGGGCAGTATGTGTACCTCGACTGGGCGGACCAGGCACGGGCGGTGCTGAGCACGCTCGCGTAGCACGTCGGTGTTGCAGGCCGCGTGGGGCCATCACGTACGGTTGCCTTTGCGGACGTAGTGTCAAAAGTGCCCCTCCCCACCCCGCGAATTGCGCGTGATAGGGTAAACGTACACCCCATCCTCCGCCCGATCCTGCGTCCACGGTTCCCTGTGGTGCTACCCTGAGAGAGATTGTTTATCTACAAACTGTCTCAAAAATCCAAACAGGGCATCGTGATCAATCTCACGGACGACCGTCGCATCATTCGAGCCATACGAGCGCGATACGGTCCGCGAGATGAATATCCACCTGCCGCAACACGCGATCGCCGGTGTTCGTGAACGCGTGCGGCGTACCGGCAGGAACGCGCGCAACGTCCCCGGTCTCCAACTCAATGCTCGTCGGCGTCTCCCCATCCAGGGTCGTGAACGTCGACTGGCCGTCCACGACGACGAAGATCTCATCGTAGGTGTGCATATGGAGCCCCGGGCCGTCGCCCAACGCAAGCTCGTTGATGAACAGCGACACGTCGCCGAAATCATGGTCCGCGCCGTCGAACCGCCAGGCTCGCGCGTTCAATCGCTTGCTATGCTGCATCGCTTCGCGACGGATGATCTGGACCACTGCGCAACCTCCCCGGGTAGTGTCCGCAAAGTTCTGTACATTCCTCCACACCGATCAACGGAGCGAAACGACTACCTCCTCTCCCCTCACGCCGTGAGCAGCGGTTGCTGCTCCGCCACGAGCCGTTCGAGCAGTTCCACCGCATGTTCCGGCCCTGGCAGCGCGGTCATTTCGTCGCGCACCCGCTGAGCGTTGGCACGATACGTCGGGTCGACAAGCACCGCACGCACCGCTGCGCGGATCGCCTCCGGCGTCCGCTCCTCCGGCGCGACCACTCGTCCGACCCCGAGGGCCGCGCAACACGTCGCGTTGTACGGCTGATCCGCGCCGATCGGGATGATCACCATCGGCAGTCCGGCATTCAGCGCCCCCGTTATCGTGCTGAATCCTCCCTGCTGCACGACGAGATCACAGTATGGCAGCAGCGCGCTCTGCGGGATGAAGCGCGCGAGGTGGACGTTCTCCGGCTGCGGGCCGAACTGCGCGGGGTCGTTGTCGCGCCCGACCGTGAGGATCAGGTTGATCGGCTCGCCGCGCAACGCCTCGAGGAGTGCGCGGAAGGTCGGCACGCCGCTTGGACTCCGGCTAGATATCGTGCCGAGCGTCGCGTAGACGGTCGGGCGTGCCGGTAGGGTCGCTACCCACGGCGGCAGTTGTTCTTCCCCCGACTCGAAGTTCACCGGGCGGAGCAGGTGCGCCGTCGGTGCAGGGGATTCACCCGCGCGGACGAAGCGTGGCGGCTCACAGGCGAGATGCAGGTAACGGAACGGCATGACTACGTCGGGGTCGGCGGGCAATCCACAGCGCTCACGAAGGGTCGCGAGGGGAGCACCGTAGCACGCTCGCAATGAGTACGTCGCGGATGTTGCGTCGGTGCGCACGCTCGCGTGGGGTATCCCGAAGGTCTCGGCGGCGACGCAGCCGCCGAACTCCCCGCTGTCGCGCACGATCAGGTCGGGCGGCCATTCACGGCCCAGGCTGAGGAGGTCGGGGAGCATCGCCACGGCGTAGGTGCCGGCGAAGATGTTCGGCACGATCCAGTATGTGCGCTCGGCCACCGGATAGGCGCGCGCACCCGGGAAGAGTTCGGACAGGAGGCGATGACGCGGATCGAACCCGGCAGGGAAGGCGCGGAAGCCCGCCGCCTCGACCGTCGGCACAAACGAGGCAGAGCAGGCAAAGGCGATCTCATGCCCGGCGGCGATGGCTGCGCGGGCGACGGGCACGAGGGGATGGAAATGCCCGGCATCCGTGAGCGTCGTGAAGAGGATACGCATGCTCGGTCTCCTGTCTGCCGGCACCCCCCGGGCGCGATGCCACAGATGATACGAGGACAACGCAGCGCGGGCAACGACGGTAGTGAGCGGGCATTCTCCGTGGTAGTCGGTGACATTCTCCTCATGTGTAGAGGGGAGCAGCTCCCCCATGGGTTGTGCCCAGAGTCTTCTGTAAATAGCGAAAAGTTCACACCCCGATGCTAGTCGATCAGGGGTTTTGAGACAAGCTGTAGTATCGGCACCCTAGCGTGACTCTACTCCCAAAGGGAGATACCCTCCGCCTTATGGCTACAATCGCTGTTACCGCTAGCGCCTTTCGGCTCTCTCAACTCTCAATGTCAATTTAGCGTCTAGCCTACCCTGATGTCAGGTGGGCGCGTGGAACCGTGTCGGTTTGGGATGGTTTGGGCATTCTCTGACA
>JAABUU010005148.1_pt1 | contig 14873 bp, 24 predicted proteins | sample 5559301 | NCBI WGS metagenome assembly JAABUU01 (sample SAMN10711884, study PRJNA513360) | rock metagenome | isolation source: Antarctica rocks | place: Antarctica: Victoria Land, Richard Nunatak white | reverse complement strand
TGTCCGCGTCTCACCTGTCAGCAGGTCTGTATAAATCAACATGGCTCTTGGTTTGCTTGAACCGCTTTGTATCGATACTGAGATGTGGCCTAGATCGCAGACGAAAGATGGTGGTTCTGATGCGCAAAAGCAACAACTCGTGCATATTGCGGCTTCCTCGGTATTCAAAGCCCTAAAGCACTGGCGAAACCCTCATACATTGCAAATCTCAAGCATGCATGACAAGCTTTCATGCACAACTGTACGTTCGCAAAGATTGACACACAGAGAGCGAGTGAAATTATGTCTTGTCACAATGTGCACCCAACTTCAGACAACTGACACGGATTCGCACATGCCTTTTATATAAGCAGCCATCAGACAGTTCTGGTTGTAACGCTCAAAAATATCCCGCACGCATGCAAACCTGAAAATAATTTGCGCTGCTTGATCAAAAAATCGTGGAATGCAGTGACATGTACATGTAGCCACAGCCCTGCTAGATGCAGGGCTAGACTACCTATGGTGTTGTTCCTAGCGATGCATACGACGCAGCAGTGCAGGACAGGGCAGGGCCCGGCAGGGGCGTTTCTACCAGCACACGGTTGAAGCCAGATTTCCCGTTTTGCAATCGACGCGTAAAAGACATCGCTTCGCAAGATATTTGCTGATTAAGCTTCCGAGGTAGTTAGCACGCTGATCGTCCAATCCGCTGCCAAAGTGTTCTCTTTGCCGCTCACCCTTTTTCACTCGCACGAGACGATTCAGCAAGTACAGTTGAAAGACGATTCAGCAAGTACAGTTGAAGACGCTACGTCTCGAGCTCTCCGGCGCAACAGTGCTTATGATTTCATCTTCAACAATAGACCAGATTGATGTGAACGTTTGTAAAGCTTCAGCCAGCACAATGTCGGTATGAACACATGCCAATAAGCGGCCAGTTTAGTCATACAAGTGGCTCTGCTGTTACGCTGCACCAGCCTTGACAGCATCAATGGCTACTTCACCATTGCATGGCCACAGCGATTACTATGGGGGGCCCGCTCAAGAGGGTTCTAGCTATTCAATGGACTCTAGCAAAAACAGCACGATTGCCAATGAAAAGAAGGCTCGCAAGGCAGTCGAAGAGGATGCAGCTCGGCTGCAGAACAGGGTGCAAACCCTGCAAAAAGAAGAGCAAAAAGCTCAGAAAAGGCTAGAGGAGACTAGAAGCAAAGCACATGAGATTCTGGAACTTAGGGCGCAGAACGAGCAGCGGCAGCTGGAGCGAGAGCGAAGGCACCAGCAAATGCAGGTCTGATTTCGTGTCATGTGCTAAGGTGACTCTGCAACTCAGAATAACAGCAACATTGCGCACGGTGTCACAGGAACAACTTGCAGCTCAGCGGCAAGATTTTGGAACAGCCAAAGAAACGAGCTTCAAGAGGAAAGTCAAGGTTGAGAAGCAGTCATATCTAGCCAAGATGACCTCAGCAGAGCAGACCAAAGAGGAGCGAATTGAGAATGAGCAGCGTCTGGCTGAGTACAAATTGACACGCCGACTGAGTGCGCTGGAAAAGAAGGATGCAGTGAAGAAGTCAATGATGCAATCACAACGCAAGCTGGATTCCTACCGAATGCAAAAGATACAGGCAGTGAGTTTCATTCCTAGCTTACTTTTGTATGAATGCGCAGACATTGTCTCACTGCAGATGCAGAAATTGCGCATGTCCAACTCACCTGGCCTATCTCTATGGCCCTGGACAAGGCGGTTCTACGACCAAGATTTGCATTTTCAGCATGCTTTTCTTCAGGAAATCATGTGCTTCTTGTGCTTTGCAGACGCATGCCGACTACGAGCACAGACTTCAAGAGGAGATCAATGCACGCCTGCTGAAGGAGCAAGAGCTGCAACAGCTGGTAACACAGCTGCCAAACTTTACAGCTTGATGGCACTGACTGCTATACATACAGTTGCTGCAGACTCCGAGCATTGTTTGCCACAGACATGAAGCTGCAGCATGCTGGCAAATGCAGACCTGGCCCCTATGTTGCTTGTCTACGATTAGTACCTAGAGTGACCACTTCCTGACGCAACTTTACATGCTCAATAACAAGCTTGAATGCAGAGGAAGGGATACCAGCTTCTGCACCTTGCTGAATTGATGCACTCACATTGTTCTGAAACATTGTCGGCGACCAGAGCACATGGGCGCTTGTATTCATGATGGCTGCATCTGGTCCCACGGATGAACCTGAAGGCATGTTGCTGTCTGACATCTGCTGCAATGTATTCCACAGAGTGGTATGGAGTTGGAGCTGATAGACAGGCTGAAGAAGAAGCAGGTGGAGCAGCAGCAGGCTCTCCAGGAGCTGCAGGAGGCCATGAGCCTCACCAGCAGGTGCCCTAACCCCATTTTCATTGATTCTATTCATTATCTATCACTATACATCATCTCAGTTATTTGTTCAATAATGCTTGCCCCTGCTTGCTTCCTTACACACATCTGCCATGGCAGGCAGTAAGTATGTGCATCATACATGCATTCATCAGATATGGTCCAGCATTGCATGTGGCCATGCTAGGTGTAGCTACTGTCACTCTGCAGTTCAGTGTGTATTACGCTACTCCACGCACACAACCTGGTGCGCAAGTTTCTGAGTTGGAAAATTGTGAGGTTGATACCTGTATGCTATAGCACATTTGCATAGTCATGATGAGGCTTACGCATTGTTGCGAATGCAAATGAGTCGCCTGCTTTAGGTCCCTGAGGCCTGCGCTTTGCCTTCATCCATGCATATGCAAGCCTAACAGCCAATGATTGGTAGTCAGCCCAGATGTCAGGTTTGCATGGCCTTGCTTTTGTGTTTGTCATTTCACAGCTTATCTTCGCCGTTTGTTCTGCCTGTGCAGGCCGGTGTCAGTGTCAGGCATGCAGTGGCGGCCATCCTTGTCACAGCAGTCCTCCTACACCTCTCAACTGTCACGCGGCAGGGCTGCGCCATCGCACCGCCAGCACAGTCATCAGAGCCAGTCAGTGCCGCCTCAGCCCAAGGCACTGCCAGAAGTCGCTCCTGGAGAGCCAACCGATGAGGAGATAGCCTGTGCATTCGCTGTGTACGATCCAGACAGCACTACATACATTCCTACAGACAGAATTGGAGACTTGATGCAGGACCTTGGCATGCCCCTCAACCCCCATCAGCTAGCGCAAGCCAATGCGCAGCTAGACCGGAATCAGTGCGGTCAAGTCTCATTTGGGGAGTTCCTGCTGTGGTGGAAGGGCTAATGTTACACTTGACAGCATCAAAAAGTCAGCCTGTGGCCTGTTCAGTAGACCTGTTCAGCATTGCAGCAGTACTGGATCGTGGAGCTAGCTAATGACAGGCCGAATCAACAGACAGCCACATGGCTGGACAGCTGCCCTCACGTCAGCAATGCAGCGCACATGCAGCATTGCATTTGCAGACCTGTTGAGAAATACCTGTTTACGTCAGTACTACTCAGTCAAAGTCTGTTGTGAGGCATACAGGGTGGTATAAAATGTTATATGCGTAATAGGTAGCTGCCCAGGTATTAAAACCGCTGAAACAGCTGGCAAGAAACAGTGACATGTCAAAATGTATGCTACACATGCCAATCAAGTGGCATCTATTATACACAAGTTACACAATTCGTGAGGACGTTAACATTGGAAGCATGGCTTCTCCATGCAGCGTGCAAAGCCGTGCAGTATGCTGCACCACCATGTCCTGGGCATACTGTGCTTGCTGGGGCGTTGCAAATGACAACACCCAGTGGCCGTCCACCAGTTGTCGCCCAATGCTCATCAGGACTGTCCCATGACTGCTGCTCTGCATGTGCACACATTACTCTGATGCATCGCATGGAATCATTTGCAGCCATAATACCAACTGAGCCTGTGATGCCCCAAAAGTGATGCTCACAGACGTGTCTTTCGTATCAAAACATGAGGCAGTGGTACAAGTACAGCAACATGTTTTGGTGTTGCATTCTCCTGTTTTGTTGGCCACATCCATCAGGGCCTTACATACAGATATACCCTTACGTAATCCTGGGACACCAGCTTCAAGCATGTGAACAGACTGCGAGTGCACATCAAGCAGAGACTAACAAAGAAGCACATCAATGCAACCAGCCAGATACAGTGTGTAATCAAGTATGGACCTTGAGCAGCTTCAACAGGCCTCGCACATGCGGTCGGACATGGACGTGCAGCCAGCGGGGGTGCGATCTGTCCACTTTGGGGTTGGCTCCAAGAAGAGGAGCCAAAGACAGCACCACACCGGTGTTGGACTGCTGACCTGGGTCTGCCAGTACCACACTGGCAACAGTTGTGGCGGCAGCAGTGGCAAGTGCTGCCTGGGCAGCGGCTCCTTGCAATGCCCTGTCAGCCTGCAATCATCAGCTGGCTACACTTTCCACAGCAGCCTTAGCAAGTCATGCATGGACAACAAAAGAACAAGTATATTAATTTGTTTATTTGTGGTATACTCCAAAATCTTTGGCAATGACAGTTCTGGCATGCCCTGCTGACCTGCAATTTCAGCTACAGTATAGCAGACTGTCTGTGTTGCTTGTCTACAAAAGCTTGCCTGACAGCGGTTGGGGTCCATAATGACAGCAGCAATGGCAGAGCATATGCCAGCTTGAGGTTTGCATGTGCAAGGCTGGTCTAGCTCATCCAAAAGAGCTTGCTGTGAGCAATTGCAAAGGTACAGCCTGGGCATGACCATATACACAAAGGCAATGGTTTGTCTGTAACGACCTTGTGTCTTCAACAAGGGTGAGATACCAACGAGCCTGAACTCCAGCCGGACTTTCTATCCTGGCAATGAGCTGCAGGCTGTATAGTACAAAACAACGATGAGGAAAAAAAAGATGATCCATGGGCACCCACTGTGGGCACGTGCACATGTGCAATGAAGCACAGACTGAAGATGTAACAAAAGGAGCAAATCCGGGGGCAGGCAAACACCTGCGGGAGGCCCTGTATGGCAAAGAAGACTCTGCGCTCCTGTCCCTTAGCAAAGGCCACAGAGCAGGTCACCTGCTGGTCCAAGCTGACAGTGGTGCCCTCCCTCAGCTCGCTGTTCCTCAGCACACTCTCTGTCACTGCTGGGATTGGCGCCTGCTCGCTGATCTCGCCTGTGTGCAAGATCTGTAGGCACACACAGACACATGACCATGCAGTTTCGATAGCGAGGCCACGTGCTGCTTTGGGAATCTGTCTGCTTGCTCTTTGTGCTGTGCAAGAGTGAGCAATTTGAGGCTGGTGAGACGCTGCATTGATGGCATGCACAAACACCCCTGCATGCAGCATCTGGTGAGGTATAATCTGAAGGCTGCTTATGCAGTGCAAGGCGCTTGTCCAAAGCCAGCTGTGCCATCTAGCAACATGATGCATCAGTGTCAGAATATGCATGCAATAGGGCTGAGCATGCAGTCATTGTGATACAAGCTGATGCAACCGCAATGTAATTTGGTGAACGAGTTCAAGGTGACTGGGTGACGTGGGAACACACAGCATGTGCATCAACACTTTCCTGGCTGGAGAAGCTCAGCTCGCACATGGCAAGTGAAACAATGCCATCGTCGTGGCTACACAGGAAGAATGCACTGGAGAAGGGACATGAAACTGCAAGCTGCATCATCATGAACCCACACGCAGCTTTCGCCCTGAGCTCATGCAAACACAAGCTTTGCTGTCACGCATTAGCACAACAAGACATGTGGAGGAACAGGTGGCAACCTGCTGGATCTGCGTCAGGGCTACAAAGGTGTGCACACTTTGCAGCACATGCTTTGCCGCTTCAGCTGACAGGCTGACAGCACTGCCTGCAGCAGCACCTCGCTGCGGACTGCCATCCCGGCCAGATCTTGTCTGGTCCAACTCTTGCACTTGAATTGCCTGTTTTGCACATACACTAGCGTAAAAAGATGCATTGTCAGTGGCTGCAGAGAGTGTGAGTCTACTGCAACTGAAAAAAACAGCTTGCATTGGACTACCGCCTTGGCCATGTATGCGCTGTCTTGCACACCAAACTTGCTTTTCTCGTATCAGAAGCACAGAGGATCACGTGTAAAAGCTGGATCCACATGGTAACAGGCAGAAGCAAAAAAAATAAGGCAAGGGCAGCAAGCCTTCTTCAACAGGAAGAGCAGCAGCAACCTTGAGGGGTCCACGCAGCAGTACCTCCAACAGCGGCGTCAAATCAAAACAGTGACACAAAGCTATAGTCAGTCCTGCAGCAACGATGTCGTGCTGCTCTGATGCAGAACAGAATGGAAGCTTGGGCTCTCACATTGCTGTTCAACTTGGACTGAAAACATCATGGTACTCTGATGCAGAAGAGAATGGAGGCTTGAGCTATCACAGCAGCAAGGCACGAGAGTACAGAAGTACAAGGGCAGGCAAAGACCTGCAGCCAGGCTTGAACAGCAGCAGCAGTGGAGGCAGTGCCTGCCTGCCAGATGGCCTGGCGGGCGTGGGGCCACTCCCACCCCACCAGCACTGCCACTGCATCACACCACATGCCCTGCAAGTTCTCCACCAGCCCTGCCTGACCCACTTGTGCTGCCTGCGGTCATGCCTAATTGCTCATGTTGGGACACATGCAGTCTGGTAGCTTATTGGAAGCCGAGGCAATGAATCTCCTGTTTATGAGGAACAGCCTCTCACTCAAGGAGGTGATAAGTTGGGCAAGGTGGCATGTCAGCGATCACACCAGTGTGGCCAAGAGTGCAAAGCTCGCTGATATCCTGCTGCGCAACAAGGTGACTGCATTCCACGTGTTTGCAAGAACCAATCAGACTGATGTTCAACATGGGCTCCGAGCATGCAGGGTCAATAAGCAGCTTGACAGCAGAGTGCTGTACCTGGTCCAGCAGTCGTTGCTGATGTGGCGATAGCTGACTGGACGCTGACTGTGCATGCGCAAGCAGGTGACTTAGCAGCCAGCCAATATGCCAGAGGCATGTGCTGGGCAACAAGGGCTGCAGAAGCACCCCAAACAGGGCGTCTACACACTGCCCTGATGCCTCTGCATGCTGCTCAACCTGCCCCTCATGCTGCCGTGTGTCATCACAGTCTTGTTGCAAGGGCCCCTGTGCTTGTTGGTGATGATGCACGTGCGGAGCGAAGCCGTTGGTAGTGGTTGTACCAGGGTCTGGTGGGTCGGATGGATGCTGCTGATGACGTGGGGATTGTGGCGATGGATCCTGCCTTGAGCTTGAGCCATTCCTGCTGGGACTTGAGGGTACGGGAAACCTCCGGTGCGGCCTCCGCATTTCTTCAGAAACAAGGTTGTTGTCAGACCAGTGGCATCTGGTAAGTGGCATACATGGCACAGGCCTCAACAGCTGTCACTCACAGCTGTGTAGCTGCTGAGCCATTTGATGTGAGCAGCGCAAGGCAGCGCGTAGCCATCACCATGAGCTGTGCCCATCAAAGACAGTTACATATCTAGAGAAGCGTGGAAATGAGTTGCAGCCACACATCTGATGCATAAGTGTCACAACACTGAGATGCATGACATTCAATCAGTTTGCAGCATGTCAAAGGCTTTGTCACTGCCTTCCAACTTGGCGCTGCTAGAACTTTGGCTTGGAACACAGCCACTAAAGCGCCAGCAACTATACAAAGGCTTGAGCTGGATTTTGTGTGTAGAATCGACCATGAAGAGAATCTGGAAGCAAATGCAAAGGCAATGTGTTTGCTGTGAGGCATGATATCAGTGTTCACCTCTCTCAGGGGAAGGGCTCTGCGAGGAGCTGCGGGGGGAGCCGAAAAGGGAGGCAGGGTCTGACCTCTCACCCCCAACCAAGGCATCCATCAATACCTGATGCCTCCTTCGCCTCACGGGCAGCAGACCTACATCAGCAGTGTGCTTTGCTGAGCCTTCCTGGTGTACAGAACCAGTTGAGTGCAGCATAGGTACAGCAGTGCCTGCTGCATGTCTTGAGACACAATCAGCCACGAAGTTGCCAATGCGGTGTTGCGTGGCCAAAGCCTTTGCACTATGGCAAATGCACCTGTTTGGCCCAGCTGCCTGTGCATTCTGCATGTCAGTACAGGCAATAAGCTTGTTACTGACAGCACACATCAGAGAGGAGGTTCAACGAATGACGCTCCTTAGCATGCAACCTGAACAAAGTCTCAATCAACATGTAGTACTTTTGCATGCTGCTTTGCGTCAGATAAAACAGAATTGGGCAGCAGGCACGAACAGTAGGAACCAGCCTCAAAGCCGTAAGCTCAGGCAGCAAAAGCAGGCAGTTGGAACAGGCAGCAGCAGTAGGCAACAGGAACAGGCAGGTAGGAGCAGGCAGTAGGCAGAGACGAAACAATTAGGCACTGACCGGCAGCAGAAAGCACATTTTCACTGACAGCTTTGCTCTGCACGACAGCCACAAGGGCTCGCACAGCAGCAGCAGTCAGCTGGCTGTCCTCGCCATGCAGTACAGCCAAGACGCATTCCCTGTAGGCCAGGCTGTGCTCATGCAAGGCAAACAGGGCTTGCCAGGGGGAGGGCTGTGGGGTTGGTCTGCCTGCAACCCCATCCGCTGCTGGTGCAGCTTCTGCATGATGCCGTGCAGGTGGTTTGGGGCGCTCTTTTGGGGAGCTACCAGGCTGTGATGTTGAGGCAGAGTGGCCTGATGAGGCTCTGTCTGTGGCTCTGTCTGAAACCTGATCAGAGGCTGAGGGGGTGGCGTCAGGGCTGACGTTCATGCTGGTCTGAGGGGGTGGGCAAAGCAAGGATACTAGGAGATCCACAAATGGGGTGTAGCTCATGACATGCAGCAGACGCTCCAGCACATGCAGGGCGCAGACTGGGTGCACCAGTCTAGAACTGCCTGTAAGCACAGTGCATGGGTTCAGAATGATCTCACGGCTGCTGGACATAGAGATCTGCATCATAGTGAACCCGTAATCACCCGCATCAACCTGAGTTCAAAGGCACATGTCCACTAGGCTGTGAGCCATGTTTGCTGTCAGTGTGCATTGCATTCCTGGGTCAAGGAACCATGATACAGCATGGTACTGCCTGAGCCACTTCGATGAAGCAGCCCTCAAAGGGCATGCTGCAATTGACGTAATGGAGTCATCAACCCTTGCGGTCAGGAGACCTTGCAGATACTTGCAGCTGCTTGTTGCCCAGCACCCACCTTTGACTTGCTGAGGTTGGGAACCTTGCTGGCTGGAGCCCACAGCGGTGACGAGGGGCTCCACAATGACTGGCAGAGCAAAGGATTCCCACAAGCACTGCAACACCAGACTAGCCAGACCATTGGCGCCTGCAGAAAAATTTCACGCTAGTGAGATCCATTACGCTGAGCAAGCTCAGAAGCTGATGCAAGACGCACATTGCACAAACATGTGGCTTGCATACAATGCCGCATTCACCAATGATTGGAAATTTCACAGCAAGAAAAGCATGAAAAAAGCAAGATAGACGTGTCTATGACACCGAATGACTATGGCTGGCAACCAAATACCAGACTGATAGCAATGGTTGAGAGGCCTGGGTTTATACCTGCACTGAGGATATCATTACAGTATGACAACAGATCTTCTACCTCTGCAAGGCATGAGTCTACATTGTATATAGCTGTAGATGAACCTCCGCCCAGCAATGAAAGTAGATCATCCAGCACCTGCAGGCAACAAGATGTGCTTTCTGTGTCTTACTGAGTGTGTGCATTGCCATGCTCAGAAAGCAAAACCTCACAATGCTGCTGAAGCTTAATCAGTAGACAGCTTGTGCTCATACCTGACATTGATCTGCCACATATGACGCAAGCCTGGTGAAGTAGTGATTGGCTGGTTGGCTGATCACAAAGCTTTGAACAGCAGGATCTCTGATATGATACACCTTCAAAGTCAGAGTTCGAACTGCTGTGCGCACCATGCCATCACGGTGATTGATCAGCTTTACTGCTTCAGTGTAAAGAGGAAACAAGCCGTTGCTGAAGAAGAACTGCACAGTGTTGTTGTTCAGCTTGAGGCTGATGGACTTCAGGAGCGTGATGTAGTGACCCAAAACCTCCTCATTCTCAAAGTCAAAGTGCATTCCAACAACTTCGTTTATGTGATTGTTGCTAAAGAGATAGAAGATGGCTGTTTTGCTATGAATATTCTGCAGCCAAAAGCAATGTGCATTGGTGCTCTGGCAATACATGACTCCATATTTTGTGTCACAATAGCAGACACTGTTCGTGACGATCTGAAGCGTAGCACCAATATACCTGAATGAGCATGCTGAGTGTCTGCAGCACTTGAACAGCCACTTCCCCTCTCCTGTTCGACCTTTGTTGCAGTATGTGCGTAAAATGCTGCAGTATGTTGTTTTCCAGGAAGTAATCCAAGAATTTTGGGTCATGCTGATCGCCCCAGACCATAAGTTCAGCAATGCTGCGTAGCGTCTCGACTATAGCGTCCCTGTTAGCATCGGTTACGACAGGATTTCTGATCAAAACCTCCCTGAGGTGTCGGAGGTGCTCGATAGAAAAGCGGTCAAGCTCTTGCTCCTCAGAGTTTCCCAGCAACAGTCCACCCAGCCACGAGCCGGTGCGTCTCGACATGATGAAAGCTGGCAGAGCTTATATCGGCAGCATTGTGCTTGCTGGATGCTGTGTCGGAGTAATGGGTGGCATGCTCAAGTTTAGCATGCACCAAGCTGTGCACCATCAGACTCTCTGGTGACTCATGGTCATCTCGCAAGTGGTCTCGGAGGACTCCGACATCATTGTAGCTCTCAAGCGATCCGCTTCCGCCAAGGTCTTCCAATCTTTCGCACAAGACGCTTGTTTAATGACACCCGAGGCTTTGAGTTTTACTACCAGTTTGTTTCGGTGATAGAGTACCATGCGAAAGTCGGTCTTGATCAACCTTTCAGTTTTCCTGATCAGCGTTATTAGCGGCGCATCATCAGAAAGTTTCGGCCAAGATATTTTTCCCTTTCCTCCACATGATGTGCGCCTAGATTCAACCTCGCTTGGTGCTAGAGCCATGGCCTTGAATAAGGACTACATGCTATCGCTGGATGTCGACAGCTTGCTTTTGACTTTCCGAAGAAACGCGGGTCTGCCCGCTCCTGGTGATCCTTTTGCCGGCAGCTGGGAGGATCCTGCATGCGAAGTCCGGGGCCAGTTCATGGGGCATTACCTAAGTGCCACTGCCAGGCTGCACGGTATGTAGCTTGTTGGGGAGACACAGGCGCAAATGCAATGTACAGCCCAGAAGCACACCTTGCGTCATCTTGTCAACCTGCGCTGCAGATGATGCAGACATTGCCTCTCGCTCTACTTTTATCATTGCCGAGTTGAAGAAAGTACAAGACAAACTGGGATGTGGCTATTTGTCTGCATTTCCTACTGAGCACTTTGACCGTTTGCAGAATCTACAGCCCGTCTGGGCTCCTTACTATGTGGTGAGTGCTGTGGCTGTGGCAGCAATCTGATCTTACATGTTGTGACACAATGGCACATATACTCACTGCCATTGCTGCTCCACAACACAGGAATTGTACATTTCTGGGCACACTTTGTTCAGTGCAAGAATGATCATGGCTTGCAGATTCACAAGATTATGACTGGCCTCCTGGACCACCACACCTTTGCACACAACCAGGTAGCACTGCAAATGGTGGTACATATGGCAGCGTACTTTGGCATGCGTGTGGATAACACTCTTCAAGTCAATGGCACAGACCATTGGCATGAGATGCTGAACAATGAGTTTGGTGGCATGAGCGAGATCCTGCACAATCTGTATGGGGTAACCAAAGACAAGGCACATTTGAGGTGAGCAGCACATTGTCGTGCAATTTCAGCAGTGTCGTGCAAGTGGTCCATTGCGTGCGCAATTGCTGGTTACACCTTGTGCAGGCCAAATTCGGGAGGCTTGCATTGCAATCTGAACTGTGATGGTGATGGTGATGCCACACATAACTAGTTTGCTTTGTCCTGGGACAAGCTGACAGCAGCAAACAAGACAGAGGATCATCATACAGCAAATACTGGGAAAGCTGCCTTGAGAAATATACTGTTTCACCCGGGATGTGTGTATCTTCCTAAGGATTGGTGTGTTATTTAGATTGGCTGGGCTGTTTGTCAAGCCCTCCTTCTATGAACCCTTGGTTGCCCTGCAAGACCCTCTGCCAGGCCTTCATGCCAACACTCACTTGGCCCAGGCAAGCTGCCCCTGACACCACTCTAAATATGGCCACACCCACCTGTCCAGTAGCTCAGTGGTTTTCAGCATACGCATGCGTCACAGCCATCATTGCTGTATCATACCCAGACTGGACTCTGTGATAGCTCATGTCCATGTGGGGCAAACTCATCATGTAACAACAATAATAGGAATAATGAAGGTTTAGCCAACAGGCATCAGGTGCATGCGACGCAAGTCAGCTCCTTCCAGTCAGCTCCCTCTCAACTCATCATATGCTCTGAGGACAGCAGCGTAAACTGCAAGGCTGTTTCAACTTTTTGTTTGTTTTGGTAGTGGATATCTTTTCTTTAGCGTGATGTGACCACGTTCTTGCTGGAGACTGCTAAGATGCCTGGGTACATGTGCAAAAGATTGGTTCCTGGGAATCACAGGCATTCACTACCCCATAGACCTTCTCCAACTGTGTTTGTACAGGACAGGATCAGTTGATTATATGTCGATTTGGCTGCTGCAGGTGAATGGCTTTGCAGCTCAATATGAAGCGACAGGTGATAAGGACGCTTTGACAGCTGTCCAACACTTTTTTGACGTCATCACCCACCATCACAGCTATGCCACAGGAGGTCAGCCCTCACACACTCACGGACTCATATGGTACTGCTGCTTACTGTTGCATGTGACATGCACTCAGATTCCTACGCAGACGCCCACATGTGGGCGTGTAACAGTCAGCCACATCATGCATGCTTTAGAGCATGCAAATGCGTTGCTCTAGTCTCTGTCAGGCTATACATCTATGCACTTTGCAATGTATATATAGTTAAGCTGCATGGCGCTAGCAGCAGCCAAAATTACCTCATAACGTATATGAAGTCAAAGCTGCAGGGGTGCCCGCTGCAGTCACAGACACCAGCCATGCTGTAACTAACTTCAAGCTGGCCTGCAGGCAGCAATGATGGTGAGTTCTGGGGGCCAGCTGATCAAGTGGCAGATGCCATCTCAGAGGTATGCAACTCAGCTGTTGTGTTGTGAAGAATTGGCTCAGTCACAGAAGCTGTCGTTACATAGGACTTTGTTTCAGTCTTGGCTTTTGAAGCGCAGAGTCGCATTGGGGCCGTGATTTGCCATCACGTGCTTTTGCATGGGATGCATCTCACATGCATACCTACGTCTGTACCCATATACCTAGGCAGGGCTTGCAACCTTACCAGAAAGCATATCATGATGAGGGCGATGACACTCTCACATGCAGCAACAGCGTCTCTTGCAGCCAGAGAGACATCTGCATGTGCCTGGCCTTCAGTACCCAACTGGATGACACATTGCCAGCTGCTCCGCTTGAATACACTGATGTGAGCTGTCATGCGTTCTTTCATTCACTACGTGTCTGCCTCTGGGGTCACTTTCGTACAGTCCTGAGTAGCCCTCTCTTTGAGGTCCTGCTTTGGCAGTTACCAGCAATGTCTCAGCACTTGATGCAGCCTAGTTGAGGTGGGCTTTGGAAGCCCCCAATGACCTTATCATCTTGCCGTCGTGCAGCAACAACATGCCTTGGAGACAGAGGAGACATGCACACAGTACAACATGCTCAAGATAGCGCGCTACCTGTTTAGCTGGACTGGCAATGTCACCTATGCCGACTACTACGAGAGGGCCATAATGAATGGCTTGCTAGGCACTCAGCGCATGCCAGCATTGGATTACCGTGAGAAGAAGTCGTTAGAAAAGCAGCTTCAGCAGCATCAGCACATGGCTGCAGCACAGAAGACTGGTGTTGAGACTATGCTGCAGTTGGACTCCAAGACAAGAAACGGCATGAGTGTGTCCAGGTGAGGTGGTAAGACTCAAGATTCTCTTGTGACATGATGCCATCTGTTGCAATGCAACTCTCCACCTCTCAACAGACAGTGCACACTTATCAAGCTTTCTGTGTCAAGATGCCAACGCATGCAGCTATCCACATGATTATCTCATGTGACAATGATTGCATGCACATGTTGCGTATCTCCATGTGCCTAGTTGCAGCATGAGGGCAAGTGCATGCCATTCACTCGCCCATGCACTATGCTATCGGCGCAGCAACACCTGCCTATCTCGGAATGTATGACCTTTCATGAAACAGAAGCTGAGGAAGGCAGGCTGTCATCCTGCACTTTTCTGAAAGCATTTCATTGTGGGAATGCAGGCGACATCTGCAAGGTACAGACGACCTTTCAAAAGGTGCTGATGTTGCTTTGTCACCTCTTGATGCCTATTCAGCTAACTGGAGGCAGGCCGCTTTTGCCCAGTTCAGAGGCCTTGGGGCAGGCCAGCTGCAAGAGGAGCCTGAGAATGCCCCGGGTCCAGGTAACCCGCAACGCTTCGTTCCAGCAACTTTCACATCACTATTCAATTGCTAAGAAAACTTGTTGTACGTATGCAAACCATGATGGAAATGCATCTGGTTGTGGTGAGTATCAACATTAAGTGCTTGAGAGTCAGTTGGCTTGCTGATCTTGTGATGGCAGAAAAGATTTGCATGAGGAGCTCACAGGGGAAAACGTTGCCCACATGGCATCAACGCATGTGATGGTGTGGCTGTTTTTCAAATGAACTGCTTGCGACGCATCTGTGGCATATCCTTGCGCGATCATGTGCCAAATGTTGTCATACTGAATAGGTGCAACACCCTATCTGTGGAGTCTCAGCTGCAAGGCAAAAGACTCAGGTGGCTAG